>Ga0134122_10002843_pt1 | contig 12757 bp, 14 predicted proteins | sample KB302_FD_96461 | JGI IMG/M metagenome (GOLD analysis project Ga0134122, IMG submission 96461) | Terrestrial soil microbial communities without Nitrogen fertilizer from Kellogg Biological Station, Michigan, USA - KB3-0-2 | ecosystem: Environmental > Terrestrial > Soil > Unclassified ...
CCAGCTCGAAACCGAGGCGGGCGTGCTGGAAGCGAACTGGGGCGCCGCGCTCGGCGACGCCCCGGTGATCGCCACCGTGCCGCACCATCATATCTACGGGCTGCTCTTCCGCCTGGTCTGGCCGCTGGCCGCGGGCCGACGCTTCGATGCAGGGCTGTGCACCGAGCCCGGCCTCTTGATGGAAACCCTGCGCCGCCACGGCGACGCGGTGCTGGTATCAAGCCCGGCGCACCTCGCGCGGCTGCCGGAGCTGGTCGCGCTCGGGAGCCTCAAGCCGCTGGTGCGACGCATCTTCTCCTCCGGCGGTCCGCTGGCTGCGGCGACGGCGGCGCAGTACCAGCGCCACCTCGGAACCGCGCCGACCGAGATCTACGGCAGCACCGAATCCGGCGGTATCGCCTGGCGCGAGCAGGACGGAAGCGACGAAGCCGCGGCATGGCGGGCGTTTTCGGCGATCCGGATCCGCCTCGACGCCGAAGGCGCGCTGTGCCTGCGCTCGCCTTACTTGCCCGACGATGCCTGGCTCACCATGGGCGATGCCGCGGAGCTCCTGCCCGACGGCCGCTTTCGTCTCAGGGGCCGGCTTGACCGGGTGGTCAAAGTGGAAGGAAAGCGCGTCTCGCTGCCCGAGCTGGAGCAGGCGCTGCGCGAGCATCCCTGGGTGTGCGAGGCCGCGGTGGTGCCGCTCGCCGGAAGCAGGGAAGCGCTCGGCGCGGTGGTCATCCTGCGCGAGCCCTCGCGCGAGCAGGCCGGCCGCGAGCGGCTGGTGGGAGCGCTGCGCGACTTTCTCGTCGAGCGCTTCGACCGCGTGCTCGTGCCCAGGCAGTGGCGCTTCGTCGCGCGCCTGCCGACCGACGAGCGCGGCAAGCTCACCGCGGCCGGGTTGCGGGACCTGTTCCAGAGACCGGACGATGCGGCTGCTTCCTGAAATTCTCGCCGAGCGCGCCGTGGACGGCCGCGTCGAGCTCGAGCTGCGGGTTCCCCCCGACCTCGACTGCTTCGCGGGGCACTTTCCCGGCCTGCCGATCCTGCCCGGCGTGCTGCAGCTCGACTGGTCGGTGAAGCTCGGGCGCGAACGGCTCGGGGTCGCCGGCGAATTCGCGGCCGCGGAGAACCTGAAGTTCCACTCGGTCGTGCGTCCCGGAGCGCGGCTCACCCTCGCGCTCGAGCTCGACGAAGGCACGCGCCTGCGCTTCAGCTACTCGAGCGCCGGGCGCAAATATTCCTCGGGCACTCTGGTGTTCGCCCGCTCATGACCGCGCCTGCCTTCCGGCCCTGTATCGTGATCCCGATCTACGATCACGGCAGCACCATCCGCGCGCTCGCGGCCGCGCTGTCGTCGCACGGGCTGCCGATCTACATCGTCGATGACGGCAGCCAGGAGGCGACCCGGGCGGAGCTCGAGCGGGTCGCGCGCGATTTCCCGCTGGTGCGGCTGCACCGCTTCGCGCAGAACAGCGGCAAGGGAACCGCGATGAAGCACGCCCTGCGGTGGGCGCGCGCCGACGGCATGAGCCATGCGCTCCAGATCGACGCCGACGGCCAGCACAACGCCGGCGACGTGCCGCGTTTTCTCGCCCGTGCCGCCGCGCATCCTGAAGCGATGATCGTCGGCGATCCGCAGTTCGACGCGACCGCGCCCAGGGCGCGCCTGTACGGGCGCAGGCTCACCAATTTCTGGGTCTGCATCGAAACGCTGTCGATGGCGGTGAAGGACAGCCAGTGCGGCTTCCGCCTGTATCCTCTCGCCACGACCTGCGCATTGATCGAACGTGCGGCGCTGCCGCGACGCTACTCATTCGATATCGCGATCGTGGTACGCCTTGCGTGGCAGGGCACGCCGGTGGAAAACCTGCCCACGAAGGTCACTTATCCGCCCGGGGGCCTGTCGCACTTCGACATGCTGGCCGACAACGCGCGCATCACCTATCTCCACACCATGCTGGTTTTCGGCATGCTATTGCGGTTGCCGCTCCTGCTCTCGCGCAGGCTCGCGTCCCGCGCTCGGGCATGAGCGCCAACTGGGCCGGGATCGCCGAGCGCGGCAGCGTGCTCGGCATCCAGTTCATCGGCGCCTGCCTGCGCGTGCTCGGCGAGCGCTGCGCGCGGGTGCTGCTCTATCCGGTGGTGGCCTACTTCCTGCTCACCAGCCCGGCCGCGCGGCGCGCCTCGGACGAGTACTTCGTGCGCCTCGCGCGCTTCGCCGGCAGCGCCGCCGGCGTCCCGCAACCGGGCTGGGCCACGCGGTTTCGCCACATGCTGGCGTTCGCCGAGTCCGCGTTGCACAAGTTCGCGGCCTGGACCGGCCGCGCGGCGCCGGCCGCAGTCCAGTTTCCCAACCGCCCCGAGTTCGAAGCGCTGGTCGCGAGCGGCAAGGGCGCGCTCCTGATCGGAGCCCACCTTGGCAACCTCGAGATGTGCCGTGCGCTCGCCGTCGGGGAGCGGCTGGTTACGGTCAACGCCGTGGTTTACGCGCAGCACGGCCCGCGTTTTTTCGGCGCGCTCGCCCGGCTCAGCCCGGACTTCGGATTCAACCTGATCCACGTCGCGGAGATCGGCCCCGCCACGAGCATGGCGCTGAAGGACAAGGTCGATCGCGGCGAGCTCCTGGTCATCGTTGGCGACCGCACGCCGCCAGCCGAGAACGGCCGGGTGTGCGAGGTGCAATTCCTGGGCGCGCCGGCGCATTTCGCGCAGGGTCCTTTCGTCCTGGCGGCGTTGCTGCAATGCCCGGTATACCTGTTTTTCTGCCTGAAGGAGGGGGAGGGCTACTGCATCCATATGGAGCGCTTCGCGGAACGCGTGGTGCTGCCGCGCGGCGAGCGCGAGCAGCGCATCCGCGAGCTGGCGCAGCGCTATGCGCATCGCCTCGAGGCCTACTGCTTGCGCGCGCCATATCAGTGGTACAACTTCTACCGCTATTGGCCGGCCCGATGAGGACGCTCGAAGCCGAGGTCGAGGTCGAAGTCGACTTCCACGACGTGGACGCCATGCAGGTGACGTGGCACGGGCACTACGTGAAGTACTTCGAGCGCGCGCGCTGTGCGCTGCTGCGCAAGATCGGCTACGACTACCCCGAGATGCGCGACTCGGGCTACCTGTGGCCGATCGTCGACTGCAAGCTGAAGTACGTCGCCGCGGCGCGCTACGGCCAGCGCCTGATCGCGCGCGCTACGCTGCGCGAATGGGAGAACCGCCTGCGCATCGACTATCGCATTCGCGACGCTGCAAGCGGCACGAAGCTCACCACCGGCAGCACGATCCAGGTCGCCGTCGACATGGCGAGCGGCGAGCTGCAGTTCGTGTCGCCGCCGATCCTGCTCGAGAAGCTGGAGCGCGCTTGGGCCGGGTGATCATGCTCGGTGCGCTGCTGGCGTTCGGTCCGCACGTCGCCGCCGACGAAGCGCTGGCGCTCATCCGCGCGCGGCTCGATGCCCAGCCGCGCCTGCGCGCCGATTTCGAGCAGATCAAGCGCCTTGCCGACCTCGAGCGGCCGGTGGTGGCGAACGGCCGGTTGCTGGTCTGGCGCGAGGCCGGCGTGCTGTGGCAGATCGAGCAGCCGGTGAAGATGCAGATCGCGCTGCGCGAAGATGTGACCATCCAGGTCGACGCCAGCGGCCGGCGCAAGACCCAGCAGGCCACGAGCGACGCTGCCGCGGCGCGTCTGGGACGCGTGCTGGCTGCACTGCTGCATGGCGACACCGCAGGGCTGGAGCAATGGTTCGAGATCGCAGCACGCGTCGAGGCCCGGGGCTGGACGATCGCGCTCACGCCGCGCAGGGGTCCGATGGCCGCGTTCCTCAAATCGATGTACGTGAGCGGAGACAAGTACGTGCAAGCCGTGTCGATCGAAGAGGTGAACGGCGACTCGACGAGCATCACGTTCCGGAACCACCGCGACGCCGCCGCGCTCTCGAGCGAAGAGGCGGGACTGCTGGGCGTGCCCTGATGATGGCGCGACACGTCTCCGCCCTCTGGGCCGGCGTCTCGGTTGCGCTCGCGGCCGCCGCGGTGCTGCTCCTCGCTCGCTATGCTCCGGTGCAGACCGATCTCCTTGCGCTGCTGCCGCCCACCGAGCGCAGCGCCGCGGCCGAGCGCGCGGTCGCCGCGATGCGCGATGCGGCCGGCAACCGCGCTGTGTTCCTCATCGGCGATGCGCAAGCCCCGAGCGCCAGGCGCGCGGCCGCGCGCTTCGCCGCGGAGCTCAGGCGCAGCGGCGCCTTCGCCTCGGTCCAGTTCGAGGTCCCCGACATCGACCCGCAGCGCCTGACGGCGCCGCATCGCGAGTTTCGCTTCGGCCTGCTCACCGACGCCGATCGCGCCGCGCTCGTCGACGGCAGCTTCGAGCCCGAGCAGTGGCTGCTGCGCCGGCTGAACGATCCCTTCCGCACGCCGCTTGGCGGCGGAGTCGCGCAGGACCCGTTCGGTTTCTTCGGCAACTTCATCGCCAGCCTGCCGTACCGACAGCTGCGCCTGGACCTCGAGGACGGCCTGCTGGTGGCGCGCGCCGACGCGAAGGGCGCGCGCGGGATCCATGTCCTCGTATCGGCCGAGCTGGCGGGCTCGGCGTACGACGACCGCGTGCAGCGCTCGAGCCTCGCCGCCGTCGCGGCAGCCGAGGCAGCGGTGCGCGCGGTCGCGCCGCAGGCCGAGGTGCTGCGCGCGGGCGCGGTATTCTTCGCCGAGGCGGCGCGCGCCTCGGCCGAGCGCGACGTGGAGCTGATCGGCGCCGGCTCGCTCATCGGCATCGTGCTTCTCATGCTGGGCGTGTTCCGCTCGGTGCGGCCGCTAGCGCTCGGGCTGCTCACCGTGGTCACCGGACTCGCCGCTGCGGTGTCGGCGACGGTGCTGGTGCACGGCGAGCTGCACCTCCTCACGCTGGTCTTCGGCGCGAGCCTCATCGGCGAGGCGATCGACTACTCCATCCAGTATTTCAGCGCCTATGCCGGTGCGGGATCGCAATGGGATCCGAGGCGCGGGCTCGCCGCCGTGCGTCCGGGCCTGACGCTCGCGCTGGCGACGAGCGCCCTGGGATATGGCGCGCTCATGCTCATGCCCTTCCCGGCGGTGCGGCAGATCGCCCTCTTCGCCCTCGCCGGGCTGGTCGCCGCGTACCTCTCGGTGATCCTGCTTCTGCCCTATCTCCTCAGGCGGGCCTACGGCCGCGACATCGCGCCGATCGCCGTGCCCACGGCGCGCCTGATCGAATGGTGGAGCGCCCGCATCGGTCCCAAGCCCGCGGCGGCCATCGTGGCGGCAGTGGTGGCGCTTTGCGTTCCGGGATGGCTGGCGCTTCACGCCGACGACGATGTGCGCGCCCTGAGCAGCCGTCCGGCCGCGCTCCTCGAGCAGGAAGCGCGCATCCGTTCGCTGACCGGAGTCGAGCTCGCCACCCGGTTCTTCGTGGTGGAGGCGGGCACGCCCGAGGCCGTGCTGCAGGCGGAGGAGCGGCTCGCCGCGCGGCTGCGTCCGCTCGTGGATAAGGGCGAGCTCGCGCATTACCAGGCGGTATCGTCGTTCGTGCCTTCGGCCGCGCGCCAGGAGGAGAACCGCCTGCTCCTGCGCAAGAGCCTGCAGCTCGACGGCAACGGGCTTGCCCAGGCGTTTCAGCAGGTCGGACTGCGCAGCACTGCGGCCGGCGACCTCGCTGCGGCCTACCGGGAATCGGAAGGGCGGATCCTTACGCCGCAGGCCTGGGCGGCTTCCCCTGCGGCGGCGCCTTACCGGCATCTCTGGCTCGGAAGCACCGCGGACGGCCATGCGTCGGTGGTGGTACCGGCCGGCGCAGCCGCCAACAACGCGCTGGAGGCGCTCGCGGCGGGAATACCGGGCGTTACATTCGTCGACAAGGCCGCCAGCGTCTCGCGCCTGTTCGGGCAGTACCGAGCGGGTCTGAGCTACGGCCTCGGCGTCGCGCTGCTGCTCGTGCTCGGGGTCCTCGCGTGGCGTTACGGTCTGCGCGGCGGCGCAGCCGTGCTGCTGCCCGCGGTGCTCGGCATGGCCGCGGCGCTCGCGCTCGCCGGCTACGGCGGCTCGGCGGTAACGCTCTTCAATGTCATGGCGCTTCTTCTCGTGCTCGGCGTCGGCGTGAATTACTCGATTTTCCTGATCGAAGGCCGCGCGCGCGCGGGAACCACGGGCATCGCGGTCGCGCTTTCCGCCGCCACGACGATGCTCTCTTTCGGACTGCTCGCGTTCAGCGGCACGCCGGCGCTGGCCGGGTTCGGCGCGACGCTGCTTGCCGGCATCGTGATCGCAGTTCTGGGCGCGCCGTTGTCGCTCAGCCTTGCTCCAAGGAGCCTGCGGCAGTGTCCCGCTGCTTCATCCACGCCTTAGGCATCGCGAACGCGCTCGGGAGCGGCTGCGAGGCGGTGCGCCGCGGCCTCCTGGCCGGAGACACCTCCGGCATGCGAACCGAGGATGGCTGGTTGCCAGGCGCCGCAGCCCGCGTAGGGCGCGTGAGCGCGAGCCTGCCGCCAACGCCGCGCGAGCATGCGCAATTCGATTGCCGCAACAACCGGCTGCTGCTGCTCGCGCTCGAACAGATCCGCGGCCCGCTGAGCGCTGCGCTCGAGCGGGTGGCGCCGCAGCGATTCGGTGTGGTGCTGGGCACGAGCACGGCGGGCATCGCCGAGGGCGAGGCAGCCATGGCGGCGCGGGTGCGCGACGGCAGCTTTCCACACCGCTTTCAATACCTGCAGCAGGAGATTGGCCGCAGCGCGCAGTTTCTTGCGCGACACCTCGCGTTGACCGGCCCGGCGTATGTGGTGTCGACCGCGTGCACTTCCAGCGTCAAGGCGATGGCGGCCGCATGCAGGCTGATCCGCGCGGGGGTGTGCGACGCGGTGCTCACCGGCGGCGCCGATACTCTGTGCCGCCTTACGGTCAACGGCTTCGCCGCCCTCGAATCGACCACGCCCGAGCTGTGCAATCCGCTGAGCCGCAACCGCCGAGGCATCAACCTCGGAGAAGGCGTTGCGCTGATGCTTGTCTGCGGCGAACCGGCGGCGGTCGAGATCTTCGGCTTCGGCGAGTCGAGCGATGCGCACCATATCTCGGCGCCTGATCCCGCCGGCCGCGGCGCCGAGGCCGCGATGCGCGCTGCACTCGCCGAGTCTCGTTTCGCCCCCGAGGAAGTGGACTACCTCAACCTGCACGCGACGGCGACACCGAAGAACGACCAGGTGGAAGCGCACGCGGTGCACCGCGTGTTTCCGCGCGGCGTGCCTTGCAGCGGCACCAAGCCGCTGACCGGGCATACCCTGGGCGCGGCCGGCGCGACCGAGGTCGCGTTCTGCTGGCTCGCGTTGCAGGGCGACGGCCGGCTGCCGCCGCATGTGTGGGACGGCGAAGCCGACCCCGAGCTGCCGGCGCTCATGCAGACCGTTCCGGGTGCGCGCTTCCGGCGCGGGCACGGCCGGATCTGCATGAGCAACTCGTTCGCCTTTGGCGGCAGCAATGCGAGCCTGATCCTCGGAGACGCTCGATGACGCTGCAGGACAGCGCCCTGCCGGCGATCGAAGCGGTGGTACCTCACCGCGGCTCGATGCTGTGGCTGCGCCGCCTGGTGGCGGCGGCGGACGACGCGGTCGAAGCCGCGGCCATCGTACCGAGCGGCGCCGGCTATCTCGACGCCGCACCCGGCATGCCCGCCTGGCTCGGGGTCGAGCTCATGGCGCAGGCGGTCGCGGCCCATGTCGGGCTGAGCGGCTGGCGCGACGGGAAACCGGCGAAGCCGGGCGTTCTCCTCGGCTGCCGGCGCTATCAGTCCAAAGTGGCGCGCTTTCCGCCCGGCGCGGCGTTGCGCGTCGCGGCGCGGCTTGCGTACCGGGATGAAAGCGGATTCGGCGCGTACCACTGCACCATCGCCGACGAGCGCGCCGAGCTTGCCTCGGCGACGCTCAAGGTCTACGAGCCGCCCGATTTCGAGGCCTTCCTCCGATCGGCCGTCGCGCCATGAGACGCGTGCTCGTGACCGGCTCCAGCCGCGGCATCGGCCGCGCCATCGCCGAGCGCCTCGCGCAGTGCGGATTCTCGGTCACGGTGCATTGCCGCTCCGCCCGGCCGCAGGCGGACGAGCTGGCGGCGCGGATCGGCGCGGCCGTGCTGCAGTTCGACGTCGCCGATCGCGCCGCGGCGCGGCGCGCGCTCGAGCTCGAGCTCGAGGCGCACGGCGCGTACTACGGCGTCGTGTGCAATGCAGGGGTCACGCGCGACAATACTTTCGCCGCGCTGTCCGACGCCGAATGGGACGAAGTGCTCGACACCAGCCTCGACGGCTTCTACAACGTGGTCCAGCCGCTGATCATGCCGATGGTCCGCGCGAAGCAGGGAGGGCGCATCGTCACCATCGCCTCGGCCTCGGGCATCATGGGCAATCGCGGCCAGGTCAATTACAGCGCGGCCAAGGCCGGGCTCATCGGCGCGACCAAGGCGCTGGCAGTGGAGCTGGCGGGCCGCGGCATCACCGTGAACTTCGTAGCGCCGGGTCTGATCGAAAGCGACATGACCGCGGCGATTCCGCTGGGCGAGGCCCTTAAAATGGTGCCGATGAACCGCATCGGCAAGCCGGCCGAAGTCGCGGCCGCGGTCGCTTTCATCATGTCCGACGAGGCCGCCTACATCACCCGCCAGGTGCTCAGCGTGAACGGCGGGCTCGCATGACGCGGCGCGTGGTGGTGACCGGCATGGGCGGAATCACCGCGCTGGGGGACGCCTGGGAGGCGATCGAGCCGGCGCTGCGCGGCGGCAGGAACGGCGTGCGCCGCATGCCCGAATGGGAGCGCTACGAGTCGCTGCATACGCGGCTGGGCGCGCCGGTCGATGGCTTCAGGACGCCCGCGCACTACCCGCGCAAGCAGATTCGCTCCATGGGACGCGTGGCCTTGCTCGCGGTGCGCGCCACCGAGATGGCGCTCGCCGACGCCGGCCTCGGCGATGACCCGTCGGTGCGCGACGGCCGCATGGGGGTGGCCTACGGATCGTCTGCGGGCAGCGTGGCGCCGGTCCAGGTCTTCGGCAACATGCTCGCCACCGGATCGATGGAGGGCGTGACCTCGACCAGCTACATTCAGATGATGCCGCACACCACCGCGGTGAACGTAGGGCTCTATTTTCAGCTGAAAGGGCGCATCGTCCCGACGAGCAGCGCGTGCACCTCCGGCAGCCAGGCGCTCGGCTATGCCTACGAGTCCATCCGCTACGGCAAGCAGGTGCTCATGGTGGCGGGCGGGGCCGAGGAGCTGTCGGCGCCCGGCGCGGCGATCTTCGACACGCTGTTCGCCACCAGCACGCGCAACGATGAACCGGGCGCGACGCCGCGGCCTTTCGACCGCGACCGCGACGGCCTCGTGGTGGGCGAAGGCGCGGCGACGCTGGTGCTGGAGGACCGGGACCACGCGCTCGCGCGCGGCGCGCGCATCCACGCGGAGATCGTCGCCTTCGCCACCAACTCCGACGGCGCCCACGTCACCGAGCCGGCGGCGCCGACGATGGCGCAGGTAATGCGGCTCGCGCTGGAGGATGCCGGCCTGCCGGCGTCGGCGATCGGTTACGTCAGCGCCCACGGCACCGCCACCGCGACCGGTGACGTGGCCGAGAGCCACGCCACCTCCAGGGTGCTGGGACCGAAAATCCCGATCAGCTCGATGAAGAGCTATCTCGGGCACACGCTCGGCGCCTGCGGCGCGATCGAGGCGTGGTGGGGAATCGAGATGCTGAAGGCGGGCTGGTTCGCTCCGACGGCGAACCTGCACAGCGTCGACACGGCCTGCGCCGACGCCGACTATCTTGCGGGCGTCGGGCGGGCTATGGACCTCGAATACTTCATGAGCAACAATTTTGCCTTCGGCGGGGTGAATACCTCGCTGATATTCAAGAAGACGTGAACATCGATAGGGAGGATCCCATGAAGTCGTCCACCAGAGCCCTGGTCTTGATCGGTGCCCTGTTCGCAGCGCAAGCGGTATTCGCCCGGGGCCCTGTGCCCGTGGTCGAGCGGCCCAATGAGCCGATCGTGACCGGCAGCGGAAAGGCGGTCAACGGCGAGGCGTTCACGAAGGCCGCGGTCAACGCCGGCGCCGCCGTGAAATGGGAAGTGGTCCCGGGGGCCGACGGAAAATCGCTGCGCGCGACGTACCGGGTCCGCAACAAGCACGTCGTCATGGTCGACATCGTTCCCGGGCCCGCTTCCTTCTCCGTGAAGTACGCCGACAGCGTGAACATGAACTACGCGGTTCAGAACGGCGCCCCGGTGATCCACCCCAGCTACAACCAGTGGGTCGGCCAGCTGGTCGACTCCATCCGCGTGGAGCTGAAGAAGCTCTGATCGGGCGCGGCGACAGGAGGAAGATCGCGAAATGCAGGCGAGGAGCATCATGCGAACGCTGGTCGCCGTCGCGGCGCTGCTGGGAGCTTCCGCGGTCCACGCGCAGCGGCACCCGGTTCCCCTCATCGATCGGCCCAACGTCTCCGCGGTGAGCGCGAGCGGGCAACCGGTGAGCGCCGAGGCGCTGCAGCAGGCGATCATCGCAGGCGGCGCGAACGGGGCGCGCAAATGGAGCATCGTGCCCGCCGGCGACGGCAGGACATTGCGCGGCACCTACATCGTCCGCGCCCACACGGTGGTGGTGGAGATCGTGCCCTGGCCGGGCTGGTACTCGCTGCAGTACGCCGACAGCAACAACATGAAGTACGGCATCGAGAACGGCAAGCCCGTGATTCACCCGTTCTACAACGACTGGGTGGATCAGCTGGTCCGCGCGATCGACGCCGAGGTGAAGAAACTCTGAGACGCCGTGTAGCGGTCACCGGCCTGGGCGTCGTCTCCTGCCTGGGCAACGAGCGGCGCGCGGTGGTCGATGCGCTGCGCTCGAGCGCGAGCGGCGTGCGTTTCTGCGAGGAATACCGCCGCGCCGGCATGCGCAGCCATGTCGCCGCGCTTCCGGACCTCGGCGGCGAGCCGCCGATCGAACGGAAGATCAGGCGCTTCATGGGCGAGGTCAGCGTGTACGCCCACCATGCCCTGCGCAAGGCGATCGACGACTCGAAGCTGTCCCCGCGGCAGGTCTCGGATCCGCGCACCGGGCTGATCGTCGGCTCCGGCGTGGGCTCGCTGTCGCGCTACGTCGAGGCGATCGACGTGCTGCGCGCCACGGGGATGAGAAAGCTGCCGCCGTATGTGGTGCCGCAGACGATGGCGAGCAGCGCATCGGCGTGCCTCGCGACGGCGTACCGCATCAGCGGGGTGAGCTACACCACCTCGGGAGCCTGCGCCAGCGCCGCGCACGCCATCGGCCAGGGCGCCGAGCTGATCCGCTCTGGAAGGCAGGACCTGGTCCTCGCCGGCGGCGCCGAAGAGGCGGCATGGACGAGCGCGGTGATGTTCGACGCGATGGGCGCGCTCTCTACCGCCTACAACCACAGGCCCGAAGCCGCCTCGCGCCCGTACGATGCCGGCCGCGACGGATTCGTGATGGCCGGCGGCGCCGGCATGCTGGTTCTCGAAGCGCTCGAGCACGCCCGGGCGCGCGGCGCGCATTGCTATGCCGAGCTCTGCGGCTACGGCGCGAGCTCGGGCGGCGACATGGTGCTGCTGTCAGCGCCGGCCGCTGCCGCCGCCATGCGCGCGGCGCTGGCGGACGCCGGGGTGAAATCGGTCGACTATGTCAATGCGCACGCCATCTCCAGCCCGCAGGGCGACGCCGCCGAGCTCGAGGCGCTGCGCGAGGTGTTCCCGAACCGGGCGCCGCTCATTTCTTCCACCAAGGGATTGAGCGGCCATTCCCTCGCGGCGTCGGGAGCGCAGGAGGCGATCTATTCGCTGCTGATGATGGCGGAGGGTTTCGTCGCCGGCTGCGCCAATCTCGAGCGGCCGGACGCAGCCGCAGCCGGCTTGCCGCTGCTCGCGGCGCCGCTCGAGCGTCGCCTCGAGCGGGTGATGTCGAACAGCTTTGGCTTCGGCGGCACCAATGCGAGCCTCATCTTCGGGCTGCTGTAGGGAAAACGCCTAGGCCGGCTTCAGGGCAGCGAGGTTGAGCAGGGTCTCCTCGCGTTTTTCCGGCACGCCGAAGCCGAACCATTCCACCGCGCCGAGGTCCGGGCGGCTCCACCACAGGTAGGGCATCGACACGTTCCTCGGCTCGAAGCGGAAGCCCTGCTGCCGCAGCATCGCTAGGTATTCGTCGGCGCTGCGCTGCAGGTGCATGGGGTGGCGGAACAGGAGCCGGATGATCCACGAATGGATGTAGGCGCGGGTGGACTCGGCGAAGAGCAGTACCCCTCCCGGCTTCAGGACGCGATAGAACTCGCGCAGCGCCTCTGCCTGGCGCACGAGGTGGTGGAACGTCTGGTGGCAAAACACGAGGTCGACGCTCGAATCGGCCAGGCCGAGCGCGGCGACATCGCGCAGCTGCAGCTCGATCGGTGTCGCCTCCTTGAGCGCTTCCACGCGGGCACGCTCCAGGGCGCGCTCGTCGGCGTCCATGCCGATGAGCCGCTGCGGGGCGAAGTGCTCGATCAGGGGGCGGAACGATTTACCCTGGCCGCAACCGACGTCGAGCACCACCGGGTAGGCGGCCTTGCGCTCCGGAATGAGGCGCACCAGGTCCATCAGCGCTACGCGGATCACGCGCAGGGTCCAGGTTTCAGTGCCGAGGAACCAGAACCCGATGCGGGTTTCCGGGACCAGCGCAATCTTTGGGATGCTGTGGGTACTCATCGCAGCGCCAATTTTACGCCGTTGTTACGGTAGCATTGC
>Ga0134122_10002845_pt1 | contig 12753 bp, 9 predicted proteins | sample KB302_FD_96461 | JGI IMG/M metagenome (GOLD analysis project Ga0134122, IMG submission 96461) | Terrestrial soil microbial communities without Nitrogen fertilizer from Kellogg Biological Station, Michigan, USA - KB3-0-2 | ecosystem: Environmental > Terrestrial > Soil > Unclassified ...
CGGGCGCTCGCGCCCGATCCGCCGCTGCTCCTCATGGACGAGCCCACCGCGGCGCTCGACCCGGCGCGCCGGGGCGCGCTCGGCCGCACGCTGCGCCGCCTCGCGGCCGTCGATGGCCCGGGGGTCGGTCGGGGACTCCTGATCGCGACGCACGACGTCGAGTTCGCGCGTGCCTGCGCCGATCGCGTGGCGATCCTCGCGCAAGGGATGGTGGTGGAAGCGGGATCGCCGGGAGACGTGCTCGCCCGACCGAGCCACTCGGCGACGCGGGCGCTCCTCGCCGAGCAGGCGTCCTAGGCCTCGATCAGCACCCGCACCTGCGCGAGCAGCTCGCTCGCGGTCCAGGGCTTCGTGACGAACGCTACGGCCGGATCCTGACCGACGGTCTTGCGGAAGTTCGGCGCGGGAAACCCGCTCATGAACAACACGCTCAGCCCGCGCGACTCACCCCGGATGACCTCGTACAGCTCGAACCCGCTGAGCTTCGGCATCACGACGTCGGTGATCACGAGGTGCACCGCCGCACGGTGGGCGTGGTAAGCGTCGAGTCCCTGCTGGCCGTCGGCGGCAGTGATCACCCGGTAGCCGACCTTTGAAAGGAGCTGCTGCGCCGCCACGCGCATCGTCTGGTCGTCCTCCACCAGCAGGATCGTCTCCGTCCCGCCGGGCAGGCGCTCGTCGGCGGCGGCCTCGAGCTCCGATAGCCCCTGATCGCGGAGCGCGGGGAAGTACACCTTGGCGGTAGTCCCCTGCCCCACCTCGCTGTAGAGGTGGAGGTATCCGCGGTGCTGCTTTACCAGGCCGTAGGCCATCGACATGCCGAGGCCGGTGCCGACGCCCACGGGCTTGGTGGTGAAGAACGGCTCGAAGACCCGAGCGAGGGTCTGCGCGTCCATCCCGACGCCGGTGTCGCTCAGCGCCACGCTCACGTAGGATCCGGGCTCGACCCAGGCGTGGAGCGGCCGATCGGCCGCGCCAAGCCGCGCGCGCCGCACTTCGACGTGCAGCGTGCCGCCCTTCGGCATGGCGTCGCGGGCGTTGGTCACGAGGTGCAGCAGGATCTGCTTGACCGCCGCGGGATCGGCCTCGACCACCCCTCCTTCCTCGTCCGCCTCGAACTGCACGTCGATGCCGGCCGGAAGCCCGCGGCGCAGGATGTCGAGCGCGTCGCGCACGAACTCGGTGAGGATCAGCGGCTGCAGGTCGAGCACTCGGTGGCGGCTGAAGCCCAGGAGCCGCTGCGCCAGCTCCGCGCCGCGCTGGGCCGTGTCCTTCAGCTCGGCCAGGTCACGGCTCGGGGGCAGCGATTGAGCCAGCGCGGCGGTGCGCGCCAGGATCGCGGTGAGGAGCTCGTTGAACTGCTGCGCAATGGCGCCCGTCAGCCGGCCGATGGTCTCCATCTTCTCGGCCTGCTTCAATGCTCGCTCGCGCGCGAGCTGCGCCGCGACGTCTTCGGCGGTCATCGCGCCCCTTAATAGTCCCCGGCGTCGGCGGCGTCAAGCCAAGGTGCTTACGGTCGTGTCGAACGTGATCGCGCGCACGCTAAGTCGTTGATTTGGAACACGCAGCGTTACCTCGCCACAGGGCCGTGGCGTCTTCACGTACACCCTAACGGAGGCGCCTCCACATGCGCGACTCCGCACCTCACAGATTGACCGAGCGACGTCAAGCCATCCTCCGCCAGACGAGCGCCGCCCTGCGGGGGCGAGTGGTCACATTGTGGCGCGTGGCAAGGGGGCTTGCAGTGGCGGAGGTTGCAAGCCGGCCGACTCCGCCGCGAGACGCCATCGAATTCGACGTGGCCGCAGCCCTGCGAACGTGGGTCGGGCCGGTGGGCGACAAGAGTCTCTGGGTGGCATGCCGCTTTGACCCGAGCCGCTTGCATGTGGCCCGTGTCCGGAGCGACGTGCCCGCGCCGCCACCTGCGGGTGTCGAGCGCCGCAGCCCGGAACGGTTGGTTCTCGAGCTGGCTGGTCTCTCGCTCGGCGCACTGGAGCGGATCTGGGCGGTCGCCGACCAAGCGACCGGGTATCTCTGCGGCGCACTCGCCTTGCTCGACGCTTGCTTCGAACGCGTGCGCCGAGTGGAAAGCCTGACGCCGAGCGCCCGCGCGCACCTGCTCGCCGATCTCGCGGTCGTCGAGGATGCTATCGAGGGCGCGCTCGACGCCGCATAGGCCGAATCGACGGAGGGGCTAGATTCCCTCCATGGCCTTGGACCCCCTTCCCCAGCAGCGCCTTGCCATTGAAGCGCCGCTCGGCCCCGTGCTCGTGGTGGCGGGACCGGGCGCGGGGAAGACGTTCTGCCTGATCGCCCGTATCAACCATCTCATCAACACCCTTGGCATCGCGCCCGAGCGCATCTGCGCCGTGACGTTCACGAACCGGGCGGCCGAAGAGATCGCCGTCCGGCTGGCGCACACGCTGGGGGAGCGAGCCGAGGCCATCACGCGGGGCACGATCCACGCGCTGTGCCTGGGCTTGCTCCGAGACCACGCCGAGGCGGCGGGCCTGCGCAAAGGCTTCGGGGTGGCCGACGAGCAGTACCAGAAGGTCATCCTGGGCCGGCTGCACGTGCCGCTCGAGCAGCGGGGCTCGCTCTTGAACCGGTTCAGCCGGCACCGCGTCCAGAAGCAGGACTACGAGTTGACCGCCGACGACGCGCGCCTCTATCGCGAGTACGCCACCTGGCTGGCGCACCGCAACATGCTGGATTTCGACGACCTCGTCGCAAAGGCCGAAGAGCTGCTGCGCAGCCGGGGGGATATCGCCGATACGATCGCCGCGCGTTGGGATTATCTCCTGGTGGACGAGTTCCAGGACGTGAACGCGGTGCAGTACGATCTGTTGAAACGCCTGGCGGCGCCACACGGCAACTTCTTCGCGGTGGGCGACGACGAGCAGTCGATCTTCACCTGGACGGGCGCGGACCCCTACGTGCTGGTCCGCTTCAGCCACGATTACGAGATCGACCGGCCCATCGTGCTGGACAAGAACTGTCGCTGCTCGCGCCAGATCTTCGAGACCGCGCGCCGCGTGCTGGCGCAGAATCCCCAGCTGTTCGAGAAGCAGCTCAGCGCAGAGCAGGAGTCGGCGCACGAGGTGGGCGCGTTCGCATTCCGCGACGAAGAAGAAGAAGCCTCCTGGCTGCTCGAGGACATCCTCGCCGACCGCGCGGCGGCCGGCCTGGGATGGGGCGACTACGCGGTGCTCTACCGCCGGCACAAGGTCGGCGAGTATCTCGAGGGACGGCTCGTGCGCGCGGGAATTCCCTGCCGGCTGGCCCGCGGCCGTTCGCTGGTCGAGGACGACGTCATCAAGTATGTCGTGGCCGCGTTGCGGATCGTGCGCGATCCCGGCGACTCGGTTGCGCTCGAGGGGTTCGCGCGCTGCGTGCTGTCGGCACACTTCCTCCAGGAAGTCGAGGCGGCCATCTCCAGCCAGGGCCCTGGCGATTTTCTCGCGGCCATCCGCGCGCTCGCCCGGCGCCGGCCCGCGCAGGACCCCGACACGAAGAAGCTGTGGCGGCTCGTGTTTCAGGTGGAGAACCTCCGCGCCCTGGTCCGCTCGCACCGCGCGCTGGCGCCCCTGGTCGACGAGATCCTGTCGCAGAGCGTCGGGCCGTATCGCAACGCCCTCGAAGAGCGGCACGACGAGCTCACCGATCCAGCCGATAACCTGGAGGCTGTGCAGCTCGCCGAGCGGCTCACGGCGGCGATTGCGGCGGAGCAGGACATCGTGATCGAGCCACAGGGAGGCTTGGAGATTGCGTTACGGGGCATGCTGATCGCCGCTGGCGTCCGTCACGTACCGTCCTCCCCAACCGCCACAGCCTCCATAACCTCCGCAACCTCCGCGCTCACCCTCTTCAAGGCGCTTCAATTGTCACACGCGCGAGAGCTCGAGGCCGCGCTCGAGCGCTACGTCACGTTCGATTTGGAAACGACGGACAAAGACGTAGACGTGTGCGAGGTCGTCGAAGTCGGAGCGGTGCGCGTGGTGGGCGGCGAAATCGTGGATCGGTTTCATACCCTGGTGAAGCCGTATCGCCCGATTACGCCCGGCGCAACCAAGCTGCACGGGTACAGCGACGCGGACGTGCGGGGAGCACGCTCGTTTGCCGAGGTCTGGCCGGAGTTTCGGGCCTTCATCGGTGACGACATCCTGATCGCCCACAACGGCCAGCACTTCGACATTCCGGTGCTGCGCCGCCTCGCGGCCGGGCGGGACGGCGTGGACAGCCTGGTGTTCTACGACACCCTGCCACTCGCTCGCTCGGTCTCGCGCGACAGTGCCAAGCTCGAGGACTTGGCCCTGCGATTCGGCATCGAGGCCGGCCGGGCGCATCACGCGCTGGACGACGCGGTCACGCTCGCCCGGGTGTATCGCGAGCTCGAGCGCCAGCGGGGAATTCGGGCGCGCAAGGCGGTGCTGGTCAATCTGCTCGATTATCTCGGGCTGGCCCTGGCGCTGGAGCAGGGAGCAAAGAGCGGCGAGCGGGAAATGCTATTCAAGCTCGCGAAGTTCTACACGCTGGGGCGATACAGCGATGCGCTCGGGTTCTACGAGATGGAGCGCGAGCGCACCGGTGGCGACCCGGCCCCTCCCGTCGACGAGGTGATCCGGCGGCTCGGCGGGCGCGCACTCATGACGCGCCTCCGGGCCGAGCCCGATCCGGCCCAGCGCTATCCTGCCGCTGTGGCCCGGCTGCGGGCGCTGATGGATGAAGCCTCACCCCCGACACTCGCTGACAGCATCGACCGGCTGCTCGAGCGCGTGGCGCTCTCCACATCGGACGGTATCGAGGTCGCGCCCGACCGCGTCAACCTGCTCACGCTGCATTCGACCAAGGGCTTGGAATTCTCGCGCGTGTACATCGTGGGCGTGGAGGATTACCAGATTCCCGGGTTGCGCGAGACCAAGGAGAACCGCCAGGCCGAGATCGAGGAGGCGCGGCGGCTCGTGTATGTGGGCATGACGCGGGCGCGGGAGCGGTTAGTGTTGACGCGCGTCGAACGGCGGTTCGGGATGGACGCCGGGGGGTCGAGCTTCCTCGAGGAAATGGGGTTAGAGAGCGTCGCATCACCGTGACGCGGCCGTCTCCTTCAGCCCCAGCCCGTCCTGTCCGTGGTAATTCGGGTAGGGCGGCCGCTTGACTTGCGGCGTGGGGTGCTGCTTCATCAGCTGCAGCACCACTTCCACTGCCTTCTCGAGTTGCGGGTCGTGCCCCTGTCGCACGGCAGCCGGGTCGAGATCGACGTCGAAATCCGGCGTAATCCCGTGGTTCTCCACCTCCCAGTCCCCGTTCAGGCCGTACAACGCGAAGCGCGGCGCCATGACGTAACCGCCGTCGATCAGCTCCGGATAGCCGCCGATCCCGACCAGTCCGCCCCAGGTCTGCTTCCCCACCAACGGTCCGACGCCGGCTTTGCGGAAGTACCAGGGCAAGGCATCACCGCCGGACCCGGCCATTTCATTGACGATCATCACTTTGGGTCCGTAGATCGACGCCGACGGACTGCTCCAGTCCGCTCCTTCGCGCGTCATGATCTTGCTCATGAGCGGCCGATGCAGGAAGTCCACCACCCAGTCCGCCAGCTGTCCGCCTTCGTTGAACCGCTCGTCGATGATCACCGCTTCCTTGCCTACCTGCGCGAAGTAGTAGCGGTTGAAGTTCGAGTAGCCGGCCCCCGCCGTGTTGGGCAGGTACACGTAGCCCACGCGTCCGCCGGTGAGCTCCGACACCTTCCGCCGGTTGCCCTCGATCCACGCGAAGCGCCGGAGATTCTCTTCATTCGCCACCGGAACGACCGTCACGTCGCGCGCGCCTTTGCCGTCGGGTGACGGTCCCACTTTCAACATCACCTGCTTGCCCGCCGTCTCCTCGAAGAAGCTGTACAGGTTGTCGGAGGCACGCAGCTCGCGCCCGCTCACGCCCAGCAAGTAGTCGCCGGCCTTGACGTTCACGCCCGGCTGGGTCAACGGCGCCTGTAGCCCCGGGTTCCAGTTTTCCCCGTCGTACACCTTGGTGATGCGGTAGCGTCCGTTCTCCTGCGCGAAATCGGCGCCCAGCAGGCCGCCCTTCACTTTTTTCGGCTCCGGCCCCTCGCCCCCCCAGAGGAACATGTGCCCCACCGTCATCTCGCCCAGCGCGTCCTCCAGCAGGTAGGTCAGCTCGTCGCGCGACGCGATCCCGTCCAGGAACGGCTGGTATTTCGCCGCCACCTTGCCGAGATCGAGCCCGTGATGGTTCGGGTCGTAGAAGAAATCCCGCTGGATGCGCCACGTCTCACGATACATCTGCTTCCACATCTCCCGCGGCTGGACGTAGACCAGCATCGAGTCCATCCGCAGCGGACCCTCTCCGGGCTTCGGCTTGCCGCCGCCCGTCGGCGGTTCGTCCGTTCCCGCGATCACCCACTGCTCACCCTTGCGATACAACAGCTTCTCGCCGTTGAACGACACCGTGTAGTCGTTGATCTCCTCCACGAACTTGTCGAGCTTCCGCTTCTCCAGGTCCCACTTGTAGAGGGTCTGGGCCAGGTTCGGAAAGTCCGATTCCGTGATGACGGTCGGCCCTTCGGAGATGAACAGGATGCCCGGCTTGCCGGGGACGATGTTCACGTAGTTCTTGGCCGGGATCGGCAGCGCCACGATGCGCTGCGAGATCCCCTCGAAGTCGATCTTCACGAGGACGGGCTCTTCCTTCTTGGGCTTGTCTTTCTCGTCCGGCTTCGGCTCGGCGCCCTTTTCCTCATCGCTCTCCGGCGCGAGCGGCGAGCCTTGCTCCTTCGCCAGCACGACGGCGTAGACGCTGCGGGTCTGTGGCCGGCTGTTGCTGGACATGTCGAAGCCCTCGGCGGAGGGCCCGACATCGGTGCTGGCGGCGAAGTAGAGGTACTTGCCGCTCTTGTCGAAGTTCGCGTACAGCGCATCGCTCATCCCATCGGTGACCTGGGAGCTCTTGCCCTGTTCGAGCGAGTACACCCAGACGGCATGCAGGAAGCTCGGCAGCTGCTTGGTGTATGCGAGCCAGCGGCTGTCGGGCGCCCAGCGGACGTTGAAGAACGCCCCCTCGTAGTAATCGGTATCCACCTTCACCGGCGCGCCCTTCGCCAGATCCACGTACCACAGGTTCAAGCGCTTGTCGCTGTAGGCGATCTTCTGGCCGTCCGGGGACCACACCGGCGCGTAGAAGAACGACGGCGGATTGCCGAGGTTGATCTTCCTCGCCTCGCCGAGCCCGCTCTGGTCACGGATCTCGAGGTTGTATTCGCCCGACGCCTCCGAGAAGTAGGCCACCCACTTCCCGTCCGGCGACCACGCCGGATCGCGCTCCGCGATCACCGGCGTGCGCGTCAGATTGCGGATGTCTCCTTTGTCTGAAGGCACGGTGAAGATCTCGCCCCACGCTTCCATCACGGCGCGCTTGCCGGTGGGTGAGATGCCGAAGTTGTGAACCCGTTTGGGGTCCACCTTCACGAAGTGCGGCCTGACCTGCGGCAAATCTCCCGCTACCCGCACGTGGAGTGTCTTCGTCTGGTGCGTCGTCAGGTCGTACAGCTTCAGCGCCCCGACCTGCTCGAGGACGATCGCGCCCGGCCCCGCCGCCGCCGACTTGAAGTCCAGCCCGTCGTTCTTGACGACCTCGCTGACCTGCTTGCTCTTCGCGTCGTACGCAAACAGGCTCACGGCGCCGTTCCTGTCGGAGAGAAAGAAGACCGTGCCGCCCACCCACATGGGATTGAAGTCATTCGAATTGTCGCGCGGCACCTTCTCGATGTGCGAATCCTTCAGGTCCGCCAGCCAGATCGGCGTGGTCTGACCACCGCGGTAGCGTTTCCACGCACGCTGCCACTGCGGGTGGGGCACGTAGGCGATGCGCGACCCATCCGGGGACAGCGAGGCGGCGGCCACGATGGGCAGGGGATACTCGGTCGGGAAGCCGCCGTCGAGCGGGACCGCAAACAGCTTGGGAGCAAAATTGTAGTAGCTCGACTGCGTGGACAGGAACAGCACGCTCTTTCCGTCCGGCGTCCACCCGACCACGTCGTCCGCTCCCGGGTGATACGTGAGCCGCTTGGGCACGCCGCCCCCCGCCGCCACGACGAACACATCGGGATTGCCGTCGTACTCCCCGGTGAACGCCACCCATTTGCCGTCGGGCGAGAACGCCGCGGCGTTCTCCGTTCCCGGCCCCGCCGTCAGCCGCTGCGCGTCGCCGCCATCCCGGCTCACGCTCCACAGGTTGCCGCCATAGGTGAAGACCAGCTGCGTCGCGCTGATGGCAGGCCGGCGCAATATCAAGGGAGGCGCTTCGCTCTGGGCCAGGCCCAGCGAGCCGCCGCAGAGAACGAGGAGTAGGGAGACAATGTGGGCACGCACGCGGGACCTCCGGAGCGGGAATCGGCGAACGGGACTAACGTAGCTCGCGGGCCGCCGACCGCCAGACGCTAGATTGGTCCCTCGTGCCGAAGAAAGTCGCGCGACACCACGTCTACGTGATCGAGCTCGATCGCGCGGTGCTCAAGCATGCCAAGTTCCGAGCCGCCAATCCCGGCCATGACGCCCGGAAGCCTCCCTTGTATGTGGGCATGACGGGGCTCGACCCCGAGACGCGGTTCGAGCGCCATAGGTACGGCGTGAAAGACAATCCCTATGTGCGGCGTTACGGCGTGCGGCTGCGGCCCGATCTGTACGCCGGGCTCAATCCGCTGCCGTACGCGGAGGCACAGCGCATGGAGTGGGTACTGGCGCGGGAGCTGCGTAGCGACGGGTACGCGGTGTGGCAAAAATGACCGGAGCCCTCACGCGCCGGCGGGCCACAGCCACGCTGCTCCTCGTACGCCGCTCGAATCACCGTGAGCGGCGCGCACGACGCGGGTGATGACGGGATCTGAGCTCGCCCCGACGGCCAAGACGTGGCGTGGCAGCAGCGCGGACGTCGCTTCCGGCAGGCCAGGGAGGTTCGACATCCCACCCCCGAGAACGACGACATCAGGGTCGAGCACGTTGATCAGGGATGCGAGGGCGCGACTCAATCGATCGTGGTAGCGCGCCAGGGTCGCCGTGGCACCCGCGTCACCGCTCGCCGCGGCGCGCACGATCTCACGGCCGGAGAGGGTGGTACGCGTGCGCTCGGCGTGGTCGCGCTCCAACCCCGGGCCGGAGAGCCACGATTCGACGCAGCCGCGCTTTCCACAGTAACACGGCGGACCGGGTTGCTCGTCCGGCATGACCCAGGGGAGCGGATTGTGCCCCCATTCGCCGGCAATGAGGTTCGCGCCCGGCAGACAGCGGCCGTCCACGACGATCCCGCCGCCCACTCCTGTGCCGAGAATCACGCCGAACACTACCGGCGCGCCCGCGGCCGCCCCGTCGGTCGCCTCAGATAGCGCGAAGCAGTTCGCGTCGTTCATGACCCGCACCGGGCGGGCCAGCCGCCCCGCGAGATCGTGCTCGAGCGGCTGGCCGTTGAGCCAGGTAGAGTTGGCGTTCTTCACGAGCCCGGTTTTGGGCACCACCGTGCCCGGGATGCCGACGCCCACCGTGCCCGCGGTTCCGCCGGCGCGATCGAGCTCCCGCACCAGTGCCGCGATGGCGTCGAGGCATCCTGAGTAATCACGCGGGGTGGTCACGCGCAGGCGTGCGATTTCCTGGCCGGCGGGCGACAGCGCGATCGCTTCGATCTTCGTGCCGCCCAAGTCGATGCCGATGCGCATGCTGGGTGCACGCCTAGTCGGAGTACCAGTTCTTCTCCCAAGCATGCGGCTCGAGCTTGGCGAGCATGCCCGGCGCGAGCCGCCCCTTCTCCGCTGCCGCGACGTTCTGTCGCACGTGTGCGGCGCGCCGCATCCCGGGAATGACCGTCGATACCTGCGGTGACGACAGACAAAAGCGCAGCGCCAGCTCCGGCAGGGTCTGGACCTGATCGTCCAGCACCTGCGCCAGCGCCTCGCCCCTCCGTTGAGCCTCGGCGCGCCGGTCACCGGCGAAGTACGCTTCACGCCAGTCGCCGGCGGCGAACACCGTGTCGGCGCGAATTTGGCCCGTGAGCGCGCCCTCGTCGAACGGGACGCGCACGATCACCCCCAGCGGCTTGGTCCTGGCGAGCTGGAACAGCGCGCGCTCGGGGGAACGATCGTAGATGTTGTAGATCACCTGGGCGGTCTCGAAGATGGGATCTTGGAGGACCCGCAGCGCGGTCTCGGGCGCATGGTCGTTGATCGAGATCCCCCAATGCAAGACCTTCCCCTGCCGCTTGAGGCGCACGATCTGATCGTAGGACTCCTGCCATTCCGGATCGTCTAGCCAGGCGTCGTGCCACACGTGCAGCTGCTGCAGCGGCAACGCCTCGACGCCGAGGTTTCTGAGTGACCGCTCCGTAGAGGCCGCGATATGCCGGGCGGGAAACACCTCCGTGGGCGGCCGGTCGGCCCTGCCCGGCCATTCCTCGTTCTTGGGCGGCACCTTGGTGGCGACGACAGCGCGACCGGCGCGAATCTCGGCTCGCAGCGCTTCGCCGATGAGGCGCTCGCTGTGTCCGTCGCCGTACGCCAGCGCGGTATCGAAGAACGTGATCCCGCGGTCCACGGCCTCGCGCAGCGCCTCGCGCCCTTGCTCATCGTCCACGCCGCGCCATTGTGAGCCGCCCAGCCCCCAGCCGCCCAGCCCGAGTTCGCTGACCACGTAGCCCGTCGAGCCTAGGGTGCGGCGTTTCACGTTCGCTCCTCCGACGGGAACTTCCCCGCGACTTGGTTCATTCATGAAGCATGGCTCGGTACGGTACGCAATTCCGCCTGGTAGCCCAAGGGCTGGTCGATTACCTCGCCGGTATTGATCCCAGCGCCGTGGGGCTGGTTGCCGCTCTGCACATACTGGTCCGGAGCCGAGGCGCTCTCAGCCGCAAGAAGTAAGATCCGGGTCACCCCTTGTCACGGCAACTCTCCAACCGGCGTTCCAGAAACCGTCGTTCCGGCTCCTGTCGCGTGAGGCGCAGCGCCCGCTCATAGGACGCGCGGGCTTGCGCGCTTCTCCCCAGGCGCCGGCACAGGTCGGCCCGCGCCGAGTGGGCCAGATGGTACTCGGTCAAATCGCCGCGGGCGAGGATCGCATCAATTAGGGTTAATCCCGCTTCAGGCCCATCCCGCATGGCCACCGCCACGGCGCGGTTCAGCTCGACCACGGGCGACGGGTCCGCTCTCAGCAGCACGTCGTACAAGGCGACGATCTGGGCCCAGTCCGTTGCGGCAGCGCTGTCCGCTTCGGCGTGGACGGCCGCGATCGCGGCCTGGAGGGTATAGGGACCGAAGCGGCGCGATAACAGGGCCCGCTCCACCAGCGCCGCCCCTTCCGAGACCAGCTCCCGGTTCCACAGCGTGCGGTCCTGCTCGTCGAGCAGAATCAACTCGCCTGCCGTTGAGCTGCGCGCGGTGCGTCGCGACTCGTGCAGCAACATCAGGGCGAGCAGGCCGACCGCTTCGGGTTCGGGCAACAGGCCGACCAGGAGCCGGCCGAGCCGGATGGCCTCGCCCGAAACGTCATGCCGGGTGAGCGACGGCCCCGACGAAGCCGAGTAGCCCTCGTTGAAGACGAGATAGATGACCCGGAGCACCGCGTCCAGGCGGCCGGGCAAGTCGGCCCGCGTCGGCACCTCGTACGGGATGCGCGCGTCGCGGATCTTGGCCTTCGCCCGCACGATGCGCTGCGCCAGGGTGGGCGCCTGCGTGAGGAACGCGCGCGCGATCTCTTCGGTGGTGAGGCCGCAGACTTCGCGCAACGTCAACGCGATCTGGGCGTCCGGCGGCAGGGCGGGATGGCAGCAGGTGAAGATCAACCGCAGCTGGTCGTCGGCTACGCCTTCCTCGTCGCTCACCGGGGCGTCCCCCGCCCCGACGTCGAGACGCTCGGCGAGCTGCACCAGGGAGGCATCGAACCGAGCGCGCCGCCGCAAGCCGTCGATGGCCTTGAAGCGACCCGCCGACACGAGCCACGCGCGGGGATTCGCGGGCACACCGTCCCGCGGCCAACGCTCCACCGCGGCGGCGAAGGCGTCGTGCAGAGCCTCCTCGGCGAGGTCAAAGTCGCCGAGCAGGCGGATCAGGGTGGCGAGAACGCGGCGCGACTCGGCGCGGTAGACGGCGTCTACCGTCGCGCGCATCCGATCGGCCGGGTCCTCGCTCATCGGGCGCCACGCCTCCCTCAGTCCTCTTGCTTGGCCAACTCCCGTATCGGTCGAATTGGCCTCACTTCGACGCTGCCCACACGCGCCGGCGGGATGCGCGACGCCACTTGAATGGCCTCGTTCAGGTCCCGGGCCTCGATCAGGTAGAACCCGGCCAGCTGCTCCTTGCTCTCGGCGAACGGCCCATCGGTGACGGACGCCTTGCCGTTCCGCATCCGTACGGTCGCGGCGGTGCTGGAGGACTCGAGCGCTTCGGACGCGAGGCAACGACCGCCCTGGCGGAGCGCTTCGTCGTAGGCCAGGCACTCCCTGTCGGGCACGGTATGCAGCTCGTGCTCGGCACCGTAGACCAGGCACAGGTACTTCATGGCTGCCTGAGCTCCATCACCGGCCGCACCTCGACGCTGCCGTGCCGCGCGCCGGGAATCCTCGAGGCAACCTGGATGGCCTCGTCGAGATCCTTGGCAGTGATCATGAAGAAGCCGCCGAGCGTTTCCTTCGTCTCGACGAACGGCCCGTCCGTGATCGAGACTTTCCCGTTACGCTGACGGACAACGCTGGCGGTGGTAG
>Ga0134122_10002847_pt1 | contig 12751 bp, 7 predicted proteins | sample KB302_FD_96461 | JGI IMG/M metagenome (GOLD analysis project Ga0134122, IMG submission 96461) | Terrestrial soil microbial communities without Nitrogen fertilizer from Kellogg Biological Station, Michigan, USA - KB3-0-2 | ecosystem: Environmental > Terrestrial > Soil > Unclassified ...
CACCGAGGACGAGGCGATCGCGTCGTTCTAGCGATGTTCCGGCCGGCGTCGCCGCATCCGCGGCGCCGGTAGATTCTCCCTCCTCTGCGGTTCTACCTTTGAGTCGCCGAACATGACGCCCGTTCCCGATCGCGGACCGGTGCATCCTCCCGCGTCGCTTTCGCCCGGCCTGCTCGACCTCGGCCGGCGCGTCGAGCTGCGCCTGCCGGAGCTGCTGCCCCCCGCCGACCAGCGCCCGGAGGCGGTGCATCAGGCGATGCGCTACGCGCTCACCAGCCCGGGAAAACGGCTGCGGCCGATCCTCACCCTGGTGGTCGCCGACCTGTTCGGGGTGGGATCGCGCTCCGACCGCTCGACGCGGGTGCTCGACATCGCCTGCGGCATTGAGATGGTCCACGCCTGCTCGCTGATTTTGGACGACCTGCCGGCGATGGACGACGCGGCGCTGCGAAGAGGGCGGCCGACGGTCCACCGGGCGTTCGGCGAGGCGGTGGCCCTGCTCGCGGCGCTGGCCCTGCTCAATCGGGCATACGCCCTGGTGGCGGAGGCCGCGCACCACCTGCCGGCCAAGCGCTACACGGCCGAGGACATGATCCATCACTTGGCGGCGGCAATCGGCAGCCACGGCCTGATCGGCGGCCAGGCGCTTGACCTGTCGAGCTCGCCCGAGGAGCTGGATCTCGAACGGCTGGAATTCATCCACAGCCATAAGACCGGAGCCCTGTTCATGGCGGCGGGCGAGCTGGGCGCGATGGCCGCCGACGCCAAGCGCAACGAGCTGGAGCTGATCGCCCGCTACGCTAAAAACCTGGGGCTCGCGTTCCAGATCTCGGACGACCTGCTGGACGTGCTGTCCACCCCGGAAGAAGCGGGAAAGGACGTCGGCCAAGACACCTTGAAGGTGACGTTCGTCAAAAGGCTAGGGGTGGCCGGCGCACAGACCCTCGAAGCCGAGCTGCTGGGGTTTGCGGTGGCGTCGCTCGAACCCTTGGGGAAGAAGGCGGAACCGCTGCGGGAGATTGCGCGGTTCGTGCAGCACCGGCGGCGGTAGGCGCGCATCCAGGGCGGCCGATCTTCCGGCGAAGGGTCCCTTCCCCCGGGGAGGGGGAGGGTTGGAATCGGGGGAAGGACAGGATGGGGGTCGCCGCGATCCTGGTGAACGTCGCGCGATCGCGAAGGCTCGCACGCACAGCCGCCCCCCTCCTGGCCTCCCCCCGGACCCAACCGCCCCCCTCCCCGGGGGGAGGGATCCCTCCGCTGGGCGTTTGCGGTGCGATCTCGCCCCCAGCGGTTAAACTCCGCCCGATGCCAGAAAACCCCCCGGGCGAGACGGACGATCTGGAACGGGTCCGTGAGGAGCTGCGGCAGCGCGGCTATCTCTCCCATGGGTTCGAGCGGTTCCTGCTTCAGGATGCCCTGCGTCCCCGCCGGCCGGTGAGGGCGTTGGCGATCCTGGCCGGAAAGGTCGGCTTGCGCACCGGGTTGGTGCTCGCTCCCCCTTTGGCGTTCTGGCTCGCTGCGGCGAACGGCGCTCTGACCACTCATCCTTTCGATGCCGCGGTGCTCTTCCTTCATCTGTTCGCGCCGATCGCGCTCGCCGCGACGCTTGCGTTTCTGCTCGTCGGGGCGGCGACGGCCTGGCTGGTCCGGGTTTCCCACGTGCGGCGGATCGAGGCGTTCACGTTCGGCGCGGCGGCGGCGGTGGGGGTGGCGACCCTCGCGCTCGCGCTCTGGCGCGCCGAGGAATTGGTCGCCGCGAGCGGCGTTTGGCAGATCGGGGTGCTGGCGGTCGCGGCGCCGTTCGTTCTCTATGCCTTGGTGAAAACCGTCCACCACGGCCTGCTTACGCTCGCGATCCGGCTGGCCGACGAGCCTTCGGAGGCCTGGTCGCTGTCGCGCGGCTGGCTGGTGTTCTCTCTCGCGGCGGCGGCCTTCGTGGTCCTCCTGCCCGCCTTGCTCGCCGCACGGCAACCGGCGGCGGAGGCTCCCGGGTCGCTCCCGATGGCGCCGGGCGGCCGGGTGCTCGCAATCGGCATCGACGGCGTCCTGGCTCCCGAGCTCGACTACCTGCTCGCCCGCGGCGAGCTGCCCGCGCTCGGCGCGCTCGCGCGGACCGGCGCGGTGTTCTCGTACCCGCGGGGGACCGAGCCGCCCGCTTCGTTCTGGAGCCGGATCGCGACCGGCCGGCCGGCTCCCGAGCACGGCGTCACCGCGCTCGACGGGTTCCGGCCGCTCGGGTGCAAGACCACCCTCATGCGCAGCGGGCCGCTGCGGCCGTACTGGAAGTCGATCGAAGTGCCGCTCGGACTGTCCGAGCACCGTCCCTTGCTCGCCGGGCGGCGCTCCGCGTTCGCGTTCTGGGAGCTGGCGGCGCGCGGCGGAGAGCCGGCCTTGGCGGTCGATTGGTGGGCGACGTTTCCGGCGGCGACGGTCCCCGGCCGAATCCTCGCCCATGGCGGCTACCAACTGCTCGCCGAACGGGCGAAAGGCGCCGTGGCCCCCGCCGCCGACGCTCCTGCGCTCGCCGACCTCGCCCGGGCCGCGGCCGCCGAGGGTCCTCCCCCCGAGCTGGCGAAGATCCTCGCGCGCCCGGCGCTCGCCCGTTTGGATTCCCGCGCGCTCGCGCCGGATCGGTTCTATCGCGCGGCCTTCTCCGCCGGGCTCGCGCTCCGGCCGAAAGCGGCGGTGCTCTATCTCGCCGCGCTCGACATCGCGGCCGACGGCTGGCCGGCCGGCTCGCTCGCGTTCGGCGATCGGGTGCGCGCGGAGCTGCTCGCGGCGGATCGCCTGATCGACAGCGCGCGGCCCGGGTTCGACACCGTCGCGATCGTCGTCGATCCCGGCCGCCGCGGCGGCAGCGAAGGGCGGATCGTGCTCTGGCGCGCGGCCGGCTGCCCTGGGAGCGGCGGACGGCGCGATCTCGAACCGCTCGCGCCGGAAGCCCTCGCCTCCGGCCTGATGCGCGCGCTCGGCCTGCCGCAGAGCGCCGAGCTGCCCGCACCCCCCGCGGTCTGCACCTGGCCCGCGCCGCCCGGTCGGGTCGCCACCTACGGCGTGCCCTCCTCGTCCGCCGCCGCGGCGCGCGAGAGCGTCGAATACCTCGAAAACCTTCGATCGTTGGGTTACCTATGACGTCTACAGGAGATGCAGAGATGAACCCGTCCAAAGTCCTCGCGAGTTGTTGTCTCGCCCTCGCCCTGCTGGGCTCCGGCTGCACGTGCGACCCGCATGCGGTGACCGTTCCGGCGACCCGGCCGACGATCAGCCACTCTCCCGCGGCCGCTCCGGCCGCCGCGGTCGCCCGCTTCGTCGGCCCCGAAACCCGGCGCGAAGATCGAGTGGAGGTGCAGCATGGCGTGCCGGTGGCCGACCCGTACCGCTGGCTCGAAGATCCCGACTCGGCCGAAACGACCGCCTGGGTCGCGGCCGAGAACCAGGTCACCTACTCCTATTTGGAGAAAATTCCGGCGCGGGCCGAGATCAAGAAGCGCCTCACCGAGCTGTGGGACTACGCCAAGTTCGGCATCCCGGAAAAGCAGGGCGGACGCTACTTCTTCACCGCGAACGACGGGCTGCGGAACCAGGCTCCCGTCTACGTGCTCGATTCGCTCGACGGCGAGCCCCGGCTGCTGCTCGATCCGAACACGCTGTCGGCCGACGGCACGGTGGCGTTGGCCGATGCGTCCTATAGCCGCGACGGCAAGCGGATGGCCTACGGCCTCTCGGCGGCCGGTTCGGATTGGGAGATCTGGAAGGTCCGCGACGTCGATACCGGCAAGGATCTTTCGGACGAGCTGCGCTGGGTGAAGTTCTCCGGCGCGGCGTGGACCGCCGACAGCGCGGGTTTCTACTACTGCCGCTACGACGAGCCGAAAGCCGGCGGAGAGCTCGAGGACGCGAACTACTTCCAAAAGGTTTATTACCATCGAGTCGGCACGCCGCAGTCCGCGGATCGGCTGGCGTTCGATCGCCCGGATCAGAAGGACCTCGGCTTCTACCCTCTGGTGACCGACGACGGGCGCTATCTCGTCCTCTCGATTTCGCGCGGCACGGAGGTCAAGAACGGTTTCTATTACCAGGATCTCTCGGATCCCGCCTCGCCGGTCGTCCGGCTGCTCGACACCTTCGATGCGGAATACGGCTTCCTGGGCAACGACGGGCCGGTCTTCTGGTTCGCGACCACCCTCGACGCGCCGCGGGCGCGGGTGATCGCGATCGACGTCCGCCATCCGGAGCGGGCGAGTTGGAAAGAGGTGATCCCCGAACGGGCCGACACCTTGCAGACCGCGCACGCGCTCGGCAACGGTTTCGTCGGCACCTACCTGCACGATGCCGCCTCGCGCATCGAGGTGTTCGACCGCGAAGGCAAATCGGTGCGCACCGTGGCGCTGCCCGGTCTCGCGACGGTCGACGGATTCAGAGGCATGGTCGGCGATCCCGAGACGTTTTACTCGATGGTCAGCTACAACCGTCCTTCCACGGTCTTCCGCTACGACCTGGAGACGGGCGCGAGCACCGTCTTCCGCGAGCCGAAGCTCGGATTCGATCCGGAGGCCTACGAAACGCGGCAGGTGTTCTACACCAGCAAGGACGGTACCCGGGTGCCGATGTTCCTCTCGGGCAAGAAGGGGTGGAGCGAGCGGGGCAAGCTGCCGGTCCTGCTCTACGCCTACGGCGGGTTCAACGTCTCGATCACCCCCGGATTCAACGTCCGCAACCTGGTCTGGATGGAGCGCGGCGGCCTGCTCGCGGTCGCCACCCTGCGCGGCGGCGGAGAATACGGCGAGGCGTGGCATCTCGCCGGCTCGAAGCTCAAAAAGCAGAACGGGTTCGACGATTTCATCGGCGCCGCCGAGTATCTGGTCAAAGAAGGCATCACGACTTCGTCCCAGCTCGTGATCAACGGCCGCAGCAACGGTGGCCTGCTGATCGGCGCCGTCCTCACCCAACGCCCCGACCTATTCGGCGCGGCGCTGCCCGGCGTCGGCGTGATGGACATGCTCCGCTTCCACAAATTCACGATCGGCTGGGGCTGGACCTCCGACTACGGCTCGCCGGATGATCCGGCGGAGTTCAAAGCGCTTTACGCCTATTCGCCGTACCACAACACGAAACCCGGAACGGCCTATCCGCCGACCCTGATCACCACCGCCGACCACGACGACCGCGTGGTCCCGGCGCACAGCTTCAAGTTCGCCGCGGCGCTCCAACACGCCCAAGGCGGCCCGGCGCCGATCCTGATCCGGATCGAAACCAAAGCCGGACACGGCGGCGGCAAACCAACCGCCAAGCAGATCGAAGAAGCGACCGACGAGCTGGCGTTCACGATTCAGGCGTTGGGATTGCCGGGGGCGGCGAAGTAGGAAGATCCGCAGCTGCCCCCTCCTCGGCATCGAGAGAAAAAGAAGCGGCTCTCGATGCCGAGTCGCCTGCTGCCCGGGCATGGTATCCTCAAATCCTCAATCAAGGGCGAGGTCGAGAAGCGTTGGGGGCTGTGGCGGCGGGGAGGCGCTTTCGACGTTTGCCCGGAGGGCGATCCGATGCCGCTCGACGCGCAGCCCCTGGCAGGTCCGGACATCTCGCATCAAACGGTTGCAAGCCCTGGGGCCGGCGCGAGGCGCATTCTTCGCGATCCTCGCCTCGTCGGTCTCGCGCTCTGCCTCGGTCTTGTCCTCGCCGCGGTGCGCGCCGGGGCTCAACCCTACGCCTACATTCCGTCTCTGTCCGGTGCCAACTACGAGCCCGGCGAGGTGTCGGTGATCGACACCCGGACCCACACGGTCGTCGCGACGATTCCAGTGGGCCCCTCTCCTTGGTCGGTGGCGATCAGCCCCGACGGCCGGCGGGTCTACGTGGGGAGCGTCAGCGCCGCTGGGAGCGGCGTGAGCGCGATCGACGCGCGGACGAACCGGGTCGTCCAAACCGGTCTCGTCGGATACGTCCCCTCAGCGATGGTGGTGAGCCGGGACGGCACGCGGCTCTATGTGGCCGACGGTCCTGCCATCCACGAAGTCAACGCCCAGACCCTGAGCGTGCTTCGTTCGGTGGCGACCGGGCAGAATGTCACCCGGATGGTGATGAGCACGGAAGGATCGGTCCTCTTCGTGACCATGGGCGAGGGCCTCTCGGTGATCCTGCTCCGGACGCTCGAGCTCGGTGGTCGCCTTCAGTCGATCTTCAACCGGAGCGTCGCCGTCCTCGATCCGGCGAACGGAACGCTCTACGCCGCGGCCGATGGTTACTTGAGAGCGATCCGACTGCTCGACTACCGGTTCAGATGGGCCATCCAGATCCCGGGCCTCCATGCGGAAAGCGTCGCCTTGAGCCCTGACGGCCGCCGCCTTTACATCGGAGACGGGGAGAAGGGGCAGGTGGTAGTCGTCGATCTGGTCGCGCGCCGCCTGCTCAAGCCGCTCCGCACGACGGCGCAGATCAGGGGGCTCAGCCTCACCCCCGACGGTTCGGCGCTCTACGTACTCCTTCCCGTCCGGGACCGCGTGACCGTCTTCGACACCGCGACCGGCAAGGTGTTGGCGAAGATCCCAGTCGCGAACTATCCGCGAGCCGTCGGAACCTTCATCGGACCCGCGCAGATCGGCGGCTCGCCGTCCCTACCGGCCGAGAGCCGGAATCGATAGGCGATAGCGGAGAACGCTGGAACCAATCCGAGTTCGCCCGCAGAATCTCGCCATCCGGCGGATGAGACGGAATGCCGCGGTCGCTCTTCCACGTGGGAAGCGTCGCCTTGAGCCCGGATGGCCGCCGTCTCTACGTCGGAGACGAGGAAGCGAAGCTGGTGGCGGTGGTCGATCTGGTGGCGCGCCGCCGGCTCAAGTCGTTTCGCACAACGGCGCCGACCCGGGGTCTCAGCCTCACCCCCGACGCCTCGATGCTCTACGTTCCTCCTGCCCGGCCGAGACCGCGTGGCCGTCTACGACACCGCGACCGGCAAGGTCCTCGCGAAGATCCTAGTCCCCGGTCGGCCGCAGACGGCCGGAGTCTTCATCGGACCCGCGCGGATCGCCGCGCCAGGATTGCCGGGCTCGGCGAACTAGAGAGGGAGCCTCGGCACGACGCTCGCCGCCGCCGAAAAAGGAAATCGCGTGAGCGATAGCCGCTATCCACAGCCGATAGCCGCTATCCACGGCCGATAGCCGCTATCCACAGCGGATAGCCGCTTCCCCGTTCGGCAAACCCATATCGGCGGCTGAAGCGAGGTTCACGCCCGCCAGGACGGACTTCTTGCGCCTGCAAGCGACTTCCTGGCCCGGCAAGCGACTTCCTGGAGCAGCAAGTGACTTCCTGGAGCAACAAGCCGCTTCCTGGAGTAGGAAGCCGCTTCACAGATCAGGAAGCCGTTTCCTGCGTCCGGAAGTCACTTCCCAGGCCAGCAAGCCGCTTCCCAGGCCAGCAAGTCGCTTCCTACGCCAGGAAGTCGCTTGCCGGGCCAGGAAGTCGCTTGCCGGGCCAGGAAGTCGCTTCCCAGGAGCACTGACCGATTCCCGGCTCAAGAAGTGGCGTGCTGGAGCAAGCGCAGCGCAGACGCTGGGTGCGTGACGAATCGGATCGGCTCTACGGCTATCCGGAGTATCCTTCAGATCTCGCAGGAATGTCATGGAGACTCGCGACAAACCCCGCATGACGGGTGGTTTCCACCCGCTCCCATTCGAGAAACTCGCGCCGCTCGAATTCGAGCGCTTGTGCCTCTGGCTCGTGACCCGAGAAGGCTACGAGCGGGCCGAGCATCTCGGAGAAGCAGGGAGCGAGCAAGGGCGGGACGTCCTCGCCTGGAAAGACGGCCGCCGCGTCGTGTTCCAGTGCAAGCGGGTGCAGGCGTTCACCGCGGTGATCGCCAAGAAAGAGATCGAGAAGCTCCGCGCTCTACCGGTCGAGGACCAGCCTGACGATTTGGTGTTCGTGGTGTCGCGGACGGTCTCCGCCGATGCGCGCGCCGCCATTCGCGCCGCTTGGGGCGAGGTGGGGACGTGCGAGTTCTGGGTGGGAAACGAACTCGATGAGCGGGTGAAGCGGCATCCGGAGATTCTGCGGGAGTTTTTTCAGGTGCTTTTGAACTGGGAGAGGGTTGGCCTCGTCCAAAATCTTCCGTACGCCAGCCTCGGCTCTCTCTTCCATGGCCGCGAGGAGATGCTTGTTCATCTCCATGAACGGCTCGCCTCGGTATTTCACACTCGGGCGATGGCGATCGCGGGTAAGGCGGTTCATGGCCTGGGTGGAGTGGGCAAGACCCGGCTCGCCGTTGAGTACGCTTGGCGATACGCCGTGGAACATTCGGCCCTGTTTTTCGTGGGGGCACAGTCGCCAGCCGATCTGCGGCGCAACCTTGCGGCGCTCTGTGGGCGGAATATCCTGAATCTGCCTGAGAAGGACACGCCGGAAGAGGAGGTCCGCGAGGGGGCGGCACTGGGTTGGCTGGGGGACCACTCGGGCTGGCTGCTGATCCTTGACAACGTCGATTCGGAAGATGCCGCCATTGCGGTGGACGCTCTTATCGCCCGGCTTCACGGCGGTCAGGTTCTTCTGACCGGCCGGCTCGCGCGCTGGAGCGCGGAGGTCGAGCCGATGGAGCTGGACGTGCTGGCCGAGGCCGCCGCTGCCGCCTTCCTCCTCGAGAGGACAAAGAGGCGCAGGAAGGTGAAAGAGGACGAGGCTCGCGCAATGGATCTCGCCCTTCAGCTCGGATTTCTCCCCCTCGCCCTGGAGCAAGCAGGCGCCTACATCGCTGAGCGCCGTTTAACCTTCGCCGCCTATCTCGAAGAGTGGCAGTCCCGACGCGACGCAGTGCGCGACTGGTTCGACCCTCGGGTGAGCCACTACCCCGCGAGCTTTGCCGTCACTTGGCAGACCTCCTTCGAGCGACTGACCCCATCGGCCCGTCGGTTCCTCGAACGGCTCGCGTGGCTAGGGCCAGAGCCAGTCCCCGAAACGCTCTTAGACGTGCCCGTCCTTGGCTGGAGGAGCCGGTTCCGGATTTCCGTGACGCCCTCGTGGAGCTCGAAACCTACTCGCTCGTGAGCCGGGCGCTAGAAGCCCCAAACTTCACGGTACATCGCCTCGTGCAGGATGTGACCCGACGCAGCCAGAGAGCCGAGATGAGTGCACTATCCGAGGCTCTGGAGTGGGTGAACGCCGCATTCGTGGGTGAACCTCAGGATGTCCGGTCGTGGCCGACGCTTGAGCCACTGGCCCCTCATGCGGCCGCGGTTACGACATTCGCAGACAGGTTTGGGCTTTCTGGTCCTGCGGGCGCATTGATGAACCAACTGAGTGTTCTCTTCCTGTCGAAAGCACTGCACACGGAGGCCGAGCCGCTGCTACGCCGCGCGCTCGCGATCGGCGAGCAGAGCCACGGGCAGGAACATCCCAATGTGGCAACTCGTCTTCACAACCTCGCTTCGCTGCTCCGAGCGAAGAACCGTCTTGGCGAGGCGGAGCCGCTGATTCGTCGGGCACTTTCGATTGATGAGAAACACTACGGTTCGGATCATCCCAATGTGGCCATTCGCCTCAACGTTTTGGCACCCCTTCTCCAGTCGATGGGACGCCTCTTCGAAGCAGAGCCGCTACTGCGCCAGGCGCTTGCGATTGTCGAAAAGAATCACGAACCGAACCATCCGATGGTGGCTGTCTTTCTCAACAATCTGGCTTTGCTACTCAAGGAAACGAACCGTTTTGCTGAGGCGGAGCCACAGCTGCGTCGGGCGCTGGTGATCGACGAGCATTTCTACGGCTCGGACCATCCCGTAGTTGCCACGAACCTCAACAACTTGGCTTTGCTGCTCAAGGCGACGAATCGCCTTGGTGAGGCGGAACCGCTAATGCGCCGGGCGCTGGCTATTGACGAAAGAACTTATGGCAATCATCCGAATGTTGCCAGGGACCTCAGCAATCTGAGCTCCCTTCTGATGGCGACGAACCGCCTTGGTGAAGCGGAGCCACTGATACGCCGCTCGCTCGCAATCGACGAGGAGTGCTACGGTCCAGACCATCCGAACGTGGCCATTCGCCTGGGGATTCTGGCGCGCCTTCTTCAGGTAGACCGCATCTCCGAAGCAGAACCGCTGATGCGTCGCGCGCTCGCGATCGACGAGCAGAGCTACGGTCCAGACCATCCGAAAGTGGCCCTTGGCCTCACCAACCTGGCGTTACTGGCCCAGGCGACGAACCGGGTTACTGAGGCAGAGCTGCTGATGCGGCGTGCGCTCGCAATCGACGAGGCGAGCCACGGGCCGGAACACCCCGAAGTGGCTACGGACCTCAATAATCTGGCGCACTTACTGCTGGATTCGAACCGTCTTGACGAGGCAGAGCCGCTGATGCACCGGGCGCTCGCGATCTATGAAAGGGAATTTGGGCCGGACCATCCGAAGGTGGCTACTAGTCTCAACAACCTGGCTTCGCTACTCCAGGAGGCAAAACACTTTGCCGAGGCGGAGCCTCTAATACGCCGGGCACTCGCGATTGACGAGCAAAGCTATGGTCCAGACCATCCAGACGTGGCTATTCGCCTCGGTAACTTGGCTTCTTTGCTTCAGAATACGAACCGCCTTGAGGCGGCCGAACCGCTGATGCGTCGGGCGCTAATGATCACTGAGAAGAGTTACGGTCCGAACCATCCAGATGTAGGCATTCGTCTCAATAATTTGGCTACGCTTCTCCAGGCGACGAACCGTTTTGCCGAAGCGGAGCCTTTGATGCGCCGGGCACTCTGGATCTTTCTGGAGTTTAGGTGCCGAACGGAGTACGACCACCCGAGTCTGCAGTTGGCTCGCGACAACTACGCCGTGCTGCTAGAGGAAGCGGGCAAGTCTCCTGCCGAGGTCGAAGTGGCGATTGAAACTTTGATAGCAGAGAAGGGTGGAGTTCGCTCGGTTTTGTGGACATCCAAAAGGCGCGATGATCCGCTGGGAGGTGTCCGATGGTCCGTAGAAGGCGGCGGCAGTTCTCTCCGGAGTCCAAGGCTCAGGCGGTCCGATTGGTCAAAGTAGGCGACCGCAGGTCAAAAGGGCTCGCCTTTCCATTTGGGCGAGCCCTTCGAGGGCGTGGGGGCCGTACCGTTGCAGATTGAGTCTGGGCTTAGAACTCGGCCTTGAGGGTTTTGGCGAGGATCGAGCCGGCTTGGCGGGTGCCGCGCCCTTCGACCCGCGGGTGCTGGTTGCGGTTCAAGGAGGTGCGGAGGGCGGCGAGGTTGAGCAGGTCGCCCCGGGCGCTCCAGGCGGTCGCGGCGTTCACCGTGACTTTGGCGCCGCCCACCAGGGTGATGACGGAGCCGTTGATCGAGGCGACGGAGCCTTCGAACTCTGAACCGGTGCGATTGCCGTCGTCGCGTCCGCCGCCGTTCCGGCCGCCACCGTTTCGCCCGCCGCCGTTCCCACCGCCGTGATCGTCGCCGGGCTCCGCTTCGCGGTTGCCGGTCAGGGCGCTGCCGGCCACCTGCTGCGGGGCGGCGGTCTCCTGGGCGCGGGATTCTCCCGTCACCAGGCTCGACGAACTGACCGTGGCGTTGTCGGCGACGAAGGCCGGTTCGGTTGGGCTGGCTCCGGACTTGGAGCAACCGACGGCGGAGAGCGTGACCAGCGAGAGCAGGAGGGCGGGAGCGAGGGTGAGGGTCTTGGCGTTCATGGTGGTATCTCCTGGTTTTGAGGGTTAGGTCGTTTGGCAGTTCGGGGGCGATCTCGCCGGTGCCGGTTGCCGTTCATGGGGTTAAGACAGCGACCGAGGGCGAACGGAACAGAATTCGGCGGGAAAAAGCGGTCGGGTATACTCCGCCCTCCGAAAAACGCGCTTCCTGAGGCTCTCCACATGCGAAATACGAATCGGTTGGTCCGCTCCACCCTCACGATCCTGGCGCTCGTCTTGGGGCTAACCGCCTCGGCGGCCCACGCCAAGGACCCGAAACTGGTCATCCTGGGCTTCGACGGCGCGGATGCCGAGCTGACGAAGCAGTGGATCGCCGAGGGGAAGCTGCCCAATCTGGCGAAGCTCGCGCAGGAGGGGACGTTCGCCCCCCTTCGCTCGACCATTCCGTCGCAGACCCCTGTTTCGTGGTCCACCTTCGCGACCGGTCTGAACCCCGGGCGGCACACGATCTTCGACTTCCTGAAGCGCGACGTGGCGACCTACCGGCCGAGCTTCGCGATGTACGACCAGAAGCGCGTTCCCTTCCTGTGGGGCTCCAAGAATCCCCTCGGCGTCGGCTCGATCGCGGCGCTGGCGCTGTTCCTGATCACCTTCCTGCTGCTCAAGCTGTTCCGCCTGCGCACCCCCGTGGCGGCCACCGTCGCGGTGGTCCTCGCGGCGGCCGCGGGCGGCGGTGGCGCCTGGGCGGCGAAGAAATACTTGCCCGTCGATCGGCCGATCGCGATCAACCGCCAGCAGGGCGAGACCTTCTGGACCACCCTCGGGAAGGCGGGGAAGAGGGTGCGGGTGATGCGCATGCCGGTGACCTTCCCGCCGAAGCCGTACGAGCACGGCGAACTGTTGACCGGCCTCGGCACGCCCGACCTGTCGGGCCGGATCGGCAAGCCGTTCTTCTTCACCTCCGAGCTGTTCTTCACGCCCAAGGGGGGCGGTGACTTCTCGATCGACGTGGTCGAGCTGGTGGACAACAAGGGGACGATCGAAACCGAGATCCAAGGGCCGCCGAACGAGCTGTTCCCGGGCGACGGGCGCGATTACATCAAGATCCCGATGAAGCTCACCGTCGCCGAGGACCGCTCGAAGCTCGACATCG
>Ga0134122_10002848_pt1 | contig 12751 bp, 9 predicted proteins | sample KB302_FD_96461 | JGI IMG/M metagenome (GOLD analysis project Ga0134122, IMG submission 96461) | Terrestrial soil microbial communities without Nitrogen fertilizer from Kellogg Biological Station, Michigan, USA - KB3-0-2 | ecosystem: Environmental > Terrestrial > Soil > Unclassified ...
AATACATCAGGCTGATCGCTGCCGGCCGCTATGGCGATGCCTACATGGTGAACTGGAATTCCAATGTGTTCCCCGGCATTCTCGGACGTACCTGCGATAGGCCTTGTGAGCCGGCATGTCGGCGCGGAAGAGTCGAAGAGCAGAATCAGCCCAAGCCGGAGCCGGTTGCTATTTGCCGTTTGAAGCGCGTGGCGGCCGACAACAAGGGAGATGTCCGCAGTCAATTGCCAAAGGCCCCAGCGCGGAAAAACGGTAAGCGCGTGGCCTGCATCGGTGCCGGGCCGGCATCTCTCGCTGTGGCGAGGGATCTCGCGCCGCTCGGATACGAGGTTGTGGTATTCGACCAGGACCCGAAAGCCGGCGGCATGATCCGCACTCAGATCCCTCGCTTCCGCTTGCCCGAGGAGGTGATCGACGAGGAAGTCGGTTATGTGCTCGGTACCGGCGTCATATTCCGCGGCGGCGTACGCATCGACAGCCTGAAAAGGATTCTGTCCGAGGGCTTCGACGCCATATTCGTTGGTTCGGGAGCGCCACGCGGCCGGGACCTGGAGTTGCCAGGGCGAATGGAAGCTGCAAAGAACATCCACATCGGCATCGATTGGCTATCTTCTGTCTCATTCGGTCATGTCGACGCCATTGGCAGGCGCGTGATCGTGCTGGGCGGTGGGAATACGGCAATGGATTGCTGCCGGACTTCACGGCGCCTGGGCGGCAATGACGTCAAGGTCATCGTGCGCAGCGGGTTCGAAGAAATGAAAGCCAGCCCCTGGGAGAAGGAAGATGCGATGCATGAAGGCATCCCGATCCTGAACTACCTGGTGCCAAAGTCGTTCCAGCACCGCAATGGCCGGCTGACCGGGATGGTGTTTGAAAAAGTCAGAGCGATGTTTGATGAACAGGGCCGCCGCAAGCTCATACCGACCGGCGAAGCCGACCAACTGTTCGAATGCGATGATGTGCTCATAGCGGTCGGGCAGGAAAACTCATTCCCGTGGATTGAGCGCGATGCAGGCATCGCATTCGATAAATCCGGCATGCCGGTCGTCGACAAGACCACTTTCCAGTCGTCACACCCAAGGGTCTTTTTCGGTGGCGACGCGGCATTCGGTCCAAAAAACATCATCTGGGCGGTCGCGCATGGGCGCGATGCAGCCATTTCGATCGACCAGCTATGCAATGGTGCAGATGTGCACATGCGGCCTGCTCCGCGGGTGAATGTGACCAGCCAAAAAATGGGCATTCACGAGTGGAGCTATGACAACGATATTTCGAGTGAGCTGCGCCACAAGGTGCCGCTGAAGGATCAGGCTATCGCGCTCAAGAACATCAAGGTGGAAGTTGAACTGGGCTTTGATGCGAAACTGGCGTTCGCCGAAGCTCAACGCTGTCTCAACTGCGATGTGCAGACGGTATTTTCGCCGCCGCTTTGCATAGAATGCGATGCCTGTGTGGACATTTGTCCGATGGATTGCATCACGTTCACCGCCAACGGTGAAGAGCAAGAACTGCGCAGCCGGCTGAACGCACCGGCCGAGACGCTGTCGCAGAGTTTGTATGTATCTGACGTGCTGAAAACCGGCCGTATCATGGCCAAGGACGAAGATGTCTGTCTGCATTGCGGGTTGTGTGCCGAGCGCTGTCCGACCGGCGCTTGGGACATGCGCAAGTTTCTATTGGACGTAACGCACGCGGGACCGGCATGTCGCAACCCAAAATAAACGACTTCGTAGTCAAGTTTGCGAATATCAACGGTTCCGGCTCAGCGTCTGCCAATCAGCTTTTCGCCAAATCGATTCTGCGTATGGGCGTCCCGGTCAGCCCGCGCAACATCTTTCCGTCCAACATCCAGGGACTGCCCACCTGGTATGAAGTGCGTGTCTCGGAGGCCGGCTATCTCGGCGCACGCGGCGGCGTCGACCTCATGGTCGCGATGAATCCGCAGACTTGGGACAAGGACGTGTCGGGCATCGATCCGGGCGGTTATCTGTTTTACGATTCAACCAAAGCCCTTCCGAAGTCTAAATTTCGCGATGACGTACGCGTCATCGGTGTGCCGTTGACCGATATCTGTAACGAGGCGTATTCCGATCCGCGCCAGCGACAGCTATTTCGCAACATTGTCTATGTCGGCGCCCTCGCTGCATTGCTTGACATCGACGTCGTGGAAATCGAAAAGCTCATCGGTGAGCAGTTCCAGGGGAAAGACAAGCTCATCGCGCCGAACATCAAGGCGCTGCACCTGGGGCGCGACTATGCCAAAGCGCATTTCGAATGTCCGATCGGGTTAAGCGTGCGCCGTGCATCCGCAGTGGAGAATCGCATCTTTGTCGATGGCAATACTGCGGCCGCATTGGGTTGCGTCTACGGCGGAGCAACCGTTGCAGCCTGGTATCCCATCACACCGTCGTCGAGCCTTGCTGAAGCGTTCGCGCGCCACTGCCGGACTTACCGAAAAGATGCGGCTGGAAACAATCGCTACGCGGTGATCCAGGCCGAGGACGAGCTTGCCTCCATCGGCATGGTGATCGGCGCCAGCTGGAACGGAGCACGAGCTTTCACCTGCACATCCGGTCCCGGTATCTCGCTGATGCAGGAATTCATTGGCCTCGCTTATTTCGCGGAGATACCGGCGGTCATTTTTGACGTCCAGCGCGGCGGACCTTCCACCGGCATGCCTACACGCACGCAGCAGTCTGACGTCCTTGCCTGCGCCTATGCGTCCCACGGCGATACCAAACATGTGCTGTTGTTTCCGGAGGATCCGGCCGAAAGTTTCGATTTCGCAGCGAGCGCGTTCGATATTGCCGAACGTCTGCAAACGCCGGTGTTCGTACTGCTCGATCTGGACATTGGTATGAACGAGAGGTTGAGCCGGCCGCTTGCCTGGGACGACGCCCGTCGCTACGATCGTGGCAAGGTGATGAGCTTCGAGGAACTCGACGCGGGCAAGGAATTCGGCCGGTATCTGGACATCGATGGCGACGGCATAACGTACCGCACCTATCCCGGCGTGCATCCTTCGCGCGGATCGTTCTTCACGCGCGGCACGACCAAGGACCGCTATGCGCGCTACAGCGAGGCGGGTCCGGATTACCTTGACAATATGCAGCGGCTGTTGCGTAAATTCGAGTCGGCAAAGGATGTCGTTCCCGAGCCGCTGATTCGTGCCGCTTTGCAGCCTAGCCGGCTGGGGGTTATCTACTACGGTTCCACCAGTCCGGCCATGCATGAAGCGCTCGATACCCTCGAGCAGCGTGGATTGCACTTCGATGCGATGCGTGTGCGCGCATTCCCGTTCAGCCACCAGGTTGAGGATTTCATCGCTGAACACGATCACGTATTCGTGGTTGAGCAGAATCGGGATGCGCAATTGCGCATGCTGATCGTAAACGAATGCGAGATCGATCCCGCAAAGCTTACACCCGTGCTGCACTTCGATGGCACACCGATCACGGCACATTTTATCGTCAGGGAAATTGCGGAGGACGCCGCGGCACTGAAAGTTACACCGATGCGCAAGGTACTGCCCGGGGCCAGATGAGGGCGCGCTGCTAAATTAGGACATGACATGACTTATATCGCCAAGCCCAAGCTTCATCATCCCGACCTTCCCGTAAATAAATTGGGATTTACACGGCGCGACTACGAAGGCGCCATTTCCACGCTTTGCGCCGGCTGCGGCCATGACTCGATCAGTGCAGCAATCATCCAGGCGTGTTTCGAGCTTGACCTGCCGCCCCACCGCATTGCCAAACTTTCCGGCATCGGTTGTTCGTCCAAAACCCCGACCTACTTCCTGAGCAGTTCGCATGGATTCAACAGCGTGCATGGACGCATGCCGTCTGTCCTCACCGGCGCCAATCTGGCGAACCGAGAACTGATTTACCTCGGTGTGTCGGGGGATGGTGATTCCGCCTCGATCGGACTGGGCCAATTTGCGCACAGCGTCCGCCGGGGCGTGAACATGGTTTACATTGTCGAAAACAATGGCGTCTACGGGCTGACCAAAGGCCAATTTTCGGCAACGTCGGATCGGGGCTCCAGGAGCAAAAAAGGCTCGATCAATACCGACGCTGCCATTGATATGGTGGTACTGGCACTGGAATTGGGGGCGACTTATGTCGCACGCAGCTTTTCCGGCGACAAGGCACAACTCGTGCCGCTGATCAAGGGGGCCATCCTGCATCGCGGCGCAGCTTTTATCGATTGCATTTCCCCGTGCGTGGCGTTCAACAACCACGCCGGTTCAACGAAAAGCTTCGATTACGTTCGCGAACACAATGAGGCGGTCAACCAGCTCGATGTGATGCTGCCGCGGGAACCGATCACCGCGGATTATGCTGCCGGAGAAGTTGAAGAAGTTACCCAACATGACGGGTCGGTGCTCAAATTGCGCAAGCTGGCGGCCGAATACGATATTCACGATCGCATCGCGGCGATGAATTATCTGCAGCAGCGCAAGGCAGCCGGAGAAATCGTAACGGGTGTCCTGCACGTTGACCCGGATCCGGAAGACCTCCATGCCCATCTGGGCACCGTTGAGTCCGCATTTAACAGCTTGCGCGAAAGCGAGCTTTGTCCTGGAAGCGCGCTCCTGGATCAATTTAATGCCGCGCACCGCTAACGCATAGCGGCGAACAATCCTCTGCTGTGATGGTCCCTGCTGCGTCCGCCGACACGGGCGTTGATATTCGCTTTTGCCGGCTCGGCCCTTGAACGCTTTTACCCCGGCAGAACTCGCCCAGTTCGACCGCGATGGTTTCCTGATTGCGCGCGGCCTGGTGGCGCGGTCTTCGTGCGAAGCGATGAAGAGCGTGGCAAGGCGCCACTTGAGCGCCAACATAGAACCGCTGGAATACGAGTCCCAGGTCCGCTATCCCGGCGCGCCGGCTTCGTTCGACGCACCGGGCGGGCGTACCGTACGTCGATTGCTACAGGCGTACGCGCGCGACGAACTCTACCGCCATTGGGCAACGTGCCCGGAAATCGTCGGGCGCTTGAGCGGCCTGCTCGGGCCGGAACTACGGCTCTCACAGGCCCATCACAATTGCATCATGACCAAGAACCCGGCCTTCAGCAGTGCGACAGGATGGCATCAGGACATTCGCTATTGGTCATTCGAAGAAACCCAGCTGGTCTCGGCTTGGTTTGCGCTCGGGCCCGAACACGAGGAAAACGGCTGCCTCTGGCTGGTGCCGGGTTCCCACCTGATGGAATTGCGCCCGGAACAATACGACGGCGACTTGTTTTTCCGTGCAGACGTGCTTCCGAACAGCAGCGTTTTGGAAGCAAAACAACCGGCCGAACTGGACGAGGGCGACGTGCTGTTCTTTCACAGCCGACTGCTGCATGCGGCTGGACGCAACCACACGGATCTGACGAAGTTCGCAGCCGTTTTTACCTATCACGCTGCGGAGAACCGTCCATTGCCAGGCAGCCGCTCGGGTTCTTTGCCCGAAATTGATTTAACGGCCTAGGGAAGTCATTCCAGATCGTCGATGGAGCGCGGCCAGCTTTTCTTCAGCAGGCGCGAAAGGGCGCGATCGGCCAGAAGCTTGCCGCCGGTCTGGCAGCGGGCACAGTAGTTGGTCTCATTCTCCGCGTACACAATCCGCTGCACCGGCATGCCGCATGCGGGACACGGTTTGCCAAAGCGCCCATGTACTGCCATGTCTTCCCGAAATGCCGTGACTTTCTCCGGAAAGTTGCCGGCCGCTGATGTGCGCAATCGGTCAGTCCAATCGAGCAGAGTGGCGCGGGCCGAGTCGTACAGGCGTTTCAGTTCTTCATCACCGAGCTTTCCGGTCAGGGCAACGGGTGAGAGCTGCGCGCGGTGAAGAATCTCATCAGAGTATGCGTTGCCAATGCCGCTGAGAATGTGCGGGTCAGTCAGCGCGCGCTTGAGCGTATGGCTTTGGGCTCGGATCCGCTGCGCAAAGGTTTCAAGATCTGACTCGAGGACATCGATCCCACCGGCGTGCAGCGCTCTTGCTGAAGATTCGCCTTCAACCAGGTGCAGCGATGCGCGTCGCTTGGTGCCGGCTTCCGTCAGAACCAGCGTCCCGTTTTCGAATTCGAATACAGCGAGCGCAATTCGTCCGGGAAGCTTTGCCTTGCTATCGAACCAACGCAGCCGCCCCGCGATCATCAAATGCAGCACAAGGAATAGCTGGCCCTCGATTTCGATGACTATGCGCTTGCCCATGCGTTGGACGCCCATGACTTTCTTGCCGTGGACCGCCGATATGGGCGGCATTGCAGTGCGTAGCAAGAATGGGTTCAGCAGACGAACTTGCTGTAGAGTCCGTCGCATAATGCGTGTCTCGAGATTCTCCACGTACACGACTATGTCAGGTAATTCGGGCATGGGCTTCTGTGAATTTGCGGCTTTCATATCCCGGATCGGGAACGCTCGCTGCCCCGGGTGCATCAAATGGTCAGACCACCGGTGGAGTGTATCGTGCCCGTAAGCGCCCAAGTGCAAACCCGCCTGCCCAACGACCTGAGTGATATGGAGTGGGCCCGACGAATCTCAGCTGGAGACGAAGCGGCTTTCGAGGCGCTGATGCGTAGATACAATCGGATGCTGTACCGGGTTGCACGCGCCATTCTGCGCCATGATGCGGAAGCCGAGGATGCCTTGCAGCTGGCATATCTTCAGGCCTATCGCGGCATGGGAAGCTACCGGGGGGAATCAAAATTGTCCACCTGGTTAACCCGCATTGTCGTGAACGAATCACTGATGCGCGCGCGCAAGCGTCGCCGTGAGGGGACGGTAATTCCACTCGATTCCACGGTAGACCAATCGGACGTGGCAATGATAGAAAACATGGAAAGTCCTGATGAGCGTCCGGAAAATGCAGCGATCCGCAGCCAGACGCGCGCCTTGATTGAGCGCCGCATCGACGCACTTCCAGAAGGATTTCGCGCGGTGTTTGTGCTGCGCGCGCTCGAAGAGCTGTCCGTGGAGGAAACTGCAGCCAGCCTCGGCATACCAGAGGCAACCGTGCGCACCCGCTTTTTCCGCGCCCGCGCCTTATTGCGGGAGAGCCTGGCACGCGATGTCGATGTCGCAACCACAGAGGCTTTTGGATTCGATGGCGCGCGATGCGACCGCATCGTAACCGCCGTACTCCTTCGGGTTCGACGACCGGATACGGCCCAACACCGAGTACGGTAGCGCGCCGGAATAGTGAACGGCGGGTAAAATGCAGTCCCTAACCTTGTTTGCGGGACTTGCCATGCCAGTTATGGAATGGAACGAAGCTCTGGTGCTCGACAAAGGCATCATGGACGAAACTCATCGCCAGTTCATCGAACTGCTCAACCGTCTGGCGGACGCTGCCGACGAAGATATTTTGCCGGTCCTGGACGAGTTTATCTCGCACACCCAAGAGCATTTCGCGCAGGAGCAGGAATGGATGGAACAGATGGCTTTCCCGCCGCTGGCCTGTCACGCAAGGGAACACGAAGGCGTACTTGAAACCGCGCAGGAAGTGCGTCGCCGCGCGCTGGCAGGGGAGACGCGCTTCGGCCGCGTTCTGGCGAAGGCCGTAGCCGAATGGTTTGCCAGCCACGCGGCCAGCATGGACCACGTGCTGGCCCTGTACATGAAAGAAAAAGGCTACGACCCCAAGCCTTCGTCCGTTACCGCGAAGACGTAACGGACGGACGAGCCTTGGTGCTATGCCGCTGCGGCGAACGGTTCGGCTTTGGCCGCACCCTCGGCATCCAATACGACCGCCACCGCATGCACCACTGCAGCTATCCGTACGGCAGCCTGTACTTGTTCGGCGCTGAATCCAGCAGCGCGCACCACCTTTTCGTGTGCCGTGATACACATTCCGCAACCGTTTATTGCGGAAACCGCCAGCGACCACAATTCGAAATTTTCCTTTGCGGTGCCCGGAGTCCCGATTATGTTCATGCGCAATCTGGCCGGTAGGCGCCCGTACTCCGCGCTGTCCGACAAATGAACAAAGCGGTAATAGACGTTGTTCATGCCCATGATGGCCGCCGCGGCCTTGGCCGCAGTGAAATCAGCCGGACTTAACTTGCCTGCGAATTCCGCATTTATCGCCTCGATGACCATCGGGTTTCGGGAACCGAAAGCAGCGGCAACGAATGTGCCGGCCTTCAGCGTATCGTCCAGAAGCGTCTCCGCCGCCAGTGAGCCCAGGTTGAGTTTGAGATCCTTGGCATAATCTGGAAGACGATCTTTCAGGGTCTGCAAAGACATGCTTGTTTTCCTTTCAGTAGTTCAAAATACAGCGTCAATATTCGGCTAGCCGCAGCCAGCCGAATCCAAGGTCAAGCCGCTTTCAGGAACTCGTCGCCTTTCTTCCAGTTGCAGGGACAGAGTTCATCCGTTTGCAGGGCATCCAGAACGCGCAATACTTCTTCAGGATTGCGACCGACGTTCATGTCATTTACCGAAACAAATCGGATGATGCCCTCGGGATCAACGATGAAAGTCGCGCGCAAAGCCACGCCTTCGGTCTTGTGCAGTACGCCCAGCGCGGACGACAACTCGCGCTTGATGTCAGCCAGCATCGGGAAGGGAAGGTTCTTCAGATCCGGATGGTTATTCCGCCATGCCAGATGCACGAATTCGCTGTCGATCGAAACGCCGTAGATAACGGCATCGCGATCATTGAAGTCCTTATTCAGCTTGCCAAAGCCCGCAATCTCGGTGGGGCAGACAAACGTGAAGTCCTTTGGCCAGAAGAACAGCACTTTCCATTTGCCGGGATTGGTAGCCTGGTCAATTCGCTGAAATGCCTTGTCCGGGTCGATCGAAACGACGGCGTTAAGGTCAAATGCAGGAATGCGTTCGCCTACGGTTAGCATAGTTTTCTCCTTTGGGTTGTCTGTCGAGTATGTTTCCACGCCGCTAGTTTGTGCCAAACGCCTCGATCGATAAAGCGAGAAATATAAGTTATATTGATCGATAAATACGATCATGGGAAACGCGCATGGCAGCATTACCCTCGTTGCGGCAACTGGGCTATCTGGTGGAAGTCGCCGACCGGCTGAATTTTCGCGCCGCGGCGGAGGCGCGCTTCGTGACTCAATCGACGCTGTCCGCTGGCATCAAGGAGCTGGAGTCGTTGCTCGGCGTGGAACTGGTTGAACGGGATCCGCGCGGCGTACGCCTGACGCCGGCAGGCGAAGAGGTGACGCGGCGTGCCCGCAGCCTGCTCGCATCAGCCAACGATTTGGTGGAATCGGCGCGTGGCGCCGGCGTGCCGCTCGGTGGCGTCTTTCGGATGGGTGTCATTCCTACAATAGCGCCTTTCCTGCTTACTGGCATGATGACCGATCTACGAGCGGAGTATCCGGACCTGAAACTCCACCTGCGTGAGGACATCACCGATAGGCTGCTCGAGAAACTGCGCGCGGGCGAACTGGACGCCGCATTGATTGCTTTGCCTTATGCAATCTCCGAACTGATCGCAATCAAATTGTTCCGTGACGAATTCTGGTTCGTTGCGCATGAAGACGATCCTCACGCCAAAAAGAAAGAAATCCTGGTTCGCGACCTTGAGCCGGGCAGCGTCGTTTTGCTGGAAGAGGGGCACTGCTTGCGAGACCATGCGATCGCAGCGTGCGGCGCGCGCGGCGCGAAGGCAAAGGGACTGCTGGAGGCGACCAGTCTCACCACGCTGATTCAGATGGTGGAGGGCGGGCTGGGTGTTACGCTGCTTCCGGAATTGATGATAAAGGCGGGCGTCTTGAAGGGAACCCATTTGATCGCCAGGCCATTTTCCACCGACATTCCTGCCCGAACTGTCGCACTGGTGGCACGCCCAGCCAGCGCCAGACGAGCGGGAGCGGACTTGCTTGCGGATTTCTTCCAACGGCATTACCGGCGCCAGTCAAAAGTGCGGACAGCATCGCGGAGCAACAAACGCTGACCACGTGGGACGGTGAGCGACTTGCGCGCTTCCTTCAGTAGGGATAATTCTGCGTATTTACTTCCGCTTTCTCGCCGCCCGAGCAGAATCTTCCAGCTGCCGCAGGTTCGGCATCCAGCCCCAGCCGAATGCATTGATAATCGTATTGAGCATGCCCAGCCCGGTGCGGGTGTTCATTGGATGCAGCGCGATGTATTGGCACGTTTCGCAATCCGCGCGTGGCAGGAGCGAGCAGGTTTTGCTAGTTTTCATGGACGTAAACAAACCGGTGTACGGCTCCAGAAATCTCGGAGCAAGACTGATCTCGCCGCAAGGCGTACCGTCATCGTTTGAGCAGTGAGATAGAAGCGGACGGGCGGACCCGTCCGCTTCAAGCCAGTGCGCGCGTTACGACTTCGATGGTGTCTTTCGACAGTCCCGCAGCGCCACGGATGTGTTCCAGGGCCGCTTGCGCGCGTGTCTGCCGCGCGGCGTCAAATTTTTTCCAGCGATCAAAAGCGCGTGCCAAACGAGCGGCAACCTGCGGATTCAGTCGATCGATGGCGATGATCTGATCGGCCGCAAAGGAATAACCGGCACCGTCGGGCGCATGGAAACGGACCTGATTGCCATGGCAAAAACTGCCGATGACCGAACGGACCCGATTTGGGTTCTTGAGGCTGAACGCAGGATGCTGTATCAGCCTTTTCACAACGGAAAGCGTCTCGGGCAAACGTGAAGTCGCTTGGACGGCGAACCACTTGTCGATGACGAGCGGCTCATGTTGCCATTTTTCGTAGAACAGCCGTAGTGCTGCTTCGCGTTCTGTTGCCTCGGTATTTGCCAGAGCCGTCAGGGCGGCCATGGCATCGGTCATGTTGTCTGCGGTATCAAATTGCGTAAAGCACAGCGCGCGTATTTCCGCATCGTCCAGCTCCATCAGATAACCAAGACAAAGATTCCGCAGCGCGCGCAGCCCCGCGGATCGCGCATCCGGGCTGTAGGGCCGCGGAGCGCTGGAGCTACGGTAGAAAGCCAGCAATTCTGTCTTCAGTGCAGCAGCGATATGGTGACGCAGTGACCGGCGTACCAGGTGGATGGCGTCCGGGTCGATCTCGTCTACCTGTTCGGCAATGTATCCTTCCGAGGGCAACGCCAGCGCTTCCGCTGCGAAAGCAGGATCTTTTTGCGCATCGGCCAGCACGCGGGCAAAAGCTGTGGCGAAGCTGCCTGGAAATTCAGCAGCGCGTGCCGCGCGAACGTCGTTCAGCGCGCGCAACAGCAAGTCCAGCGCGAGGCGCTGTCCAGCCTCCCAGCGATTGAAAGCATCCGCATCGTGTGCCATCAGGTGCGTGAGGTCGGCGGCGGAGAAATCGAAACGCAAATTTACCGGCGCAGAAAATCCTCGCAGCAAGGACGGTACCGGTCGCTGCGCGATATTGACGAATTCAAATTGTTCTTCCGGCTTCGTAAGCGACAACACGCGCGTACTGCCATGGCTTTGTGCCTCACCCGCCAGCTGCAATGGTACTTCGCTGCCATCCGGCGCAACCAGGCCCAGCGCAATCGGTATATGCAATGGTTTCTTGTGCGGCTGTCCGGGGGTAGGAGGGCAGGATTGCTTCACGGTCAATGTGTAGCGGCACCCAATGGCGTCGTAGCGGGCTGCGATTTCCAGAAGCGGCGTACCAGCCTGCTCGTACCAACGCTTGAACTGCGCAAGATCAACGCCGGACGCGTCCTGCATGGCCTGCACAAATTCCTCGGTGCGGACAGCTTGGCCGTCATGGCGTTCAAAGTAGAGATCCATACCTTTGCGGAAACTAAGCGCTCCAATCAGCGTATGGATCATGCGTACAACTTCGGCCCCCTTCTCGTACACCGTGGCAGTGTAGAAATTGCTGATCTCCATGTACGACTCCGGACGCACCGGGTGCGCCATTGGTCCGGCATCCTCGGGGAACTGCGCACTGCGCAGCGACCTGACTTCCTGGATGCGTTGCAGCGGGCGCGAATAGGTGTCGGCGCCGTACTCCTGGTCCCGGAATACGGTCAAACCTTCTTTCAGCGAAAGCTGGAACCAATCCCGGCAGGTAACGCGATTGCCGGTCCAGTTATGGAAATATTCGTGAGCTACCACCCGATCGAGGAACATGAAGTCGGTATCGGTGGCGGTGTCCGCGCGCGCAAGGACGTATTTGGTATTGAATATGTTGAGTCCCTTGTTCTCCATTGCTCCCATGTTGAAGTCGCCGACCGCGACGATCATGTACTGGTCCAGATCGAGCTCCAGTCCAAATACTTCCTCGTCCCATTTCATTGCACGCTTCAATGCCTGCATGGCGAAACTGCACTGGTCGAGTTTGCCCGGCTCGACAAACACTGAGAGCGTAACGCGGCGGCCCGACCTGGTTTGGAAGGAGTCATCCAGCCGATCCAGCTTGGCGGCGACCAGCGCAAACAGGTATGACGGCTTGGGAAAGGGGTCCACCCATCGGGCCCAATGACGGCCGCCTGCTTCTTCACCCTGCGCGATCTGATTGCCGTTCGATAGCAGAAAGGGAAAGGCCGCTTTATCCGCATGCACGGTAGTCGTATATCGGGCCATTACGTCTGGACGGTCGGGAAAGAATGTGATGCGGCGAAAGCCCTCGGCCTCGCATTGCGTGAAATACCCGTCCCTCGATGCATACAACCCCATCAGTTTTGTGTTCTGCTTCGGCCTGATGCGAATCCTCGTAGTCAAGGTGAATCGAGCTGGGACATTTGGAATCTCCAGGCACTCGTTCGACAGGGTGAAGTCCCGGGGACCAAGCGAATGACCATCAAGTAGCACCTCCAGCAGTTCAAGC
>Ga0134122_10002849_pt1 | contig 12745 bp, 9 predicted proteins | sample KB302_FD_96461 | JGI IMG/M metagenome (GOLD analysis project Ga0134122, IMG submission 96461) | Terrestrial soil microbial communities without Nitrogen fertilizer from Kellogg Biological Station, Michigan, USA - KB3-0-2 | ecosystem: Environmental > Terrestrial > Soil > Unclassified ...
CGAGCCCCTTCTCTCCGCCGATGGTTGGGCGGGGGGAGGGGGCCATCACCATGCTCCCCAAGTCAGCGCGGATCGATTTGGAGTGCGGCGACGCGTCGCCGCTTTCCCTCGCGCCGACGTGTTGGCGCGCCCCACCTTGGTGTCAAACCAGTGTTCGTTCGGGCAAGTGCGGCCCCCGACCTCAAAGAACATGAGATCGTCCAGTCACTTGTCGAAGAGGCCCTCCGATGATCACGAAGTGGATCCAGACTCTCCGCCGCTTGGCTGGAACGACGAGCCGTCAGGCCGGCGCGTTGCTCTCTCAGGGCGACCAATGCGTGCACACGTCTCGGCCGTCGCAGGCGGAGTCGCTTTACATCGAGGCTTTGGCGCTCTATCGGTCGATGGAGGATCGACACGGCGAGGCCCATACGGTTCTGGCTCTGGGCCTTTTGTACTCGCGGATCTCTCGGCTGTCGGAGGCGGAGACGCGGTTTGAGGAGGCGTTGCCGCTCTTTCGATCGATCCAGTCGCGTATCGGCGAGGCCAATACGCTCAAGTCTCTAGGCGACCTGTACCTGCGGACCTCCAGGTTGGAGGAAGCGGAGTCGCTGTTTTGGGAGGTGTTGCCGATCTATCGGGCGGTGAAGTCTCTTCTCGGCGAAGCCAATACGCTCAAGGCTCAGGGCGACCTGTACGCGCGGACCTTCGACCTGACGAAGGCGCAGTCGCGTTATGAGGATGCCTTGCCGCTGTTTCAGTCGGTCGGGGATCGGCCGGGCGAAGCCAGCACCCTTCGTTCTTTGGGCGATCTGTTCGCGTCGACGGATCGGCTGGCGGAGGCGGAGTTGCGCTTTAGGGAGGCGTTGCCGCTCTACCGGTCCGTCGAGCATCGTCTCGGCGAGGCCAACACTCTGCTGTGTCTGGGTGGCCTGTACGTACGGATGTCTCGGCCGTCGGACGCCGAGCCTCGATTCAAGGAAGCGCTGGCTCTGTATCGGTCGGTCGAGGAGCCTGTCGGCGAGGCCAATACGCTACGTTCTTTGGGCGACCTGTACTTTCGCACGTCTCGGAAGCCCGAGGCGGAGTCGCTGTTTCGGCAGGCCTTGGCGCTGTATCGGTCGATCGAAGAGCGCCTCGGCGAGGCCAGCACGCTGCTGTGTCTGGGCAAGCTGTACCGAAGTACGAATCAGCTGCCCTTGGCGGAGTCGCGCTTTGAGGAGGCGCTGTCGCTCTCTCAGTCGGTTGGCGAGCGTCTCGGCGAGGCCAACGCGCTACTGAGTTTAGGCGAAGTCTACGCGCAGACGGACCGGCTGGTGGAGGCGGAGTCGCGGTACGGCGAGGCCTTGGCGCTGTTTCGGTCGATCCAGTTTCGCCTCGGCGAGGCCAACACGCTCCTGGCCTTGGGACGTCTGTGCGCCTTTCAACACCGCACCGAAGAAGGGGAGCAAAACCTCCAGGCCGCCCGTTCCTTTTTCATAGCGATCGAAGAAAGAGTGGGGCAGACCAAGTGTTGCCAGAGCTTCTCAGACCTCTATCGGACGAGCAACCGAGCCCCGGAGGCTCTGAGGGAAGCCTTGGCCGGTCTTCTGCTCGCTTTAAGCGCCGACCTCGACCCGACGGACGATCTGGTTCGAGTGGCACTCCTCAAAAAGAAGATCGGCCCCGAGGCTTTGGATGCTCTCGCCCTGGAGGTCGTCAGCTCGTTCCCTGCGGAGGATCAAGAAATCCTGCACGGCGCGATGAAAGGTTTGGGGGAAGAAGAGGTCTAGGCCGTCGCCCTAATCCAAGCCCGAAAAGCTCGCCCAAATTTTGACACGAACCTCGTGTCAGCCTAGGCTCGAAGGATGACGAACGTGACGGTCACTCTAGCGGAAGAAGTGGCTCAATGGGTGCGGATTCGCGCCGCGAAACAGGACCAGAGTGTCTCTCGATTCCTTGGAGACATTCTTCGGCAGCAGATGATCGAGGAAAAGGGATACGAGGAGGCCACGGATCGATTCCTCTCTCGGAAACCCTTGCGAATCAGCGATTCAGGTGCCTATCCCAGCCGCGAGAGTCTCTATGACCGCCCTGGTTTTCGTTGATCCCACCTTATTCATACCCCCCCGGGGGGAACTGTTCACCCATGGATGTGCCGACTCTCTCGCCTCCTCTCGGCCCAAGTAAGAATAAGGTGGGTTGAAAGTTCTTCGCGCTTTGTTAAGCGCCAAAGGCGCGAATGATAATAGCCTGGGGCGAAGCCCCAGGAAGCGAAGCGAAAACCCGCAAGAAGGGCTGAAAGCCCGCACCATCCAACGCCCCGGCACAGCGGATGGGTCGGGCCTACAGCCCTCGGAAACTCCGGCCGAACGGGAACCTAGGGCTTCGCCCTAGGCTATTATGGGGTCGGGCCTTTGGCCCTCTCTATTGTGAAATATTAAGAACCGTCGAGCTGTCGCATCGACCTGCCTTAGCCCACCTTCTCTATACTCGGACCGAGAGAAGAGAAGAGAAGAGGAGAGGGAGTCGACACATCCATGGGTGAACAGTTTCCGGGAGTATGAATAAGGGGTTGACACGAACATCCTCCTCTACCGCCACGAGATAGCAAGACCCGAGAAACAAGAAGCGGCCGCATCGGCGAGCTCGAACCTGGCGGCATCAAGAAGGTCAAGCACGTCGCGCGGCGAGCCGAGCGCGAGCCCGTAAAAGCGCCTCTGCAGCGGTTACCGTACGAGCGGTCCCGTCATTCAGTCGCGCGATCCGCCGACCGATCTCGCCAGCCCAAGCTTCGTGGGGATGGACATCCGGCAGGCCGGAGAGGCTCTCGGACAAGCGAAGAGCGACCCGCGCACGTTCTGGTTCCGGCAGCTTGAGGGCTTCTTCGAGGAGGGCTTCGGACGCTTGCATGCCAGTGATGATACACGAGCCCAAACCCCGCCCCGCCGCCCTCGTGGTACCCTTTCATAATGACTCTCAAAGCTCACGTTCGCGAAGGCCGACTCGTGGTCGACGAGCCTACAGAACTCCCTGAAGGAACCGAGGTAGAGCTGTTACTACTCGATCCGGGCGACGCGCTCGACGTGGAAGACCGAGAGGCCCTTCACCAAGCGCTGGCCGCAGCTCAGGAGGATGTAGACGCGGGCCGCCTCTTCGATGCTGAGGAGATCCTCCGAGAAACTCTCGAGGTCATGGCCGCAGCTCCCCTACGGCCAAGGATGACCTGGGAAGAATTGAAGGCCATTACTCGGGAGCCGTGAAGCCGGGCCGGCGGTGCCGAAGCAGGTTAGGATTCAGGGAGGGGAAACGACCATGAGCTACGAGCTGACTATTCAATACGGGGACGACGTTCTTCTCAGCACCGGCCTGAGCCGGAGCGAATTCGACCACGAGGCCGCGCTCCTCCTCGCCGGCAAGCTTTACGAACTCGGCCGGCTCAGCTCGGGCCAGGCGGCCAAGCTGTGCGGCAAGGGCCGAGTTGATTTTCTACTCTCTCTTCCCCGGATCGGAATTTCGATCTCGAACCTCCGCCCAGAAGATGCCGAGTCTGAGTTGAGATTCCTCCAAAGTGTCTGAATGGGCCTGAGACCTGTCTAGGCATCTCCAATGGTCAACTTCTTCGTCAGCTACGCCACGGTGGATTCTGATTGGGCGGAATGGGTGGCATGGCAACTCGAAGAAGCGGGATATTCCGTGATCATCCAGGAATGGGATTTTGTCCCGGGCTCCAATTTCGTGCTCGAAATTCACCGGGCAACAATTTCTGCACAGAGAACTATTGCGATTCTCACGCACGACTATCTCCAGAGGCTGTACACGCAAAGCGAGTGGGCCGCTGCCTTTGGTCGAGATCCGGATTCAAGTCAGAGAACCCTAATTCCGATCAGAGTCCTCCCCTGCACGCCCATGGGACTTTTGTCTCAGATAGCCTATATTGACTTAGTTGGAAGGTCAGAGGAAAGGGCGAGAGAGTTGCTGTTGAAGAAGGTTTCCGTCGAGCAAAGGCGATTGAAGCCACAGACTGAACCAAGGTATCCAGGTGCTCCGTCTCATAGCGTGGAAAAACCAGAAAGATACCCTGGTTCGCCTGGTCATAAAGAAAGACAAGAGGAGCCGACGCGCAATCTCATTCATGCTCAGTTAACGGCTCGAGGGCTGGTGGATGTCGACTTCTCCTCGAACCCCTACGGCCTCTATCTGGACGCAACGGACGACGTTTCTGCAATGAAAGGGAAAAGAGTCCATGCATCAGTCTGGCTCCCTGGCCCTCAATATCTGCGATCATCAAATCTCGAGAAATTTACAACTGCAGCAGCAATCTGCGTTACGAATCCAACCGAGGTTGTTTCGAGGTCAAAAACATATCTCGAGGCCTCGTTTCCCAGGCTTTTAGGGAAACTGCCTAGCAATATGTTGAACGAAGAACGAGAGCAGGTGTTGTCGTGTATGGGCTATGTTCTCAAGGATTGCCTTCTTGTGGCGGTTGCATTTCCCGAGGTGATTTTGCGTGTTGGCCAAAAACGGCCTCAGCTTGCGTACCAGGCGATGGCAGACCTCTTTTTGTTTCCGTTGTTGGACCTACATCGGAGGTTCTTGTTTGAAGAACTCGATATTCACTTAGGGAGGGTCGGCGAGAAAATGGACGGCGATCTTCAAAGACTGTCGAAGCAAGGATTGAAATCACTCTTCCCCAAGAAGGGGACCGCTGAAATTCATCTTGTCGAGCCTAAATCAGACCAAGAGGTTCTGGTTTGGTTTTCACGCGTACTCTCTTGGGCAGTTGGTGCGTATTACAACTCCGGCAAGCCAAAGTGGATCCACTTCCTGGAGGAAAACCTCGAGAGTTAATTAAGCCAAGGGCTCGCCAGCTCCGGGTGACCCCTTGGCAATGACCTCTCACGCTTTCTACTTACTACCTGGGAGGGCAGAAATGGATAGCCGAGGACTGCGCCTGGCTCCCTGGTTGCCCGTAGTCATCAGAATGACCCTATTCAGGTGATTTTGGCAGCCTTTCGAGACGGTATGGACGGATAGTTCGAGTACAGGCGGGCCTCGGCACCGGTTTGACATCTTCATAGCGACTCCTTCGCAGGTGCAGACGCGGTACTTCAGGTGGTATTTCGCGTGAGTTCATCCATGACTACAATGGCAGGATGGATGATTCGAGTACGGGCGGACCTCGGCACCGGTTCGACATCTTCACAGGGGCTCCTTCGCATGACGCAGCGGTGGTCACGTGTGGTACTTCGCGTGACGTCTTGACTACAGTGGAGTACGCTCGTCAAATTGAGGACACCCGTCAACTCGGCAGCATTGGCGAGATGCACTCCGGCATCAATTTGGTGAGAGGTACCTTTTGAGCCAGCTACTCGACCGGGGTTAGTATCCCGCATTTTCTGAGGTGCTCCGAGAGGCAGCCTAAAGGAGGGTTGAGATAATGTCTAGGGGTATCCGCCAAGGCAGTGCCAAGGCAGCCGGATCGAGTTTTCCCTGGTTGGCGATCATGTTGAGCTTCGAGTGCAGCGCTCTCCTCCCGAAGTGCCGGCCAGCGGATTTGGCATGCTGACCAGCCGTAAGCGCACCCTACCGGCGGATTTCGACCCAGCCCGCCTGCTGAAACCTTGATTTGGACTGGACATCAATCGCGGATAAGGCGGACGCCTAGGCCTTGGCCCGTTACACCCCCACCACTCCCGCATAAAACCGCCCACTAGCCTTAACCGTCCGCTCCAACGTCGCAAAATCGACGTGCACGATCCCGAACCTTTTCGCGTACCCCAAGCTCCACTCCAGATTGTCGAAGAGCGACCAGGCAAAGTACCCCCGCACGTCCACTCCCGCATCGATCGCTCTCCCCACCGCTCGCAGATGGCTCCTTAAATACTCCACCCGCAACGGATCGTCCACCTTTCCACCCTCCGCCGTCGGCGGGTCGTAGAAGGCCGCGCCGTTTTCGGTGACGTAGAGGGGGATGGGGCCGTAGCGGTCGGCGAGCCATTGGAGGGTCTCGGTCAGGCCTTGCGGGTAGACCTCCCAGTGGGTCTCGGTGTAGATCGATCTCGGTTGGTGGACTTTGATCGCTCCGGTGGGCCAGGCGAGGGGGTCGGCGGTTACGACGGCTCTCGTGTAGTAGTTGAGGCCGAGCCAGTCGAAGGGGATGGGGATTCGGTCGAGGTCGGCTTCGGGGAAGTGGGGCCAGGCTGGGCCGTAGATTTCGGCCAGTTCTTCCGGGTAGCGGCCGAAGAAGAGGGGGTCGAGGTAGTGGCGGTTCATCGCGGCGTCGGCTCTTTGGGTGGCCGCTAGGTCTTCCGGCGCGTCGGAGGCCGGGTGTTTGGGCTCGATGTTCACCACGATGCCGATTTTTCCCGGGCCTTGGGCTCGGAAGGCTTCTACGGCGGTGGCGTGGGCGAGCAGGAGGTGGTGGGCCACCCTCGGGGCTTCGAACAGGTTGCGGTGGCCGGGAGCCAGCGTGCCGTAGAGGTAGCCGCCGTCGGCGATCACCCAGGGTTCGTTGAGGGTGGCCCACATCTCGACCTGGTCGCCCAGGGCTTTGAAGCAGACTTCGGCGTAGTCGCCGAACCAGGCGGCGGAGTCTCGGTTGAGCCAGCCGCCCCGGTCGTCGAGCGCCGCGGGGAGATCCCAGTGGTAGAGCGTGGCGGAGGGGGCGATGCCGGCTTCGCGGAGCGCTTCGACCAGGCGGCGGTAGAAGTCGAGGCCTTTTTGGTTGATCCGGCCGGTGCCTTCGGGGAGGATGCGCGACCAGGAGATCGAGAAACGGTAGGCGTTGAGGTTCAGCTCGCGCATCAAGGCCACGTCCTCGGCCCAGCGGTGGTAGTGGTCGCAGGCGACGTCCCCCGTGTCGCCGTTCGCCATTTGGCCGGGCGTATGGGCGAAGCGATGCCAGATGCTGGGGCCCGCTCCGTCGGCCAGTGGGGAGCCTTCGATCTGGTAGGCGGCGGTCGCCGCGCCCCATAAAAAGCCTTCCGGGAAGGTGTCGGGCACATTGCCTCCTTGACGCGGCGGAATCGATGGCGTTACATTCCCGTCAACTGTAACCGGTTACACGTCGTGCTGTAAACGCTTACCCCAAGTGTTTTGACGCGCACTCTGATCTCGGGAGGTTCCCTCTTGGACCCGAAGAGCAACCCCAGCATCTCGATTCGAGAGGTGGCGGCGGCGGCCCGTGTGTCGGTCGCGACCATCTCGCGCGTCTTGAACGGCAAGGGGCCGATCCACCCCGACACCCGCCAGAGGGTGCTCGAAGTGGTGGCCGAGCTGGGGTACGTGCCGCACAGCGGCGCCCGATCCTTGAGCACTCGGCAGACCTCCAGCGTCGGGGTGATTTTGCCGGACGTCTACGGCGAGTTCTTCTCCGAGCTGATCCGCGGCATCGACCAGGCGGCGAAGCGCGCCGGGTACCATCTGCTCGTCTCCGGCTCGCACAGCGATCCCGCGGAGGTCGATGCTCTCCTGCGCGCGCTCCATGGCCGGGTCGATGGCCTGATCGTCATGGCCTCGACGAGGAGCGGCGGAGCGATCCGCATTCCGCCGGGCGTTCCCGCCGTGTTCCTGGGAGACCCTCCCGCGCCGGGGAGCCATCCCGCGATGCGGATCGACAACGCGGGGGGAGCCCGGGCGGTGGCCGAGCATCTGCTCGATCTCGGGCATCGCCGCATCGCGGTCATCTCGGGACCCGCGGAGAACTCCGACGCGGAGGCGCGGCTGGTGGGATTCCGCGCGGCGTTGGCCGCGCGCGGGGTCGAGCTGGAGCCGGAGCTGCTCGTCGCCGGAGATTTCCGCGAGGAGTCGGGACGCGCCGCGGCGCTCGCGCTCGTCGGGCTCAAAGCCCGGCCGACCGCGATCTTTGCGGCGAACGACGCGATGGCGATCGGCTGCCTTTCCGCCCTGCGGGAGCTCAAGCTCTCGGTGCCCGAGGATGTGGCGCTCGCCGGGTTCGACGACGTGCCGATCTCGCGCTATCTGTCGCCGCCGCTCACCTCCGTCCGGGTGGCGATCGCCGAGATGGGCGAGCGGGCGATGACGCGGCTACTCGCCGGTTTGGAGGAACGCGGCGCGGAGCCGCTCGAAGAAACGATCCCGGCCGCTCTCGTCGTGCGCGAATCGACGGCCGGGCTATAGGAGTTTTGAGGCACCGAGTAGGAACGGGAGAGAAACGGCAGGAACTGAGGAGGAAATGATGATGAGTGGGATGAACGGCAGCAAATGGCGCGTCCTCGCCGCGTTTATGGTCGCGGCGCTGCTCGCGGTGGGCGCTCGCGCCCAGGATACGAATGCTTCGATTCGCGGCGTCGTGCTCGATTCGAGCGGGCCGCTCGCCGGGGCGACGGTCGCGGCGGTGGATTCCGAAAGCGGGTTCCATTACGAAACGACGGCGGGGCCCGACGGGGGCTTTGCGCTCCAGGGCTTGAAGCCCGGCCAGTACGAGATCAAAGTCGCGTCGGGGGCGTACGCCGAGCAGACGCGGAACGTCCAGGTGCTGTTGGGCCAGGACGTGGTGGTCGATTTCATCCTCTCGCCGAGCGAGGTGATCGCCGACGACATCACGGTGGTCGGCGAATCGGTCCAACTGCTGGTCGAAACGCGGACCTCCGAGATCGCGACCAGCATCACCCCCGATCAGATCGAGAAGCTGCCGCAGGGAAGCCGCAACTTCCTCAATTTCGCGGCGTTGGCCCCCGGCGTGCGGGTGACCGAGAACCAGGACGACGCGGGACAGAAGTTCCGCAGCGGCGGCGCCGATTCGCGTCAGGTCAACGTCTTCATCGACGGCCTGTCGTACAAGAACGACGTCCTTTCGGGCGGCGCGTTCGCGCAGGATTCGAGCCGCGGCAACCCGTTCCCGCAGAACGCGGTGCAGGAGTTCCGCGTGATCACCCAGAACTACAAGGCCGAGTACGAGAAGGCCGCCTCGGCGGTGATCTCGGCGGTCACCAAGTCGGGCGGCAACGCCTACCACGGCGACCTGTTCTACTTCAGCCAGGACAAGGACCTGGTAACGCAGGACGATTTCGCCAAGGCGCGCGGCGAGAAGAAAGCCGACTACAAGCGCGAGCAGGGCGGGCTGTCGATCGGCGGGCCGATCGTCAAGGACAGGGTCCACTTCTTCCTGTCGGTCGAATCCAACGACCAGGACCGGAACGCGACCGTCTTCCGCGGCCCGGATTTCAACAACGCGCCGGCCAACGTGCAGGCGTTTTTGGGCACGCAGCAAACCGGCGTGCTCACGGCTCCGTTCGAGTCGCGCCTCTACTTCGGGAAGCTCTCGTGGCAGCCGAGCGCCGGGCAGACGGTCGATTTTTCGGCCAACGTGCGCGACGAGCAGGAGATTCGCGGCTTCGGCGGGCAGCGCACGATCGACGGGGCCGAGAGTTTCGAGGTCAACACCGACGCGTTCGTCATCAAGCACCAGGCGATCCTCGGCAACGCGTTGAACGAAGCGGCGTTTTCCTACCAGAAGCTGCAGTGGAATCCGACCGCGCTCACCCCGAGCACGCCGCACCTGAACTACATCGGCATTTTGGACGTCGGCGGCAAGGATGCGACGCAGGACTTCTTCCAGAAGAAGCTGGCCGTGCGGGACGACTTCTCGCTCCCGACCACATGGCACGGCGATCATTTGATGAAGACCGGCGTCTCGTTCAACCACCAGAACTACGAGGTGAACAAGAAGCTGTTCGACAATCCGCTGTTCGAGTTCCGGAGCGACGAGCGGTGGCAGTTCCCGTTCCAGGCGCGGCTCGGCTTCGGCGATCCGGGGCTTGAGTTCTCCAACAACCAGCTCGGCCTCTACCTCCAGGACGACTGGCGGATTCGTCCGAACTTGACCCTGAACCTCGGGGTCCGCTGGGATTACGAGTCGAACATGTTGAACAACGATTACAAGACGCCCGACTCGTTGGTGAACGCGCTCAACAACGCCTGCCGCTCCTACGGCCAGCCGGTGGGAGGCAAGACGACCTGGTGCATTCGCGATTTCCTCGATTTCGACCGCTACACGACCGACGGCAACGACCGGAAGCCCTACTACGGCGCGATCCAGCCGCGCGTCGGTTTCGCCTGGGACGTGCGGGGCGACGCCAAGACCGTGATGTTCGGCGGCTGGGGCAAGTACATCGACCGCGTGGTTTTGAACGACGTCTTCGACGAGGCGTACCGCCAGCAGTGGAGCATCTATAGCTTCTGCTTCTCGGCCGACGGCAGCCCGACCCCGAATTGCAGCGTCCCGGCGATCAAGTGGCGCCCCGAGTACCAGACCGCCGCGGGGCTGCGCGGCCTGATCGCGAGCGGCCAAGCCCCCGGTCCGGAAGTCTGGCTGGTGGCCAACGATCTCAAGCCGCCCCGCTCCAACCAGTGGAACCTCGGGGTACGCCAACAGCTCGGCCAGTGGCTCGCTTCGGCGAGCTACGCCAACGTCCGCAGCTACAACGGCCTGTCGTACTTCTTCGGCGACCTGCCTCCGGGCACGACGTTCAACGACCGGTTCGGCGGCAACGTCAACATCCCGGGATACGCCCGGGTGTTCATCACCTCGACCGCCCGGAGAACCTGGTACGACGGCGTGTTCCTGACCCTCGACAAGCCGTACACCGCCGGGTCGAAATGGGCCTTGAACATCGCCTACACCTACGCCAAGGCGTATCAGAACGGCACCGACAACCCGGGCGAGGGACTTGCGTTCGGCGCGTTCGATTACCTCAATTCGGACGCCTACTACAAGTTCCCGGGCACCAACGACGAGCGCCACCGCCTGGTGGTCTCGGGCACCGTCGCCCTGCCCTGGAGCTTCCGGGCGTCCAGCTTGATCACTCTCGGTTCGGGCGTGCCGTTCACGGTGTTCGACGACTCGCACGATCCGTTTACCGTCCGCTGGAACGAAGGGCGCCCGGCGAAAGACGACTTCCTGGTCCCGAACGCGTTCGCGTATCGCAGCGTCGATCTGCGCCTCGAATGGGACGCGCCGACGATCGCCCAACACGTGAAAGTCACGCTGGTCGGCGAAGGCTTCAACGTCTTCAACTTCGACAACAACAAGGACTTCGAGAACTTCCGGCCGCGGCTGCCGAACACCAACGCCCGCTTCGGCCAGCCGAACGGCCAGTTCAACACCCGCCGGTTCCAGATCGGCGCGCGGGTCGGGTTCTAAGTAGATGAGATCGCCCCGCCCCCGGAGTTTCTTCCCACGCCCAGGGGGCGGGGCGCCTCTCGTTGCGCTGTTCCTTCTTCTCCCGCTACTCCTCACCGGTTGCTGGGGGACACCACCGCACGCCTCCCAGCCGCTTCTTTCCCCTCCCGCGGCCCCTTCGGGCACGAGCGACGAGGCGTTTCTCGACGACGTCTCCCATCGCACCTTTCTCTACTTCTGGGACCTGGCCGATCCGACGACCGGCTTGATCCCCGACCGCTGGCCGACCCGCTCGTTCGCCTCGGTGGCGGCGACCGGGTTCGGACTCACCGCCTATCCGATCGGCGCCGAGCGCGGCTGGATCACGCGCGAAGCGGCGCGCGATCGGACGCTCAAAACCTTGCGTTTCCTCGCCGCGGCGCCGGAAGGCGATGCCGCCGTGGGCATGACGGCGTACCACGGTTTCTACTACCACTTTCTCGATCCGGGGACCGGCCGGCGCTTCGAGACGGTCGAGCTTTCGACCGTCGATACGGCGCTGCTGTTCGCCGGGGTGATGTTCGCGGGCGAGTACTTCGACGGCGGCGATCCGCAGGAACGGGAAATCCGCGCGCTCGCCGAAAAAATGTACGACCGCGCCGACTGGACCTGGGCGCAGCCGCGGCCCCCGTCGATCGTCCTCGGCTGGCACCCCGAAAGCGGCTTCATCGAATCCGACTGGCGCGGCTACAACGAGGCGATGCTCGTCTACCTGATGGCGCTCGGCTCGACCACCCACCCGGTGGGTGACGACGCCTGGAGCGAGTGGACCAGCCGCTACAAGGTGGCCGACTTCGAGGGGCAGCGGTATCTCCAGTTCGCGCCGCTGTTCGGCCATCATTACAGTCACGTCTGGATCGATTTCCGCGGCATCGGCGATCCGGCGATTCGCAAGATCGGCCTCGATTATTTCGAGAATTCGCGCCGCGCGACGCTGGCGCAACGGGATTGGGCGATCCGCAACCCGCGCGGCTGGAAGGGCTTCGGCGCCGACGTCTGGGGCGTCTCGGCCTGCGACGGCCCGGCGGACGTCGAGCTGCCCTACGGGGCCGAGACCCGGCGCTTTTACACCTACGCCGGCCGGGGGGTGGGCGCCGATTTCGTGCTGGACGACGGCACGATCGCGCCGACCGCGGCGGGAGGCTCGGTGCCCTTCGCGCCGGAAATCGCGATCCCCGCGTTGCGCGCGATGAGCGAGCGCTACGGCGAGCCGCTGTACGGCCGCTACGGCTTCGTCGATGCGTTCAACCCCTCGTGGAGCTACCCGGGCGAAGTCGCCAAGCTCCATCACGGCCGCTTCGTGCCGGGCCTCGGCTGGTTCGATACCGACTGGCTGGGCATCGATCAGGGACCGATCCTGGCGATGATCGAAAACCACCGCTCCGGGCTGGTCTGGAAAACGATGCGCAAGAATCCTCATCTGCGCCGCGGCTTGATGCGCGCGGGTTTTACCGGCGGTTGGCTCGACGAGGCGCCTTGAGCCGACCGCGGGGTGTCGGGTTCGTTCTGGCTCTCCTGGCGGCGGCGGGTCTCTCCGCCTGCCAGCGGCACGACGACGGGCGCACGACGGTACGTTTCTGGGCGTTCGGCCGCGAGGGGGAA
>Ga0134122_10002853_pt1 | contig 12738 bp, 15 predicted proteins | sample KB302_FD_96461 | JGI IMG/M metagenome (GOLD analysis project Ga0134122, IMG submission 96461) | Terrestrial soil microbial communities without Nitrogen fertilizer from Kellogg Biological Station, Michigan, USA - KB3-0-2 | ecosystem: Environmental > Terrestrial > Soil > Unclassified ...
CCTGTTCTCCGACCTCCTGGTGCACGACATGGGCGACGGACTGGCCGACGGCGTGAGCCAGGGTGAAGCCGGTCCGAGGGAATTCCGCACCGCGCCGCTGTGGGGGCTCGGCCAGCGGGTCTTCTTCCTGCACGACGGGCGCACCTCGAACCTCGAGCGCGCCATCCGCGAGCATTCGAGCAACGGCTCCGAAGCGAACGGCGTCGTCAACAACTTCAACAACCTCGGCGAGCGGACCAAGCAGGACATCCTCAACTTCCTGCGCTCGCTGTAGTCCGTTCTACTCACCGACAGCGCTCTGGCGCCGCACACGGGCTACCCCTACCGGGTGCGCACCTATAACGCTAGCGCAGCAGCTTGCGGTTCATGCCGATGATGGTGAGGTCGACGCCGCCCCAGCCCTCGCGACCCTTGGGCGAGTAGTCGACGTAGACCCCGCCGAGGTCGAGCTGGCCCATGTTGTTCAGGGCCTTGAGGACCTTGTCGCGGGTCGGGTTGGGCCCGGCGCGCGTGATCGCCTCGACGGTGATCTTGGCGGCGATGAATCCGTCGAGCGAGGCCGCGAGCGCGACCACGTTCTTGTCGGCGGCGAACTCCTTGGTGAGCTCGAGCATCTTGGGCGTCTGCACGCCGTCGTCCTTGTTGACCAGCCTCACTTTGCGGCCGTTGACGCCGCCCTGCGAGTTGATGTGCTCGAGATAGACGTTGAACCCGGCGTACAGGCCCTTGGCGTTGAGCGCCGTTACCGGACTGGTCTGCGACGACACCTGGCCGATCAGCAGGTCCTGGGCCTGGGTGGCGGCGACGAGCGCCATAACCACCGCCGCCGCGAACTGCAGCGAGCGAGCCTTCCCTGACATCTTCTTCTCCCCTTGAGCGAGCCGAATCTAGCGCCGCGGCGGTTGTTCCGCCGGGCGGGAAATCACGCCCAAGGCAATATTCAAAACCGGAGAAAAATGCCCGTGTCCGTGCCGCGAAAAGTGTGGCACTGACCCGTTGACGATCATGCGGGCACCAAACGCTCCACTTCGCCCGACAGCGTCTCGCCGCCGATCGTCACATAGAGGTGTCGGTCGGTGACCGACAGATCGAGGTCGTTGCGCCTCGCGAGGTGCTTCACCAGGCTCGCCACCAGGTCGCGGCCGAGCGAGTACAGCTCGAGCGCCTCGGCGCGATGGATGCGCTCGGCGTCGAGCGAGCGAAGGAGCAGCGCCGGATCCTTGTGGGTGTACACCGCGACGCGCGGTGCGGCCTTCGCCGCCTTGTGCAGGCGTGCGGCATCCGGCGAGCCGATCTCGATCCAGGCCTTGAGTGCGCCCGTAAGGTCGCGCACCGCGATCGGCGGCTCGTCGGGCTCCGACAGGCCGGGCGAGAAGGCGATGCCCTCGGCGTATTCGAGGCAATACGCGAGAACGCGGGCAACCAGGTATTCGTCGCTCTCCGATGGATGCTTTGCCGCCTTAAGCTCGAGCGTCTCATACACGCCGCGGTCGACGTCGCTCAACCGGATCGTGAAATGGTGGATGGTCGCCGTCAGCGCCATGGCTCGAGCGCCGGTCGAATCATCAGCTGCTGCGGATGAAAATGGATTGCGAGTGAAGCCCCGGCGCCGAGCCTTCGCTAGAACGCGAAGGTAAGGCTAGCCTCGCCGTAGGTGCTGTCGCACTTGTGATAGGTGCTGGTATTGCAGTCGAGGTAGGACTCGTACACCGCACCGAGTCCAAGGTAGGCGTTGCGCCCGACCTGCAGATAGGCGCCCGCGCGGCCGCCCACGGAATCGAGGTCTTTCAAGCCGTCGATGCTGGAGCGCCGGTAGAAGGCACCCACGTAGGGCTTCACCTGCTGGACCTGATAGAAGACGTACTGCACCGAAGGCGTGATCTTGGTCATCTTCGGATCGGATCCGGTCCACGATTCGTAGAACAGGCCTACATTGAAGCCATCGAAGAGGTAGTAGCTCGCCCCGAGGCCGAGGACGAGATAGCTCTCATCGAAGGCATAGCCGGTGCCGATGGTGCCAATCAGGTGCGTCTTGCCTTTGCTGAACCCGCCGGCGACGCCGACGTTCTGAGCCATCGCCGGGGCGGCGAATGCGCATGCTGCCGCGGCGAGCGCTGCGGCCAGTGTCTTCTTCATGGTGGTGCCCCCTGTCCTGGTGAAGGGTGAGCGGTGCTTCTCGTCACCATGGTAACAAAGCGGGCGCATTCGACGCCGCCAGTCGGCGCGGCGCACTCTCTGGTCGGATTGCATCCCATCAGCCCGCTGGCGTAAGGTATCGTCACAAGTACCGCGGCATCAGGCGTCTACCACAAGGACGAGGACGCTCGCCGCAGGGAGAAGAACAATGCTACTCAAGGCATGGCTCAGGAAGACTCCGCTCTACCATCCGGTCAGGAACTGGCTGCGCGCGCTCAGGCACGGGCGCGAGCTGCAACGCTGGGAGCGACGTGGCAAGCCGGCCCCGCCGCCCCATGTCGTCAAGCAGCGAACGATCCGGAGCTTGGCTGACCGGTTCGGACTGAAGATCCTGGTCGAAACCGGAACGTACTATGGAGACATGGTCGAAGCGATGAAGCGTCGCTTCAGCCAGATCTACTCCATCGAATTGAACCGCGAGCTGAGCGAAAAAGCGGCAAAGAGATTCCGCGGCGAGCGGCACGTGAGGATCATCCAGGGCGACAGCGGTACAGCGCTCGGCAGGCTGGTCGGCCAACTGGATCAGCCCGCCTTGTTCTACCTGGACGGCCATTACTCCGGAGGAACGACCGCCAAGGGTGACAACGACACGCCCATTTACGAAGAGCTCGCGCACATCTTCAACGCTCGCGACCGCGGGCACGTGATCGTGATCGACGACGCACGGTGCTTCGGAACCGACCCCGCATATCCGAGTATCGAGCAACTCAAGAAGTTCGTTGGGTCGCAGCTACCGGACGCCAGGATCGAAATCGAGGATGACAGCATCCGGATCACCCCGGCGGCAATAGCCGCCTAGCCGTACTTCCCGAGATCCTCTGCGGGGCCAAATCTACTTTGGCTTTGCCGGGGGAAAATTGGCCAGGATCCCTTGGACCGCGGTCGACAGCTCGTTGGAGGCGGCATCCGTCCTGATCGTGCCGGTGGCCACCCCGCGCCACACCAGTTGATTGTTGTCGGCCCTGAAAACGTTCAGGGACAACGCACGCAGTTCATGGCTGTAGCCGCTGGACTCATAGCGAATCGAGACGCGCAAAGCCGGCGGGTCGGTCCTTGTGAAACCCTTGGACTCCAGCAAGCGATCCGAAAGGAATTGCACGTTGGTTTCGAGCAGCGAGTCCCCACCGTACGACGATCCCGATTCGGCCCAACGGTAGGTCTTCGCCTGCGGGAAGCCAAACAGGGGGTCGTACGAGTACTTGACCGATGACCCGCCGCCCATATAGGTGCTGCAGCCGCCAAAGAACACGACGGCCAAAACAGCAGCCATCGATGCCATGAAACGAACACCGGTATTCATGAACCTCCCTGAACAGTTTGCCTGCCCGGTCCTGTCGGGCGCTGGTGCGTGGCGCGAAGCTGTGCGCCAGTATGTCCCGGCTGGATGGGGACGGTCAATGAACGCGGCTTGACCGGGTCAACCGGCAGATCGCGGCGTGTGCAGCAGCATGTCGATGAAGCGGTGAACCCTGAGCGCCTCGGCGCCGTTCACCCGGGAAGGTCGATCCTTTTCGATGGCATCGAGAAAGTCGGCGAGCACGCCGCGGTGCCAATCGTGCGGAAAGGCCATCGGGTCGGCGCCCGCGCCCGCCGCACCGGCATCGCTCTCCAGATCGAAGCGCCGGCCGTCGACGAGCTCGACCCGCAGCGCATTGCCTTCCAGAAGCGCTGTGCCATTCGTGCCGATCAGCTCGATACGCTCGGGAAATCCCGGATAGGCGGCGGTCGTGGCTTGAACGACACCGAGCGCGCCATTCGCGAACCGCACCGCGGCGCAAACCAGATCTTCTGTCTCCATCCTGTGAACCGGCGTCGTGGTCGCGAAGCTCCTGGCCTCCGATGGCTCGCCGGCGAGCGACAGGAACACGTCGAGCGTGTGGATCCCCTGCGTGAGGAGCACACCTCCGCCGTCGCGCGCCCGCGTGCCGCGCCCGGGCTGATCGTAGTAGCTCTGCGGCCGCCAGTTTGCGATCGTTGTCGACGCCGACACCAGCCTGCCGAGCGACGGCAGAAGCGCCCTCAGCTTCTCCACCGCAGGGCGAAAGCGGTGCTGCAGCACCACCCCCAGCTTGACGTTGGAGCAACGTTGAACCAGCTGCTCCGCGCGGGCGGTCGAGATCTCGAGCGGCTTTTCGAGGAGGACGTGCTTCCCGGCGGCGGCGAACCGGCTGGCGAGCTCGAGGTGCGTGTTCGGCGGCGTGAGCACGAGCACCGCGTCGACCGAGCGGTCTTCCAGGATGGTCTCGAGGCGCTCGCACTGCGGAAACGCAAACCGTTGCGCGAATGCTTTGCGTCGCTCCTCCGACGGACTGAACGCGTAGGCGACTTCGACGCGATCCTGGAGATCGATCAGGCTCTTGGCGTGGGGCGTGACCGCCATCCCCAGGCCGACCAGCCCGACCCTAAAAACCATAGAGCTCGGCGGGATTGTCGACCAGGATCTTCCTGCGCGTACCTTCGTCCGGCGCCCAGTCGACGAGCAGCTCGAGGAGCTCCACGTCGTTGGGTACCTTGGGCCGCACCGACGGATGCGGCCAGTTCGACGCCCACAGCATGCGCTCGGGCGCTCGCTTCACCAGCGCCTTGCCGAGCCGGCCGACGTCCTCGTACTTCGGCGCGCCGGTCTTCGAGGTCTCGTAGGGTGCGGAGAGCTTTACCCAGCAGCGGCCGGTGTCGACAAGATTCAACAAGGACCGAAATGGGGCCGAATCGGTGGTCACCGGTTCGAGAAATTTCCCAGTGTGATCGATGACGAACTTGCCGGGCAGGCGCTTGATCTGCGCCTCGTACTTCGGCAGCTCGCGGCCGTCGAGCTGGATGTTGGCGTGCCAGCCGAACGGATGCACCCGCGCCATGAGCCCGTCCATGACGTCGAACCCGAGCGTGCCGCCGTGCAGCGTCATGATGCGGATCGCGCAGACGCCGGCCCTGGTGAGCCGGTCGAGCTCCTGGTCGCTCACGCCCGGCTTCACCACCGCGACGCCCTTGGCATCCTTCCCCAGGGTTTTCATCGCATTCAGCGTCACGGTGTTGTCGTCGCCGTAGGCGTTGGGCTGGACGACGATCACGCGCTCAAGCCCGAGCTTCTCCTGCAGCTCGCGGTACATCGGCACCGTGAAATGGCCCGGATTGGGCGTGCCGGGCTTCGCGTTCAGCGCACCGTCGTAGAAGTGCATGTGCGTGTCGCACGCGCCGTTAGGCATCGAGATTCGGGGCACCGTGATTTTCATTTCTTCGCTCCGCGCTTCGGGACGGCGGCGGGATTCGGCACTTCCTCGGCGACCGTGAAGATGCCGCCCTGGTACAGCTCGGCGAGCGGATCGCCTTCCTTCTCCTTCGCCAGGATTTCCTCGGCATGCTTTTCCGAGTTGTCGAGCGGCCGGTAGCCCAGGCGCGTCGCGTTCGAGTTGTCGTACCAGCTCCTCTTGTTGCCCGACACGCCATAGACGATCTCGAACCTGACGTCGGGATGATCGATGCCGATCTGGACCAGCTGCGCCAGGTCGCGCGGACTGAGCCAGATCGACAGGCGCCGCTTGTCGAGCGGCTCGGGATTGACGTTGCCGATGCGCATCAGGAACACCTGCATGCCGTACTTGTCGGCGTACAGGCTGCCGAGCGCCTCGCCGAAGACCTTCGATACGCCGTAGCGCCCGTCGGGCTTGATGTAGACCTTGTGGTCGATGACCTGGGCGCGGCGGTAGAAGCCGACCGCGTGGTTGCTGGTGGCGAAGAGGATGCGCTTCACCTTGTTGCGACGCGCGGCCTCGAACATGTTGTAGCAGCCCACGATGTTGGCCTCGTGGATCGCCTGCCACGGTCCCTCGACCGAGTAACCGCCGAGGTGGACGATGGCGTCGACCCCCTTCGTGATCTTCAGCGCGTCGGGCATCTTCGAGATGTCGGCCTTGATGAACTTCTCCTCCTTCCCCGGACCGGGACGCAGAGGTCGACGGTCGGACAGCCTAAGGCTGTACTTCCCCGCAAGCTCCCGGCGCAGGTGCGATCCGACATCGCCCGCAGCGCCGGTGATCAGCACGGTCTTCATGGCCTCCTCTTCCAGTGTTCGGCGTTCACCGCGCCCTTCGGGACGCGTCCCCTGACGATCTCGGCAGCCTGCGCCACGGTCTCGAGCGACTGGTGCTCGATCGCCGGAACCGTAAGTCCCGCGGTATGCGGTGTCGCGATGACGTCCGGGCGCACGGCGAGGCGCGGCGTGGGCATCTGGTCCGGCGCGCGGCCTACGTCCATCGCGCAGCCGGCGATCCGTCCCGAGTCGAGCGCGGCTTCGAGCGCCGCCTCGTCGACCAGGTTGCCGCGAGACACGTTGATGAAGCAGGCGCCTTGCTTCATCTTCGCAAACGAGGCGGCGTCGATCAGGTTTTCGGTCTCCGCGGTTGCGACTGCGAGCGGCACGACGTAGTCCGATTCCTTCAGCAGCTCGTCGAACGGCGTCTGCTCGAGGTCCTTGACGTAGGGGTCGCTGATCAGCACGCGCATCCCCAGCGCTCGGGCGATCCGGACGACTTCCCGCCCGATCGCGCCGTAGCCGATGACGCCAAGCGTGCTTCCTCGAAGTTCTTTCCCCACCGTCGCCTGCGGCACGCGAGCGTTTCGGTATTCAATGGTCGAGCGCGTGATGCCACGGGAAAGGTCGACCAGCAGCCCGATCACGAGCTCGGACACCGAAGTGACAAATCCCGCGCTTGCTTGAGTGACCAACACCCCGGCCTTGCTCGCCGCCCCCACGTCGACGTTGCGGATGTCGATGGCGCAACGAAGGAACGCTTTCAGCTTCGGTCGTCGCTCGAACAGCGCGGCCGCTCCGGGCGATTGGCGGTAGGAGACGATGAGATCGCAGTCGTGCGCCGCCCGGATCAGCGCTTCTCCTTCCAAAGGCGAAGAACCGGAGTGGAGCTGCACTTCTCCGAGTTCCCTCAAGCCCGCAAGCGCGCGCGGGCCGTAATAGAGCTCCAGCGCCTCCGGCGAGTGCGTCAACAGGATTTTCAAGCGGCTTCTTGGCGCTCGGCGGCGAGCTTGCGGTAGCGCTCGAGCGAGCGCGTGAGGTGCCGGCGCATCGCCTCGCGCGCCGCGCCGGGATCGCGGCCGCGGATCGCCTCGAAGATGCGGCGGTGCTCCTCCTGGATCAGCGCGAGGTAGGCCTTCTGCCCGCCCATGCGCTCGGGCAGCCCGCTCACGGTGCGCCGCGGGATGAGGTGGCGGCCGATGAACTGCAGGAAGCGCGCAAACTCCGGGTTGCCGGTGGCGTCGGCGATGGCGCGATGGAACGCGAGGTCTTCGTCGACCGCCGAGGCGCCCGCAGTGCTTGCCTCTTCGATCGCATTCAGGGCATTGGCAATGCCGCGCAGGTGCGCTTTCGAGGCGCGTTCGGCGGCGATGCCGGCCGACTCGATCTCGACCCCGAGGCGCAGCTCCATGACGTTGAGGACGTCGGCGAGTGTCTGCATGCGCTCGGGCTCGATGCGGAACGGCGCGTGCTGTGGCGCGGCGGAGACGAAGGCACCCACGCCCTGGCGCGTCACCACCAGCCCCTCGGCGCGCAGCGCCGCCACCGCCTCGCGCACCACCGTGCGGCTCACGCGCGCCGCGCGCGTCAGCGCCTGCTCGGTGGGCAGCCTGGCGCCCGGTGCGAGGCGTCCGCTCTTGATCTGCTCGGCGAGCTGCTCGAACAGGCCCCGCGAGAGCTTGTGCTCCGCGGCGAGCGGCCTGATCTTGACGTGGTTCGGCACGGTTGTATGATGACTGACGAATCTTACCAGAGGAGGATTCCTTGGTTCAGTCCTTGGTTCAGTCCCGGGTTCAGCGGAATTTTCTCGGCGCGGCCGTGATCGCCGCGTGCTGCGCCGCGCTCCCCGCTCAATCGCAGCAGAAGCAGGTATGGAAGGCCGCCGACGTGCACCCGCTCGGCTACCCGACCATCGAAGCCATCATCAGCATGGGCAGGAAGCTGGAGAAGGAGACCAACGGCCGCATCTCCATCCAGATGTACCACTCGATGCAGCTCGGCGGCGAGAAGGAGATGATCGAGCAGGCGCAGGTCGGCGCGCTGCAGATCGCGCGCGTCTCGGTGGGCGCGCTCGGCCCGGTGGTCGACGAGCTGAACGTCTTCAACCTGCCGTTCATGTTCCGCAGTGAGGATCACATGCGGAAAGTAATCGACGGCCCGATCGGCGATGAGCTGCTCGCCAAGGTGTCGGCGTCGAGCGCGCGCCTGATCGCCCTCGGCTGGATGGACGGCGGCACGCGCAACGTCTACACCAGCAAGCCCATCACCAAGCCCGCGGACCTGAAGGGCCTCAAGGTGCGCATGATGGGCAACCCGATTTTCGTGGAAACGATGAACGCCATGGGCGGCAACGGCGTGGCCATGGGCTACAACGAGCTCTATTCCGCCCTGCAGACGCACGTCGTGGACGGCGCCGAGAACAACCCGCCCTCGATGCTCACCGCCAACCACTACCAGGTCGTCAAGGTGTACAGCCTGACCGGCCACCTGATCATCCCGGAGATGTTCGTTTTCTCCAAGGCGAGCTGGGACAAGCTTTCCAAGGAGGACCAGGCGCTGCTGAAGAAGCACTCGCGCGAAGCGCAGATGGAGCAGCGCGAGCGCTGGAACAAGTACACCGCCGAAGCCGAGGCGAAGCTGAAGGCCGCCGGCGTCCAGTTCGTTGCCGCGGACAAGGAGGCGTTCTTCAAGGCGACGCAGCCGATCCGCGACAAGTACGGCGCCAAGTACGCCGCACTGCAAAAGCGCATCCTGGACACGAAGTAGCTTGAGACCGCTGTACCGGCAGGCGATGGAGTGGCTTTACATCGCCTGCGTCGTGCTGGCCGCGACGGCGATGGTGGTGATCACCATCATCATCCCGTACGGCGTGTTCATGCGCTACGTGGTGAACGCGGCCGCGAGCTGGCCTGAGCCGGCCGGCATCCTGATGATGATCGTGTTCTCGTTCATCGGCGGGGCGGCGGCGTATCGCGCCAACGCGCACATCGCGGTGGGCACGGTGCTCAACATGGTGAACGCCGCCAACCGCCGGCGGCTGGAGTTCGCCGGCGACGTGGGCATGGGGATCATCGGCGTCTTCATGGTGAAGTGGGGCGTGCAGCTGGTGCAGACCGTGTGGCAGAACTCGATCGCCGAGTTCCCGGACATCTCCGCCGGCGCGACCTACATCCCGATCCCCGCCGCGGGCGTGATCACGCTGCTGTTCTGCATCGAGCGGCTGTGGCTCGGGCAGCCGCCGGCCGACTCGTTCACCTTCCGCGACCAGCCGCAGGCTGACGCGTAACCAAAAGCGCTGATCCGTGGATGCTTTGATCCTATTGGTCTCGTTCCTGGTGCTGATGTTCCTTGGCATTCCCGTCGCCTACGCGATGGGGCTCGCCACGCTGATCACCGCGCTGTGGATCGACATGCCGCTCGAGGCGGTGATGCTGAAGATCTCCGACGGCATGGACGACTTCGCGCTGCTCACCATCCCGTTCTTCGTTCTCGCCGGCGCCATCATGTCGGAAGGCGGCGTGGCGCGTCGCCTGGTGGAGCTCGCCAAGGTCTTCGTCGGCTTCATCCGCGGCGGCCTGGCGCTGGTCAACGTACTCGCCTCGACGCTGTTCGGCTGTCTCTCGGGCTCGTCGGTAGCCGATACCGCCTCGATCGGCTCGGTGATGATCCCCGAGATGGTGAGGAACGGCTATTCCAAGGTGTTCGCCACCAACGTCACCATCTGCGGCTCGGTACAGGCGATCCTCGTTCCGCCTTCGCACAACTCGGTGATCTATTCCATCGCCACCGGCGGCACGGTGTCGATCGCGGCGCTGTTCATGGCCGGCGTGTTCCCGGGGCTGCTGTTCGGGGCCTGCCTGATCGGCCTGATCCTGTATACGGCGCGCAAGCGCAACTTCCCCGCAAGCAAGGTGATCCCGCTGCGCCAGGCCCTGAAGATCGCTCTCGACGCGGTGTGGGGCCTGATCACGATCGTCATCATCCTCGGCGGCATCCTCTCCGGCGTGTTCACCGCCATCGAGTCGGGCGCGGTGGCGTGCGTCTACGCGCTGTTCTGCACCATGGTGATCTACCGCGACTACAAGTGGCGCGACCTGCCGAAGCTGCTGCACCGCGTCACCAAGACGGTGGCGATGGTGATGATGGTGATCGGCTTCGCTGCCGGCTTCGGCTATCTGATGGCGATCATGCAGCTGCCGGCCAAGGCGACGCAGCTGTTCCTCGCCATGACCGACAACAAGTACGTGATGCTGATGCTGATCAACATCCTGCTGCTGGCGCTCGGCACCTTCATGGACATGGCGCCGATGATCTTGATCTGCACGCCGATCATGCTGCCGGTGATCAAGGCGATGGGCATCGACCCGGTGCACTTCGGCATGATCATGCTGCTCAACCTCGGCATCGGCCTGATCACGCCGCCGGTCGGGCCGACGCTGTTCGTCGGCTGCGCCATCGGCAAGGTGACGATGGAAGAGGTGTCGCGCGAGCTCTGGCCCTTCTATGGGGCGATGTGCACGGCGCTGCTCATCGTCACGTACTTTCCCGGGCTGTCGCTCTGGCTACCGCGGGTTCTCGGCTACTAGGACGCTGAAAACTTGGTCTCGCCTAACCCGGTCAAACACAGGCTTGCCGCGGGCGGGGTAGCGCTGGGCTCCATGGTGTTCGAGTTCTTCACGCCCGGCATCGCGCGCGTGTGCGCCAACGCCGGCGCCGAGTTCGTCATGTATTGCATGGAGCACACCGGCGTCGGGTTCGAAACGCTAAAACCGCAGTTCTCGCTCTGCCGCGCGCTGGGTGTGGTGCCGCTGGTACGCGTGCCGGCTGCCGAGTACCACTTCGTGGCGCGCGCTCTGGACGTCGGCGCGCTCGGCGTGATGGTGCCGCTGGTCGACACCGCGGAGCAGGCCCAGCGCATCGTGTCCTTCAGCCGCTATCCGCCGGAGGGACGCCGCGGCGCGGCGTTCGGCTTCGCGCACGACGACTACCGCGGCGGCGATGTGGTGCAGAAGATGCGCGCCCTCCACGAGCGTACGCTGGTCATCTGCATGATCGAGACGCGCGCCGGGCTGGACAACGTCGAAGCCATCGCCGCGGTGCCCGGCGTCGACGTGCTCTGGCTCGGCCACTTCGACCTCACCAACTTCCTCGGCATCCCGGGCGAGTTCACCCATCCGAAGTACCGCGACGCCGTGAAGCGCATCGCCGCGGCTGCGGCGCAGCACGGCAAGAGCGCGGGCTACATGGCGGCGGACGAGCAGCTCGGCCGCGAATACCTCGCGCACGGCTACCGCATGATCGCGACCGGGACCGACCAGGGCTTGTTGCAGAACGCCCTGGCGCGCCTGATAGGCACGTGGAAAACACCTTCCGCGTCGGCGTAACCAGCGACATCCTCGACTCGCGCGGCGAGCCGGCGTTCGGCCGCGAGCCGCTGAAGGCTCTCGATGTTCCCAATGTCGAATGGCAATGGCTGCCGCGCGGCCTGCGTGAAATAACCGCCGAGCATGCGGCGGCATTCGACGCGCTCTACGTGAATTCGCCGCGCGTGCCCGCCGCCGCGGTGGCGCGTTCGGACCTGCGCCTGAAGCTCATCTCGCGCCACGGCGTCGGCTACGACAGCGTCGATGTGCCGGCGATGACGCACGCCGGCGTGCTGGTCGCGAACACGCCCAATGCCGTGCCGCGGCCGGTGGCGACCATCGCGCTCACCTTCATCCTCGCGCTCGCGCATCGCCTGATGGCGAAGGACCGCATCACGCGCGCCGGACGCTGGCCGGAGCGGCTCGACCACATGGGAACCGGCCTCACCGGCCGCACCCTTGGCGTCATCGGCGCCGGCCGCATCGGCAAGGAGCTGCTGCGCCTGGCCAAAGTCCTCGACCTGAGGCTCCTTGCGGCCGACCCCTACGCCGAAACGCTCGAGCTCAATTACATCGGCGCACGTCACGTAAGCCTGGTGCAAGTGATGTCGGAATCCGACTTCGTCGTGATCGCCTGCCTCCTGAACGAGGAGACGCGCGGCCTGGTCGGCTCGCGCGAGCTCGCGCTGATGAAGCCGGGCGCGTTCCTGATCAACGTGGCGCGCGGGCCGATCGTCGACGAAAGGGCGCTCTACGAGGCGCTCGCTGCGCGGCGCATCGCGGGGGCGGGCCTCGACGTGTTCGAGGCGGAACCGACTCCTGCGGACAACCCGATCCTCAAGCTGGACAACGTCATCGTCAGTCCGCACGCGCTGTGCTGGACCGATGAGCTGTTCGGCAATATCGCCCGCACGGCGATCGGCGCCGTGCTCGCGGTGCAGGCCGGCCGCCGCCCGGAATTCCTGGTCAACCCCGCAGCGCTCTCCCATCCCCGCGCCAAGGCATGGCTGAAGTAGTACATTGGCGGGGCCAAAACCCTCACGGAGGAGGAGAAGAAATGGATCGAGTCACGCGTCGCAGGTTCCTGCAGTATTCCGGAGCCGGAATGGCGGGAATCCTCGCCGCCCACCGCGCCCCGGTTTTCGCCCAGGC
>Ga0134122_10002855_pt1 | contig 12730 bp, 13 predicted proteins | sample KB302_FD_96461 | JGI IMG/M metagenome (GOLD analysis project Ga0134122, IMG submission 96461) | Terrestrial soil microbial communities without Nitrogen fertilizer from Kellogg Biological Station, Michigan, USA - KB3-0-2 | ecosystem: Environmental > Terrestrial > Soil > Unclassified ...
CCGCGCATCGCGGTTCTGCGTGTTCTGGATCAGGAAGACCATGAGGAAGGTGACGATCGTCGTCGCGGTGTTGACGACGAGCTGCCACGTGTCGGAGTAACCGAAGAACGGCCCGGTGATCGCCCACACCACGATGAGGCCGAGCCCGACGATGAACGCCGCCGGGCTGCCAACGTGGTCCGAGACCCGTCCCGCGAAGGTCCGGAATGCATCCCGCATGGGCATTCCCCTCACCCGCGGGTGAGTGCAACCTTCGGACCAGGGAGTCGCGTCAGCGCGCGGTGGCGATCCACGCGCGCAGGAGCTCGGCCACGCTCCACGCCTGCGCCACGCATCCGCGCGGCGTGAACGGCGCCTCGGCGTCGAAGATCTCGCTGATGGACCCGATGCAGGCGCCACTGAGGTGCGGGCCGAAGCTCTCGAGCCAGCCGCGGGCGATCATCCGATCCTCCGGATGCACGCGCAGCCACGCATCCACGAACGGGCCGATGAGCCACGCCCACACCGTCCCCTGGTGATAGGCCGCGTCACGGGCCCGAAGGTCGCCGTCGTAGCGCGACTTGTAGTCCGGATGCTTGGGATCGAGCGAGCGCAGCCCGACCGGCGTCAGCAGCCGCTCGCGGACCACGTGCAGCACGGAGTCCCAGCGGTCGGCGTCGAGGATCGGATGCGTGAGGGCGAGCGCCAGCACCTGATTGGGGCGGCAGGCCGAATCGTCGCCGCCCTCACCATCGACCACGTCGTAGAGATAGCCGCCGGGCGCGTACCAGAAGCGCGCGTTGAACGCGGCCGCCGCCCGCATGGCGTGCTCGCCGATGGGCTTGGCGGCCACCGGGCCGCGCTCGGCCTCCAGCCACTCCTCGAGCAGCCGCAGCGCGTTGTACCAGAGCGCGTTGACCTCGACGGCCTTGCCCCGCCGCGGCGTCACCACCCAGTCGCCGACCTTGGCGTCCATCCAGGTGAGCTGGTAGCCGGGCGCGCCCTGCGTCAGCAGGCCGTCGGCGGGATCGACACCGATCCCGAATCGCGTGCCCCGCACGTGATGCTCAACGATGTTGAGCAGCGTGGGAAGCAGGCCGGCCAGGGTCGCGTGGTCGCCCGTCGCCGCCAGGTAGCGCTGCAGGGCCTCGAAGAACCACAGCGAGGCGTCGGCCGTGTGGTAGAGGCCTTCGGTCTCACCCTCGGGAAAGACGTTGGGGATGAGCCCGTCGCGCACGTAGTGGCCGAACGTCCTCAAGATGTAGCCGGCCTCCACGTGGCGCCCGGTGGCCAGCGTCAGGCCGGCCAGCGCGATCATCGTGTCGCGACCCCAGTCGGTGAACCAGTGATAGCCCGCGATGATCGTCCGCGCCTCGTCACCGCCGGCCCGCGCGCGGGCGGCGTCGCGCACGCGTCCCACCGGCGTCACGATGAACTGGTCCGCGGCCAGCACCAGCTCGGCGCCCATGCCCTCGCGGGCGGCGGGATGTGCGGCGGCCACCAGACGACGCAGCCGCCGGCGCTCGGCCTCCAGCGCGGCGGTGGGATCGAGCGCGGTGACGGTCTCCCACGACTCCGTCGATGCGATCAGCGTGATCGCCTCACCCACCCCGAGGTCGGCCCGGAAGTATCCCGGGCTCCACAGATCGCCGCGGGATTCGTAGCCGCGCGCGCCCTCGGTCCGGTAGCCGACGCCGGTGATCACCGCCGGATCGACCGTGAACGCGCCGGGCCCGTGCAGCGTCATCCGCAGCACCGGCAGGCCGCCACCGGGCGCGATCTCGAAGCGACCGGCGATGGCGGTGAGCGTGTACGGCTCGGCGAGCGGCTCGTTGACCGGCGCGTTGTGCGCCCGCACGTGCATCGACGGCCGGAGTGTGAGACGGACCGCCGGCGGGCCGGCCAGCAGGCGGTAGGTCAGGTGCACGGTGTTCTGCCCGTAGGGCATGACCAGGCGTTTCTCGACGACGGCGCCGCCGGCCTCGTAGCGCCACACCGGCAGCCCTTCCTCGAGCCGCAGCTCCGTGAGGTGGCGTGCGGCCAGCAGCTCGGGTGGGATCCCGGCCCGATCCTCGCCGGTGAGTACCGCGGTCGTCCGATCGGGGAATCGCAGACGCTCCCAGAGCGCGCTGAGCATCACCGTACGGCCCCACGGGGCGGGCAGCGCGGCCACGAGCAGCCCGTGATAGCGCCGCGTGAGCACGCCGCCGACGGTGCCGGCCGCGTAGCCGCCCAGCCCGTTGGTCACCAGCCACTCGTCGGCCAGCAGCCGCGCGACGTCGGTGCCGTTCGCGGCGGAGTAGGCGACCCCGCGGAGCAGCTCGGTCACGCGCGAGGCTCTGGGGCCAGCAACACCGCCGACTCCGATGGCAGGTGCCATCCCGCGTCTGTTTCGGGCGCGATCACCCCCGCGCCGCCGTAGCGTGGATCGTCGCTCGACCACACGACGGACCAGCGCGTCGCCTCGGGTGGCGCCAGCAGGGGCTCGGGAGCGATCGTCAGCTCGGACTGGGCGCCCAGGTTCACCACCAGGAGTCGGTCACCATGCCGCGCGTCGAAGTAGCGCAGCACGAGCGCATCGTCGGACAGCGGAGCCCCGTCGAGGCGGGCGCCGGCGCCGATCACCGGATCGGCGCGGCGCAGGGCCAGCAGGTCGCGATGCAGCGCGAGCACGTCCGCGTGCATCTCGCGCTCACCCGTGTCGAGCTTGCACCGCTCGAACGTCGCCCGATCGGCGGGGTCCGGCAGCTGCTCGACCGGGCCGGCCGCGATGCTGGGGAACTGCGCGAGGAACTCCGCGCGACCGCGGCGCACCGCGGGGGCCAGCTCCGCCGAGTGATCGGCAAAATAGAGGAAGGGCCCCGACGAGGCGAATTCCTGGCCCTGGAACAGCAGCGGCGTCCACGGGCCGAGCAGCAGCAAGGCGGTCATGGCCCGCAGGCGAGCGGGCGACGTCAAGGCGTGCAGTCGCAGGCCGGCGGCGGAGTTCGCGACCTGGTCGTGGTTCTGCAGATACGCGATGAAGCGCGCCGGCTCGATGCCGAAGGTCGGGGTGCCACGGCGTTTCCGCTGCCAGGCGTAGTGCTGGCCCTGGTAGAGGTAGCCCCACTTCGCCGCCGCCACCAGCTCGCGCGCGGTGCCGCCATAGTCGGTGTAGTAGGCCTCGCGTCGGCCGGTGAGCGCGACGCGCGCGCTGTGATGGAAGTCGTCGTTCCACGCGCCGTCGAGTCCGTAGCCGCCCTGGGCCGGTGACTGGAGCAGCCGGACGTCCTGCGGCTCGTTCTCGGCGATCAGCACGACGGTTCGCCGGCCCGCGGCCTGCCGCGCGCGGCGCGTCACCGCCGCCAGCACGTGGTCCGCGGAGGCGTCGTGGATCGACTGGGTGGCGTCGAGGCGCAGGCCGTCGAGGTGGAACTCGTCGATCCAGTAACCGGCGTTGGCGATGAAGAACTCGCGGACCGGGGCGGCGTCGGGACCGTCGAAGTTGAGGGCGTCGCCCCACTCGTTGCGGTAGCGGTCGGTGAACCACGCGGGCGAGAAACGACGCAGGTAGCAGCCGTCCGGCCCGCAGTGGTTGTAGACGACGTCGAGGATCACGCCGAGCCCGGCGCGGTGCGCGTGATCGACGAAGCATCGAAAGTCGTCGGGGGCGCCGTATAGCCGGGTCGGCGCGTAGAAGCCGACGCCGTCGTAGCCCCAGCCGAAGCCGCCGGGGAACTCGGCGACCGGCATGATCTCGAGCGTCGTCACCCCCAGCGCGGCCAGCGCGGGCAGCTCGCGTGCCGCGGCCGCCCACGTGCCCTCCGGCGTGAACGTCCCCACGTGGAGCTCGTACAGCACCTGCTCGGCGAGGGGGCGCCCCGACCACGTGTCGTCGGTCCAGGCGAAGCGCCCGGGATCGATCACGCAGGACGGCGCGTGAGGTCCGGCGGGCTGAAACCGCGACGCTGGATCGGGCAGCGGCTCCGGCCCGTCGTCGAGCCGGTAGCGATAGTGGGTACCGGCAGCCGCGGCCGCGACGAGTCCGGCGAAGTATCCGTCGCGCTCCGGCGTGAGCGTGATGCGATCGGGCGCGCCGGGGCCCACCTCGAGCACGACCTCCACACGCGTGGCGACGGGCGCCCACACGCGGAAGTGCACGCCACCAGCGGGAAGCACTTCGGCGCCGACCGGCAACCGGCGCCGAAGCACGGCCGGCGCCGCCTCCGCGCCGACGACGCGCTGGGTCTGACCCATGGTCGTCATCAGTGCAAGGGTGTCGCCAGCGTGTGTGGCTGCAAAAGTGAGCATTGGATCCACTAGCCCTGGGTGCAGGGTCGCACTTCTCGCCCACGATTTCATGTCTGAAATGCTGGACATTGACGCGCCGGGGGCTCGGGCCAACTGTGAGGCCATGTGGAGTGCGGAGCTTGCCTACGCCGTTGGGCTGATGGCCACTGACGGGAACCTCGCGAGAGATGGCCGCCACATGACGTTCGTCTCTCGGGACCACGCGCTGGTCGAGACGCTTAGGCGCTGCTTGCGTCTGACCGCGCTGGCCCGCCCGACCCGAACCCCGCGCGGCGGGACGCTGTACAGGGTTCAGTGGAGCAGCCGGACGCTCTACGATTGGTTCCTCGCCGTTGGCCTCATGCCCGCCAAGAGCCTCCGACTGGGCGCGCTGGCCGTTCCCGACCAGTACTTTGGCGATTTCTTTCGCGGCTGCATCGACGGCGACGGGACGGTGTTGCGCTATACGGACCGCCACCACGTCAGCAAGAAGGCGGAGTACGTCTACGAGCGACTGTACGTGTCGCTGATCAGCGCGAGCCTTCCCTTCGTGGCGTGGATCCGGATGAAGATCGGGCAGCTCGTGGGGGTCGTGGGAGCCGTCCACCGGGAGACGAAGGCGGGCCATCACCCGCTGTGGAGGCTTCGCTACGCCAAGGCCGGCTCGATTCGGATTCTCCGCTGGATGTACCACTCGCCGGACGTTCCGTGCCTCGGCCGGAAGCGCGCCAAGGCCGAGAAGTTCCTGGCGATGCCCGGCTCCATCTCGCTACGCGGCGTCGGGCGACCTCGGGTCGGATGGCTATACAATGGCGAGGCGTCACGTCCTGACTGAGAGGAAGTGCCGTGCCGGGGTGGAGAAATGGCAGACTCGCGGCGCTCAAAACGCCGTGCCCGCAAGGGCGTGCGGGTTCAAGTCCCGCCCCCGGTACCACCTTCCTTGACAAGAGCAGCACCCCGCCGGTAACGTCGAGATGCTGTGGGGCTGTAGCTCAGTTGGGAGAGCACAAGGCTGGCAGTCTTGGGGTCAGGGGTTCGACTCCCCTCAGCTCCACCAAATGTCAGACGCGGGGTCGCGGAGCAATCTGCGGCCCCGCGTTCGTCTGTGGGACGCTGTGAAAATCAGGACCGCGAATTGCCGTGCAGGATTGGCGATCCCGTCACCCACTTCCGGTCGCGTCAATTCGACAAACGCAACGAATCCAGCGCGATCCGCGTAGTTCTGGCCACATCGAGCGCTGGCACCCTCTGTGCGGTAGGCATTGGCAGGATTCGAAGAATGCCAGGGAAGATTCGTGCTCTCGATCACCGGCCGATACGGCTCAGCGAGCCCGTGCGTCAGACGATCGAGCGCCTCGCCCGACTCGCCAACGTCACGCCGTCGGAGATCGTCGACTTCATCCTGACCGAAGTCCTCGAGGAGGCGGGACTGCCTGACCCGTTGCCGGACGCGTCGCCGGCGCCCTCGACGACGCGCGGATGCCGGACCGGAACCGAGCCGGCCGCCGTGATCCCGATCACCAGCGCTCGACGCGTCAGGCCACACTAGCCTCGCCGGACCCGTCGCCGCCGCGGTGCCTCCGCGGTGGGCGCCGTGCTACAGTCCACCGGGTTGTGATCACCGTCGTTCTCGTCGTCTACAATCAGCTCGCGCTCACCCGCGCGTGCCTGGCAAGCCTGCGCGGCACCACCGAACCCTTCGAGCTGGCCGTCGTGGACAACGCCTCCACCGATGGCACCGATGCGTTCTTCCGCAACGCCCGTCTGCCCTTCGCGCACCGGTATCACCGCAACACCGAGAACGTCGGGCTGATCCGCGCGCTGAACCAGGGAGCGGCGCTGGCCGGCGGCGACATCCTCTGCTTCCTGCACAACGACACCGAGATGCGCGATGCCCGCTGGCTGGCGCGGCTGCGCACGGCGCTCGACGAGCCGGGCGTGGGGCTGGCCGGACTCTACGGAGCGCGACGGCTGCGGCGGGACGGGCGCTACGTCGGCCGCACGATCGTCCACGCGCTGGACGGCACCGGTAACCTGCGCGCCGATGTCGTCGACGTCGCCTCGGTGGATGGCGTGTGCCTGTGCGTGCCGCAGGCGGTGCTGCGGGAGGTCGGGGGCTTCGACGAGGCCTACGGCTTCTTCCACGGCTACGATCGCGACCTGTCGTTCGCCGTCCGGGAGAGCCGGCGCCGCTGCGTGGTGGTGAATGCGCCGTTCGTGCACCATGGCGGCGGCACGCGCACCGGCGCGGGCGCTCCGGTGCGGGCGCGCGAGGACCTCGGTCAGCGCCAGGCCGCCCTGGCGCGCTTCGCGAGCAAGTGGGCGCGCCGCCTGCCCGCGGATGTGCGCGGCGCGCGCGAGCGGCTGGCCGACTGGCTCACCGCCCGCGCGCGCCGCTGAGCGACGCTACATCCCGAGGTCCTTCAACCCGGCCTGCGCGACCTTCTCCGCCTCGGCGTGATTGCCCTGGGCGTGGAGCGCGGCGGCCTGCGCCGCCTTCTCCTTGGCCGCCTGCGAGGCGGGATCGAAGCGGATCGCGATCTCATCTTCGATCTTCTTGACCAGCTTCGGGCACTGGAAGGCCAGCGCCTGTCCGGCAAACAGCACGACAGCAAGACCGATCACGGTCACGACAGCAAAACGTGGCATGCGCACTTCTCCCCTGGAGCTCGAGGCGCAGCAACACGCTGACGACCACGTACGGTGGCCGGAGCGCCGGTTGTGGGCGAGCGAGGGATCAGGCGCTGGGTGGTGCGCGGGTCGCAGGGCCGCCGAGGGTGGCGGCCTCGACGAGACGAATCGCGGGCGGAGGGGCGGCAGCCCAGACAGCGGCGCGGTGGCTCTCGAGACCCGGACCCTCGGCCGCAAGCCCCGGCGGGGCCCCGTCCGGCTTGAGCTCCAGACGCTCGACCGGCAGTCCCTGATCGTCGGATGTGTCGATGAACGACAGGCGAGGGTCGCTCGAGGGGGCGTCGGTGATGAGCGCCGCGCCCAGGAACAACAGGGCCAGTAGCGGGACACTCACGTGCTGGGACGTCCAGCGCCCCGGGGGGCGCCGGACGGAGCGAAGACCCATGGCGAGGACTATAGGCCCGGCGGCCGGACTACGCTACCCGGGTCAACCGCCCAGGTAGAGCCGTTTCACCTCGGGGTCGGCGAGCAGTTGACGGCCCGCGCCATCGAACCGGTTGCGCCCCAGCTCCAGGACGTAGCCGCGATCGGCGATGGCCAGGGCCCGCGTGGCGTTCTGTTCGACCAGCATGAGCGTGTAGCCGGCCTCGCGCAGCTCCACCAGCTTCTCGAAGATGAGCGTGACGAACTTCGGCGACAGACCCAGCGACGGCTCGTCGAGCAGGATCAGCCGGGGCGCGGTCATCAGTGCGCGCGCGATGGCGACCATCTGCTGCTCGCCCCCCGACATGGTGCCGGCGGCCTGCCGGCGCCGCTCGGCCAGGATCGGGAACAGGCGGTACACCTGCTCCATCGCGGCGGCCACGCGCTTGGGGTCGCGCTCGGTGTAGGCGCCCATCTCGAGATTCTCCAGCACCGTCATCTGCGGAAAGACGATGCGGCCCTGCGGCACGTAGGCCAGGCCGCGGCGCAGCACGAGGTCGGGACGAGTGCCGGTGATGTCCTCGCCGTTGAACAGCACGCGCCCCGTGCGCGGCGTGAGGAAGCCCACGATCGTCTTGAAGGCGGTGGACTTGCCCGCGCCGTTGGGTCCGATGATGCTCACGATCTCGTGGAGGCCGACCGTGAGCGAGACCTCGTGCAGGATGTCGATACGCCCGTAGCCGGCGGTGAGCCCCTGCGCCACCAGCAGCGGCACCTCCGGCGTCATCGCGCCTCGCACACGTACAGCACGTGTGGGTACGGCAGCACGTCCACCATCAGGTGGCGATGGACCGTGAAGCCGGCGTCGTCGAGCGCGCCGCCGAGCTCCCCGGCGCTCCAGTAGTGCACCGGCGTTCGCGGCGCCATGGCGCGATCGAGGACCCACGTGAACCAGCGCTTGACCACGGGATGCGTGTCGACGTCCTTGACCAGGAGCCGCCCGCCGCGGGGCAGGCTGGCGCGCAGGGCCCGGAACAGCGGCGGCACCGTCTTGGGCGGCACGTGGTGGACGATGTCGAGCATGTAGGCCGCGGCCACCTCGCCGTCACCCTTGAAGTCACGGGCATCGGCCTCCTCGTAGGCGACGTTGTCGAGACCGAGCCGGCCGGCGGCGCGCCGGGCCAGCGCGATGCGGCCGCCGCTCACGTCGAGCCCGCGCACGAAGCGGCGCGGCCCGGTGGCGGCGTAGTACAGCGAGAACAGCCCGAAGCCGCAGCCGATGTCGAGCACCGGGCCGGCCTCGGGGAGGTACTGGCCGATCTCGTCGAGGAAGCGCTGGCGCAGGATGCCGAAGCGCGCCCAGCAGTAGGCGCGGACGATCGGATCGTCGTAGGCGCGGATGATGCGCTTAACGGTCGCGCTGTGCATAGATGCGGTAGCCGGGGCCCGGCCGGACGAGATCGTACCGCGCCAGGCGCTCGGCGAGCTCGGGGAAGCGCGCGATGCGCTCCCAGCCGCCGGCCGGCCAGCCCTGCTCGAACATCACGATCAGTCGCGGCGGCCGCGCGTCGAGGCCCCGGATGAGCTCGGCCCGCAGCGCGCGGATGGCCGGCTGCGCGTCGTCGTGAAAGAAGTGAAAGTCGTAGAGAAAGCGCGTCGGCTCGCGCACGCCCAGGCGCAGCAGCGCGTGGATGCCGCCGCCGGTCGTATCGAGCACCTGCACGGTGTCGCCCGGGCGCAGCCGCGGCGCCAGCTCGTCGGCCAGACGGCGCGCGACGTCGGCCTTGGCGCGCTCCCAGCCCGCGGGGCTCACCGCCATCGCCTTGCCGCTCAACACGATCAGCGTCAGCGCGACGCTCAGCAGGAACGGCAGCGCGACCGGGCGCCGCAGGCGCGCCAGCGCCGGCGCGATCTCGGCGGTGGGCAACACCAGCGCGAAGGCGGCCAGCGGATAGAGGTGGTACTCCCAGCCCTTGCCCTGGGCGACGAAGTGCGCGACGCCGTAGAGCACGCCCACGGCGGCGACGGCGTGGCGCATCCGGAAGCGCCCGGCGGCCAGCGCGCTGGCCATCGAGAGCAGGACGCCGCCGGCGATGGGGATCCAGATCCAGGCCCGATACACGTTCGGCGCCGCCCGCCCGAGCCGGAGGTAGAGCGGAACCAGATAGTCGAAGAGGATGGCGCGCCACGCCGGCAGCGCGCCCGCCAGGGCCAGCCACAGCACGACGGCCGCCGGTGCTGTGGCCATGCCGACCACGAAGATGGCCAGCGGCCCGGTCACGCCGCTGCCCGTCCGCCACGCGGTGACCGCGATCATGAGCCCCAGCGCGGCGGCCAGCGCGATGGTGTGGGGCTTGATCGTCATCGACGCGCCGAGGGCGAGGCCGCCCCACGCGAGATCACGCCGGCGGTCTCCGGCCGGCCGCTCCAGCCAGCGCGCGACGCCGAGTGCGCCCAGCAGCAGCAGCGGACAGAGAAGAAAGTCGCGCTGCCCGGCCTGCCAGGCCCCGCCCGCCAGGTGGTAGAGCGCCAGCGAGCCGGCGGCGACGCCGGCGGCCAGTCGCCCCCACGGCGCGGCGAAGGCCGCGGCCGCCAGCGCGGCGGCCGCGAGCCAGGTCAGATCGAAGAGCCGCCAGGCGAGGTCGCCGAAGCCGAGCGCACGGACGACCGCCAGGTGCAGCAGGTACACGCCGGGGAAGTTCATGTCGAACAGGTCGCGGTACGGCACGGCGCCTTCGGCCATGCGCCAGGCCACGTAGTGCATCAGCGGGGCGTCGTGGACCAGCGGCCAGCTCACTGAGCGCCACGCCAGCCAGCCGACCAGCGCGGCGATCACGGCGAGCGCGAGCCCTTCAACGACCGAAGTAGGCCTCAATCACGCGCTCGTCGGCCTGGATCAGGCCCGGCGGCCCCTCGGCGATCTTCTCGCCGTGGTCGAGAACGAACACCGTCTCGCACAGCCCCATGACGACCTTCATGTCGTGCTCGACGAGGAGGATCGTGCGCCCCTCGTCGCGCAGCCGGCTCACGGCGGCGAGCAGGTCGTTGAGCAGCGTGCGGTTCACGCCGGCGGCCGGCTCGTCGAGCAGGATCAACGCCGGATCGGTCATGAGCACGCGTACGAACTCCACCAGCTTCTGCTGGCCGTAGGAGAGATTGCCCGCGTACTCGCCGGCCAGGCGCTCGAGCTTCACGAACTCCAGCATCTGCCGGCCGCGGCGCTCGGCCTCTGCGCGCGGGCCGCGGGTGACCACCAGCAGATTCTCGAGCGCGGTCAGCTCGGGAAAGACGCGGATGACCTGAAAGGTGCGGCCGATGCCCAGCTGGGCGATGCGCGAGGCCTTGAGGCCGTCGATCCGCTGGTCCTTGAAGCGAACGTGGCCGCTGTCCATGCGCTCCAGCCCGGTGATGCAGTTGAAGAGCGTCGTCTTGCCCGAGCCGTTGGGGCCGATGAGCCCGTAGATGCGGCCGGGCTCGAGCGCGAACGACACGCGGTGGACGGCGGCCACACCCCCGAAGCTGCGGCTCACGTCCTCCACGGTCAGCATCGACATCAGATCGTCCGCGGCAGCCGGTAGCGGAGCTGCAGGAGCCCGAGCACGCCGCGCGGCATGGCCAGCACGACCACCACGATGATGGCGCCGAAGAGCAGCGGGTGCACGTAGGGATAGCGGGCCCACACGATCTCCTGGATCACGAACAGCGCGACGGCGCCGAGCACCGGGCCCCACACCGTGCCCTTGCCGCCGAAGAGCACCATCACGATCATCGTCACGGTGACGGCCAGCGGGAACACACTGATCGGCTCGATGTAGCCCTGATCGCGAGCGGTGAGCGCCCCCGCGATGCCCGGCCCCGCCGCCGAGAGGAGGAAGGCGCCGAGCTTGTGGCGAAAGGTGTCGATGCCCATGGCCTCGGCGGCGATCTCGTCCTCGCGGATGGTCATGAGCCGCAGCCCGAACCGCGAGGTGATGATCAGGTAGGTCATGGCGGTGACCGCCGCGGCGAGGGCGCCCATCACGTAGTAGATGGGCGTGCTGGCGTCCAGCGTCGGCAGCGACAGCCCGCTGCCCCCGCCGGTGAGCCCCTCGAAGTACGACACCAGCGCGCGCAGGACCTCGTTGAGCCCCAGCATGGCGATGGCGAAGTAGGGGCCCTTGAGCCGCAGGCACGGATAGCCGATGAGCAGCGCCAGCACGCAGGCGGCCACCCCGCCGGCCAGCGCGGCGAGGGGCCACGACCAGCCGGCGGTGGTGATCAGGATCGCGCCCGCGTAGGCGCCGATGCCGAAGAACGCGACGTGGCCGAACGACACGTAGCCGGTCAGGCCGGAGATCAGGTTCCAGGAGCCGGCCAGCGCGATCCACATGAAGACTTGCAGCGTGGCGCGAATGCCATAGCCGGTCCCGAAGACGGGATACACGCAGAGCGCCGCCGCCACGAGCGCGAGAGCGGCCAGCACCGCGCCGCGCGCGCCGGTCACGCCGAGCGGCCACCCAGCAGGCCGGTGGGTCGCACGAGGAGCACCAGCACCAGCAGCACGTAGGCCACGACTTCCGAGAGCTGGGTCGTCAGGAACAGCGAGGCCAGCTGCTCGATCAGCCCGAGCAGCAGGCCGCCGAGGAGCGCGCCCGGATAGTTGCCGGCGCCGCCCAGCACGATCACCAGGAACGACTTGAACGTCCACACCGAGCCCATCTCGGGCTGGATCGCCACGATCACGGCCAGCAACGCACCGCCGCTGGCCGCCAGCGCGCTGGCCAGGCCGAAGGTCAGCAGGTGGATGCGCGCCACGTTGATGCCGCACACCAGCGCCACCTCGCGGCTCTGCGAGGTGGCGCGGATGGCCTTGCCCAGGCGCGTGAACTTGAGAAAGGCGAACGCCAGCGCGGTCACTCCCGCCGCGAAGAGAAACGCGATGAACCGCGGCTTGGAGAGCGCCAGCCCTCCGATGATCCACGAGCCGGTGAGGTACTCGACGGTCCTCAAGTTCGAGGTGAAGGCGAGCTGGACCAGGTTCACCAGCGCGATGGAGATGCCGAAGGTGAGCAGGAGCGAGGAGAGCTCCGGCGCCCCCACCACGCGAAACACCAGGGCCCGCTGCAGCGCGAGCCCGACCACGAACAGCGCGGCCATCGTGACCGGCAGGGTGAGGAAGGGATTGACGCCCGTCGCCTGCCACAGGAAGTACGTTCCGTAGGCGCCCAGCATCACCATCGGCCCATGGGCGATGTTGATGACGCGCATCACTCCGAAGATCAGCGCGAGCCCCAGCGCCACCATCGCGTAGAGCGCGCCGGCGAGCAGGCCGGAGACGACGACCTGCCCCAGCATCGCCGGCGTGAGCGCGACGGCCATCGGTCAGCGGCGCATGGCCGCCGCGCGCCCTGCCCGCGCGAGGCCGCTTATCGCGCGTTCCAGGGGGGCG
>Ga0134122_10002856_pt1 | contig 12728 bp, 11 predicted proteins | sample KB302_FD_96461 | JGI IMG/M metagenome (GOLD analysis project Ga0134122, IMG submission 96461) | Terrestrial soil microbial communities without Nitrogen fertilizer from Kellogg Biological Station, Michigan, USA - KB3-0-2 | ecosystem: Environmental > Terrestrial > Soil > Unclassified ...
GCGCCTTGTCGTCATCCTTCTCTTCGAAGATTCGGCCTTGGACCAACGGCAAGCGAATGGTTTCGAAATAGCCCGGACTCGCCGAGCGAAAATCGGCTTGCGGCGCCAGCTCTCCATCGGGGATCGGCTGACCCTCAATCTGAAAACCGCGATTGAAAGGTCCAAACGTAATGCCGAGTTGATTCAGCGGATAGGTTGACGCCAACCCGGCGGACATTACTCCGGGTTCTGACCTGACCTTTGCCAGAACCCTGTCGAATAATTGCTGAACCTTTTCCGCCGAATTGACCTTCGACCAGTTCGGGCTGATCCTCATCGCCAGCACTCGTTCCGGGTCGAAGCCGGGACTCACGCTTTGAAGCTTGATCAAGCTGCGCAGCATCAACCCCGCGCCGATCAACAGCATGAATGAAACTGCGACCTGCGCGACGATCAACATATTGCGCACGCGTTGCCGCTTGGTGCTCGAAGTAGTGCGGCCTCCACCTTCCTTGAGCGACGCCGCCAGATGATCGTCTGACGAAAAGGCCGGCATTAGCCCGAATACCAGCCCGGTCACTACCGAAATCAGTAATGTGAATAGTAGTACAAAACCGTCTATTCGAATTTCGCCGGCACGAGTTGTGAACCTGGCGGCGAAGGTTACCAGGAGCTGTAACCCGCCGGAAGCGAGCAGCAGGCCGACCAGCCCTCCGGTTATTGACAGAAGCGTGCTTTCGGTCAGCAGTTGGCGAATCAAACGTCCGCGTCCGGCCCCCATTGCGGATCGAATAGCCATCTCCCGCTCGCGCCGCATCAAGCGGGCCAGCGTAAGATTCGCGACGTTCGCGCAAGCGATCAAAAGCACGAGTCCCGCAGTGCCAAGCAACACAAGCAGAGTCGGCTTAGCTTTGCGCGTCAGTTCCTCCTGAAGCGGATTCGCTTTTGCGGCATAGCCCTGGTTCGCAGGATACGAGTCAGGATATTGCTTCTGCAGATTGGCGGCAATCGTCGCCAGGTCCGCGCGTGCCTGTGCCACCGGAACGCCGGGCTTCAAGCGTCCGAAGACGCTCATCATACGGGCGTTTCGATTTGCCATGAATTGCTCAGACGAGCGTGTCGGGCAATGCGACGTGGGCATGTACACGTCCTGCTCGACCGGGTACTGGGGGATAGGGGGAAGGACACCGACTACCGTATGAGGGCGATTGTTCATTTGAAACACCCGCCCCACGATGTTCGGATCTCCGCCGTGGCCTTGCTGCCAGTACTTGTAGCTGAGCACCAGCACCGCATCCGAACCGTGCTCCTCATCCGAAGCTACAAACGTTCTGCCCAGAATTGGCGTCACTCCAAGTACGTCAAAGAAGTTCGCGGATACCACGCCGGTCTGAACTCGTTGCGGCTCTCCGTTGCCGAGCAATGTGAAGCTCATCGAATGATGTTCGACCACTGCGTCGAGAGTTTGATTCTGTTCTCGATAGTCGAGCACCTCCTTAACCGAGAAAGGCACGTTGTCAATATGCGCGAGCGGCGCCTGTTGTTGAATGATCACCAACTGGCTGCCATCCCGGTAAGGCAACGGGCGCACGAGCACTCCGTAAATCACACTGAAGATCGCGGTATTGGCGCCGATGCCAAGCGCGAGCGTCATCACCGCAACGAGCGTGAATCCCGGATTGCGCAGCAGGATTCGCACGCCGTAGCGGGTGTCCTGTAGCAGCGATTCAATAAACCTTCCGCCGCGCACGTCACGGCTTTCTTCTTTGAATTTTTCGACGCCGCCGAAGCTGATCATCGCCTGGCGGCGTGCTTCGGCGTGGCTCATGCCGCGAGCGACGTTCTTTTCAATTTCCATCTCGACGTGGAAGTTCAATTCCCGATCGAGGTCTCGTTCTACGCGATCCTTTTGGAATATCGAACGCAGGGCGCTTGAGAGTTTCGTCATGTTCAAACCTCCGGCACGTGAGCCAATACTTTCGAGATCAACGCGCGTCCGCCCCGTCCGCGAGGTTGATCGAATTGTTGTTAGGTTGTTTGGAGAATGCGATCGACCGCCGCCGACAGCCGCTCCCAGTTGTCCGTCTCATCGGCAAGTTGCTTTTTCCCCGTTCGAGTCAGCTCATAGTACTTCGCCTGGCGATTGTTCTCGGAGCTTCCCCATTCGGATTTGATCAAGCCTTGCTGTTCGAGCCGGTACAGCGCGGGGTATAACGATCCCTGGTTGATGACCAGCACATCTTCGGACACTTGCTGAATGCGCTGAGAGATTCCCCAGCCGTGCATGGGGCCAAGAGCAAGCGTCTTGAGAACGAGCATATCGAGGGTGCCTTGCAAAAGGTCGGATTGTTTTCCCATCGTCTGTCTCCTGGATAATCTAGAGACTGCATAATAGGGCCGCTCCTGTAGATTGTCAAGGGGAAGTCCTATTCAGACCCAGAGTCGCGTAATGGCGGTAGGGTGGTGCCCCTGCATTGGCGAGGGGAAAGAAGTATTGGTGTGTGCCGTCAGCATGAACGTTTAAGAATCAACAAGAACAGTATCGACAAAATAACAATAACGGTAATGACCATGATTCGATTTGTGGCTCTTATCGTACTCTTAAGGTTTTCTTTGCTCATCCGTCGACGCCTGATTCCTGCTTTCTGTAGAGCTTCGCCGGCCGGGTCTGTGCATCCCACACTGGGATCATGATGAGCCAAACATATTGGGCAAAGCTGAGGCATTGGTATCTAGTTTACTTACAATTCCAGCGAGGTCAAAACGTCATTCGCCGATTCGGCTTAACATAAAACCACCCAAGCTTGGCTAGACGGCTCGTTCAAACTGCACTATTGTGTCGCAGACCAGTGGATGGAATTACCTGCGCACCAGCTCTTACGCAGCTCGCAATCTGGATCATTCAATTCCTGCTATCAAGGAGTGACCTCTTATGAACACAATTTTGCGGCGTCACGCGAACACGCTCGTGAGCCGACGGTTTGTGACATTGTTGTTTGTGTTCGCGCTGTTGGTTTCCAGTTCAGCGCTTGCGCAACAAGGCCCATCGAAACGGCCGCTCACACACGGTGACTATGATAGTTGGCGATCGATCCAGGGGCAGACGCTATCACGCGATGGCAAGTTCGTAGCGTATGCGCTGGTGCCGCAGGATGGCGACGGCGAAGTGGTCGTGCGCAATATCGCGACCGGCGTCGAGTGGCGGCATTCGAGAGGCGCGGCGCCGGTCAATCCGCCGCAGCGCTCGCCTGAAGCTGAACCGCCGCCGGGAGCCGGTTTCGGGCAAGGCCCATTCGCAGGCAGACCGTTCTTTACCGCCGACAATCGCTTCGTTGTCTTCCAGATTCTCCCGGCAAAAGCCGAAACCGAAAAAGCAAAGAAGGAAAAGAAGAAGCCCGAAGAGATGCCTAAGAACTCAATGGGCATTATGGATCTGGCCAGCGGCGAAGTCGCGCGAGTCGAGCGCGTGAAGAGTTTCCAGGTCCCGGAAGAGGGCGCGGGTTTCATCGCTTATTTGCTCGAACCTAAACCCGAAGAGAAAAGAGCGGATGAAAAGAAAGCGGACGCGGCTCCCTCTCCCGCCGCGCGGGGCCGAAGAGATAGTAAGAAGAAGGAGTACGGCAGCGAGCTTGTTGTGCGCAATCTCACCGACAAGAGCGAGCGCACCTTGGCAGACGTGCTCGAATACACGATCAGCAAGGACGCGAAGAACGTAGTCTTCGGAGTCTCTTCGAAGAAAGAAGAAACCAACGGGGCGTACGTAGTCACCACCGCGACCGCCGATGCTCCCGTCGCATTGCTCGCAGGCAAAGGCAAGTACACAAAGCTGACGTGGGACGATAAGCAGACCGAGTTGGCATTTCTAAGCGATCGCGATGACGCGGCTTCCAAACAAACCCTCCTGAAACTCTATCGCTGGGATCGCAAGAGCGCGGCCGCGACTGAACTCGTTTCGACTTCGACGACGAACTTCAAACCCGGGTATGTGATCAGCGACAAGGGGCAGATCAGTTTCTCGCTTGATGGAGATAAAGTGTTTTTCGGTGTCGCCCCTCCGTCCGAGCCCGAGAAGGATGAGAGCGAAGATGCGTCGTCAGACGACAAGGTGTCCGTTGACTTGTGGCATTGGAAAGACGACTACATTCAACCGATGCAGAAAGTGCGCGCTGAACAGGAACGCAACCGGACCTATCGCGCGGTGTATCACATCTCCGACAAGAAATATGCGCAATTGGGCGATGAAACTCTCCAAGCAGTCACCGCATCAAGCGACGGTCGATGGGCAATTGGCCTGGATGATCGCGCGTACCGCAGTTTGATTGGCTACGACGACGATGCGAATTCCGCCGATGTCTTTATCGTTAACACCTCGGACGGCAGTCGAAAGCCCATCATCAAAAAACACAGCCGCGGATTCACGTGGTCGCCGGGAGGGCGATATGCGTTGTTCTACGATGGCAAGGATTGGAACACGCTTTCGATTCCGGATGGGAAGATAGTCAATCTCACTAAGAATCTCGGCGTGAATTTCTGGCAGGAAGATCACGACTCGCCCAGCACACCGCCCGCTTACGGGAATGCGGGTTGGACGTCGGATGACAAGTACGCGCTAATCTACGACAAGTATGACATCTGGCAGATCGCACCTGACGGTTCGAGCGCAAAGAACCTGACCGACGGTGTGGGCCGCAAAGAGAAGATCCAGTTTCGTTATGTTCGGCTCGATCAGCAGGAGAAAGGAATCAATCCCGCGAAGTCAATGCTACTAAGGGCCGAGAACGAATGGACGCGCGATTCGGGCTTCTATCGAGACAAGGTCGATGGCGGCGCGCCTGAAAAACTAATCATGGCCGCGAAGTATTTCACGCCGCCTTCGAAAGCGAAAGACGCCGACGCGTATTTGCTGACGGCGTCGACGTTCAATCAGTTTCCCGATTTGCTCGTAACGACTGCGAGCTTCAAAGACCTCAAAAAGCTCAGCGATGCGAACCCGCAGAAGGCCGGATTGCTTTGGGGATCGTCCGAGCTTGTTCGATTCAAGAACGTTGACGGAGTTCCGCTGTCGGCGATGTTAATCAAGCCCGACAACTTCGATCCCTCGAAGAAATATCCGATGATCGTTTATATCTATGAGACGTTGTCCGAGAACGTGAACCGCTTTGTTGACCCGCGGCCGGGTCACAGCATCAACCCGGCGTTTTACGCCAGCAACGGTTATCTCGTGCTCGAGCCCGACATCGTTTACACGATCGGGCATCCCGGACAAAGCGCGCTTCAGTGCGTGCTTCCGGCGATCCAGGCAGTGGTCGATAAGGGCTTTGTTGATGAGAAAGCGATCGGTATTCAGGGACACAGTTGGGGCGGTTACCAGATCGCTTATATGATCACGCAGACGACGCGATTCAAAGCGGCGTCAGCCGGCGCGCCGGTAGCAAACATGACCAGCGCATACAGCGGGATTCGCTGGGGAACCGGGCTGCCTCGCCAGTTTCAATATGAGCATACGCAGAGCCGCATCGGCGGAAACCTGTGGGAGAAGCCGATGCTGTACATCGAGAACTCTCCGGTGTTCCGCGCCGATCGCGTGCAGACTCCGTTGCTGATGATTCACAACGATGCTGACGATGCGGTGCCGTGGTATCAGGGGATTGAATATTACCTTGCGCTGCGGAGGCTGGGGAAAGAGGCTTACTTGTTCACATACAACGGAGAGCCTCACGGCTTGCGAAAGCGGCAAAACCAGAAGGACTACACGATGCGGCTGCAACAGTACTTCGATCATTTCCTGAAAGGCGCGCCCGCGCCTGAGTGGATGGAGAAGGGGATACCTTATCTCCAGCGCGATAAGGAAAAGGAAAAGTACAAATCTGCAGCAGACGTGAAGGAGAAGGCGGGTAAGTGATGCACAGTTACGATCGCGCGACGCGTTGCGATTGAAGCGCCACGCAGTGGGGTGCTAAAGTCAGCCAGGTCAACTGAAGGAGTCCCAGCAATCATGGCAATAAGCTTGACTGAAGACATTCGCTCAATCGCTGATCTGAAGCGCGATGCACAGAAGATTATCGACCACATCCACAAGACCGGTCGGCCAGTCATCCTCACCAAGAACGGCAAGGCGGACGCTGTGATTCTTGACGCTAAGACTTATGAGAAGCATCTGAAGGCTAGCAATCTCGCTACGCTGCTTGCCCCCGCTGAGGAAGACATCACAGCCGGTCGAACGCGGGAAATGGGCCAGGTTTTGCGAGAGTTCAAGAATGCCCACAAGATTCCAGGTTAGAATGACGAGGCAGGCTCAGGCGGATATGGATGACATCTGGACATTCATCGCCCGCGACAACATAAGAGACGCAAACAAATTCATTCAGAAACTCGAAAGCCAGCTTAAGACACTAAGGCGTCTTCCCGAACGATGTCCGCTGATACCCGAGAACGACTTATTGGAACTGCAGTATCGCCATCTAATCTATGGCAAGTATCGAAGCATTTTTCGAGTATCGGGCAAAACCGTGTACGTGATGAGAATTGTGCACGGAGCGCGGCTACTTGATACCTCTATGTTCGAATGAACACCGACGCGCACCTGAGTTCAACAACCATTGAGGAGAGAGCATGCTTAGTTTCATAGATAACGCAGTTGAGCAATTCGCTCACGATCACACCAAACCCGAAGGTGAACTGTTCCGTCGCCTTCGCGATGAAACCTATCGCGATATGAATTGCCCTCAGATGCAAGTGGGCCGCATCGAAGGCGGGTTTCTCAAGATGCTGGTTCGCCTGACCGGCGCGCGGCGAATACTCGAGATTGGAATGTTCACCGGTTACAGCGCGCTGATGATGGCCGAAGGTCTCCCCGACGATGGCCACCTGATCACTTGCGACGTCGATCCGAAAGCCGAAGCCATCGCGCGGCGCTACTTCAACGAGAGCCCGAATGGTCACAAGATCGAAGTTCGAATCGGACCCGCGCTCGAGACGATCAAATCACTGAGCGGTCAGATCGACATGGTTTTCATCGACGCCGACAAGGAGAATTACTCGAACTATTATGAAGCGTGTCTGCCGCTCGTGAGACCGGGTGGTTTGATTGTCGCCGACAATGTTTTGTGGTCCGGTCGAGTGCTTAATCCGGAAAGCGTCGACGATCATGCCATCGTCGCGTTCGATAAGCTCGTTCAATCAGATCCGCGTGTCGAAAATGTCTGCCTAACGGTGAGAGATGGAATGATGTTGGCGTGGAAGCGCTGACGATCTAGCTCGCTTTGAAGCTCGCTTGCAGTCTTCTCATGCCGCGAAGCCATCGATCGTAGTCATTGGCTTTGCGGCGGAAATATTCTTCGACCTCCGGATGCGGGAGTATCAGGAAGCGCTCCTCTTCAATCGCCTTCACCACAGCTTCTGCAACGTCCTCGGGCTCGAGCGCGTTAGCTCTAAGAAATTCGCCAGGACCACCCGCCGATCGTCTGAGCAAGTCCGTGTTCACACCCTGTGGACACAAACACGAGACTTTGATTCCTGCGTCACCGTGAGTGATCGACAACCATTCGGCGAACGCAACCGCCGCGTGTTTGGTCACCGAGTAAGGCGCTGATCCGATCTGCGCAAGCAGGCCCGCGGCGGACGCAGTCGCCACAATGTAACCTTCGCCGCGCGCGAGCATTCCCGGAATCACCGCGCGCGCCGCGTAGATGTGAGCCATCACGTTTACTTCCCAGATGCGCTGCCACACTTCATTCGGCTCATCGTCGCCGCCGGGAGTGCCAATGCCCGCGTTCGAGCAGAACAAATCAATCGCTCCGTAAGCTTCAGTCGCGCGCGCAACGAGATTGACGATGTCAGCTTCGCGTGAGACATCGGCCGTAACCGCAATTCCACCGATCTCCCGTGCAAGCGCCACCGCGCGTTCGCCGTCGAGGTCGGCGACCACCACGCCGCGTGCGCCTTCGGCAGCGAATCGTTGACAGAGGGCGCGTCCGATTCCGTTTGCGCCGCCAGTGACTACAGCAACTTTGTCTTTGAGTTTCATGTTTGATTCAGGTTCGCGCGGTTCTCTTCAATGGTCCCGCTGTCGATGTCTTTGCGGTTCAAAAAAGTGATCAGCAACAGCATAAACAATGTCGCGCTTGAATCGAGCAGCGCGTCCCACGGCGAGCCGCTTCGCGTGCGAGTAAACGTCTGATGAAACTCGTCGAGTGCGGCCCACGACGCCGCGGAGATTAACGAGTACGCCACCCACCTCAATCGCCAGCGAACAGAATCATCCGCTCGAAACGCGCGAAAGAGCAAGGCTCCAAGAATTGCGTATTCGATGAAGTGTGCGGACTTGCGAATGGTGTAGTTGATTACGGCGATCACGCTTTCGCTAATGTGAGAGGAGAGCCACAACAGAATTCTCCCGACGAATGTCTCGGTATGCTCGTTTGAAAGCGTGTCGGTCGAGAAATAGAACATCGCCGCGAGCATCATCGCAACGGGAAGCCAGTACTTGATGACGCGAATCGCAATCGAATCTCGCGAGCCGGCTATGCTTTCCATCCTGGCTATCATAGCAAATACAGGCGTGACTAAGCCTTATACAAGCGAAAAGGCAAAAGCGAGGCGTTCTCCACTTTTGCCTTCGATCGTATCCATTGGTTGCTCAATCTATCCGTCTTCGAGTGCCCTTGCGCCGGAGACGACTTCGATGATCTCGCGGGTGATCGAAGCCTGCCGCACGCGATTCATATTCAACGTGAGAGTCTCGATCACTTCGCCCGCGTTCTTTGAAGCCGAATCCATCGCGGTCATTCGAGCCCCGTGCTCGCTGGCGATCGATTCCAGCAGCGCATAGAAAACCTGTGTTTCGACGTAGCGCGGCAGCAAACTCGCGAAGATCTGGGCGGGCGGTTGTTCGTAGATGTAATCAATCAGGGGCTCGCCTTCACCTGTGGCGCCGGTTTGGGCGGGTTCCGCGCCGAGCTCTTCGGTGCCTATCGGCAGCAACTGTCGCACGTTGACCCTCTGTGAAAGCACCGACTTGAATTCGTTGTAGATCAGATACACCTTGTCGATCGTCGAGCCTTCGGCGGTGTACATATCCATGAGGTCACGCGCAATTGCAGCCGCGTCTTCGTGGTCGATCGTTCGTGCGGTTACGTTGATGTATTCGCGAAGGATGTTAACCGGGCGGTGACGAAAGAAGTCGCGGCCCTTGCGGCCTATCGCGACCATTTCGACTTGTTGTTCGGGATGTTCGCGGATGAATTGCTGTGCGGCCTTGTTTAGATTGGTATTGAACCCACCGCAAAGGCCCTTGTCCGCGGTCACCAACGCGAGAACGATGTGTTGGTCGCCACGAGCGTCGAGCAGCGGGTGATGAAAGTCGCCGCTCCGAGCAGCCAGCCTCCCAAGCACGCGCGTCATCGTGTTGGCGTACGGGCGAGCGGCGACTACTCGCTCTTGTGCGCGTCGCAGCCTGGCCGCGGCCACCATCTTCATGGCCTTGGTGATCTTTTGCATGTTGCGCACCGAGCGAACTCGCCTGCGCAGATCCTGAAGATTAGCCATAAGAATAGGGGTTGGGGGTTGGGGGTTGGGGGTCGGGCGAGCCCCAATCCGCGAACTCCACCAATCTGTCTTTAGTCCGCACCTGCTGCGCTTGCAACTTCCGACGTAAAGCGCTCCTTGAATTCAGTGACTGCCGTGCGCATCTCACCCTCAATCTCGTCGTCCAGTTTTTTTCGATCGCGGATCTTTCCAAGCAGATCGGGTCTGGTATTCTCGACGAACGCCTGTAGCCCCAGCTCGAACTTCTTGAGGTTCTCAATCGCGATGTCGTCGAGCAACCCCTTCGTCGCCGTCCAAATAATCAGCACCTGCTGTTCGACAGGCATTGGCGTGTACTGCGGTTGCTTGAGGATCTCAGTCAGCCGTTGTCCCCGACTGAGCTGCGCCTGTGTTGCCTTGTCGAGGTCCGAGCCGAACTGCGCGAACGCCGCGAGGTCGCGATACTGAGCGAGGTCCAATCGCAATGTGCCGGCGACTTGCTTCATTGCCTTCGTTTGAGCCGAACCGCCGACGCGGCTCACTGAGTTGCCGACGTTGATCGCGGGGCGCACGCCCTGGTGAAACAGATCGCTCTCGAGAAAGATCTGTCCATCGGTTATGGAAATGACGTTGGTCGGAATGTAAGCCGATATGTCACCCGCCTGAGTTTCGATGACCGGGAGAGCGGTCAGGCTTCCTCCGCCGAGTTGATCCGAAAGTTTTGCGGCGCGCTCGAGCAATCGCGAATGAAGATAGAACACATCGCCGGGATACGCCTCGCGTCCGGGCGGGCGCTTCAACAGAAGCGAAATGGCTCGATAGGCCCACGCGTGTTTCGAAAGATCATCGTAGACGCAAAGCACATGCTGGCCGCGATCGCGAAAGAACTCTCCCATCGCGCAGCCGGCATAAGGTGCGATGTATTGCATGGCCGCGGGGCTCGAAGCCGACGCATCGACGATGACGGTGTAGGAATCAGCGCCGTAGTCCTCGAGCGTTTTCTTTACCTGCGCGACGGTTGATTCCTTCTGGCCGATCGCGACGTAGATGCAGATCAGATCTTTACCTTTGGAGTTGATGATCGCGTCGATCGCCACGGCGGTCTTGCCGGTCTGGCGGTCGCCGATAATCAATTCGCGCTGGCCGCGTCCAATCGGAACCATCGAATCAATTGCCTTGAGCCCCGTGAGCATCGGCTCGCGGACGGGTTGGCGATCCATCACGCCCGGCGCGATGCGTTCGAGCGCACTGAACTTGCCGCCGGTGTCGATTGGGCCGCGTCCATCAAGCGGACGGCCGAGTGGATCGACCACGCGTCCGATTATTTCTTCGCCGACGGGCACAGACATGATGCGCTTGGTCCGGCGCACTTCGTCGCCTTCTTTTATCTCGTCATAATTGCCGAACAACACCGCTCCGACTTTGTCCTCTTCCAGATTAAGCGCAATGCCCGCAACCTCGTGCGGCAGATCGAGCAGTTCGCCCGCCATCACTCGTTCGAGCCCATATATCTCGGCGATTCCGTCGCCGGCTTGCACAACGGTTCCGACCTCGGTCACCTCGACCTTGGTGTCATAACCTTCGATCTGCTGGCGTATGATCTTGCTTATTTCATCTGCTCTTATCGCATCCATTCGTGGTCTCCGTTAGATTGCGGTGTCACCCTGTTTCAGTCGTTCCTTGATCTCTTTGAGCTGCGTGCGCACGGATCCGTCGTACACAACGGAGCCTAAACGAGTAACAACACCGCCTATCAATGATGGATCGGTCTTGAATTTGAACTCGATCTGTTTTCCGGTCATGCGCTCGAGCGTGCTGGCGAGCTTCTGTTGTGCCGCGCTGTCGAACTCGCCGGCGGTAGTAACCTCGGCAATAATCAATCCCTTGCGCTCGTTTATCACGCGGCGAAACTGCTCGTGCATGACAGCCAGATACTGCAATCGATAATGACTGAGCATGGTCCGCAACAGATTGATCGTCATCTGACCCGGCCGGATGCGATCAATGAGCGCGTCCAGGACCCGCCGCTTATCCGCGAGTGAGATTATGGGGCTTGCGAACACATCGCGAAGCTCATGACTTGTTTTCAGCATGTCAGCGAATAACAAAACCTCGCGATCGATTTGATCGACCTCGTTGCGCGCGGATGCTACATCAGCGAGCGCGTCGGCGTATCTTCGTGCCACAGCAACAACGCTCATTTGCCCCCCTCGCTCATCTCATCGATAAATCGATTCATCATCCGGCTGTTGTCTTCGGGTCTTATCTCGCGAGTAATGATGCCTTCGGCAAGCGCGACTGATTGATCGGCAACAAAGGCGCGCAGCTCGCCGCGCGCGGCCTTCATCGCGCCTTCGATCTCACGCTGCGCGGTCTGGCGAATCTTTTCCGCGTCGGCTTCCGCGGTCTGGCGGATGCGCTCGGCCTCGCGCGCGCTCTCGCGTTCGGCGTCCGCGCGAATCTGGGCAACCTCCTGATCCAAACGGCCCAGACGTGCTTCAAGCTCCTGGAGCCGATCCTGTGCCTCTTGTTTGTCGCTGGCCGCCTGTTCGAGTTTCTTGACTATTGAATCCGCGCGGTTATCGAAGACCCTTCCAATCCCAATCTTGTTGCGAAGGATGTAAACGAGGATGATGACGAATACCAGGAGATTAATCACCCTCCACAGATTGGGATTCAAAAACCCGCTCGCTTCCGCCTGCTCGGCCGCGATCATCAGAGCCGGCCGGATTAGTGCATCAGTTGTCAATCGGCCCTCCCACGGTTCGTCCCAGGACTGTTCGCGAAATTCGGTCAGCTATCTGGCGGGATTCCGAGGCAAGCGCAGTGCGCGCGCGGGCGACCTGTTCTTGAATCTCGCTTCGGGCGTGCGTGATCTGTTCGTTCGTATTTTGTTTGGCGGCTTCGATCAGTTTCCGGCGCTCCTCGAGCGCGGCGGCTCGCTCCTGTTCGGATCGTCTGTAACCTTCGGCGCGCGCCTGGCGAATCGTCGTTTCGTACTCGGCGAGCTTGGCCTCGTAACGGCGCCGCGCGGCCCGCGCTTCATTGGCCGCCCCTTCGGTCCGGGTCTGTCTCTCGTCGAGCACTCGACCAATGGGCCGGAACAAAATCCTGTTCAACACGAAAACGAAAATGATGAAGAGAATTAATACGAGGACCAGCGAGCCGTCCGGGCTTATGATGTTGCCGCCGCCTTCAGCAAAAGCCAGGGCCATCGAGACCAA
>Ga0134122_10002857_pt1 | contig 12727 bp, 11 predicted proteins | sample KB302_FD_96461 | JGI IMG/M metagenome (GOLD analysis project Ga0134122, IMG submission 96461) | Terrestrial soil microbial communities without Nitrogen fertilizer from Kellogg Biological Station, Michigan, USA - KB3-0-2 | ecosystem: Environmental > Terrestrial > Soil > Unclassified ...
AGCGATACGAGGAATCGCGCGACGCGCTGATGAAGGCCGCGGCTCTGGCGCCCGATGAGCCTACTATTTTCCACGCATTAGGCCGGACCTACACGGCGATGGGCGAAAGATCACTGGGCATCCAGAATTTCAAGCGGGCAATTGAGATCGACCCTGAGATGTTCGAGTCGATCAACAATCTCGGGAGCATCTCTTTCGATCTCGGCGACTACAGCTCGGCGGAGCGGTACTTCAAGTCGGCTCTCGCGTTGAGGCCGCAGGCCACAGATTTTCACTACAACCTGGGCTTGTGTTACAGCCGGCAAGGGCGCATCGCTGAAGCTATTCCCGAGCTTGAAAAAGCCCAACAGTCGGCGCCAAACGACGTGGGCGTGTTGTACGAACTGGGACTAGTCTATGAACGAGCGGGCCGGCGGGAGGAGGCACTCAAAGTCCTTCAGCGCGGGCTCTCAATGAGCAAATCCCAGGAGTTGATTGATAAGGTCTCGGAGGCCTTGCGGCGCGTAACACGGACCTGAGCCGCCATGTTGCCGCATCCTAGAATAGTATTGATCGTAGGTCCCCAAGTGCTATTATCGATTAGGTTTGAAGTCGTTTGAGTACCTTCGGACTCATGCCCCTCTTGATAAGAGAGCGATTCTCTCGCTCGCATTGAGGATCTTCCGCTGGCTCGATTTAGCGAGCGGCTTTCACTCGATCTTCGACCCAGCCTCCCAAGGAGCTAGTAATGACGTTTTCCAAAGTATGTATATGGATCCTCATCTTTATTGTAGCCACACAAGGCAGAGCGCACGCATACACGGATCCCGGCTCAGGGTCCCTGATTCTGCAGATGCTGTTTGCGGCCTCGTTCGGGTTGTTGTTTTACGCGAGAAGGTTCGTTACCTGGCTGCGCGGTTTAAAGACTCGCAAGTCTATTGGCCAGTACGATGAACAATGAGCGCTATTCAGCAGACTCAACATTCCCTACGCATGACTGAAGTGTCCGCGGACTTTATTGGCCCGCGCACCTGCGTTACATCGCCCAATCTGATCGGGGTCAAACCTGAATGTTGAAACTCACGGAAATTCGAAACACGAAAGCGCGAGTCATATCGTTCCGCGATCCTGCCGGCAGATTGTTGACCCAGAACGACCGCATCTTCCGGCTGGTTACTCCCGAGGGCCTGACTGACCTCAGAGCCTTTCTGGATTCGACGACATTCTTGAGGTTCACAGAACAAGGCTCGATAGTACACACAGAATTCGTGGATAAAGACTCTTCCGAACGACTGGTTCGGAATGCCGAAATACAAGACCCGTTCTGCCGGCAAGCGATCAGAGTAGTCGAGCACGAGAGGATTCCATTTCAAAGTTTTCCTTATGAATGGCCGCCCGAAATGTTGTATCGCGCGGCGAGCCTAACGCTGGATCTGGCCGAGAGCCTGCTTAACGAAGGCCTCGGGTTGAAAGATGCGACTCCCTACAACATCTTATTCCGCGGCGCCAGCCCGGTGTTCGTGGACATTCTGTCATTTGAAAGACGCGACGTCTTCGATCCCGTGTGGCTGGCGATGGCGCAATTCGAGCGAACGTTTCTGCTGCCCTTGCTGGCAAACAAGTATCTGGGAATCTCGCTCGAACAACTGTTGACGACGCGTCGCGACGGCTTGGAACCCGAAGATCTGTATCAAGCATGCGGACCCTTTCAGCGATTGAGACCGCTCTTTCTGGGCACGGTTTCGATCCCGACGTGGCTCAATCGCAAACGCAATCCGGATGATCAATCTCTTTACGAAAAGAAATCGCTGAATAGCGCTGAGAAGGCTCAGTTCATTGTGAGCTGCCTGATAAGGCGTCTACGAAAATCGTTGAGCAAGCTTAAGCCGCCGTCTAATTCGAAATCAACGTGGTCCGGCTATCTCGAAGCCAACAACAACTACTCCGAAGAACATTTTCAAACCAAACAGGAGTTTGTTACCCAGGCGATTGACGAGTTCCGCCCGGGAAGGGTCCTGGATGTGGGATGTAATACAGGTCATTTCAGCGCGATTGCCGCGAGAAGCGGCGCCGGCGTTGTTGCGATTGACTATGACCCGGTTGTTGTCGGCAAGACCTGGTTGAGGGCTGAGCGCGAGGGTCTCGACATACTTCCGCTGGTTGTGAACCTGACGCGTCCGACTCCCGCCATGGGCTGGCGAAATCAGGAATGCCCGTCTTTTCTAAGCCGCGCTTGTGGAAGCTTTGACATGGTGCTGATGCTTGCGCTGATTCATCACATGATCGTTACGGAGCGCATACCGTTGCCTGAGATCGTCGATCTTGCGGCAGACCTTACGACTGACGCATTGATCATCGAGTACATTGCTCCTGACGATTCGATGTTTCGACGGCTTACGCGCGGGCGAGAACACCTTCATAACGGGCTAACCCGCGAATCCTTTGAAGCCGAGTGTTGCCGCCGCTTTTCCATCATTCGCTCGCAGCATCTGGCAAACACGAGCCGCTGGCTCTACCTACTACGGAAGAATGAATAGAAAGCAACTTCTCAAAGACGCGGCGATTGCCGTCTCGCTTGCCAATCTGTGTTTTATCGTTTCGTGGAACGATCTGCTGGACAGCGCGCCGCGAGATGCGTTCAACGTATACAACCGCAACAGCTTCGTGACGATCATCCTCAACGTGCTCTTGTTGGCGGCACTCTTCTGGTTTGCTTGCACGCTCGCGCGCCGGTCGACAAATCCAATATGGCTAAAACTTGGACGTTGGGTGCTCCCGCTCGTGCTGATGATTCCCCTTGATGGTTTGCTCACCATTCTGATTCCTGGCTTCAACTTGATGAAGTTGTTCTCGCTGTTGAAAGTTGGATATTTCAATGCACCGGAACGAATGGTGATTGGGACTGTTCTGATCATGGCGGCTGCGTACGCATTGGCGCCCCGATTGAAGATCGCTACGGGCGCCGTGATGAGTCTTGTCGCCATTTTTTTAGGTCAACGCGAGCCAGTCTGGCTCGCACTTGTGCTGGTGATCCTGATGCTCTTTAGTCTGGCGCGCTGGCGTTGCGCCGTAGTTCGTTTTGCGTCGACCGGCTTGTTAATACTCAGTCCGTTTATTGTGGTCACTTTCTTTCAGGCGTCGAGCTTTGGCGCCAAGTTCTCTGATCGTCCTCCCTCACTTTTGATAAAGGGAACCAGCGCGAAGCCCCGCGTGTTGTGGCTGGTGTTCGATGAATTGGATCAAGCGATGTTGTTTTCGCGCCGGCCCGCGGACCTCAAACTGCCTGAGATTGATAGATTGAAGGAAGCGTCGGTCTACGCGTCGAATGCTTATCCCCCATCAGATTCAACTCTGATGTCGATGCCTGCGATGATAACGGGCCGATTCATATCAGATGCAAAGGTAAACGGGCCTGCGGACCTGTTCATTCAGTACGCGGGTTCGAGCAACTCGGTGCTATGGAGCAGCCAGTCCAACATTTTCGGGGAGGCCCGCGGATATGATGTCAACTCAGCGGTAATAGGCTGGTATCACCCGTATTGCAGAATACTAGGCCAAAGCCTCGCCTACTGTCACTATCAGGAATTCGGCCGGATGCCGTTCGGCGAGAGCATGAGCCAACAGCTCAAGACGCTGGCGCGGACTGTACCGCTGGCTACTTATTGCGGCTTTTTCGAGGAGAAGGATCTGGAGCAGCACGAGCGGCGTCGCGCATTCATGATTTCTTACACCGGGGTGCTGGAGCACGCCAGAAAAGCCGCAGTGGACCGCGATCTGGGCTTGATAATGGTGCATTGGCCGATACCCCATCCGCCGGCCATATTTAATCACTTAACGAATGAATTTGAGCTAGGCATGCAGAGCGGGTATTTGGGAAACCTAGCATTGGTTGATAGAACGATCGGAGAGTTGCGTAGGGACCTGGAAAGCGCAGGGCTGTGGGACGACACCATTGTGTTGATTACCTCCGACCATTGGTTTCGATCCGAGATCCACTTTCGTACAAAGGAAGACGATGAAGCTCTGGCAGGACTAACCGATCATCGAGTCCCATTCCTTCTGAAGCTCGCAGACCAAAACGTGTGTGTTCCCTATGATCGGGAGTTTAACAACGTACTTGTCCACGATCTTCTCCTGGCGCTGTTACGGGCGGAATTGAAGAGTCCGGAGAGTGTCGTAAGCTGGCTCGACAATAATCGCTCGATCGGCGAGAGTCCGTATAACTATCACAGACTATCGGCGCCGTGAAGTGTAAGCATCCCCTCAACATTAGAAGTGTTCCTGAGTAAGACTTCGTGCCCATAATACTCTTGATTTACTCCGTTTCCTTGTTATGCTCGGTTTCTGCGTAGCAATTGCGCATTCAACTTTCCTCGGATGCCCCTTAGATCTCACGGCTCAATTCCAGATTAGATTTCAGGACCAGCATAAGGCCAATGTCTCAATATCAATCTTCGATCATAAGAAGCGGCCACGAACCTGAGTTCAAACGTACATGGGCCCGCTCCAGGTCAAAGATGCCACGGCCTGAAGTGTCGATCGTGATGCCGTGCCTGAACGAAGCCGAGACGCTCGGAATCTGCATCGAGAAGGCACAAAGGTGGCTCGACGATAATGGAGTCATTGGGGAAGTGATCGTCGCTGATAACGGAAGCACCGATGGGTCACAGCGAATTGCCGAAGCGATGGGCGCGCGAGTCGTGCAGGTTGAAATGAAGGGCTACGGTAACGCATTGATGGGAGGGATAGCGGCAGCGCGAAGCGAGTACATTGTGATGGGCGATGCCGACGACAGCTACGACTTCACAGACTTACAACCTTTCATAGAGAAGCTTCGATCCGGTTATGACCTCGTAATCGGCAATCGCTTCACTGGTGGTATCAAACCTCGGGCTATGCCTGCTCTGCATCGGTATCTTGGCAATCCTGTGTTGAGCGAATTGGGCAGGCTCTTTTTTCAATCTCCGTGCGGTGACTTTCACTGCGGCCTTCGCGCGTTCAGAAAACAGTCATTGCTAAAGATGGATCTGCGCACAACCGGGATGGAGTTTGCTAGTGAGATGATCGTCAAGGCCACGCTGCACAAGCTGAAGATAGCGGAAGTGCCTACGACACTCTCACCGGATGGCCGCAGCCGCCCGCCTCACTTGCGGAGTTGGCGCGACGGCTGGCGTCATCTGCGATTTTTGTTGCTGTACTGCCCGCGCTGGCTCTTTCTGTATCCCGGCGCGCTGCTGTTGACGGCAGGACTTGTCGTGGGACTCTTGCTGCTGAGAGGCCCGATCGTAATCGGCCGCGTGGGTTTCGATGTTCACAGTCTGCTTTATGCCGCGCTGGCAGTCGTGATTGGATTTCAGGCGATCACATTTGCCGTGTTCACGAAACTGTTCGCAATCACTGAAGGGTTGCTGCCGGCAGACGAACGTCTAAAGAAATTGTTTCGCTATGTAAGCCTCGAAGTGGGCCTGTCGATAGGCGGCGCCCTGGTCCTGGCCGGCGTTGCGGGCTCGATCTATGCATTCGGCTCGTGGAGCTTCAGATCGTTTCCCGCTCTTGATCCCTCGTCGATGATGAGGATCGTTATTCCCGCGGTCACTTCGCTTACTTTGGGTTGTCAGATAATCTTCTCGAGCTTTTTCCTGAGCGTGCTCGGTCTGGCGCGGCGCTAGAGCCATCGCGCGGCGGGATTCATCGCCGCCATGATCGCGGCATCTACGAAGGCCGCCTTGCCAAGACTGTCAGCACATCTCCTCGGTTAGGCCAGTTGAATCGGTACAAGTGATATAGAAGGCGAGCGCCAATCTCGCCTGCCCTTCCGACGGGACCCGCGGGCGGGCCACCCGGCAGGCGCTCGACGAGCGTGCGGTACAACGGCGAGTAGAAAGGGAACCCCCATCCGGTGACTTCCATAACTTCCAATCCAACGGCTTCGAGTTTCCGCTGAAGCTCGACTGCTGAGTAGTTGCGCACGTGACCTATCTTGATCTCTGATGGGCGCATGCGCCCTTGCATCGTTGACACGAGCACATACCCGCTAGCCATTGCTGCGATGTTTCTAAGCGCCGCCATATCATCCAGCAAGTGCTCGACGACCTGAACACTGATGATCATGTCGAACCGCTCGGGCAACGTCTCCGTGGTTATGTCTGAGACAAAGAGCCGTGCGGATCCGACCCGGCTCCGCGCGAGGGATAGCGCGGCTTCTGAGATGTCCATCCCGGTTAGTTCATATCGGTTCTGCGCAGCCAGCGCAGCCAGGTTCTCGCCGGATCCGCATCCAACGTCGAGTACTCGCCGAACGTCGAGTGTTGAAATCCTGCGAACCAGATTATCAAGCGTGTGCCGATGCACTGGTCCAACGCGCTGCATGTCACCCCACGCATTCTTCCAAAGGTCATCGTACGAGTGCTTGTTCATTGATTCGGATTCCCAAGGCTGCTCGCAAGGCTGGTGTAGTACTGGCGCATCTTATTAGCGCTCCAACGCTCGACAACTAACTCTCTCGCTCGCTGAACAATGATGCTTCTCTCGGTTGGCTTTTCCAGAATGCTGCACAAAGCGCGGCCGAGCGAATCTGGCTCGCGTTCAGAAGCAATGCAGCAACCCTCTTCCTCCAGCAATTCGGTGAATGTCTCGCCTTTCGGAACGATCACCGGCACACCGGAAGCCATTGCCTCGAGCACCGATAGCGGGAAGCCCTCGCTGTAGGAGGGCAGCACGAACGCGTCGGCCGCGTGGTAGATTGCGGGCATCGATTCGGGTTCAGCATAGGGAATCCAAGTTAGGTTGTCAGCCGCGGGCGGTCGAATCGAACCGTCGCCCACAACTACAAAGCAATGGTTCGGAAATAGGGCGCTGAGCTGAAGGAACCGCGCCGCGCCTTTCTTTTCCTCGAGGCGCCCAACGAACAGCGCCACAGGATTTGAGCCTCGTATTCCAAGCGCAACGCGCGCTTCGGAATTCTCGCGTTCACTCACCGGCCGGAACTTATCGGTGTCGATGCCGATTGGAATTGTGGATGCGTTGAGGGGGCGCCCGTCCATCAGTTCGGTAATGAACTCCTCGGCCGCCGAAGTACAGAACACAAGTCTTGTCGCTCGGCGGAGCACGGCTCGCCCAATTGTGTGGTAAGCCACAAGCTGTATTTTGTTAAGGAGTCTCGAGGAATATCTTCCGAATCCTATGTGCTGCGACACGATGACTGGCTTCCTTGATCGCGAAGAAAACAGGACTGCCAACGCACTGCCAAGGTACAGACAGTCGTGAACATGAATAACATCAGCCCATTCGACGAGACGCCGTAGTCTTGCCATTCCGGTTGGTCCCCAGATCGGCCAGGGTACGCCGAGACTTCGTTCGGCGACATTCACGCAACCGACTCGAATCCTGCCGTCTTCGCGGAGCGGTGCATCATCAGGGACGCGGCTCGCAATCCAATTCACCTCGTACCCCGCCGCTCGGTAAGCTTCAAAAAGTGACTGCGCGACGATCTCAATCCCTCCGATGTGTGGAGGCATGTAGTGCGTAACCATGCCAATGCGAAGCGGCCTGCCTTTCAGTACGGCAGGATCAACATGAGTTTCGATGGCTTGTGGAGCCGTGAGTCCAATCATGAACGTGTATGCTAACTATGCTTTTCAGGGGACTGACGAACTCTTTGTGTGAGGCGCAGCGATCAGAATGAAAGGGGGTTAGAACTACTCTTCTCTGTTGCGCCCCAACATATAACCGATTTCAAAACCTGGGTCAATAACAGAGACCGCGATAGATCTGAGAAGCGAATCAGTCGTTGATATTCTCTTCCGTATCCCTCATCTCTAAGCTACACTTGGCCCGTCGAATGCCACGATCCAATCAAATAGCCCATCGGCTTTTTCGCGACGTTTTTCTAATAGTAAAACTGCTCCTCGCACTACTCCTTGCCTTCTACCTCTACACTCTTTACTTCGAAGCTGGTTGGGTGATTGTAGCGGCTGTGTTGGTAATAATAGCGTGGCAGCTTTTTCCAGCATTCTTCGAAGCGCTGCTGCGTCCGTTTGGCGGGCTCGCCCGACACCAACTGGTCTCGGTGCTCGTGGTGGGATCCGTAGCATTTATCATAAGCGCGGCGTTGTCTCTTAAGGGACCAATGCCTGAACCTCGGATACACGATGAATTCAGCTATCTGTTAGCCGCGGACACATTTTCTCGAGGCCGCGTGACCAACCCTACTCACCCGATGTGGGTTCACTTCGAAAGTTTCTACATAATCCATCAGCCGAGCTATGCGTCTCAATATCCGCCGGGGCAAGGTCTGGTTCTCGCGGCCGGGCAGGTCACCAGCGGGTACCCGATCGTTGGTTCGTGGCTGGCAACCGGCTTCGGATGCGCGGCCATCTGCTGGATGCTATTTGGCTGGCTGCCTCCACGCTGGGCACTTCTTGGCGGGACGCTGGCCGCAATACACCCTATGATTCTCGGATGGAGCCAGACTTACTGGGGTGGCGCGGTGGCGATGGCCGGCGGGGCTTTGGCGCTCGGAGCTTTTCGCCGAGTTTGGCGTAGACCGCGAGCGCGGCATTCATTGCTGTTGGGGCTTGGCATAGCAGTGCTGGCGCTGAGCCGGCCTTATGAAGGCGCAGTGCTGAGCGTAGTGTTGCTCACGGGACTCGCCGTTCACGTCATACGGCGCAAAACCAACCACATACGCATCTACGCCCGGCAAGTTGTGCTCCCGCTATCCGTAATGCTTGCGTTCACCGCTCTGTTGATTGGGCTATATAACCTGAGCGTGACTGGCAGCGCGCTGCGAACACCGGTTCAAGTCGGGGGCGCGAAGTATGGCGTGGTGCCTCCGTTCTTGTGGCAGCATCCGTATCCCGAGCCGCAGTACAACCATAAGGAGATGCGTGAACTCTATATCGATTGGGCCCTTCCGGAATATATGAGCCAGCAATCGCTGTCGGGGCTTGCGGATGCGACTATCGCCAAGTTGAGGATGTATTCCGAAAACTACTTTCAGGGATGGGTCGCGGTGGTTCTTCTCGCTGCAGTTTGCACGATCCGGCGAAATCGGTACCTGAGAATCCAGTTGATGATGCTTGCTGTGTTTACTCTGAGTCTGTTTGCCGAAACCTGGAAGCAGCCTCACTATGCGGCGCCCGTTACCGGTCTCGTGTTAGTGATGTCGCTGCAAGTTTGCCGGCGTGTGAGTATGTGGAGACTGACGCGCATTCCGATCGGGCGTTATCTGATTCGCGGAGCCATCATACTATTTGCCGCGACGATGCTGACCTCGGATCTGAGGCTGCTACACCCGGACACCAACGGCTGGAATCAGGCGCGCGCACGAATCCTCAACGATCTCCGTCGAGACACGAAGAAGCAATTGGTGATCGTGCGCTATGCTCCGGATCATTCTCCGCACGAAGAGTGGGTCTATAACGAGGCCGACATAGATGGCTCCAGGGTCGTTTGGGCGCGTGACATGGGAGATGAGCGGAATCGCGAACTCCTCGAATATTTCCGGGATCGCCAGGCCTGGCTGCTGGAACCAGATGGGCCGGCGCCAAGGCTGACGAAGTATCCCCCGGCTTCCGGTCTGCAAGCTGATTTAGCCGGAGAGATTCAAGCTGTGCCTTCCCACGCTCGAACGCTTGAATGATTGCCCGAAGATGGTATCATTCGGTCGAAGCTGGAGTATTCCTCCGGCGCTACTTGCAGGAAAAGATTCGGCCCTCATCGCGTTTCGCGAAAATCAATTTGCTTATTGACGACGCATGTACAGAAAAGGTGAGTCCGGTTCACGTCTGAACATGAAGCGTGCGGCGAATGAAGTCTAAGCTCCTCGCATCGTTAAGGCACTGTAATGGGAGCCAGAATACGGAAACAAGGCCGGGCAGTAACTGCCGCTGATGCGCCGGCGGCCGTTGCTCCAAAGCCGTACAAGAAATGGGCGCTGATCTCGAGCGTTGGCGCGCTATGTTTGCTGTCGATTCTTGCGCACTGGAAAGCCGTCGGCGCCGGCGAAGACTACACGGGTTTGTTGGCGCCCCTGGACCGGGTCTTAGATTTGATGTTGAGCGCTCTGCTGATCGGCGTTTGCGGGCTTGTGGGAAAGAAGGTCTGCAGCCTGTGTTCGTTGCGCTTTGAAGGCTTTGCTGAAGAGTTGTGTTTCGCGATTTCGCTCGGAGTCGGAGTGGTCGGGTTGATGATTTTCGCTCTCGGAGTTTCCGGATTGTTTCGGCCTCTTCCAGTGGCAATGCTGGCAGTTGCGCTCATTGCGTTAGCTCATCGAGAAGGAAAACAGCTTTGTGAATCCGCAGCCGCCGCGGTCAACAGGGCAATGGCTAAAGACCGGCGAGTGGCGACTATTCTATTCCTGGCTCTGGCAACGCTGCTGGTGATTCGAGCAGCCGAGCCGCCGCACGCGGTCGATGAGGCGATCTATCATCTCGCCGCGCCCAACAGCTTCGTTAAGACCGGCCGTCTGATCCCGCTCTACGATAATTTTTCGGGCAACATGCCGATGCTCGCGCACATGTTTTATGTCGTGTGCCTGATCGCGAAGTCAGATATCGCTGCCCGGCTGTTCAGCCTGTCATTGGCGATTGTAGCGGCTCTTGCTCTCTATGGGTTCTGCGTGCGCTATCTGAATCGCCGAACCGGCGTGCTTGCGTTATTCGGGTTTTTCGGCGCGGGGATGGTTACCGAAGTCGCTGTTACCACACGCATAGATGTGACGCTTGCGGGAATGATCTTCCTCGCGACCTACGCGATGATAAACCATCTTGAAACCGGCAAGCGCGGCTGGCTCATCGCTTCGGCGTTACTCTCGGGCGCCAGCCTGGGTGTGAAATACACCGCGGGGATTTGGATAGCGATGGTCGGCGTCATGTACGTCTATGAGAGTCTGTTCAGAAAACGCGAGCGCGTCCAAACCTTCCTGGCAAATGGAACGCTGTTCGCCGTGATCGCGTTCGCCGTCTTCTCACCCTGGTTGGTCAAGAACTACATTTATTTCAAGAATCCTGTTTACCCGTTTCTTACGGGCGAGGCAGCCGAGCACACTGCTTCAGGCATTCGTTTCTTTACCGAAGACGACGAGCGCAAGATGGACGCTTATCTCAATCAGGCGCAAGAGGAGATTCCCCAAACTGTCGACTTCATCAGCCGCGAACTTGCGGATCGGGAAACGCTGCGATTCGCGCGTCACCCATTCAGATTCTGGGAGTTTTTTACCGCGCCCGAAAAGTACAGTATGGGTTTAGCAGAGGGACACCACGATCCAAATTATCTTTTTCTGGTCTCACCTCTGCTGTTCGCGTTCACGAGGCGGCGATGGCTGTCGTGGCTTGGCCTCATCTCGGTTGGCTTCTTTTGCTTTGTTGCGTCTACATCCTGGATCGCCCGCTATTACTTGCCGCTATATCCCGCAATGACCGTGCTGGCTGCTTCGTCCCTGGTGATGATTTCCGAGAAGTTCAGCAAATACTCCGGACTGGCAAAACACCTGCCCGTTATCGCGACGGCTACCGCGGTGTTGTTGACCGCGTTTGTTTTCGCCGTACAGATACAGGCGTCGGGCGGAGTAGAGTTTCTTACTGGCAGCCTGTCGCGCCGCGAGTTTCTGCAGGGCGCCTTCTACTCTCCTCCGATCGATTACATCAATCACAATACGCCTCCCGGCGCGAAGATAATGATGGTAGGCGCTCAGATGGGATATCATCTGCAACGTGATTACCTTGCTGATGCCGGGTGGGATTCCGTCGAATGGCAACGCCTGATGATTCGCAATAACTCATTGGCGGAGATTCACGATGATATGAAGCGCCAGGGCATCACGCATATTATTTACGAGCCAGGATTGTTTGGATTCGTCGCAAGCATGGGGCGGGCAGGAAGCGGGCCCTCGGGCGCCATGTATGGCCGCCGAAGCGCATCGCGCGCCGGGAAGGATTATCAAGTTCAGTTGAGAAACTGGGCGACATTCGAGCTCTATCGCTCGAAGTACCTCGAGACTATTCAGACGTTCGACAAAGCCGGCCCGGAGTACATAGTCCTGAAAGTGAAATAACCTGATCAATCAACGGCGCCGCATGGCAGAACAGATGACCGCAACTCGAATGGCCTCTCTTCCCGTCAATAAGCGCAGCACCTTCGGGCGCGTCCGCACTATCGCCCTCAACACCTTCCGCGAGTCCGTCCGCGATCGCGTACTGTATAACCTCATTCTATTTGTGCTGATTCTGGTCGCCGCTTCGGTTTTCGTAAGCGACCTCTCTCTCGATATGGAGAGCCAGTTCACGGCGGCCCTGGGCCTCGCCGCGATGTTGGTCTTCGGAGCGTTGATTGCGATCTTCATCGGCGTCGGTCTCGTGTACAAGGAGATCGATAAGCGAACAATCTACAACCTGCTGTCGAAGCCCGTGCATCGGCACGAATTCATCATCGGCAAATATGCGGGACTTTGCTTGACTCTGCTGGTCAACACCTTAGTGATGGTGATGGGAACGGAGCTCGCGCTCTGGTACGTGAACGGAAAGTTCGTGCCGCTTCAAACGGCTGTCCTTGCCGCTTCGTTTCTTGTGTATTGTGAGCTTGCGTTAATGGTCGCAGTGGCGCTGATGTTCTCAAGCTTCACGACGCCGCTCCTCGCCGCGCTGTTCTCGTTTGCGATTTATCTAATCGGGCACCTCAGCAAAGACCTGCTCGAGATGGCGACGCTCTCAAACTCGAGTCTGACGCGAGCCATACTGACAACGCTCTA
>Ga0134122_10002858_pt1 | contig 12726 bp, 13 predicted proteins | sample KB302_FD_96461 | JGI IMG/M metagenome (GOLD analysis project Ga0134122, IMG submission 96461) | Terrestrial soil microbial communities without Nitrogen fertilizer from Kellogg Biological Station, Michigan, USA - KB3-0-2 | ecosystem: Environmental > Terrestrial > Soil > Unclassified ...
CCTCCCCCGGACGGAGCGGATCGTGAAGGAGATCCTGACGCTGCCGATCTCGGCCGGCCATACCGAGGCCGAGGTGGACGAGGTCATCGCGGCGGTGAGGGAGTTCTTCCGCGCCCGGTGAGCGGCCGGCGCTGACCGGGACCGCGTGAGCCGCGCGTGAACATTCTCCAGATCTATCCGAAGTCGGACTTCTTCACCGGCGCGGCCATCCAGCTCCGCGATCTCGCGCTGGGGCTGGCCGGACGCGGCCACCACGTGGTGGTGGCGACGCGCCCGAACGAGCACTGGGGCCGCGCGTGCGCCGCGGCCAACGTCGAGCACGCGGCGATCCCGATGCGGAGCGGCATCGATCTTCCCTCCGCGTGGGCGCTCGCCCGGCTCATCCGCGAGCACGAGATCCAGATCGTGCACTGCCAGAAGGGACGCGCCCGGACCCTGGCCATGCTCGCCGGACTCACGGTGCGGATCCCGATCCTCGTCCTCAATCGCGGGGTGAGCTTCCCGCTCGACCGCTGGAACCGCCTCGGCTACACCACGAAGCGGGTGACCGCGGTCGTGGCGGTCTGCGAGTCCATCAAGCGCGGGCTCGTCGGGGCCGGCGTCCCCGCCGAGAAGATCGAGGTCATCTACTCGGGGACGGACCTCGGGCGCTTCCACCCCGGGGTGGACGGCCGGCGCATCCGGGCGGAACTCGGCCTGGGCGCCGAGCACACCCTCGTCACCCAGGTGGGCATCCGCTCCTGGCGGGGCAACGACGACGTGCTCGAGGCGATGACGCGCGTCTGCCACGCGCTGCCTCACGCGCGGCTGCTCTTCGTGGGCGCCCCGCCGCCCCGCGTGTTCTCCCTGCGCGACCGGGCCTTCCGGCGCGGCATCGGCGAGTCGGTGCACGTCCTCGGTCACCGCGAGGACGTCCCCGACATCCTGGCCGCGAGCGACCTGGTGGTGGACGCCTCCTACGCCGGGCTCGGCCTCACCGGCTCGCTCCGCGAGGCCCTCGCGGTCGAGACACCGGTGATCGGCACCAATCTCGAGGGGCATCCCGAGCTCATCATCGAAGGCGAGACCGGGCTGCTGGTCCCGCCGCGCAATCCCGACGCCCTCGCCCAGGCCATCCTCCGCATGCTCGAGAACCCGACGCGGGCCAAGGCGATGGCGCGGGCGGGCCGCAAGCGGGTCGAGGCCCTCTTCTCCATGAGCCAGAAGATCCAGCGGACCGAGGCGCTCTACGAGCGGCTCTGGGCCGCGCGGCGGCAGCCGTGAAGGCGCGCTACCGGCTGCTCGGCCGGCTCCTGCCGTACCTGCGGCCCTACTGGCCGGTGCTCCTCGCGGGCGGGCTGCTCGCCTTGCTCGTCTCGGGTGCGGAGGCCTTCATCGCGTGGCTGGTCAAGCCCGCCATGGACGACATCTTCCTCAAGCGCGACGTCACCATGCTCAAGATCATCCCCCTCGCCCTGCTCGGCGCCTACGTGGCCAAGGGGGTCGGCCGGTTCGGGCAGTCCTACCTGATGGCGTCGGTGGGCGAACGCGTGATCGCCCGCATCCGCGGCGAGCTCTACGCCCACATCCAGTCGATGCCGCTCGCCTTCTTCGCCTCCCTGCACTCCGCGGAGCTGATGACCCGAGTGGTCACCGACGTCAACCGCCTCGCCCGGCTCTCCTCCACGGTGCTGGTGATGGCGGTGCGGCACGTCGGCACCATCGTGGCGCTGCTCGTGGTCATGTTCCTGCGCGAGTGGCTGCTCACCCTGATCGCGGTCGCGGTCTTCCCCCTCGTCGGTCTGACCATCCGGGCGATCGGCCGCAAGCTCTACAAGATCAACAAGCGCACGCAGCAGAAGATCGCGGAGCTGAACGTGGTGCTCCAGGAGTCGTTCACCGGCACCAAGATCGTCAAGGCCTTCGGGCGCGAGCGGCTCGAGCAGGAGCGGTTCAACCAGGTGAACGACCGGTTGCTCTCCCTCGCGCTCCAGGATCGGCGGGTGGACGAGATGGCGGAGCCGGTGATGGAGGTGCTCGGGGCCCTCGCCATCATGGGCGCCCTCTGGTACGGCGGCTACCGGGTGATCGCGGGCGCGCTGACCCCCGGCGAGTTCTTCTCCTTCACCGCCGCGGTGATCCTGCTCTACGGCCCGGTCCGGCAGATCTCTCGGATGGTCAACACCGTGCAGCAGTCCATCGCCTCGGTGGAGCGCGTGTTCGAGATCCTCGATACTCCGCCCGCGATCGTGGACGCGGCGGACGCCCGTACCCTCCCCGGCTTCGGCGAGTCCATCGTCTTCGAGACCGCCGGCTTCTGCTATCCGGAGGCCGAGGAGTGGGCCCTGCGGGATATCTCGCTGACCGTCCGGAAGGGCGAGCTGGTGGCGTTCGTCGGCATGTCGGGCGCGGGCAAGACCACCTTGATGGAGCTGCTGCCGCGCTTCCACGACGTGACCACCGGGCGCATCACCCTGGATGGGCACGACCTGCGGTCGGTCACGGTGGCCTCGCTGCGCTCGCTCATCGGCATCGTGACCCAGGACACCTTCCTGTTCCACGACTCGATCGGGTACAACATCGGCTACGGCAAGCCGGGGGCCAGCCAGGTCGAGATCGAGCACGCGGCCCGCCTGGCCCAGGCCCACGACTTCATCGCGGCCCTGCCCGATGGCTACGCGACCCCGGTGGGCGAGCGCGGGGTGAAGCTCTCCGGCGGCCAGGCCCAGCGCCTGGCCATCGCCCGCGCGTTCCTCAAGGATCCGCCGATCCTCATCCTCGACGAGGCCACCTCGGACCTGGACGCGGAGAGCGAGTTCCTGGTGCAGCAGGCGCTCTCGGACCTGATGCGGGGCCGCACCGTGCTCGTGATCGCCCACCGGCTCGCCACCGTCAAGCACGCGGATCGCGTGGTGGTGATCCACGGCGGCCACATCGCCGAGACGGGCACCCACGAGGAGCTGATGGCCCGCAGCGCCGGTATCTACCGCCGCCTCGCCACGCTGCAGTCACTCGACGCGCTGCCGACCCTCTAGCCGGTCACCGCGGCGCCCCGCCCAGCCGCGCGGCCGCCCGCGCACCGGCCGCGAGCAGCGCCGGGTAGACGACCCGCTGCCGGAATGGCTCGATGAGGGCCATGTAGGCGCGGCCGAACGCGCCGTTGGGACGCACGTACACCGCGAGCCGTGGATGCCGCTCGACGAGCGAGACGTGCAGGAACGCGGTCACGGTCCGGTTGGTGATCCGGGAGAGGATCTCCTCCGGCTCCTGGTAGACCGGCACGAAGCCGGTGCCGCCGCGGTCGAGACCGAGGATGCGTCCGAGGGCCCGGCGAACGGCAAAGAGCGCGCGGGACGGCAGCCCGCGTGGCTCGGTCCGGAGGGCTTCGACCCAGCGGGCGAGTGGAACCCCCGCCGGTAGCCGGATCGCGACTTCCCACACGTCGCGCAGCGCGAGCCCCTCTGCGGCCGCGATCGCGTGGACACGCCACGGGCGACCCAGGTGCTCGGCCGGATCGAGCTGCCCGCCCGCCGCCGTGCTCGGCCTCATCCTATGCCGCGCGCGGCGCGTACATGATGACCGCGACGCCGGCCAGGCAGAGCCCGGCGCCGGCCAGATCGTAGCGGTCGGGCGCGACGCGATCCGCCGCCCAGCCCCAGAGCAGCGAGAGCACCACGAACACACCCCCGTAGGCGGCGTAGACCCGGCCGAAGTGCGCGGCCTGGTAGGTCGGGATGAGGCCGTACAGGATCAGCACCGCGGCCCCGACCAGTCCGATCGGCCAGGGCCGGCCCTCGCGCCACCAGAGCCACACGAGATAACCACCGCCGATCTCGGCGAGGCCGGCCAGCGCGAACAGGAGAATCGAATGCAGCAGTGGGGGCAGCAGAGCCTACTCGCGGAAGCGGTTGACGATGGGCAGGCGCCAGTCCTTGCCGAAGGCCCGCGGGGTGATCTTGATCCCGATGGGGCCCTGGCGCCGCTTGTACTCGTTGCGGTCCACCATCGCGATCACGCGCTTGACCGTGGTCGCGTCGAACCCGCGCGCCACGATGTCGGCGACGCCCTGGTCGCCCTCCACGTAGGCCTCCAGGATCGCGTCGAGGACCGCGTAGGGCGGCAGGGTGTCCTGGTCGGTCTGGTCGGGGCGCAGCTCGGCCGACGGGGGGCGGTCGAAGATGGACCGCGGGATCACGTCGCGACCCGCCTTGCGGTTGACGTACTCGGCCACCTGGTAGACCAGCGTCTTCGGCACGTCCTTGATCACCGCGAAGCCCCCGGCCATGTCCCCGTAGAGGGTGGAGTAGCCGACCCCGATCTCGCTCTTGTTGCCGGTGGTGAGGATCAGCCACCCGAACTTGTTGGAGAGGGCCATGAGGTAGTTGCCGCGGATGCGCGCCTGGAGGTTCTCCTCGGTCACGTCCTCCTTGAGTCCCTTGAAGGGCTTGGCGAGGGCGCGCTTGTAGGTGGCCAGCACCGGCGTGATGGGTAGGCGCAGGAACTCGATGCCGAGGTTGCGGGCCAGCCGCGCCGCGTCGCCCCGGGTACCCGTCGAGGAATACTGCGACGGCATGGTCACCCCGGTGACGTTGGCGGCGCCCAGCGCGTCGCACGCGATCGCCGTCACCAGTGCAGAGTCGATGCCCCCCGAGAGCCCGAGCGCCACGTGGGTGAACCCGTTCTTGGTGACGTAGTCGCGCGTGCCCAGAACGAGGGCCTGGTAGATCTCCTCCACCGGCTCGAGCACCGGGACCTCGTGGAGCGGCAGCTTCGGGCGCTCCGGCGTCGGCCGCGGTGAGAGCGCCACGCGCCGGGACTGGGCCCCGGTGGCGCGCAGCTTCTCCTTGCGCCGCCGCGAATCATGGAGCCGCGACCGGAAGACCTCGTCGAGATCGAGATCGGCGACGACGAAGTCTTCCTCGAACGGCTTCCCCCGCGCCACGCACTCGCCCTTCTCGTTGAAGATGAAGGACTGGCCGTCGAAGATCAGCTCGTCCTGGCCGCCCACCGTGTTGACGAAGGCCAGGCACACCAGGTCGTCGGCCGCGCGGGTGGCCAGCATCTTCTCGCGGAAGCGCCCCTTGCCCGCGTGATACGGCGAAGCGTTGATGCTCAGCACCAGCTCGGCGCCGCCCAGGGCCTGGAGCGTGGTGGGGCCGGTCGGGTACCAGATGTCCTCGCAGATGTTCGCCGCGATCACGGTCTCGCCCAGCGTGAAGACCGGCGCCTCCGTCCCGGACTGGAAGTAGCGGTTCTCGTCGAAGACGCCATAGTTGGGCAGGTACTGCTTGTGATAGGTCCCGGCCTGGGCGCCGTCGTGGAGAATGGCCGCCGCGTTGAAGATGTCGTCGCGCTTGTCCACGAAGCCCACCACCGCGGTGATCCCGCGGCTCGCCCGGGCCACGTCGGCCACCGCGCGCAGGTTGGCCTCGATGAAGGCGGGCTTGAAGAGCAGGTCCTCGGGCGGATAGCCGGTCAGCACCAGCTCCGGGAACGCGACGATGTCGCAGCCCAGCGCGCGGGCGCGATCCATCCCCGCCATCACCAGGCGCGCGTTGGCCTCGACGGCGCCCACTGTCGGATTCACCTGGGCCAGCCCCACCCGGATCCGCCGCATGCCGGTATTCTACCCTCTCCGGCGGGCTTTCACCGTCAGGTGCAGCCCGGCCAGGATCAACAGCCCGCCCGCCACCGTGAACACGGTGAGCCGCTCCCCGAGCCACCACACCCCGAGGAGCGCGCCGCCCAGCGGCTGGATGTTGAGGAAGATGGCCATGCGGGGCGTCTCCACCCGCTCCAGGCACCAGTTCCACACCGCGTAGCCGAGCGCGGTCATGACCACGCCGAGGTAGAGCGTGCCCGCGATGGTGCGCGCCGTCCACCCCGGCCCCGGACCGGTGGCCCACTCGAGGAGCGCGAACGGGAGCATGGCGGCGGCGCCCCAGGCGACCGAGTAGGCGGTCACCACCAGCGCGGGATGGCGGAGGAGCACGGGACGGGCGATGAGCGAGTAGGCGGCGTAGGCCACGCCGGAGAGGATCAGGACCAGGTCGCCGCGCCAGTGCGGGGCGAGGGCCAGCGTGATGCCCGGGATGCCGTTCACCACGATGACCGCCGCGCCCAGGATGGCCAGCGCGGCGCCGAGGCTTTCCTGTCGCGAGAGCCGCTCGCCGAGCAGCAGCGGCGAGAGCAGGATGAGCGACGCGGGCTCCACCGTGATCAGCAGCGCCGCGTTGCTGGCGGTAGAGTGGGCCAGGCCCCAGTTGCCGAGCGCGAAGGCCAGCGTGAAGCCGACGACCCCGGTGAGCCCGAGGCGCCAGTGGTCCTCCCGCGAGAGCTTGGCCGCCTTCATGCCGCGCCAGGCCCAGGGCACGAGGATCAGCGAGCCGATGGTCAACCGGGCCATGGCCAGCGTGACCGGGCTGATCTCCTCGAGCAGGAGCCGCGAGACCGAATAGCCGGTGGCGAAGATCAGGTTGGAGACGAGGAGGACCACGTAGGCGGTCGGCACGGGGCCGAGCTTAGCGTATAATCCCGCGCATGAAGCCCAAGATCCCGTGGCTCCCGCACGAGGTGCAGCCGGGCCAGCCGACCGAGACGTGCCCGCGCTGCGGCGCGAAGAAGCTGATGCCGTGGACGCTCCGGCGCGATCCCAAGCGCGTCGCCCTCCTCCGCACGTGGGTCTGCGCCGCGTGCCAGACGACCGAGGAGCGGGACGAGGCGGAAGGCTAGCTGGCGTTCACGAAGTCCAGCAGGGTCCGGAGGCGGGAGAAGCCGGAGCGGTTGAACGGCAGCACCAGCCTCGGGAGGTCCGGCAGCTCGTCCCCCTCGCCCGGAATCGGCCCCTTCGCCTGCTCCGCGGGCGCGCTCAGGATGTCCGCGAAGCGGGCGTTGAGGTCGGCCAGCGCGGCGGTCGAGAGGGGCCGGCGGATGCGGAGCACGAGCGCGTCACGCACGTAGCGCTGCGAGTGGTAGAGCCGGTAGAAGCCCTCGACCACCGCGGCCGCCTGCTCCACGTCGTCCGTCACCCGGTACAGATCGGGATCGTTCGGCGAGACGGTGCCCCGTCCCACCATCTCCCGCCGGATGAACTCGTCGAAGGTCTTCCAGTAGGTCCCGCCCGGCTCGTCGAGCATGACGAGCGGCAGCACCGGTGACTTCCCGGTCTGGATCAGGGTCAGCGCCTCGAACGCCTCGTCGGCGGTGCCGAACCCGCCGGGCAGGAAGGCCATCGCGTGCGCCTCGCGCACCAGGAAGAGCTTGCGGGTGAAGAAGTACTTGAAGGAGACCAGCTTCGGGTCGTCCGCGATCCACGGGTTGGCTTCCTGCTCGAACGGCAGCCGGATATTCAGACCGAACGAGCGCTCGCCCCCCGCGCCTTCCTGGGCCGAGCTCATGACGCCGCCTCCCGCTCCGGTGATGACCATCCAGCCCGCCCCGGTGATGCGCTTGCTGAACGCGTAGGCCTGCTCGGAGATGGGGTGGGCGCGGGGCGTCCGGGCGGAGCCGAACACGGTGATCTTCGGCACGGTGCGCCAGGGCGCGAAGACCTTGAACCCGTAGCGGATTTCCTTGAACGCCGCGTTCGCGATCCGCAGGTCGGCCACCCCGGCCCCGTCCTCGTACATCTTGAGCGCGGTGGTGAGGAGGTCCGCGTACAGCGGCCAGGTGGACTCCGGCACCCGGAGCTGCTCGAGCAGCGCGTCGATTCGCCGGTTGGCGTCCTCGGACTGGAGGTGGTAATGCCGATCCGGACTCACATCAGCAGTATACACGGCGCCCCATTCAGGCCAGCGTATGCCGGACCATCTTCCCCTCGACCAGGTAGATGACCATCTCCGCGATGTTGGTGGCGTGGTCGGCCACCCGCTCCAAGAAGCGGGAGATGAGGATCACCCGGATCGCGCGGGACACCGTCCGCGGGTCCTCCATCATGTAAGTCAGGAGCTCCCGGAAGATCTGCTCCTTGAGGGCGTCCACCTCCGCGTCCTCCCCGCACACCTGGCGGGCCAGCGCGGTATCGCGCGCCACGAAGGCGTCCAGGCTCTCCTTGACCATGCGCTGCGCGCGGTCCGCCATCCGCGGGAGGTCGATGTAGGGTTTGAGCTGGGGCTCCCGGTTCAGCTCGAGCGCGCGCTGGGCGATGTTGACCGCCTGGTCGCCGATGCGCTCGAGGTCGGTCACGATCTTCATGGCGGTGGTGATGAAGCGGAGGTCGCCCGCGGCGGGCTGGTGCAGCGCGAGCAGGTTCACGCACTGCTCGTCCACCTCGATGTCGTAGGCGTTCACCTGGCGATCGCGGTCGATGACCTCCTGGGCGATGACGTCGTCGCGCTCGAGCAGGGCGCGCATGACCCGGCGAATCTGGTCCTCGACCAGCCCGCCCATCGCGAGCAGGGTCTGCTTGAGCGCCTCCAGCTCCTCGTGGAAATGCCGTTGCATGTGCGTCCTCCCGTCTAGCCGAACCGCCCGGTGATGTAGTCCTCGGTCCGTTTGTCGCCGGGCGTCGTGAACATTTCCTTCGTGACTCCGAACTCCACCAGGTCACCCATCAGAAAGAACCCGGTCCACTCGGAGACCCGGGCCGCCTGCTGCATGTTGTGCGTGACGATGGCGATCGTCAGCTCCTTCTTGAGGTCGTGGATCAGCTCCTCGATCTTGGCGGTCGCGATGGGATCGAGGGCCGAGCACGGCTCGTCCATGAGCAGGATCTGAGGATCGACCGCGAGGGCGCGCGCGATGCACAGGCGCTGCTGCTGTCCGCCCGAGAGGCTCACCCCGGACTTGTCGAGGTCATCCTTGACCTCATCCCACAGGGCGGCGTGGCGGAGCGCCCGCTCGACCTCCTCCGGCAGGCGCGCCTTCCCGCGGACCCCGCCCAGTCGCAGGCCGGCGGCCACGTTGTCGAACACGGACATGGTGGGAAACGGGTTCGGCTTCTGGAAGACCATCCCGATCCGGCGCCGCACCTGCACCGGGTCCACGCCGGGCGCGTACAGATCCTCGCTGTTCAGCAGCACCTGGCCCGAGACCCGGGCGCCGGGCACCGTCTCGTGCATGCGGTTCAAGCACCGGATGAAGGTGGACTTGCCGCACCCGGACGGACCGATGATCGCGGTCACCGCGTTCGGCGCGACCGTGAGATCGATCCCCTTCAGGATCAGGGAATCGCCGAACCAGGCCCGGATCCCCTTGACGTAGATGCCGTCTCCCATGGTCACCTCACCGAGCAACGGCCCGGCCCCGTGTGGCGAGCCTCGCCGCCAGACTCGCCAGGAATACCAGCGTGATCAGCACGAGCGCCCCGGCCCACGCCTGCCGGTGCCAGTCGTCATAGGGCGCGATGGCGTAGGAGTAGATCTGCAGGGGAAGCGCCGCGATGGGCTGGTCGAGGCCTTGCTGCCAGAAGCGATTGCCCAGCGCCGTGAAGAGCAGCGGGGCGGTCTCGCCCGCGATCCGGGCCACCGCCACCATGACCCCCGTGATGATTCCGGCGCGGGCCGCCGGAATGACGATCCGGAGGCTCACCTTCCACTGGGGAAGCCCCAGCCCCAGTCCGGCCTCACGGAGGGCGTTGGGCACGAGCCGCACCATCTCCTCGGTGGTCCGGAGCACGATCGGGACCATGATGAGCCCGAGCGCGAGCCCCCCGGCCAGGGCCGAGAAGCGCCGCATCGGAATCACCACCACGGTGTATGCGAAGATCCCGAAGACGATGGACGGGATGCCGTTCATCACATCGGCCACGAATCGCAGGACCCACGGCAGCCGCCGGTCGCGAGACTCCGCCAGGTAGACACCCCCGAGAATTCCCACGGGGAGGCCGAGGGAAACCGCGAGGGCGATCATGATCAGGCTGCCCACGATCGCGTTGGCCACTCCGCCGCCGACCTCTCCGACCGGCTTCGGGAGATGGAGGAAGAAGTCCACGTTGACCGCCGACGCGCCCTGATAGAGGAGGAAGCCGAAGATCAGCAGCAGGGGGCAGATGACGAGGAGCGCGGCCGCGAGCGTGAGCGCGCCCATCGCGGTGCTGGTGAACCGGCGGGTGGCGGAGCTCATTCCCGCCCTCCTCTCGCGGGACCGCCCACGCTCCAGACGAGGAGCCGGGCCAGCCCGCTCACCACGACCGTGACCACGAGGAGCAGGAGTCCGATCTCGACCAGCGCGGACACGTACAGATCGGACGTCGCCTCGGTGAACTCGTTGGCGAGCACGCTCGCCATCGTGTAGCCGGGCGCGAAGAGCGACGCGGCGATCTCCGGACGGTTGCCGATGACCATCGTGACGGCCATCGTTTCTCCGAGGGCCCGCCCGAGGCCCAGCAGGATCGCTCCGATCAGGCCGGACCGGCCATACCGCAGGACGGCCATCCGCGTCGCCTCCCACCGGGTCGCGCCCAGGCCGAGCGCCGCCTCGCGCTGAGACCCCGGGACCGCGAGCAAGATCTCGCGGCTCACCGAGGTGATGTACGGCACGACCATGATCGACAGGATCATGCCCGCGGCGAGCGTGCCGATCCCGTAGGGCGGCCCCTGGAAGAGCGGCAGGAACCCGAGCGTCCGCCCCAGGCCCGGCTGGACCCAGTCCCGCAGCCACGGCACGAGCACGAAGATGCCCCAGAGCCCATAGACCACGCTCGGCACCGCCGCGAGCATCTCGATCAGGAACGAGATGGGCGGCCGGATCCAGGAGGGGGCCAGCTCGGCGAGGAAGATGGCCGCGCCGAGCGAGAGCGGAACCGCGATGAGGAGCGCCAGCAGAGAGGACACGAGCGTGCCGTAGATGAACGGGAGGGCTCCGAACTCGCCCGCGACCGGGTCCCATTGCGAGGTCACGAGGAAGTGGAATCCGAACGTGCGGATCGCCTCCCACGACTCCCAGATCAGCGCGGCGACGAGGCCGGCCGCGAGCAGAAGCACCAGCCACACCGACGCGAGCACGAGCACGGTGTAGACCCGGTCGCCCAGCGCGGCCCGTCTCCCGCTGATCGCCCGCGGCGGGAAGGACAGCCCATCCGCCGTCCCTGCCCCCGCGGTCGACTCGGCGGCCATCTTCTTACTGCGCCGCCAGGAGCGGCTTGCCGGAGAACGTGATCTGCTTGATCTTGGCCTCGATGTCCTTCACCACCGGAGCCGGCAGGGGAGCGTACAGGAGCGCGGCCGCGTGTTTCTGGCCGTCGTGGATGGCCCACCACAGGAACTTCACCAGGCTCCGGCCCTTCGTCTCGTTCGGCTGGTCCTTGTACACCAGGAGCCACGTGAAGCTCGCGACCGGATACGCCTCCGGCCCCGGCGAATCCGTCAGCGACACGCGAAAGTCGGCCGGCATGCTCTTGGCCGCCGCCGCGGTCGTACTCTCGATCGTCGGCTCGATGAACTTGCCCGCCTGGTTCCGGATCTTCGCGGCGGGCAGCTTGTTGGTGATCGCGTAAGCCAGCTCCACGTAGCCCAGGGATCCGGGTGCGTTCTTGACCTGTCCCGCCACGCCCTCGTTCCCCTTGCCGCCCAGCCCGACCGGCCACTTCACCGAAGTGCCGCGCCCGACCTTCTGCTCCCACTCCGGGCTGATCTTGCAGAGGTAGTCCACCCAGATGTACGTCGTGCCGCTGCCGTCCGACCGGTGAACCACCACGATCGGCTGATCGGGCAGGCTCGCGGAAGGATTCAGGGCCTTGATCCGGGCGTCGTTCCACTTGGTGATCCTGCCGAGGAACACATCGGCCAGGACATCGCCGCTGAACGAGAGCTGCGGATTGCCGGGCAGGTTGTAGGTCGCCACCACCGCGCCCAGCACGGTGGGGATGTGGAACAGCTCAGCGGGCGCCTTCTTGAGCTGCTCGTCGGTCATCGGCCCGTCGGAGGCGCCGAAGTCCACGGTCCGCTCGGTGATCTGCCGGATTCCCCCGCCGCTACCGATCGACTGATAGTTGAAGCGCACCTCCGGGTCGACCTTGATGTACTCCTCGAACCACTTCGAATAGATCGGATACGGGAAGGTGGCCCCCGCTCCGTTCATGAGGAGCTGGGCGTCAGCGGGACCCGGCAGCGAGGCCAGGGGGACCACGAGCAGCATCACCGCCAGGAAGGATCTCTTCGTCATCGCGCTCTCCTCAGGTCTCTTTTCTCTTGGTTTCGCGCAAGTGTGCGGCGCGGTCGTGACCGATCCGTGACGGGCTTGTTACATCTCTGTTAACGCTCGCGGAATCGGTACCCTACCCCGCGGACGGTCTCAATCCCCGGCTCGGGGACCCGCGCCGCGGTGAACTTCGCGCGCAGCCGGGCGACGTGCACATCCACGGTCCGTGGTTCCACGAAGCCGTCCTGGCCCCAGACGAGATCCAGCAGCTCTTCCCGGCCGAAGACGCGGCCGGGGGTGCGGACCAGGGTCGCGAGCAGATCGAACTCCTTGCGGGTCAGCCCGACCACGTGGCCCTTCATCTTGATCTCGAAGCGCTGCCGATCGATCTCGAGGTCGCCGGCCCGGAGCACCTGGCCGGCCTCCGGATCGCCTAGCCGCCCGCGGCGAGTGACCGCCCGCACCCGAGCCAGTAGCTCCCGCGGCGAGAAGGGCTTGGTCACGTAGTCGTCGGCGCCCATCTCGAAACCGAGCACCTTGTCGCCTTCCTCCACGCGTCCCGTCACCATGATCACCGGGATCGCGACGGTCTCCCGATCTTGCTTGAGTCGGCGGCAGATCTCCCATCCGTTGAGCTGAGGCACCATGATGTCCAGCAGGATCACGTCC
>Ga0134122_10002859_pt1 | contig 12725 bp, 11 predicted proteins | sample KB302_FD_96461 | JGI IMG/M metagenome (GOLD analysis project Ga0134122, IMG submission 96461) | Terrestrial soil microbial communities without Nitrogen fertilizer from Kellogg Biological Station, Michigan, USA - KB3-0-2 | ecosystem: Environmental > Terrestrial > Soil > Unclassified ...
CCTCGTAGGAGCTGATCTGCGAATGGATGCCGGTCGTCGCCATGGCTCTCCTCTGGTTCTCGAACTCTGATCTCCGGGAGATAGTTTCCTATCCCGGACCTGCCGTCACCGCCTTCCTATGCACGTGGGAGTGCCCCGCGAGGTACGGGTAGCCGGCCTGGTGCGGGACTCTCGCCTTGAAGCGGAACGTCTGCGTGCCGGAAACGTGGCGGAACGTGTGCGAGACGCGTGTCACACCGTGGCGATTGGTCCGCTTGACGAAGTGGGTCGAAAAGGGCACCCAGTGCCCGCCTGGGGGCTTGGCCAGAAATCGGATCTCACGATGCCCGTCGAACGGCCCCCGAAGCCGAGCTCGCAAGATCATCGTCTGCCCGTTGTGGAGCCTCCCGCGCGGGCGCACCCGAAGCCCCAGCTTCGGCTTTACGCGTAGGTGGATCGCCCGGCTTACGACCCGCTCCGGCCCGCGCCAGTAGGTGAGGTACACGACCCGAGAAGGGCCCGTGGGAAGCCGGGCCGAGATCCTCCCTCGGGCGTCCGTGCGAAGGGGCGAGCCGACCAACCTCTCGGTCGAGTTGGTGAGCGCCGGCCGTTGTGAGACGCAGACCAAGGCCCCCTGACCGGGCGCTCCCAGGGGCCGCGCGAACCGTCCGACGACCCGGGGACGGTGACCGAACTTGACCCGCTTCACCTTGCTCCCACTCGCAAAGGCGAAGTTAGCGCGGAGCTTCGGGGTGAGGTCGGAGATCGGGCAGTCATTGTCCACACGGATCCGTCGGCCTGCGCACCGCTCATTGGGGCTCGCGTCCGCGTAGTCGTGGGCACAGACCGTGATCGAGTTCTGCCCTTCATGGAAGCCGGGCAGAACCGTGTTGACGGAGATGCCGCTGTGCACGGAGTTTGGGCAGGGGCTGAGCCCGAGAGCCAGCTGCTGTGCGCCGATGTCGCAGCTCGACCCCACCGAGTCAATGAGCTTGTGGTTGGCACGGACTAGCACCAAGCGGACCCCGGAGCCGGCGTCGCGAGCCCTCACTGTGAGGGCCTGCGTACCCCGCTGCACGGACGCACCGAAAAGCGCGCCACCGACTCCGGTCACCGTCGGCGGCGAGATATCGAACAAGTGGAACCGCGCACGCTTGATGGAGATGCGCGGCTCGTCGGTTCTGCGACAGCGATCCGTTCTGCGGGTGCAGGTCAGCCGCGCGACCAGGCGGTCCACCGGCCTGCCGGCTCGCCACTCGAAGGTTCTGAAGCGCCTGCGTGGCGACCCGATGGAGCTCGCCGCGCCCCGCCGCGGGACCAGAAGGAGCCGTGGCTGGTAGGCGCCGACGCTCCTTCCCCGCGCCATGAGCCTGCCACGGATGAAGTTGGTCCCTGGCGGCGGCTCCGCCACCCACGCCCCGTATCCGCCGGCGCCGGTTCGGCTGCGCTCGTGGGTCACGCCCAATCCCTCGCCCATCCCACACGCCCGGACGCGGTGAAAGTCCTGGGAGTTGCGCGAGAAGTGAAACCCGCCCTGGCCCGCGCCCAAATGGGGCGCGCACTGGACCGCGACGTAGGGCCCTGCGCTGGCGGAGGACGCGATTGCCATCACCGCTACCAGGCAGGCGAGTGCCAGGTATCGGACCGAGGTATTGACCTGAGTCCTCACGCCTAGCACTCGTAGCCGAACTCGGGCGGGCATCCGGCGGCGGTGCTCTTTGCCTGACTCGAGGTCGAGCTCGGCGCCGCGGGGGCAGCAACCGGCTGCGGCTGGGCAGTCGGCTGCGGGACCGGAGGCTCTGGGGGAGCCGTCGCGGAGGACACGGGAGCTGCCTCCGAGGTCGCTGGAGTCCTCCGACCGGCCGTTTCCGGCCCGGCCCGGCCGCTGCCCTGGTTCCCCGGGTGGCTGAGCGGGCCCAACTGGCCCTCACCTCGACTGCGCGGTCCCGCTTCTCCCCGCACGTGAACATCAGGCGGCCACAGATGCTGGCTCACCCCCGCCATCGCGTCGCGGTCGCCACTGGAGCCCTCCGGGCCGCTCCCGGTGTGGGAGGCAAACAGGAAGACGCCAACGCCCACAATGACCGAAAAGAGGGCGCCGACGGCTGCGACTCGGATACGTTCAGGACGCTCAAAGCCGCGCGACTTGGTCGCGCCCGTCTCGGCAACGACCGCTGCCGGCTCCTTCGGATCGCGCTCCTCCGGTTTGGCAACGAACGCTGCCGGCTCCTTCGGATCGCGCTCCTCGAGCTCGGTCGTGATCGTTCCCAATCGTTCGCGCGCTCTGGTCTCCCCCTGCGCGGCCGCTCGCCCAGACAGCCACCTGCGAGTTCTCTGCCGCGCCCTGTCAAAGCGGCCAATCTCGGCGTCGAGCCTCACCCACGGAGCCGCCCCCCACGGCTTCGCCCACTCGGCCAACCCGCCCCCGGGTTCGCCACCCTGTCCACTCGGATCGCTTCCCGAGGGATGCGGCCTCGGCTGAGCCAAGCAATCTCGCTCCAGGCGGGCCAGCATGATCACGAGGCTCAGGTCCTCGTATCGGCCCCTCAGGCGCCACCAGGGCCGAAGTGCGGCTGCGTGCAATCTGTGCTCCCTCTCGAGTGAAAGGAAGACACGCTTACTGGCTTCGAAGGAATCGAGGTCGCCCGGAGCGTCCGTTGCTCCTGGATCCTCGTCTCTGGGATGACCCTCCATGGCCGACCCTCCACCGGGCACCGGTTCTATTCGCACCCAGCGCGACTACACGGGCTCACACAGCAGCTGGGATGCCTGCGGCCAGCTTATACCGGCTGAGTTGAGTTCTCTCTCAGCTTGCGGGGCGGGTCAAGTACGCGCGTCCCAGGATTTCGACCTTTCGTCGGGTTTCTGACCACCGCCTGCGAGCAGGTGAGCCGATGTCGGCCGCGAATGGTGAGCCGATGCCTGCCGCGAACCTGAGGGAGCGACTATGAACGCCAAGCAGATCGGCCCGCTGACCGGGATCCTCTTCGTCGTGCTCGTGATCCTCGCCTTCGTTGTCGGCGGCGAGACACCCGATATCGACGATTCAGCACAGTCGGTCGTCTCCTTCTACGTCGACAACGACTCCGACCAGCAGATCGCCGCTTCTCTGCTGGCCCTGGGATGTGTCTCGTTTCTCTTCTTCCTCGGCGCCTTGCGCCGGGCTCTCCGGGCCGCCGCAGGCGATGAAGGCGGGCTCTCGACCGTCGCTCTGCTGGGCGGACTGATGATCGTGGTCGGTGCGTCCATCTTCGCCGGGATCGGATTCACGCTCGGCGACGCCGCCGACGACCTGCCGGCCTCCGCCGTGCTGACGCTCAACGCGCTCAACAGCGATCTCTTCTTTCCGCTCGCGGTTGGAACCGCGGTCTTCAACCTGGGGCTCGCGCTGGCGGTGCTGCGTCACGGTGCGCTACCGCGAGCGCTCGGGTGGTTGGCGCTGGTGATCGGCATCGTGGCACTGACGCCCGGCGGGTTCTTCGCCTTCCTGGCCACGGGCATCGTGATCGTGTGGGCGAGCATCGTGCTGGCCCAGCGCGCTGCCGGCCCCGGGCCGCAACCGGCCGCGACCCCTTAGCCGCGGTCCGACGATTCGTTCAGGCTCACGGCGGCGCGGATCAACGCCTTGAACGCCTCCTCGTCGATCGCGTCGCCCTCGCGGAAGTCGATTGCGCGCCTGACCTTGCCATCGAGGGTCGAATTGAACAGGCCGGAAGGGTCCTTCAGCGATGCGCCCTTGGGGAAGGTCAGCTTCACGACGGCCTTGTAGGTCTCGCCGGTGCAGATCACCCCGTGATGCGACCACACCGGGACTCCGGCCGGATTGGAGGCCTTCCTCCACTTCACCTCCTCGACCACCTCGGGATCGGCCTGCTTGATCAGGGCGCGGAGCCGGGACAGCATCTCGCCGCGCCAGTCGCCCAGCTCCTGGATTCTCGTATCGATGAGCTGGGCGGGAGATTGATGAGATTGATCCTTCATTGAGCTGACGCGGACGATTCTCTCAACCGCGTTGAGCCAGCGCTGCGCAGACGGCCAGCGTCTCGACCTTTCGGAGGGCCTTGAAGGCGGCGCGAATCGCGCGGCGCGGTGAATCCGGGGCGAGTTGCTCATTCACGGAAACCGTCACCGAGCGATGGCCGTCCTGGGTCGCCGCGGTGAATTGCGTGTAGCCGGGAAAGCCGCCGGTGTGTCCGTACACGGTCCCGCAGCGCGTCCGGTAGCGGAAGATTCCGAGCCCGGCAGAGTTGCGGCCGGGGCCGGGCGGATCGGAGCTGCCCTTGACGAATCGGAACTGCCGGCGCTGAGTTGCACGGCCGAACAGCTTCCTGCCGACGTATCCGCGCACGAACCGGTTGAGCTCGGCGGGATTCGATTGAAGGCCACCGGATGCCCAGGCGCCGGAGGCGCTGATCGCCTCGCTGATGTCCGCCGCCGGGTCGGGCGGATCGATCACGTACCCATGCGCGAGCGGTCGAGGCAGGCGAAAGCCGCCCGGCAGGGTCGTCCGCCTTAAGCGAAGCGGCCGAAACACCTTCGAGCGCAGCAGTGTCACGTACGAGCGACCTCGAACGGCGCGAGCCATCATCGCCATAACGAAGTTGTCGGTGTTCGAGTACTCGTACCGTGAGCCGGGCGTGAAGTCGAGCGGCTTGCTCCTGACGAAGTCGATCACGTCACGCCGGGTCAGGTGCTTCCGCGGGTTTTCCGTCAGGGAGTCGCGGAAGGCCTTCGTTTGCGTGTAGTCGGGTAAGCCGCTCGTGTGGTGCAGGGCTTGGCCCAGGGTTACCGGAGCCCAGGCCGTGGGCAACTCCGGCAGGAGATCGGCGATCGTGTCGCTCAGCCTCAGCTTTCCGCGCTCCACCAGCGACAGGGCGACGGCGCCGCTGAATGCCTTGGAAACGCTTGCGATGCGCATGTGGTCCTTGGCGCGCCAGCGTTGACGGGTCCGGAGGTTTCGGACGCCGGCGGCGTGATACTCCCGGCGACCGCCGCGCTGGACCACCGCCGCGACGCCGGGCGGCCCGCTGCGCATCTGGACGAGCCGTGCCATGGCCGCCTCCAGCGCTTGGCCGCTGTGATCCTCCGGGTCACCGGCCCGCGCGTCAACTCCGCTGATCGCCGTGGCGGCCAGCGCGATCACGCCGGCGATTCGGATGCGGGACATGGGCTTGATCTCGATGTGTGTTGATGGCTCTTGGTAGCTGTTTGCTCAGCCGAGGCAGATCGCGAACGTGGTGAGCGTCTTGGGCCCGCCAGAGAGGTTGTAAGCGGTTGACTTCCAGCCGTCGTCCGGAACCTTGAAGCGATCATTGCCGTCGAAGGGAAACGAGCTCGCCGCGCGGGCCTCATCCTGCGGGCCGCTGATCCGCAGCCCGCCGCCGAGCACGTGCCGCCCGCGGCCACAGACGGCCGTCGTGCTCGCCGCCTCGCCAGCCTCGAGGCCGGTGGCCGTCTTCCTCTCGTAGGCGAGGTCGGCGCCGCGCATGCAGATCGCCTCCGCCACGAACCCACCAATCCCGCCGACGGGATCGAAGACCCGCAGCCTCCAGCCGTCATCTGGTCGCTTGTCGGTGTCGCCACCGTCGAACGGATGGGAGGAGTTGGTCCAGGACTGCGATGGGGCGATCAGTCCTCCACCCCCGACCGCGTGATAGCCGTCACCGCCGCAACCCACCACTGCGGTCCGGTTGCCGGTCGGCGAGTCCGGCACATCGAGGAAGACGTAACGCAGGTTGGCGTCGCGAGCGCAGATCCCGAAGGTCGTCAGCCGCTTGCCAGCCGGTCCGTACCCCGACGCCTCCCAACTATCGTCCTCGACCTCGTCCGGATCGCCGTAGTCGAGATAAACATCACGAGGCAGCGAGCTCTCGATGTACTTCGACGCCGTGGCTCCCCGGAGACGCGCCCCGCCGCCCGTCGCCCGTGGCTTGTGGCCGCACCAGATCGCGTCGTTCGCGTAGTTGCTGTTACCGGGATCGAAGGCAGCCGAATCCTTGACGTACTTGATCCCGCCCGCATTACCGATCGTCGTATCTCCGGGACGTGGGTCGAACGACCCTGCAACCGCGGTTCCGGCCACTGCCAGTGTCACCACCGCAGTGACGGCTGCGCCGAGCTTGCGAGGATCCGGCTTCATCCGTCCCTGAAGCGCTTCCTTCCTTAGCCTCCGGGCCCGGACTATATGGCGTTCCCTCGCGGAGCGCACGGAGCTCACCCGTGCACTGAGGTAGAACTTGTCCGAGCTCCGGAGCCGAACCGCCAATGCTCAGCTACGTGCAAGCGATCGTCATCGCCCTCGTGCAGGGGGTCACCGAGCTCTTTCCAGTCTCCAGCCTCGGGCATTCAGTGCTCGTTCCGGCCTGGCTCGGCGGCAGCTGGGAGACGCTCGTCACCCAGTCTTCGCAGGCACACAGCGAGTCCTCCTTCTACCTCGCCTTCATCGTGGCCCTTCACGTCGCGACGGCGCTGGCGCTTTTGTGGTTCTTTCGCGCCGACTGGATCAGGATCATCGCGGGCTTCTTTCGCAGCTGCGTACGCAGTCTGCGCGCGCGTGAGGTGCAGATCGAGGGCTCGGACGAGCGCTTGGCCTGGCTGATAGTGATTGCGACGATCCCGGTCGGGATCACCGGGCTTCTGTTCGAGCACCTCTTCCGCACGGCGCTCGCCAAGCCCGTCGCGGCGAGCGCCTTCCTGCTCGTGAACGGGCTGATCCTGCTGGCAGGCGATCATGTAGCGCGCAGGCAGTCCGAGCACGGTCACAAGCCGCTCACGGCGCCCGATGAGACCCCCACGCTGGCGACCAAGGCCGCCGCCGGCCGCACCGAGGCGGACGTCGCTGAGGCCTACGCCTCGGACGTGCGCATCTCGCGAATCCCTTATGCCGATGGCCTGCTCGTCGGCTCCCTTCAGATCGCAGCCCTCTTCGCCGGGATCAGTCGCTCCGGCATCACCATGGTGGGAGGCCTCTGGCGCGGCCTGTCCTACGAGGACGCGGCCCGCTTCGCGTTCCTTTTGGCGACCCCCGTGATCCTCGCGGCCGGCGTGCTCAAACTGCCGAGCCTCTTCGGCAGCGCCGGCGAGCACATCCATGGCCAGGTCGTCGTCGGGATGCTGGTCTGCGGCGTTACGGCGTACTTCTCTGTCCGCTTCCTGGTGCGCTACTTCGAGACCAAAAGCCTGCGGCCGTTTGCCGTGTACTGCCTGATCGCCGGCGCGGTCAGCCTGGTGCACTTTGCGGCGCTCTAGCGTGCGCGGGCGTCCCAATCAGCCGCCCGTTTCGACGCCCTCAGCCGGGCATCAGTGCGTGTACTTCACCAGTTGCTCGATGTCTGATCCGCCAGAGACGTCGACCGCCAGCACCGCCTGCCCGCTGCCGTGGGCGTAGAACTTCAGCTCGGAGACGTTTGGCTCGATCGGCGAGAAGTCCTCGGTCATCAGCGCAGGCTTGAAATGGCCAGCGGGAACCTTGGCCTGCTCGTCGAGAGCCAGGACCCGTGATTGGTCCTCGGCGACGCCCTTCGAGTACTCCTCGCGATAGGACATGCCGACCTTTGGCTTCGCAGGCAGCGCGACTCCGGGCAGGTTCCCGTCGACCCCGGCCTCCCATGAGCCGTTATCGGTCCGATGGCCGTTGACGTATTCGACCGTGTGCTCGCCGAAGTACCAGACATTTCCGTGCTTGTCCTGGGCGTACCAATCCTTGGTCACCTCTGTCGGCTCGCCATGGTCGGTGACAATGTCGCTCACGACCCGGGCCCTGATCCCGTCGGCGATCAGCTTCGTCCGCTTGGTGACTCTGATCACATCCCGCTGAACCGAGCCATCGGAGGTGTCAACGACTCGGTAGACCCAGCGGCTACCAACCGTCATCGGCCAGCGGGAGTTGTCGATGTTTGCGCTGAAGCTGGCCGCGTGGAGGTGTACAGGGTCATCTCCCTGCGGCAGCCCCGAGCTTCGGTGCGAGGTGCCGCCACTTGCCGTCACAGCCAGGACCACGGCTCCGGCTGCAGCCACGACGACTGCGCTGCCAGCGACCAGCTTGATATTCCGTGCTCTGTTGGCCATTGTTGCGCTCCTCTCGCTTTGGAATTGCGTGGTTGCGCAGTTGTGGCGGAGCGGAATGAAATTGCCGTGAAAGCAAGCCGAGCGGGGTCCCGGCCACCCGTCCCGGTTACGTGGGACTAGGGCGTTGCTTTCCAGAGCTCCGTGCCGTGGGTGCCGTCATCGGCCCCAAAGAAGAGGATCCCGGCGAAGTTGGTGAGGGAGTAGGGCACCGAGGCCCCGCCGGGGTTGATGTCCTTGACGAGCTTCGTCCCTGCCGCGGTCCCGTCCGACCTCCAGAGCTCTGTGCCGTGGGAGCCGTCGTCGGCCTGAAAGAAAAGCGTTCCGGCGACGTTGGTGAATAAGCCAGGAAACGAGGGCCCGCCGGGGTTTATGTCCTTGACGAGCTTCGTCCCCGCCAAGGTCCCGTCCGACCTCCAGAGCTCGGTGCCGCGACTGCCGTCGTCGGCCTGAAAGAAAAGCGTTCCGGCGACGTTCGTGAGGTAGACGGGTGACGAGGACCCGCCCGGCCTTATGTTCGCCACGAGCTTCGTCCCCGCCGCCGTCCCGTCCGATTTCCAGAGCTCTATGCCGTGGGTGCCGTCCTGGGCCTGAAAGAAGAGTGTCCCGGCGACGTTCGTGAGATAGGAGGGACGCGAGGATTCGCCGTACACGGACCCGCTGGGGCGGATGTCCTTGACGAGCTTCGTCCCCGCCGCGGTGCCGTCCGACCTCCAGAGCTCTACGCCGTCGCTGCCGTCATCGGCCGCGAAGAAGAGCGTCCCGGCGACGTTGGTGAGGTAGGCGGGGGACGAGGACCCGCCGGGGCGGATGTCCTTGACCAGCTTCGTCCCCACCGCGGTTCCGTCCGACTTCCAGAGCTCCCTGCCGTGGGTGTCGTCGTTGGCCGCGAAGAAGAGCGTCCCAGCGACGTTGGTGAGGGAGGTGGGACCCGAGTTGCCGGTGCCGGGCAAGATGTCCTTGACGAGCGTCGTCCCCGCGGCGGTCCCGTCCGATCTCCAGAGCTCCGTGCCGTGGGTCCCGTCGTCGGCCAGAAAGAAGAGCGTCCCGGCGACGTTCATGAGGAAGGAGGGGGACGAGGACCCGCCGGGGTATATGTCCTTGACCAGCTTCGTCCCCGCTGGGGTCCCGTCCGATCTCCAGAGCTCTACGCCGTGGGTGTCGTCGTTGGCCGCGAAGAAGAGCGTCCCAGCGACGTTCGTGAGGTAGGCGGGGATCGAGGACTTCTTCCCGTATGGGCCCTCGCCAGGGCGGATGTCCTTGACGAGCTTCGTCCCCGGCGCGGTCCCGTCCGATCTCCAGAGCTCTACGCCGTGGGTGTCGTCCTTGGCCCCGAAGAAGAGCGTCCCGGCGGCGTTGGTGAGGGAGGTGGGACCCGAGTTGCCGCTGCCGGGCCGGATGTCCTTGACGAGGCTCGTCGGATCGAGGGCGAGGGCGGGCGCAGCCCCCAGCCCGAGAAAGAGAAGCGCCAGCAGGCTCGCGCACGCACAGCGAAGGGACCGTCCAATCAGGCCCCGGGCCGAGCGCGCGGCGGGCCGCCCCCTTCCGCTCCCCGTGTCAGTCCAGATCTCCCTCATGTCGGCGGCCTCCCAGCGGTGCTGATCGTATCGGCGCCTCGCGGCAGGGTGAGGAGGAGGGAACGCTCCCGACAGGATTCGAACCTCAGCGAGCCTGGAAGGCGACCTTCGGTTTCGTAGGCATGGAGTCAGCTGCGCTCCGCTAACGACGCCTCGGTTTCGTAGACCGACCTCGACCGGCGCCCGCCGGCAACAGCTTCTAGGTTGTCGTTACCCTGCCCCGCCGCTTGCCCGCCCGGGCCAGCTTCACCCGCTCCACGGCGGGCAGCACCTGCTTACGTAGGCGGACCGCTTCGGGGGTGACCTCCACGCACTCGTCTTCGCGGATGAACTCCAGGGCCTGATCGAGGGAGAGGCGGTGGTGCGGGATGAGCCGGACGGCCTCATCTGACCCGGCGGCGCGGATGTTGGTCTGCTGCTTTTCCTTCGTCGGATTGACGTCGAGGTCCTCGGCGCGGGCGTTCTCGCCGATCACCATGCCCTCGTAGACCGCCTCGCCGGGGCCGACGAAGAGCTGGCCGCGCTCTTGCAGGTTCATCAGCGCAAACGAGGCCGTGATGCCGCGGCGGTCGGCGACCAGCGAGCCCGTCGGCCTGGTGGTGATCTCGCCGTGCCAGGGCTCGTAGCGCTCGAAGACGGTGTGGAGGATCCCGGTGCCGCGGGTCTCGGTCAGGAACTCGTTGCGGATGCCGATCAGACCGCGGGCGGGGACCAGGTAGTCGAGCCTGACCCAGCCAGTGCCGTGGTTGACCATGTCCTCCATCCGGCCCTTGCGCAGCGCGAGGAGCTGGCTCACCACGCCCATGTAGTCCTCGGGGATGTCGATCGAGAGCCGCTCGACCGGCTCGTGAATGCGCCCGTCGATCTCGCGCGTCATCGCCTGCGGCTTTCCCACCGTCAGCTCGAAGCCCTCGCGGCGCATCGTCTCGACGAGCACCGCCAGCTGAAGCTCCCCCCTGCCCTGTACCTCCCAGGCGTCCGCGGCCTCGGTCGGGCGCACCTGGATCGAGACGTTGCCCACCAGCTCGCGCTGCAGGCGTTCGTCGAGCTGGCGGCCGGTGAGCCTCTCGCCCGACCGGCCCGCCAGCGGCGAGGTGTTGACGCCGATCGTCATTGCCAGCGCCGGCTCGTCCACGGCGAGGAGGGGCAGCGCCTCGGGCTCGTCGAGGTCCGCGATCGTCTCGCCGATCGTGACCTCCGCAATCCCCGCGATGACGACGATCTCGCCCGCCCCGGCGGAGGCGACCTCCGTGCGCTCCAACCCCTGGGTGATGTAGAGCTCGGCGATGCGGGCGCGCTCGACGCTTCCGTCGCGCCGGCACCACGAGACTTCGGCGGCGCGCCTGATCGTCCCGCGGTGCACGCGGCAGACGGCGAGCCGGCCGTGGTAGGGGGAGGCGTCGAGGCTCGTCACCCGCGCCTGCAGGGGCGCGTCCGGGTCGCCGCTAGGCGCCGGAATCCGCCCGGCGAGGGTGGCAAAGAGCGGGCCCAGGTGGTCGTCGCGCTCCGCGGGGTCGAGCGACGCCCATCCCTCGCGAGCCGATGCGTAGACGATCGGGAACTCGATTTGCTCCTCGGTGGCGTCGAGGTCGAGAAAGAGCTCGTACACGGCGTGGACGACCTCGGTGATGCGGGCGTCGGGGCGGTCCACCTTGTTGACGAGGCAGATCAGCGGCAGCTTCGCCTCAAGTGCCTTGCGAAGGACGAAGCGCGTCTGCGGCAGGGGGCCCTCCGAGGCGTCGACCAGCAGCACGGCGCCGTCGACCATCGAGAGCCCGCGCTCGACCTCGCCGCCGAAGTCGGCGTGCCCGGGAGTGTCGACGATGTTGATCTTGAGGTCGGGCTCGCCCGGCCGCTCCAGCATGAGCGACGCGTTCTTGGCGAGGATCGTGATCCCGCGCTCGCGCTCCTGGTCGCCCGAGTCCATGATGCGCTCGACGACCTCCTCGTGGGCGGCGAATGTGCCCGCCTGGCGCAGCATCGCGTCGACAAGGGTGGTCTTCCCGTGGTCGACGTGGGAGATGATCGCGATGTTCCGCAGCTCGGTCACCGGGGACACGCTACGGGGCGCGGCCATGCGGACACCGGGGACGTGCCCGCTGGGTAGGGAGCCCTAGCCCTTAACTCGGCCTCCGTGATTACCGTACGGCCTGGCCTCGCTGCCAAACTTGAGCGCGTATGGCGAAGCGACGGCGGCACCGACGCAGGCAACCTGTGCCGACCGTGGACTACACCGATCCCGAAGGCAACGTCCTCAGCCTGCGGCAGTCGCTAAGCGCCGGCACGATCGCGAAGATCGGCGAGGCGCCGCCTGGTGCGGCCACCTCTCTCGACGACGCCTGGCGGCGGCGAACCGAGATGCTCTTCGAGCGGCTCGCCGTCCGCTGGGAGATCGCCGGGCGGCCACTGACGGAGCAGGCGATACTGCTGGGCCGCTACCGGATCGCCGACGCCGAGACGCAGCGCTGGGTTCGCGAGACGATCGCCGTCCACCTGGAGCGCCATATCCCAGAGCTCTGGGCACGGTGAGAAGCCCGACGGCCGAGCTGGCGGCCGGCGGCGGAGCTACGGCCCGCGGCCCGAGAAGCAGCAGCGCTAGCTCGCGCGCTACGGCTTCCCATACGAGGCGGCACGGCCGGACATGCTGGTATCACGCTGGTGACTTGATGTCCTGCCAAGTCCCATCGGCCGTCCTGTCCTGATCGGCTTGATCTGCCCGCATTTGGCTTGAATGCAGCGAACGCGCCCGACAGGATTCGAACCTCAGCGAGCCTGGAAGGCGAGCGATGTCACAGGTTCGATCCTGGCGAAGCTGGACGCGCCCGACAGGATTCGAACCTCAGCGAGCCTGGAAGGCGAGCGATGTCACAGGTTCGATCCTGGCGAAGCTGGACGCGCCCGACAGGATTCGAACCTGTGACCTTCGGTTTCGTAGACCGACGCTCTATCCAACTGAGCTACGGGCGCGGGCGGGGGTGGTGCCCCGGACGAGGATTGTAGGTCGCTACTGGCGGATGATCACCGGCGCTCCGGGCTGGACCGTGTTGACGAGCGCGTTGACGTCCTGGTCGGTGGCCCGCACACAACCATGCGACGCCGCGACGC
>Ga0134122_10002860_pt1 | contig 12725 bp, 8 predicted proteins | sample KB302_FD_96461 | JGI IMG/M metagenome (GOLD analysis project Ga0134122, IMG submission 96461) | Terrestrial soil microbial communities without Nitrogen fertilizer from Kellogg Biological Station, Michigan, USA - KB3-0-2 | ecosystem: Environmental > Terrestrial > Soil > Unclassified ...
CCGGCGCCGCCGGATCGAGCCCGAGAACTGGAAGAGGTATCAGGAGTCGGACGGCGAGTGGCGCGCCGGCCATGCGGTCGCGCCGCCGTTCTCGCGGCAGACGCGGTCGGACCCTGCCGGGCATTGAGGTTCACCCCGGGAATTGTCGCAAGAAAACCTTTATGACGCGATCGTGATCGGCGGCGGCCAGGCAGGGCTGGCCGCCGGCTATCACCTGCGGCAGGCCGGGCTGCAGTTCGTCATCCTCGAGGCCGCGGAGGACGCCGGCGGATCGTGGCGCCGCTATTACGACAGCCTGGCGCTCTTTTCACCGGCCGAATACTCCTCCCTGCCCGGCATGCCGTTTCCCGGCGATCCCGACCACTATCCGCGCCGCGACGAAGTGATCGCCTATCTGCGGGACTATGCCGCGGCCTTCGCGCTGCCGATCGTCACCGGCGCCCGCGTGACGGCCGTGCGCCGCGAGAAACCGGGCTTCCGAGTGGTCACCGAAGCCCAGGGGAGCTTCCGCGGATTGAACGTCATCGCGGCCACCGGAAGCTTTGGAAACCCTTATATTCCCGACTTGCCGGGAGCGTCCGAGTACCGCGGCCGGATCCTGCACTCGTTCGCCTACCGCAACCCGGAAGGCTTCGCCGGACAGCGCATCGTCGTCGTCGGCGGCGCGAACTCGGCGGTGCAGATCGCCGTGGAATTGGCGCGCGCCGCCCGCGTCACGCTGGCGACTCGCAGCGCGATCATCTTCGTGCCGCAGCGCATCCTCGGCCACGATGGACATTTCTGGCTGAAGGTGACCGGGCTCGACAACGTGAGCTGGCTCAAGGATCAGAGCACGCCGGTGGTGGATGTTGGCAAGTATTGCCGAGCGATCGCCGCGGGCCGGCCCGACCGCCGGCGGATGTTCCAGCGTCTCACCGCGACCGGCGTGGCCTGGAACGAGAGCGAGCAGGAGGACGTGGACACCATCCTCCTGGCGACCGGCTTCCGGCCCGCTCTCGGCTACCTGTCCGAGCTGGGAGCCCTCGACGAGTCCGGCCGCCCGCGGCAGCAGGACGGCGTCAGCACCGTGGTTCCGGGCCTTTACTATGTGGGCCTCTCCGGCCAGCGGAATTTCGCCTCGGCGACGATTCGAGGCGTCGGTCCCGATGCCGCCATCGTCGTCTCCCACCTGCGCAAGGCAAACCGGCAGGCTCCGCCGCCGGGGTAGGGGCCATGGACGATGAGGTCAATCCTCGCGGACCCGCCCTCGATCGGAGGCCCTGACAGCATGGTCACGGCGAGTGCTTGCGGTCGATGAGGACCAGGAGGTAGCGGATGCGGGCCATGAGCTCGTCGGCGGCGATCCGGAACGCCCGCAATTTCGTCTCTTCGTCGCCTTCGACCGCCGACGGATCGGCGATGCTCCAGTGGATGTGCTCGGGTTCCCCCGGAAAGATGGGGCAGGATTCGCGGGCGTTGTCGCAGACGGTGACGACGTAGTCGAACTGCTCGCCGGCGAATTCGTCCATGTGCTTCGAGCGCTGGCGGCTGATGTCGATGCCCTTTTCCGCCATGGCGGCGATCGCCAGCGGATGGATCCGGGTGGCCACGGTCCCGGCGCTGTACGCCTCCACCCGGTCCTGGCCGAGATAGCGGAGGATGGCCTCCGCCATCTGCGAGCGGGCGCTGTTGTGGGTACAGAGGAAGAGCACCCGGGTAAGGCGAAAGGCGCCCAAGATCCCTTGAAGAGCCGGGCTGCCGGAGGCCTCCGCGAGGCCAGGATGAAGCGTCTCGCCGGTGGCAAAGTACAGGCCGCGGAGGCGGTCGAGGTCCAGGCTGTAGTACACGTCCCGTCCATCGGCTGCACTGCGGCGCTCGGTGACCAGCGCCTGATCCCGTAGTCGCCGGAGGTGGTAGGAGACGAGATTGGCGGGCTCACCGACGTGCTGGACGAGCTCCTGCACGCGGCGGTCGCTCTGGGCGAGGGCCTCCAGCAGCTTCCACCGCACCTCGTGGGCGAGAAGCTTGAGGAACGAGGGAGGAAACGCGAGAGTCGCGGTGCCCGTCATGATGAATCAAAATAGCTTGAATCAATCTGGATGGCAACCTCCTCACGTCGGCTCGGCGCTTCGCCGCCCTTGGAATCGCCCCTGCCACTCATGGACCAACTGGTAGAAGGCCGGCAGGGCCAGCAGGGTGAAGAGCGTCGAGGTCACCAGGCCGCCGGTCATCACGATGGCCAAGGGCCGCTCGATCTCGGAGCCGTGGAGGTTGAGCACCAGCAGCGGCAGCAGACCCAGCATCGCGCAGCCCGCGGTCATCAACTTGGGGCGCACGCGGCCGATCGACGCCTCGCGCAGAGCCACCGCGAAGGGTTTCCCCTCGGCCACCAGGGTTCGGGTCTGCGACACCAGCACGAGCCCGTTCTGCACGGCGATGCCGAACAGGCCGATCAAGCCGACCAGGGAGGAGACGTTCCAGGTCTCACCGGCGAGCCACAGCGCGGCGATGCCGCCGACGAAAGCGATCGGCAAGGTGGCGAGGATGACCAGCGTTTCGGCGAAGGAGCCCAGGGCGAGGTAGAGCAGCATCAGCACCGCCAGCAGCGCCACCGCGACGGCGAGGGCGAGGGAGCGCAGCGCCCGCGCCTGGTTCTCCACCCGCCCGCCGACGTCGAAGAAGTAGCCGGTCGGCAGGTTCAGGGCTCGCGCGAGCCGGTGGCGCACCTCCGCGGCGGTGCTCCCGAGGTCGCGGCCGGCGACGCTCGCCTCGACGGCGATCCGCCGGCTCCCCGCCTCGCGCTGGATGGAGGCCGGTCCGAAGGTCTTCTCGACGCGCGCGAGCTGGCCGAGCGGCACGCGGGAGCCGTCCCGCCCGTCGATCAGCAGCGAGGAGAGCGCCGCCAGATCGTTCCGCCGCTCGTCCGCGAGACGCACCACGAGGTCGAAGCGGCGCTGCCCGATCCAGACCTGCGAGACTTCCTCGCCCGCGAGCCCTACCCGGAGAGCCTCGACCACGTCAGCCGGCGTCAGCCCCACCCGCGCCACGGCTTCGCGGTCGACCGTGATGCGGACCTGCGGCAGGCCGGTCAGCGCCTCGGCCCGCAGATCGGCGATCCCCTCGATCGGCTGCATCAGCTCCTGGGCCTGCTGCGCCAGGCGGCTCAGGCGGTCGAGCTCCGGGCCGTAGATCCGCACCTGGATGTCCGCGGGCGAGCCGCCGAGGCCTTCGTCGATCCGCATGCCGAGCGGAGTGGTGAAGAGCACCGTGACGCCGGGGACCTTCTCCAGGCGTTCGCGCATCTCTCCCTCCAGCTCCGTGATGGAGCGGGAGCGCTCCGGCCGGAGGACCACCAGCACGTCGGAGAGCACGTGCGGCATGGGGTCCTCGGTGCGCTCGGCGCGGCCGGTGCGCCGCACGACCTCCTTGACGTCGGGGAACTGGCGCAGGATGTCCTCGACCCGATGGTTGCGGCGGTCCACCTCGTCCAGGGAGGCTTCCGGCGGCAGCAGCGTCTGCAGCAGCAGGGCTCCCTCGTCGAGCTGGGGCATGAAATCCGAGCCGAGCCGGAAGGCGAGCACCAGCGCCGGCACGGCGACGGCCAGCGACACGGCAAGGACGCGGCCGGGGCGGCGCATGCACCGATCGAGCACCGGAGCGTAGACGGCCTTGACGCGCCGGATCAGCGCCACGTCCTCCCCCGAGCCCCGGCCGGCCGGACGCAGCAGCCAGCCGGCGAGCACGGGGACCAGCGTCAGGGCGAGCGCCAGCGAGGCGGCCATGGCCGCGACCACCGCGGCGGCGAGCGGCCGATACATCCGTCCTTCGATGCCGCTCATGGCGAAGAGAGGCATGAAGACGGCGATGACGATGAGGGTGGCGAAGGCGATGGGCCGGCCCACCTCGACGGCGGCCAGGAGCGCCACCTCGCGCCGCGGCCGCTCGCCCGTCGAGACGGACAGGCGGTGGTAGACGTTTTCGGTGAGGATGATCGCCGCGTCCACCAGCAGGCCCACGGCGATGGCGAGGCCGCCGAGGGTCAGGGTGTTGAGGCCGATGCCGGCCGGCTCGAGGACCAGGCCGGCGAGGGCGATCGACAGCGGCAGCGTCAGGGTGACGATGAGCGCGGCGCGCAGGTTCCCCAGCAGCAGGACGAGAACGGCGATCACCAGCACCGCCCCGAGCAGGACGGCGCGCCCCACTCCTCCCAGCGCCGAGGAGACCAGCTCCGCCTGGTCGTAGAGCACGCGCACCCGCACGCCCGGCGGCAGGCTCTTCGCGAGGTCGGCCACGGCGGCGCGCACGCCACGCGCGACCGCGACCGTATCCGCCCCGAACTGCTTCGAGATCCGGCAACTGACGATCTCGGCGCCCAGGCCGTGCGCCAGGCCGCGGCGCACCGCCGGAGCCTGCCGCACCTCGGCCACCTCGCCGAGCAGCACGGGGATGTTCTCCCGCACCGCCACCACGGTGGCGCGCAGGTCGCCGACGTTGGCCGCGCGGCCGACGGCGCGCACCGTCCACTCGATCGGCCCCTGGGTCACGAAGCCGCCGGCGGCGTTCTCGTTGGCGCTCTCGACCGCCGCCAGCACCTCGCGCAGCGTGATCCCGAAGGCCGCCATGCGCTCGGGGTCGAGCTGCACCTGGAACTGCCGCAGGTGGCCGCCGAGCACCTCGACGGCCGCCACGCCGGGCACCCCGAGCAGCCGGTTGCGCACTTCGAAGTCCGCCAGGTCCCGCAGCTCCATGAGGCCGGCGGTTCCCGGCGCCGCCTCGATGACCAGCTCCATGATCTCGTTGAGCCGGCCGGTGAGGCTGGAGACCAGGGGCGCGTCCGTCCCCGCCGGCAGCTCCCGCGCCACCTGGTTGACCCGCTCGGTGACGAGCTGGCGGGAGAGGTAGTAGTCGGCGTCGGGCTCGAACTCCACCCGCACCTGCGCCACCCCGGCCTGCGAGGTGGAGCGGATGCGCCGCACCTCCGGCAGACCGGCCATGGCCACCTCCAACGGGATCGCCACGCCGGTCTCCAGCTCCTCGGTCCCCATCGCCGGGTTCTGCACGAAGACGCTGAACACCGGCGTCGCGAGGTCGGGGAAGACGTCCCGCTTCAGGTCGCCGAGCCAGACCGCGCCGGCCGCCACCGCCGCGAGCGCCAGCAGAACGGTGAGGGCGGGCTTCGCGGCGGAGGCGCGAATGATGCGATCGATCATGAGCTCACCCTCCGGCTCTCAATGATGGTCATGCTCGCCGCCGCCTTCCTGCTTCTCGGCCTCGGCCCGCAGCACGAAGGCGCCCTCGACAACCACCCGCTCGCCGGGCTGGAGGCCCGAGACGATCGCCACCTCGTCGCCGAGGTCGCGGCCGCGCTCGATCGGCCGCACCTCGAACTTCCCCGCGCCGCGCGGCAGAAAGACCACCCACCGGTCATCGATCCGCTGCAGAGCCGTAGCCGGCACGGCCACCACCTGCTCGCCCTCGCCGCCGGTGCCGATCCAGGCGGTGGCGAACATCCCGGGCTTCAACCGGCCTCCCTGGTTGGGCAGGACGATCCGCACCGGGACGGTCCGCGAATGAGGGTCCACCTCGCGGCCCACCCAACCGACCTCGCCCTGGAGCTTCTGTCCGGGGAGGGCCGCGAGCGCGATCTCGGCGGGCGAGCCCTCGCGGACCCGCACTGCGTCCCGCTCCGGCGCCTGCACCACCAGCCAGAGGCGGGAGAGATCGGCGATCCGGAACAGCGCGCGGGAGGGATCGGCCATCTGGCCCTGGACCGCCCCGCGCTCCAGCACCGTGCCGGAGAGAGGCGACAGCAGCGCGAACCCGGACAGGTCGCCGCCTCCCGGCCGCACCCCCACGCCCAATGCGGAAACGGCCGCCTCGGCAGCCTGCAGCTCCGCATCGGCCTCGGCGGCGTCGGCCTCGGCCCGCTGCAACTCGCCGCGCGCGACGATCCGCTCGGCGGCGAGGCCGCGCTTGCGTTCCACCGTCTTGCGCGCGAGCTCCGTCCGCGCGAGGGCGGCGGTCCGCTGCGCGCGCGCCTGTCCCAGCTCCACGCTCCTCAGCTCGGCCAGGGCCTGCCCCCGCCGCACCGGCTGCCCTGGCGCCGCGATCAGCCGGACCACGCGGGCCGGAATCGGCGTGCCGACCTCGGCGTACGCCTGCTCGTCTACCTTCAGCTCGCCGAGGGCGGTCACCCCCTCGCCTCCCGGCCGCAGCTCGGCGGGAAAGGTGGTGAGCTTGAGGTCGCGCAGCACCTCCGGATCGACCACGAGCTCCCCCTCGCCGGCCGCTTCATGGGGCTCGCCGGCATGCTCCTCGCCGCCGGCCGCCGCCTTCTCCTCTTGCCCGCCCTCGCCTTTCTTCGCCTCTCCCCCGCCGCAGCCGGCCAGCAGGGGGAGCAGGGCCATCCAGATCATCCAGCTCTTCGCTCTCATGGCAGGGCTCCGGCGGCCGCCTCCAGCTCGAAGCGCGTCAGCGAGGCTTCGAGCAGGCGGTCCAGGTAGGCGAGGCGGGTTTCCAGGATCTCGCGGCGGATCAGCAGCAGCTCTCCGAGGTTGATCTCGCCCGCCTCGAAGCTCTTGCGGGCGAGCGAGTCGTTGTCCTCCAGGGCGGGGAGGGCCGTCCGCTCGAGCTCCCGCACCGCCGCGAGCCGGCGGGAGAGGGCCGAGTGCGCTCCGCGGACCTCCGCTTCGGCGGCGCCGCGCGCCGCGGTGAGCGCCTGGCGGAGCGATGCGGCCCGCGCCTGGCCGACGGCGAGCGTCTCCTGGCCGCGGTCGTGCACGGGAAGCAAGACCGCGAGCCCCGCCGTCACGATGTCGGCCCCCTCCTCCCGTGCCACGCCGCCGCGCACACCCCACTGCGGCCGGCTGAGGGCCTGACCCAGCAGGATCTCCGCCTCCGTCTCGCGCAACTCCGCCGCCAGCGCCTGGAGGTCCGGCCGGCGGTCGAGCCCCGCCAGGAGGGCTTCCAGGGCGGGCGCGGGGCGGGCTTCGAGGTCCCCCTGGATCTCCACCTCCTCGCCGGGACCGAGTCCGAGCAGGACCTCGAGCCCGGCGAGGGCCGAAGCCTCCTCGGCCTCCGCCGCGCTCTGCTCGGCCTGCGCGCTCGCCGCGGCGATGCGGGCGCGGTTCGTTTCCAGGGCGCTCGCTTCCCCGGCTTCGTAGCGCCGCGCGGTGGCGGCCAGCAGCTCTTCCGCGGCCTGCCGGTTCCGCGCCCGAAGAGCGCCGCGGTCGCGCGCCGAGAGAGCGCGGACGAAGGTGTCCCACACCTCGCGCAGGAGCAGACGCCGGGCCTCCGCCAGCTCGGCCTCGGCGCGATCGAGGCCGGCGAGCGCTCCGGCAAGCCGGGCGGTCCTCTGCCTGCCCGCGTACAGCCCCTGCGCCACCGCCGCCTCGAAGTCGAAGAAGTCGCCCTCGGCCTGCCGGTAGCCCCCATTGACCTCGAGCACCGGATTCTCCTGGAATCGCCGTCCAGCCCGAGCCTGCCGTGCCCGCGCTTCCTCGATCCTCCCCTTCGCCAGTGCCACGCCTGTCCCCTGCTCCCGTGCCAGCGCCAGCGCCTGCTCCAGCGTCAAGACCCTCGCCTGGCCGCAGAGGGGAAAGGCGGAGAGGAACAGCGCGGCCCACGGCAATGCCAATCGAAATCTCATTCGGTCACCTCGCGGAGGAACGTCCTTGAAGAGCGCCCCGCGCGGAGCGCCCAATCCCTGCTTCACGCAGTTGGGGTTCTACCTAGGCGAGACCGAGCTTGGGGACGTGGAAGACGTCGCGCGATGGGGCGGAACGCACAAGGTCCAGCGGCGGCTCGCCGACCCGATCCGTCGAGGCAGGCCCGAGATCGATCTGAACCGAGACGGCCGAGACGGAGAAGCCATGGAGGCAGCAGGAGCAGCAGGCAGCCGGACAGCAATCCGCAGAAGCGGGACAGAGGCCGTCCTCGCAGATGTCCGCCAGCGCCGCCGAGAGGAACAGGAACGTCACCGCGACGGCGAGAAGGCAGAGGCGAAGCAGGGACCGGCGGGACATCTCGCTATCTTATCGCAGTATTTCGAGGACGATCGAAGATCGCTTCCTCGAGTTTGGCTGCCGGCGGGTGACCGCGTAAGATGTGGCATGGCCGCGCAACTGATTTTGGCTAAAGGCCTTGCCGCGGCGGACCCCGTGGCCTGGCCGTTCGATACGCGAAGCTGAGTCTTCATCGCTCCCGCGGTCGCGGGAGACCACCTCTCCATCGGCTCCTGCTCCGGCAAGCTCTGGCCGCGATGAGCCTCGCCATGACCGCGGCCGCCGTTGGCGCCGCCGCCCTCCTCCTTCTGGGTGCGGAGCGGCTGTTCCCGCTGCGGCCCCTGCGATCGTCGTGGCTTCCCGAGCTCGCGGTCAACCTCATGGTGTCGGCGCTGGCGTTCGGCGTCTCGGCCGTCCTGGTCCGGCCGGCTGTGGTCCGCGCGATGGGCTGGAGCCAACGGCGAGCGGTCGGCCTGGTCTACTTCCTCGACCTGCCGCCGCTGGCCCGCGGAGTGCTGGTGTTCCTCTTGCTCGACCTCGCCTTCTACTACTGGCACCGGCTCAACCACGAATGGCCGGCGCTCTGGCGGTTGCACAACGTCCACCACTGCGACCCCGGCCTGGGCGCCGCCACGAGCTTCCGCTTTCACTTCGGAGAGGTGGCGCTGTCGGCGGTCTTTCGCGTCGTCCAGGTCACGGTCATCGGCGCATCCTTCTCGGCCTTCGCCGTCTACGAGACGGCGTTTCAGCTCAATACGGTGTTCCACCACAGCAATGTCCGGCTCCCGATCCGGCTGGAACGGTGGATCAATCGCGTTCTGGTGACTCCGCGCATGCACGGGATCCACCACTCCCAGGTGCGGGAGGAAACCAATTCGAATTACTCCGTGGTGCTGCCGTGGTGGGACTGGCTGCATCGCACGCTGCGGCTGAACGTACCGCAGTCCCGCATCGTCATCGGAGTTCCGGGCTATGCCGGGCCCGCGGACAACCGGCTCTGGACGCTGGTGACTATGCCGTTCCGAATGCAACGCGAGTATTGGCTGCACCCCGGCGGAGAGAGGGTCGAACGAAAGCCTGAGGACCTCGGGCCGAGCATCTACCGTTTAGAGGAGTGACCGGCCCTCACCTCCCCGGGCCCTCCTCTCCCGCCCCCTCCCTTCCCCCCGCCCCTACGAAAGACGTCCCTGGTCATCGCGCCGGTGTGCGGTACCATTGGAGAGGAGATGTCGGATCTATCCCAAATCCAGCCGCCTGCCGCTGAGGCAGAACATGCCCTGCATCCTGGAACCTCGGGCGAGTCGGACGACGACGCGCTGATCCTCTGGATGCTCAGCCTGACGCCGACACAGCGTCTCGATGTCGCCCAAGGCTTCGTCGATAGCGTTCTCGCCTTGCGAAATGGACGCCGCGCTCCTTGATATTCTTAAGAATCTAGCTTGTCATCGGAGAGGGGATAGGGGAGTGAGGGGCCGCGCGGTAACCCAATGCTGAGCCCCACCCGCCTGCTCGCCATGGCCCGCAAGGAGCTGATCCAGCTCCGGCGGGATCCGCGCAGCCTGGCCCTCGCCTTCGCCTTGCCGCTCATCCTGCTGATCCTGTTCGGCTACGCCATCTCGTGGGACGTGCGTGACATCCGTATCGCCGTGCTCGATCAGGACCGCTCCGCCGCCAGCCGCGAGCTGGTGGACGCCTTCCGCGCTTCCGGCTACTTCTCTCTGGCCGGCTCCCTGGAGCGCAGCGGCGCCATCGAGCCCCTGCTCGAGCGGGCCGGCGCCCAGGCCGTGCTGGTGATCCCGGCCGGTTTCGAGCGGGATCTCGGTGCGGGCCGCGCGCCGGCCGTCCAGGCCATCGTCGACGGCAGCGACGCCAACACCGCCACCATCGTCCTCGGCTACAGCGAGGCGGTGGTGCGCACGTGGTCCAGCCGCATCGCGCTCCAGGGCAGGGCCGTGGTGCCTGTGGTTACCGCTGAGCCGCGCGTCTGGTTCAACGAGGAGCTGGCGAGCCGCAACATGATCGTTCCCGGCCTGGTGGCGGTGATCATGATGGTCATCGCCGCCATGCTCACCTCGCTCACCATCGCCCGCGAGTGGGAGCGGGGGACCATGGAGCAGCTCGCGGCGACCCCGGTCAGCCGCGTCGAGGTGGTGCTCGGCAAGCTCCTTCCCTACCTCGTCATCGGCCTGGTGGACGTGGTCGCCAGCTCGGTGCTCGGCGTGCTCCTGTTCGGCGTTCCCTTCCGGGGCAGCGCCGTACTGCTGATGGCTCTCTCGTTCTTCTTCCTGATGGGGGCCCTCGGCCTCGGCATGTTCATCTCGGCGGTCGCCAGGTCGCAGGTGCTGGCCACCCAGCTCGCCATGGTGACCACCTTCCTGCCGACGCTCCTGCTCTCCGGCTTCATGTTCTCGATCGATGCCATGCCGCCCGTGCTGCAGGGGCTCTCCTACCTCATCCCGGCGCGCTACTTCCTGGTGGTCACGCGCGGGATCTTCCTCAAGGGCGTCGGCTTCGAGGTGCTGAAGGGCCAGGCGCTGCTGATGATGGCCTTCGCCGCCGCCGGTATCACTCTGGCGGTGGCGAAGTTCCGCAAGGAGCTGCGGTGAGCCCCGAGCGCATCTTCGAGATGGTGCGCAAGGAGCTCCGGCAGGTCCTGCGCGACGTGCGGATGCGCGGTGTGCTATTCGTCGCGCCGGTAATCCAGCTCCTGATCTTCGGCTACGCCGTTTCGACGGACGTGCGCGACACCGCCACCTTCGTGATCGATGCCGACGGCAGCCGCGAGTCGCGCGACCTGGTCGAGGCGTTCACCGCCTCCGGCTATTTCCGCGTGGCTGGTGCTTCGCGGCGCCCTGCCGATCTCGTCCGCGCCCTCGATCGCGGCGAGGCCGCGGTGGGGCTGGTGATTCCGGCGGGGTTTGCCCGCGACGTGCGGCGCGGCGGCCCTGCCAAGGTGCAGCTCCTCTTCGACGGTACCAACTCCAACGTCGCCACCGTGGCCATGGGCTACGCCGGGCGGATCGTCCAGAGCTGGGGGATGCGGATCGCTCCGGCACAGGCGCCTCCCGGCGTCGAGCTGCGGGCTCGCGCCTGGTTCAATCCCGACCTCAACAGCCGGACCTACAACGTGCCGGCCGTGGTAGGGGCGATCCTGGTGCTGGTCTGTCTCCTGCTGACCGCCCTGGCCATCGTGCGTGAGCGCGAGATCGGCACGCTGGAGCAGCTCCTGGTCAGTCCGCTGACGCCCGGCGAGCTGATCCTCGGCAAGACCATTCCCTTCGCCGCCATCGGCCTGGTGGACCTGGGGCTGGTCACCGCCGTCGCCCTCTACTGGTTCCACGTCCCTTTCCGGGGGAGCGCTCTGCTGCTGCTCCTCGCGAGCCTCCTCTACATCCTCTCGGCGCTGGGTGTGGGCCTCTATATCTCCACCATCTCGCGGACGCAGCAGGAAGCCTTCATGGCGGTCTTCCTCGTCTTCATGCCGACCATGCTGCTCTCCGGCTTCATGTTTCCGGTGAGCAGCATGCCGCCCGTCTTCCGCTGGCTGACCCTGATCAACCCCATGCGCCACTACCTGGAGATCGTGCGCGGCATCTTCCTCAAGGGCGCGGGCGCCGCGGCCTTGTGGAAACAGCTCGCCGCGCTCTCCCTGATGGGGGTCGGCATCCTCTGGCTCGCGGCGGATCGTTTCCGCCGCCGGGCGGCGGCGGGGTAGGGGCTCCAAAGGAAACTCTCAGCAAGATTTCAGGCTCCTCACAGGCATCGCGGGCCGCCGCAGCGCCAGAGTCGATGCTGCACGGCGGCACTTCCGCCACCGCGCCGAAGAAGGAGCTGAACATCATGTCGAAGTTGCAATTGCGGGGTCTTTTCTGTTTGTTGATCGGTGCGCTGCCGGCCCTGGCGCCGGTGGCCCGCGCGCAGGAAACCGTCGCGCCCTTGACCCTGGACCAGGAGTTTGCCCGGCTGGCCGAGCAGGTGCCCGGATTCGGCGGCCTCTACCTCGACGAGGAAGGCACGACGCACGTCTATCTTCAGGATCTGTCCCGCGCTCGCGAGGTGCAGGGCCTGGGCGAGAGGGTCGAAGTTCATCAGGGGCAGTACGATTTCCGGGACCTCATGGCGTGGAAAGACGAGCTGCGGCCGCTGCTGGCGCGGCGCGGAGCAGCGTTCCTCGACATCGAGGAGCGGCGCAACCTTCTGGTGTTCGGGGTGGAGCCCGACAGCTTGCAGGACTTCGACCAGGAGCTCCAGTCTTTCCTGCGGAACACCCGGGTACCGCCTCAGGCGGTGGCCGTGGAGGCCGCCGACAGCTTCGAGCCCGTGGAGCTGCTGACCGACAAGATCCGGCCCGTTCCCGCAGGGGTGCAGATCAGCCGGCCCCTCAACGCTCAATTCTCCAGTGTCTGCACGCTCGGCGCCAACGCCACCTGGATCGGCATGTTTGGTTTCATCACCGCGTCGCACTGCTCGAAGACCCGCAGCGACGTCGATGGAACGACGTTCTCGCAGAACTGGCCCTCCTCGCAGAACCAGATCGCCACCGAGATCCTCGACCCGTCGTGGTTCATTCTCGGCAGTTGTCCTCCTGGACGCTTGTGCCGCTGCTCCGACGCCTTGTTCGCCCTCTACGGCGCTCCGGTGCAGTCCCAGCAGGGCAAGATCGCCAACACCATCGACTGCCCCGCGACCCCGGGTTCGCTCCTGGTGGACCCGAACAAGCCCCGCATCCCCGTCATCGGCGCC
>Ga0134122_10002862_pt1 | contig 12722 bp, 11 predicted proteins | sample KB302_FD_96461 | JGI IMG/M metagenome (GOLD analysis project Ga0134122, IMG submission 96461) | Terrestrial soil microbial communities without Nitrogen fertilizer from Kellogg Biological Station, Michigan, USA - KB3-0-2 | ecosystem: Environmental > Terrestrial > Soil > Unclassified ...
CGGCTCGAATCGCGCGAGCCGAGCACCACCTTGCGGCCGGCCCGAGCGAACATCGCCGCCAGCCGCGAGCCCATTTGCCCGGTGCCGATCACGCCCAGCTCGGGCGTCCAGTCAGCGGCTTTGGTCATCAATTGCAATCCTTCGTTGCCTATCCGGCTTGGCGCGGCGCCCTACGCCGCCGCGGGCCGGACGAACAGCGAAAGGATGCAAGGGCTTGATAAGCGAGGCTTATGAAGCCTTGCGCTTGAGCGGCCCCTTGGGCGTCTCGCGCTTACCGGCCTTCTTCCCGTTGGTTCCGTAAATCTCGAGAAAGGCGTCCGCGGCGAGCTCGGCGACCTCGGCGATATTGTCCGGCGGCCCGGGCATCGCGCCGAGCAGGCGTTTCTCGAAGAAGTCCCACTCGTTGAGGCCCTTCCAGTGCATCGCCGTGACCCACGGGTCCGCGCGTTTCAGGATCCCGTCGTCCATCATCAGTTCGAACCGGGCGGCGAGCCGCTGCCAGGCGGGGCGCAGCACGGTTTCGTAGAAATTCCTGCCGATGTCCGATTCGGCGGGCTGGGTCGAGACCATCCGGACGTTGGCAATCGGGCCCGACGACAATCGGCGCATGAGATAAGCGGTGCCCAATTTGATCAGGCCGCCGCGCAAATCCTGTTCGGCCAGGAATTCGTTCATCAACCGGTCGGCTTCCTCGGTGACGTCGTAGACTAGGGTCGCCGCCAGCAATTCCTCCTTCGAGCTGAAATAGCCGTAGAGGGTGGCTTTCGACCCCCCCAGTTTCTCCGAAATCATCGACATCGACGTCCGTTCGTAGCCGTTGTCGTGGAATAGGTCGGACGCGACCCGGACGATCTCCCGACGCTTTTCCTCGGTCCTGACGCGCATAACTGACGCTAACTCCTTCAAATGTATAACCGTACATTACGGTTTATTTTTGCGTTGACAAGTCAGCAGCTCGCAACTAAACCGTACCGTACAGTTAAGAAACGAAACAGGGGTTTTCAATGCATCGCTTTCCGACTGCGCGGCTGGGCCGCGCGGCGCTGCTCCTTCCTGTGCTGTTGACAGGGGCGTGCGCATCGATTCCGAATCTCGGCGCCAAGCCCGAGATGCGCGCCGCGAGCGACTATGCGTCGTCCGCTTCCCTGGCGAGTGCACGGTCCGAGTGGCCGGCCGACGCCTGGTGGAAGCGTTATGGCGACGGCCAACTCAACCGGCTGATCGACGAGGCACTGGCCGGCTCGCCCGACCTGCAGGCCGCGGCCGCCCGGATGCGCACCGCCGAAGGCTTCGCCCAGCGCGCCAGTGCGGCGCTCAAGCCGACGATCGACGCCTTCGCCCAGCCCGAGCTTGCCAAGCAGAGCCAGAACCAGGCGATGCCCGCGGCTGCCATCCCCAACGGGTGGAACGACAGCGGCTCGGTCGGCCTCAGTTTTTCGCTCGACCTCGACCTGTGGGGCAAGAACCGCGCGGCGGCCCGCGCCTCCAATTCCGACGCCGACGCCGCGAAGTTCGAGCTCGACGAGGCCCGGCTCGCGCTGACTACGGGGGTCGCCGCGACCTACGCCGACCTCGCCTCGCTCCATGCGCAACGCGACAGCCTCGAATCGGTGCTCGATCTCCGGGCCCAGACCGCGAAGCTGGTCGGCCAGCGGGTCGACGCCGGCCTCGATACCCAGGCCGAGCTCAAGCAGGCGACCGCCCGCGTCGCCCAGGCCCGCGCCGATCTCGAAGCCACCGACGAGTCGATCGCGCTGACCCGGAACGCGCTCGCCGCTTTGGTCGGCGCCGGCCCGGACCGCGCGCTGACCGTGGAGCGGCCGCGGATCGGCGCGCTCCGGGGGCAGGGCGTTCCCGCCGACGCCTCGATCGACCTCATCGGCCGCCGTCCCGACATCGCCGCTTATCGCGCGCGGGTTGAAGCGGCCGCCCACCGGATCAAGGAAGCGAAGGCCGCTTTCTATCCGAACATCAACCTTTCCGGCCTGATCGGCCTGTCGTCCTTCGGGCTCGGCAGCCTGTTCTCGGGCGGATCCACCTTTGGTAGCGTTAGCCCCGCGGTAAGCCTCCCCCTCTTCCACGGCGGCGCGCTCCAAGGCCAGTACCGCGGTCGTCGCGGTCAATATGACGAAGCCGTTGCCCTCTACGATGCTTCCGTCATTAAGGCGCTGCGCGAGACTGCCGATGCCGTGACGAGCCAGAAGTCGCTCGCTTCACAGCTCGAGCAGTCGCGCAGCGCGCTGGCCGACTTTGAAGAGGCTCACCGCCTCGCCCGGCAGCGCTACGAGCACGGCCTGTCGACCTACCTCGACGTGCTCAGCGCGGAGGAGGGCGTCGTCTCGGCGCGCCTCCAGGTTTCGGCCCTCGAGACCCGCGCCTTCACCCTCGACGTGCAGCTGATCCGCGCCCTCGGCGGCGGCTTCAACGCTGCATAGCTCCACTCGAACAACAGGGAACAGAACAATGGCTGAACGTGATCCAATCGAATTGCACAGCGGCGAGCAGCATGCCGAAGTCACGCCGACCGAGGCCGAGGCTGGTGCCGTCAAGTCTTCGCGCAAGAAGAAAAGCCTGAAGGTCATTCTCGCGCTTGCGGCGGCGAAGATCGTCATCGGTGCCGGCGCCTACGCCTTGATCGACCACGACCATGTGGCGACCGACAATGCCTACGTCCAGGCAGATTCGGCGCAGGTCACTCCGCTGGTTTCGGCCGCGGTCATCGAGGCTCCGGTGGTCAACACGCAGGTGGTGCGCAAGGGCCAGGTCCTGCTTCGTCTCGACGACAGCGACGCACGGCTCGCATTGGCCAAGGCCGGGGCTGAATATGCCAAGGCCCGCCGCCAGTTCGCGCAGACCGCGGCCAACAGCGGCTCGCTCGCGGCGCAGGTCAACGCGCGCGCGGCGGACATCGGCCAGGCGCGCGCCCAGCTCGCCTCGGCCGAGGCGAGCTTCGGCAAGGCCCGGATCGACCTCAACCGCCGTTCCGAGCTCGCCGGGTCCGGCGCGGTCTCGGGCGAGGAGCTGACCAACGCCAAGAACGCCTATGCCACCGCGCAGGCGAACCTGGCGCTCGCACGCTCCGCCGTCGCCACCGCGTCAGCCACGACCAGCGCCGCGCGCGAGAATCTCGCCGCCAACCAGGCGCTGATCGCCGGCTCGACGATCGACACCAGCCCCGAGGTCGCGGCTGCCAAGGCCAAGCTCGACCAAGCCCGCCTCGATCTCGAGCGGACCGTGATCCGGGCGCCGATCGACGGCGTCGTCACCAATCGCCAGGTTCAGGTCGGCCAGCGCATCGCCGCCGGCTCGCCGGTGATGACCATCGTCCCGACCGGCAGCCTGTACGTCGACGCCAACTTCAAGGAAGGCCAGCTCGCCAAGGTCCGCCCGGGCCAGAAGGTCGAGCTCGTCTCCGATCTCTACGGTGATGACGTGGTCTACCACGGCCGCGTTGCCGGCTTTTCCGGCGGCACCGGCTCGGCTTTCTCGCTGATCCCGGCGCAGAACGCGACCGGCAACTGGATCAAGGTCGTGCAGCGGCTGCCGGTTCGGGTCCAGCTCGACCCGCGGGAGCTCGCCGCCCATCCGCTGCGCGTCGGCCTGTCGATGGAAGCCAAGATCGACGTGTCGGGCGACCGGTGATGAGCGCCGAAGCCTCCGCTCCGCCCGCGATGGGCAAGACCGCGCTCATTCTGGCGTGCCTGGTCCTCGCCGGCACCAACTTCATGGTGGTGCTCGACACGACCATTGCCAACGTCTCGGTCGCGCACATCGCCGGCGGGCTCGGCATCTCGTCGAGCGAGGGGACGTGGGTGATCACCTCCTACGCCGTCGCCGAGGCGATCTGCGTGCCGCTGACCGGCTGGCTGACCAAGCGCTTCGGCACCGTCCGCGTGTTCGCGCTCGGCATGGCCGGCTTCGGCATCTTCTCCTTGCTGTGCGGCCTCTCGTGGAGCCTTGGCTCGCTCATCCTCTTCCGCATCGGTCAGGGGCTGTGCGGCGGCCCGCTGATGCCGATCAGCCAGACGCTGCTGCTCAGCATCTTCCCCAGGGAGAAGCATGCGCAGGCGACCGGCATCTGGGCGATGACCACCATCGTCGCCCCGATCCTCGGCCCGATCCTCGGCGGCACGATCAGCGACAATTGGGGCTGGCACTGGATCTTCTTCATCAACATCCCGATCGCCGCCGTCTGTGCGGCGGGGGCGATGCTGCTGCTGCGCGAGGCCGAGACGAAAATCGAGAAGACGCGGATCGACACCGTCGGGCTGATCCTCCTCGTCGTGTGGGTCGGAGCACTGCAGATCATGCTCGACGTCGGGCGCGAACACGACTGGTTCGGAAGCTCGCTCATCGTCACTCTGGCGGTGATCGCCGTTTCGGGGTTCAGTTTCTTTACCGCGTGGGAATTGCTGCACGGCAGGCCGATCGTCGACCTTAGGGTGTTCCGCTATCGTGGGTTCACCGTCAGCGTCACCGCGCTGGTGTTCGCCTACGCCATCTTCTTCGCCAGCCTGGTCGTGATCCCGCAGTGGCTGCAAGGCTCCCTGGGCTACACTGCGACCTGGGCCGGCTATGCGATTGCCTTTAACGGGGTTGCCGCGGTCATGCTGGCGCCGGTCGTCGCCAAGCTCTCGACCAAGGTGGACGAGCGGCTGCTGGTGTCGTTCGGCATATTGTGGCTCGGCGCGACCTCGCTGATCCGCGTCTTCTGGTGGACCAGCGGCGCCGACTTCTGGACGCTTGCCTTGCCGCAGCTGATCCAAGGCGCGGGCATGCCCTTCTTCTTCGTGCCGCTGACCACGCTCGCTCTGGGCGCGGTCCGGGAAGACGAGGTCGCTTCGGCCGCCGGCGTGATGAACTTCCTGCGCACCATGTCGGGGGCGATCGGGACCGCGATCGTCACCACCATGTGGTACGACGGCGCGCAGTCGAAGCGCGCCGAGCTATCGGGTCTCTTGAATGGCGTTCCGGCGACCATGCAGTCGCTTCAGGCACACGGCTTTACGGCCGAGCAGTCCCGCCAATTCGTCAGCAATATCGTCGACGGGCAGGCCACCGCGCTTGCTACCGGCTCCGTGTTTGTAACGGCCGCGATCACCTTCGCCGCCGCCGCGTCCATCGTCTGGCTTGCCCCGCGTCCCAAGCATGCGGTCGCGGCCGGCCACGCTCACTAGGAGAATGCAAGATGACCGTCATGCTTTTGGCGTTGATCCTGTCCGACACCACGCTCCGCGCCAGTGATTATCGGCTGTCCGGCGAGTCCGAGATCGACACTCGGTACGAGCCCCGTCCGAGCCCGCGCGAATGGAAGCCCGGCGTGGACAGCTGGACAATCGAGAACCGGGACTGCCCGGCGTTCTTCCGGCACGAGGTCGAGGGCGGGACGTTGATCCGCGTCGGCCCGCGCTGCGAGGATGAGGAAATCCCCTACGCGCTGTGAGCCCGCGGCTCAGTTGCGCAAATAGCTTTCGGTGAGGAGTTCGTCGGCCCGGATCGCGAGCTCGGTGCGGTTCTTGACGCCGAGCTTTTCGAAGATGGCGTGAAGGTAGACCTTGACCGTGCCTTCGGTGACCCCGAGCGATTTCGCGATTTCTCGGTTGCGCAGGCCCTGGCGGACGTAGCGGATCAGCTCGCGTTCGCGGGGGGCCAGCGCCGGCCGCGCGGTCCCGCCGAAGGCCTCCTCGAGCTCACGGGCCCGGGTCTCGAGCTCGGGATCGACCCAGCTGCCGCCCGACCGCACCCGGTCGAGGCATTCCAGTAGGTAGGCAGGATCGGAATTCTTGAGCACCATCCCCTGCACGCGCAGGGTCCGCGCCTCCATCAGCGAGGAATCGTCGATCGCGGCGGTCAGGATGATGATGCGCAGCGCCGAATTCCCAGCGCGCAGCCGGCGGATGACGTCCATCCCGCCGGTCCGCGGCATTTCCAGGTCGAGCAGCAGGATGTCGGGCTCGAGCCGGCTGACTTCGGCGAGCGCTTCCTGACCGTTGGCGGCGGTTCCGGCAAGCTCGTAGCGGGTGTCACGCAGCAGCACGTCGATCGCCGTGCGGATCATCGGATGATCGTCGGCGAGCAGGATCCGAGTCATGCCGCCCGGCCCGCGATCGGCAGCGAAATCGACACCTTGGTCACGTCCATGCCGCGCGACACCTCGATCGCGCCATTGGCTCGCTCGACCCGTTCCTTGAGCGACTGCGGCGGGTGGAACCCCGAGCCGGCTTGTGGAAATGCCTTGCCGTCATTGACGAGGTCGAGCCGGACCTCGCGGCGCGAGGAAGCGACGCCGATCCGCATCGACTTGGCTCCGGCGTGGCGAACGGCGTTGGCCACCGCTTCGCGCACCAGTTGATGCGCGTCGAGGTGGAGATCGGTCGGGACCATCATGTCGGCCGGCGCGGCCAGCACCTCGCATTCGATGTCCCATTGCCGCGCCAGCCGGCCGGCCAGCGCCTGAAGGTCGCGGACGACATCGGCGAACGGCACCTGGGTGCCGCTGCGGAGCGCGGTGATGAATGCCCGCAACTCGCCTTGCTCCTGCATCATCAGCTGCTTCAACTCGTTGAGCTCCGGCTCGAGCTTGCGCCCCGATGCCTCGGACCGCTTCATCGCCTCGAGGCGGAAGGCGGCGCCGGCCAGGAACTGCACGACGCTGTCGTGAAGGTCGCGCGCCAGGACGATGCGCGAGCGCGCCTCGGCGCTGTCCGCCGCCGCCATCATCAGTGCGTGGCGCTGGATGTGCGCGGCGAGATCGGCCGCGAGCTGCGCGCCGATGTCGAGATGATCGATCGACAGGCTCGGCATGCCTTCCAGGAAGACTTGCCCCTCCCCGGCGCCGGTCCGCACCGGCGCCGCGAGGCCCTTGCTGAGCCCGAGCGCGGTGCACAGGCCGCTGTCGAGCTCATTCCCCGGCGTGCCGCCGACGAGGTTCCGCTCGGCATCCCGCACCAGGCTTCGGTTCCTTGGCAAGTCGTAGATGAACGGCACGGGCGCCACGCGGAGCTGCGACGGGAGGTCGCAGCTGGTGGTCACGCCGTCCCTCTGGGCAAAGCACTTCGCCGCACCCCCCTGCTCAAGCCAGATGAACGCGCCGCGCCGTGCTCCCAGCGCTTCCATCGCGGCGAGCAAGCCGGATTCGATCGGCGAGCGGTCGGGCATGGGCTCCGCGAGCAGCTCCTCCGCTGCGGACGGGCCCCGCGCGCGCCATTGATGGATTCCGAACCAGATCAGGATCAGCGACAGGATCACCAGGTGCCCGGCGCGGACGATGAACCGATAGAATTGGAACCGGGTGTCGGACGAGGCGGCGAGATTGCCGGCGACGAGATAGAGGATCGCAACCAGGATCGCGGTCAGCGCCGTCTCCTTCCAGCCCCAGCGGATCGCGGCGGACAGCAGCAGGAAGACGAAGAAGACGAAGAACGGGCTGGTGTAGCCTTCGGTGACGAACACCAGCACCGTGAACAGCGCGATGTCGACCGCGTGCGCCGGGCCGGCGAGCTTGGCGTCGAGCCACCAGTTGTTCCACGTCGCCAGGGCGATTCCAGCGGCGAACAATTGATAGAAGAGGAGCAGCTCGTAGGTCTCGGTCGGGGCCTGGATCGGCTGGCTGACGTCCATCATCAGAGCGACCATGAACAGCGTCGCGAGCATCAGCCGCCCGAGCGCGATCACCCGCCCCGAATAAAGTTGAAGCCCTCCACCCACGCGCCCTGAATAACCGATGCACGGCTGTAACACTAACTTTCGATATCTTCGCGTCGGGCCCGCCCTTTGCTAGGCCAACGTCACTACCATTACCTTCCCGGAGGAGTGCAGGCCCGTCCCCGCACTCCTCTTTCTTTTTGGGCTTGGTCAGAACAGGACCGACACTCCGAGATAGAGGTCGGCGTCGGGCGTTGCGCGGTTGAGCCCGAAGTTCGCACCGAGGTCGAGCTGCACCCGCTGGCTGGCGAGGTAGGCGGCGGCGGCATCCGCCGAGACCTGCCGTGCGGTCCCCGCCGGATCCCAATCCCACTGGCCCGACAGCTCGGCGCAGAGATTGAGCTTGGGAGTCGCCTGCCAGCCGAGGCTGACGACGCTCGAGGCGAGGGCGTGGTGGCCGTGCTCGTCGGCATCCGCGGCCCAATCCAGCTCCGGCGTCACCGCGATCGCCAGGGTCGATTTCGGAATGGAATATTGGGTCGGAACGGCGAGGCCGCCTTCCCATTGCCGATTGCCGAGCGGGCGCTTGGCCGTCGGCACTTTCACGAAGGGCGAGGCCGCGATCTGCACCGGGGCGCCGGCGGGAGTCAGCCGCTGCCGGTAGTCCACTACGAAGTCGCCGAAGCCGGTGCTGCTGTAGCCAGTCCCGCCGGAACGGTTGGTGACCCGCTCCCATGGTGTGACCTCAAGCGCGATCTGCGACTGGTCGGTCAAACCGTATTTGACCGAGAACTGGCTGAGTGCGAGCGTGGTGTCGCGCTCGCCAGCGCCCTTCGCCACGCTCCAGTCGGCAAGGCCCACCTCGACCTGGACATGGCCGGTCGGGACGGTGCAGGTCGGGCTCGCCTTGCCCGGCCGATCGGCACAGACCGTCAGGCTCTGGGCCGCCATTGCGAGAAGCGCCGCAATCATATTTGAAGCTGGCTTCCGAGTTCGACTACGCGGTTGGTCGGCAGTTTGAAGAATTCCATCGCGCTTTCGCTGCTCTTCATCATCCAGGCGAAGAGCCGCTCGCGCCACAGCGCCATGCCCTTGACCTTCTTCGCCGCGATCAGCTTCTGCCGGCCAAGGAAGAAGCTCGTGCTCATCATGTTGAACGCCTCCCCGCAGGTCGTGATGCCGGCGAGCTCACGCGGGATGTCGACCTCCTCCATGAAGCCGTAGTGGAGGATCACCCGCCAGAACCCGTGCCCCGCCGAATGGGTCTCGACGCGCTCTTCCTCCGGCACGTGCGGCACGTCTTCAACCTTGACTGTGAGGATCAGCACGCGCTCGTGCAACACCTGGTTGTGCTTCAGATTGTGGAGCAGCGCCGCCGGGACCACGTCGGGCGCTGCCGACAGGAACACCGACGTTCCCTTGACCCGGTGGACCGAAGCGGCCGACGATTTGATGAACACGGGCAGGGGCAGGGCGGAGTCGGCAAGCCGCTCGCGCAGCAATCGCCGGCCGGTCGACCAGGTGGTCAGCACGGTGAAAACGATGAGGCCGACCGCGATGGGGAACCAGGCTCCCTCGAACAGCTTGGCCAGCCCCGATGCGAGGAAGATGACGTCGACGGTGACGAACAGGGCGAATCCGACACCCGCCTGCCACAACGGGCGCTTCCAGATCCGGAACACCACGACATATTGCATCAGCGTGGTGATCAGCATCGTGCCGACCACCGCCAGCCCATAGGCGGGCAACATTGCCGCCGAGTGACCGAACGAGACGACCAGCAGCGCGACCATCGCTCCCAGCGCCCAGTTGATCGCGGGCACGTAGACCTGCCCTCTTTCGCGCGAGGACGTATGGGTGATTCGCATCCGCGGAATGAAGCCGAGCTGGATCGCTTGCTGGGTCACCGAGAAGGCGCCGGAGATCACCGCCTGGCTGGCGATAATCGTCGCCAGCGTCGCGATGACCAGCAACGGAATGGTCAGCGACGGCGGGACCATGTGGAAGAACGGATTGTCGACGAATTCCGGGTGCTGAATCAGCATCGCCGCCTGGCCCATGTAGTTCAGCATGAGTGCCGGAAGGACGATGTACAGCCAGGCGGCCGCGATCGGCTTGCGCCCGAAGTGGCCCATGTCGGCATACAGCGCCTCGGTTCCGGTCACTGCATAGATCACCGCACCCAGCGACAGGAACGAATAGAGCGGGTGGGCAACGAGGAAGCCCCAGATGTAGGTCGGGCTGAGGGCCTGGAGAACCTGCGGGTGACCGGCGATGTGATGCACGCCCATCGCTGCAATCACCAGGAAATAGAGGAGCATGACCGGGCCGAAGAGCTTGCCCACCCGGTCGGTCCCATGCCGCTGGATCGCGAACAAGCCGATCAGGATCGCGAGCGCGATCCACACGATGTAGGGCTGGAAAGCGACGCTGACGACGCCGAGGCCTTCCACGGCCGAGATGACTGAAATGGCCGGGGTCAGCATCGCGTCGGCAAAGAACAGCGCGGTCGCGAACAGCGCGGCGGCCAGGAGCCAGCGCTGCGGCGCCGCCGCTCCCAGGCGGCGCTGGATCAGCGCGTACAGCGCGAGGCTGCCGCCTTCGCCGCGATTGTCGCAGCGCATGACGATGAAGACATATTTGATCGTCACGACGAACACGAACGACCAGAAAATCAGGCTGACGATGCCGTAAAGATCGGTCACGTCGACCGCCAGATGGTAACGGCGGTCGAGCGTCGCCTGCAGCGCATAGAGCGGCGAGGTGCCAATATCGCCATAGACCACGCCGATCGCGCCAAGCATCAGCTTCGGCAGGGCCTTCGGTCCGTGCGGAGCTAAGTCATTGGCCGCAACGCATGCGGAGTCGGAAATTGCAGTAGCCATCGCCGGCATGTGGGTGACGGCCCCATAAAGATTCTATGTGGATTCGTGCGAGCCCGCCTTACAGCTTCGTGAAATCGGCCTTGCGGCCCTCGACGAAACGGCGGTTCGGGCACACTTAGCCGGCCATGACTCAGCTCACTCTGCCGCAGCGGGCGATCGCCGCCGGAATCGAGGCTTATGCCGGGGCCCTCGCGATGGTCGCCGTGTCCACCCTCATCGGCCTGTGGGTCGCGCCGCGTTGGGGCACCGCCCCGGTCGACATGATCTATTTGCCTGCCGTCCTCGCCGCGGCGGCTTTGTGGGGGATCGGGCCGGGCCTGGTCGCGGGCGCCGCCGCGGCGCTGGCCTATAATTTCTTCTTCACCGCCCCGGTCCACACGCTGCGCATGGACCGCGTGGCCGACATCGTCACGGTCGCCGTGCTCCTGATCGTCGCACTGGTCACCAGCCGCCTGGCCGCCGGGATCCGCGGCCAGGCCCGGATCGCTGCGGCGCATGCGGCGCGCAATGCGACCATTGCCGGCTTCGCCCGGCACCTGCTGTCATCAGGCACCGAGCCCGAGCTCGCGGACATCGCCTGCGGCGAGCTGCACCGGCTGTTCGACTGCAATGCGCTGCTGGTGAAGAACCTGCCCGCGCCGCGGGTTATCGCCGCCGTCCCGGCCGGAAACCGACCGACCCCCAGCGACTTCGCCGCCGCGGCGCTCACGCTCGATTCAGGCGAGCCCGCCGGTCGCGGGACAGCGCGCGCCCAGCCCGCGGAATGGGTCTTTCACGCGGTTCGCTCCGAAGGGACGAATCTCGCCGCCGTGGGTCTCGCGCGCGACGATGGCCGACCCGCGGTCGACGAGGCCGACCTGCCGCTGCTCGGCAACCTGCTCGATCAGCTGGCCCTCGCGCTCGAGCGGGCACGATTGGACCAGCAGTCGCGCGACCATGCGGCCACGCGCGAGCGCGACCGCATCCGCGCCGCGCTCCTGGCGCTGATCTGCAGCGATCTCGGCCCGCCGATCGGGGCGATCGCTGCCGCGAGTCGCGAGCTCAAGCGCGGGCCGTCCCGCAATGAGCCGGCGCTGGCGACTATCGGCTATGAAACGCGCAAGCTCGAACGCTACGTCGCCAACCTCGTCGACCTCGATCCAGGGTCGGACCGGGAGCCGGTCCACGCCGGTTCGGTCACCATCGACCTGTTCCAGCGCGCGGTGTCCAGGGATGGCAAGGAGGTCCACCTGACGCCGAAGGAATATGCAGTCCTCGCGGAGCTCGCCAAGCAGCCGGGGCGGGTCCTCACCCACGAGCATCTGCTGCGCACGGCCTGGGGTCCGGCCCAGCAGAACCAGACCGAGTATCTGCGGGTCGCCATCCGCGCTCTTCGCCAGAAGCTCGAGCGGCTTCCCGCGCGGCCGGAGCTGATCGTCAATGAGCCGGGGGTCGGCTACCGCCTCGCGGTTCAGTAGCGGGCGAGAATGAAGGCTCGCGCGGCGCGATATTCCTGGGTCGTGACCCGCCCGTCGCCGTCGGCGTCGGCGATGACCCGGAAGGCCCGCGCGGCGGCTTCGGCTTCGCCCGGCTCGAGCAATATGTCGCGGTCGCGGTCGTAGAATTTGAGCGCCCAGTTCATCAGCACCCAATCCTTCTCGAAGATCGTCCGCGCCTCGGGCGTGACCGAAGTGCTGGCCGCGGTCGGAGCGGGCTGCGCAAAGGCGGGGGCGGAACAGGCCGCGACTATGAGCAACAAACCGCGCATCACCGGGCCACAACGCACGAGCGCCGGCGGCGTTCACACGAGTGGTCGAGACCGGTGAGGATCCCGCTCCGTTAGATGATCCCGTGCAGGTCGAAGTGCGGCGCGATCGGGTCGAGGCCGGGGGTGTCGTGGAGCGCGGAGCCGGCGTGCCAGCCGTCGAGCACGAGCGCATGGGCCGCGCTCGCATCCCCCTCGATCGCCGTCTTGGAGACCACCGCCGACTCCTGCCCCGCCGAGCGGGCGACGCTAAGGTCGGTCGGTGCCCCGCCCGACTGGTAGCGGATAGTAACATTGCCGCTGCCGCTGACATTGCCGATCGTGACGAAGGCATCGCCGCCGCCGGTGGCGTCGACCTGGAGCTGGCTGCCGACGATCCGGACATAGCCGCCGCCGGCCACGTTGGTGCCGCCCGCGACCGACAGGAACTGGCCGATGTCGACCACGTC
>Ga0134122_10002863_pt1 | contig 12722 bp, 8 predicted proteins | sample KB302_FD_96461 | JGI IMG/M metagenome (GOLD analysis project Ga0134122, IMG submission 96461) | Terrestrial soil microbial communities without Nitrogen fertilizer from Kellogg Biological Station, Michigan, USA - KB3-0-2 | ecosystem: Environmental > Terrestrial > Soil > Unclassified ...
ACCTGGGTAAACGGCCGGCCCGCCATGCCGTCGGGGTTGACGAATCGCTCGCCGTCGAAGTGATCGCTTTTCGGCCGCATCACCTCACACCATAATTCACACCCTACTGATCGCGGCAACATCACCCGCCGACGACGGTCAACGCAGAACACGCGGAGACCGCAGAACTCGAAGAGGCGACGCGCGTCGTTGCCGCCGGCCGTCGACCGCTGCCGCTCCGGCCGAATCGAACGCAAAGCGCGCAAAGCACGCAAAGCTGCGCGTGCCCCACGCCCGCCGCGTGTAACGCTGAGCGACCGGCGGCCGGCGTCGCCGGCCGCATGCGACACGAGAACGGCACCGCAACAGGCAAACCCTGAGAAACCGATCGGTTTGCGTTTGCGGCGCCGTTCGCGTGTCGCTGCCCGCGAAGCGGGCCGGTCGCGCAGCTCCGAAGATGCGGCTCGCCTCTGCGGGCTCAGCGGGCTCTGCGTTCCCCCGTTCGTCGACAAGTGGCTGTCGCGCGGGCTTGCCACCCGTAGCTGACGCTCCGGTGGCAAGCGTCAGCGAAGGGTGGAACTTGCCGTAGACGCCCTACGTCTAAAAGCCGTAGGTTATCTACAGCCATGGTGATGTCCAAAAATCCAGACGATCGCCGCCTGGAGCTCCTGCAGGGCACCCTCGACATGCTCATCCTGCGCACCCTCCAGTGGGGGCCGCAGCACGGCCACGGCATCGGCCAGGCCATCCGCACCCAGTCCGACGACCTGCTCAAGGTCGAGACCGGGTCGCTCTATCCGGCGCTCCACCGCCTCGTCAAACGCGGCTGGCTGAAGGCCGAATGGGGGATCAGCGAGGCCAACCAGAAAGCGAAGTACTACCGCCTCACCGCCACCGGCAAGGCGCAGCTCCTGCGCGAGCAGGACCGCTGGTCGCAGCTGGTGCACGCGATCGGCCGGATCATGAACCCGGCGCCGGCGGGCAACGAGTAGACGATGGGCCCGGGCCACGACGAGCTCGACGACGAGATCCGCGGCCACATGGCGATCAGCATCCAGCAGCGGATCGCCCGCGGCGAGGATCCGGAGGCGGCGCGTCTGGCGGCGCTGCGCGAGTTCGGCAACGTCACGCTGACCCGCGAGGGCATGCGCAGCGTCTGGCGGCCGCGATGGGTCGACCGCGCCGACGCGCTGGGCCACGACCTGCGCATCGCGCTCCGCTCGCTGCTGCGCGCCAAGGGCCTCGCCTTCACCGTCGCCGTCACGCTCGCGCTCGGCATCGGCGCCAACGCCGCCATCTTCAGCGTCGTCCGGCAGGTGCTGCTGCGGCCGCTGGTCAACCGCGACGAAGACCGCCTGATCTACATCCGCCAGCGCGCGCCGGGCCTGCGCTCGGAGAACACCACGTTCTCGATGCCCGAGATCGAGGACCTGCGGGCGCGGGCCACGACGGTCAGCGCATTCGGCGATTTCTCGACCATCGACTTCACGCTCGTCGGCTTCGGCGAGCCGCGCGTCGTCAAGGCGGGCGTGGTCGGCGGCTCGTACTTCGACGTCATGGGGCTGCGGCCGGCGCTCGGCCGCCTCCTCGGCCCGCGCGACGACGGCCCGAAGGCCGAGGCCGCGGCGGTGCTGACCTATCGCTTCTGGAACACGCAGCTGGATCGGAATCCGTCCGTCGTCGGAAAGAAGATCCGGCTTGGATCGCGGGTGGTGACGGTCGTCGGCGTGCTCGAACCGTGCGTGCCCTATCCGGCCGACACCGAGATCATCGCGAACATCGCCACCAGCCCGCATCACCTGGGCGCGACGATGGTCACGCGGCGCACGCACCGGATGACGGAGCTGTTCGGCCGCCTCGCGCCCGGCGCCACGGTCGAAGCCGCGCGCGCCGAGCTGACGGCGGCGCACCAGGCGATGGTGAAACAGCATCCCGAGGCGTACTCGGCCGACGCTGACGTTCAACTCGCCGTCTCGCTGCTGCGCGATCAGATCACCGCGCCGGCGCGCACCGTGCTCCTGCTGCTGCTCGCGGCAGCGGGCGTGGTCTTCGTGATTGCCTGCTCCAACGTCGCCAACCTGATCCTCGCGCGTTCGGTCCGGCGCGAGAGCGAGCTGGCGGTTCGCGCCGCGCTCGGCGCCGGCGCCGGCGCGCTGCGGCGCACGCTGCTCGCCGAGAGCCTCGTGCTCTGCGGCACCGGCGCGGTGCTCGGCGTCCTGCTGGCGCGCCCGATGGTGACGCTGGTCGGCCGCTTCGCCGCGCGCTTCTCGGTGCGCGGGCTCGAGGTCGCGGTCGACCCGAGCCTGCTGTGGGTCGGCGCCGCGCTGGCGATGGCCGCGGCGGTGGCGCTCGCCTACGTGCCGCGGCTTCCGTCGCCGCACGCGCCCAACGGCCTCGGGCTCGCGGCCGGCGGCCTTCGAATCACCGCCGGCACCAACCGCCGGCTGCGCGCGTTCGCGATCACGCAGATCGCCCTGTCGTTCGTGCTGCTCGCCGCCGCCGGGGTGATTTTGTCGTCGCTGGCGTCGCTGCAGGCGGCGCGCACCGGCTACGACCTGCGGCAGGTGCTGGCAATCGACGTGCCGCTGCCGCTCGAGTCGTTCGGGCCGAAGGCGATCGCGTTCTACGAGGAAGCGATGCGGCGAATCGAGAAGCTGCCCGGCGTCGAGCGCGTCGCCGCCGGCAACTTCGTGCCGTGGCGCGACGCCGGCACGTTCGGCGCCGGCTTTCAGTTCACCGGCGACGGCTACACGCCGGCCAACGGCGAGGAGAACCCGCACGGGCGGCTGCGCAATGTCACGCCTGGTTTCTTCGCGGCGCTCGGCGTGCCGATCCTCGCCGGCCGCGATTTCACGGCGCAGGATCGCGCCGGCGGCGAACGGGTCGTGATCATCAGCCAGAGCGTCGCCGAGCGCCTGTATCCCGGCGGCGAGGCGCTGAATCACCGTGTCTGGTGGACCGACCCGTACTTCGGCACACCAACCCCGCTCCGCGTCGTCGGCGTCGTCGCCGACGTGGACGACGAGCATGTCGTGCCCGGGCCGGCGATGACGTTGTATCACCCGTTCGAGCAGGTGCCGCTGGCGGGCCGCCTCTTCGTCCATGCCTCCGCGGACCCGTATGCGCTGGTCGCGCCGGTCACGCGCATCATCCGCGACCTGTCGGCGGATCAACCGGTCGAGCGCGCGGCGACGCTCGCCGACGTGCGCGCTCTGGTGCTGGCGCCGGAGCGGCTCAACGCCTTCGTCTTCTCGGGGTTCGCCGGCATCGCGCTCCTGATCGCCGTGGTCGGCGTCGCCGGCGTGCTGGCATTCTCGGTCAGCGCGCGCACGCGCGAGTTCGGCGTGCGGCTGGCCATCGGCTCGGCGCCGCGGCGCGTGCTCGCGACGGTCGTGCAGGAGGGCGCGGCGATCGCGGCGATCGGCATCGCTGCCGGCGCGGCCGCCGTCTACGCGATTGGCGTCGCCGCCTCCAGCTACGTCACCGCCCTGCAGCTGCCGGGCGCGCTCCCGGCGCTCGGCGCCGCAGCGATTCTCTTGACCGCGGCGGTCGTCGCATCGCTGATGCCGGCCGCGCGCGCCTCGCGCGTGGACGTGATCCAGGCGCTGAGATCGGAATAAGAGGAGGCTGGAAGGCTGGAAGGCTGGAAGGCTCGAAGGCTCGAAGGCGGGAAGGGCCGAAGGCGGAAGGGCCGAAGGTGGAAAGGCCGAAGGCGGAAGGACCTCCCTGAGCGTGCGGTGCAGTTTCTTGGAAGGTTGAACGATATGTGCGCAATGGCAGCGACCGACTCGACGCACCCGAAACCGCTCCGCCTGTGGCCCGGGATCGCCGCCGTGCTCGTGCAGTGGGTGTGCTGGTTCCTCGTGCCGATTGTCCGTCCCGAGTTCGCCGTCTACGGGATGCTCGGCGGTGCAATCTTCGGCGTGATCACGATCATCTGGTGGCTGTTCTTCAGCCGCGCGCCCTGGCTGGATCGGATCGGCGCCGTCGTCCTGATGATCGCTGCGGTCGTCGCGATCCGGCCGTTCGTCGACCGCTCGATCGAGAACGCCGGGCAGGGCAACCTGATGTACGTCTACTCGCTGCCGCTCTTCGGCCTCGCGGTCGTGGTGTGGGCGTTGACCACGCGGCGGCTTGGCAGCGGGCTGCGGCACGCCGCACTGGCTCTCGCGATCCTGCTCGCCTGCGGCGTGCTGGGCATTGTGCGTACCGGCGGCATCACCGGCGACGCGCGATCGGATTTTCACTGGCGCTGGACGCCGACGCCCGAGGAGCGGCTGCTGGCCGAGGCGGCCAACGAAGTCGAACGTCACGCGGCGGCGCAGGCGCCGCCTGCGGCCGCGTCGCCTGCACCGCCGCGCGTTGCTCCGCCCGCGGCCATACCGTTGCCGGCAGCGCCCGCGCCTGCGCCGGACACACCTGCGGCGCCCGTGAAACCCGCGTCAGCTCCCACGCCCGCGCCAGCGAGCGAGAAGCCGGCCGCCGCCGCGGCCCGGCCTGCGATCTGGCCGGGCTTCCGCGGCCCGAATCGCGACAGCGTCGTCCGGGGCCTGCAGATCGAAACCGACTGGCGGAAGTCGCCGCCGGTTGAATTGTGGCGGCGGAAGATCGGTCCCGGATGGTCGTCGTTCGCGATCGACGGCAACTTCATCTACACGCAGGAGCAGCGCGGCGACGACGAGCTCGTCTCGTGCTACAACCTCGCCACCGGCGCGCCGGTGTGGATGCATCGCGATCCCGCGCGGTTCTACGAGTCGAACGGCGGGCCCGGCCCACGCGCGACGCCGACCGTGGTCAACGGCCGCGTCTACACGCAGGGCGCCACGGGAATCGTCAACGCGCTCGACGCGAAGAGCGGCGCGATGGTGTGGTCGCGCAATTCCTCATCCGACGCCAGCGTTGAAAATCCGGGCTGGGGATTTGCCGGCTCGCCGCTGGTCATCGACGACATCGTTGTCGTCGCCGCATCGGGACGGCTGGTCGGCTACGAGCTGGCCACCGGCAAGCCGCGCTGGTTCGGTCCCAAGGGCGGCGCCGGCTACAGCTCGCCGCACCTCATCACCGTCGACGGCGTGCCGCAGGTGGTGCTGCTGCGCGGATCGCGCACGATCGGCGTCGCGCCGGCCGACGGCACGCTGCTGTGGGAGCACGTGTGGCAACCCGGTGTCAGCATCGTGCAGCCCGGCGTGTCCGAGGACGGCGACCTGCTGATCACGTCCGGTGATGCGATGGGCGGCCAGGGCATGCGGCGGCTCGCGATCGCGCACGGCGCCAACGGCTGGACGGCCGAAGAACGGTGGACGTCGCGCGGCCTCAAGCCGTACTTCAACGACTTCGTCGTTCACAAAGGGCACGCCTACGGATTCGACGGCAGCATCCTCGGCTGCGTCGACCTCAAGGACGGCGCGCGCACGTGGAAGGGCGGCCGCTACGGCAACGGGCAGCTGATGCTGCTGCCCGACGAAGACCTGCTGCTGGTGACGACCGAGGACGGCGAGCTGGCGCTGGTCAAGGCGACGCCCGACGAATTCGTCGAGGTCGCGAAGGTGCCGGCGCTCGAGGGCAAAACGTGGAATCACCCGGCGCTCGCCGGCGACGTCCTGCTCGTGCGCAACGGCGAGGAGATGGCGGCGTTCCGCCTGCCGCTCGCGCACGCGGCCGAGCGGACGGTTCAGTGATGCTGCGAGCCTGAGCTCGCCGGAGCCGATCAACGCAGAACTCGCAGAACCCGCGGAGTGGCGGGTCGTTTGGGCCGTCGGCTGCTCCCCGACCGCTTTTCACCGTCACGCTGCATCGCGCGGTGGGAACGCAAAGCCCGCTAAGCGCGCAAAGCAAGTCCTGACCGGGTCGCACGTCGGCCAGCGAAGCTGGCCGACTACTCGCGCAAAAGAAACGGCGGGAACACAAGCAGTCAGGCGACGGTTGCGCTTGTGTTCCCGCCGTTTCTTCTTGCGCGAGGCCGCCGCGACGCGGCGGCGTGCGACCCGGTCAGGGATCCCTGAGGTTGGGCGGCTCCGGTACCGTGTGCGCAGCGTTTTCTGTCTGCGGACACGATCGCAGCGTGACAGCGCTCTGCGGGCTTCGCGGGCTCTGCGTTCACCCCTCGTGGGCACGATCGCAGCGTGACGGAACCTGGTGCCCGGCCGCTGTGCCTCACTTCGCGTCGATGCTGAACGCGTAGAAGCGGTTGTTGCCGCTCCCCTCGACTCCAGACCTCGAGTAGCCGGAGCCCCAGTAGATCGCGCCGTCGGCGACGGCGGGCGCGGCGTTCACCGAACTGCCGGCGCCGAACTCCCAGAGGATCGCGCCGGTGCGCGCGTCGAGCGCGAACATCTGGTGCTGCGACGCCAGCTTGGCCATCGACGCGGCGTACACCACGCCGTTGGCGACCGTGACCGGCGCGAGATCCCAGACGCCGACCGTGCCCAGCCCGGGCAGCGTCTCGACCTGCGGGTCCTTCGTCTGCCAGAGAATCGTGCCGGTTTGCGGATCGAGCGCCGCCCACGATCCGCCGGTGACCGTTTCGTTCCCCAGCACGCCGTCGTGCGTCAGGCTGTAGGGAAGGTGATGCTGGTTGGTGATCGACACGTAGATGCGATCGCCGTCGGACGCGGTGCCCCAGTTCATGCCGCCCTGATCGCCGCCCGGCCCGATGAGCGAGCTCCAGATGAATTCGCCGGTCGCCGCGTCGAGCAGCGTGTAGACGCCGCTCTTCCCGCCGATGCCGACGACGTCGCGCCAGCGCGCCTCGTCGTGATGCCAGCGGCCCTTGCTGCGATGCCAGCGTTCGTCGAAGCGCACGCGCATCACGTTGGCGCCGGAGCCGCCGAGATCCCACTTCTCGCCGTCGGATTCCGCCGGGCACCAGGTGATCGTCGACGGCAGGCCGCCGCACGCCTGCAGCCAGGGCGTGTGCCCCTGCACGCGATACGACCAGCGCGGCGCGCCGCTCTTCATGTCGAACGCCACGATCGATTTCAGGAACGAGCCCGGCTGCTCGCACGCTTCGCTGAAGCCGCCGCTCGCGGCATGGCACGCGGTGACGCTGGCCGGAACCGTGTACGGCTGGCCGAACGTGCCGAAGACGAGCCCGTTGCGCCGATCGACCGCCGGCGGCGAGAACATCGTCGCGCCGGCGTACCCGCCCGGCACGCCGCCGTTGTCCGGCAGCGAATAGCTTCGCCAGAGGATCTGGCCGGTGCGGGCGCTGAGCGCGACAATCGCGCCGCGGAAGGTCGCGTTCGGCCCGGCGGCGCCTTGCGCCGACACGCCGGTGAAGATCGTGTCGCCGACGAACATCGGCGATCCGGTCATGATCCCGCGCGCGTCGGGATGCACCTGCGTGATCCAGCGCAGCTCGCCGGTCCTGGCGTCGATGCCAATCATGTTCGGGCGGCGCAGATCGCCGACGACCAGCGTGTCGCCGACGACCGACGGGCTGGTGCGGGCGATGTCCCCCGCGATGCCCGTGTAGTCCGAGACCGCCCGCGACCAGATCACCGCGCCGCTCTCCGCGTCGAGCTTCCACAACATGCCGCCGAAGTCGCCGAAGTAGACGGCGCCGTCGACGACGGCGGGCGTCGCCGAGACGTCGCCGGCGACGGTTGCGACCCACTTCATCGCCAGGCGATGCACGTTCGACGGCCCGATGCGGTGTTCGTGGGGCTGGCTGCGCGTGTTCCGCGCATCGCGCCCAATCATCCGCCAGCGCGATCCGCCGCCGTCGCTGGCGCGCAGCGCCGCCACGCTCGCGACGGCCGCGCACACGGCGACCAGGAGCGCGAGCCGTTTCTCAACCCTTCGCATCGTCATGATCGTTCCTCTGAATTTCAGGTGTGATGGGGCCGGGCGAGACTCTAGCACGCGCGCGCGATGCCATTTGCGCACTCGCTGATCACGATCAACGCAGAACACGCAGAACCCGCAGAACTCATGGCCGGCGCATAAAAAGAACGCAAAGCCCGCTAAGCCCGCAAGGCTATGACCGAACGCATCGCGCGCCGCCGCGCCGCGGCGGCCTCGCGCAGTAAGAAACCGCAGGAACGCAAGCCACTTGCGTCATATGGCTTGTGTTCCTGCGGTTTCTTCTGCGCGAGTTGTCGGCCGGCTTCGCCGGCCGACGCGCGATGCGTTCGGTGTTGCTGACTGCTCTGCGCTTTCCGCGTGTTCTGCGTTGCTCGTCGTCCCACGCGATCGCGGCGTGACGGCGCTTTGCGGGCTCTGCGCCTGCCGGGCCGAAGCTCGCGCATCTGCTTGCGAGCGAAGGCTGGGGCTCTGCGTTCACCCGTCGTGGGCGCGATCGCACCGTGACGGTGAACGTCGCCGCGGCTTCTCTCGCCGGCGAGCCGCTATCGCGGCGCCCGGCGCACGTACTTGCCGTCGAACACCGTCTTCCACGTCTTGCCGCCGTCGCTCGACTGCTCCCACACCTGCCGCACCGTGCCGTCGCGGTTGCTGGTAAAGCGGATGCGGTTGCCGGAGTCGGCGAGCGTCATGACGGGGCCGGCGAAGCTGCCCGACAGCCGCAGCACGGTGCCGTCGCCGCCGACCCAGAATTGATGCCATTGCCGATCGGCGGCATCGTAGGTATTGAGGCTGCGGCCGCTGCCGCCGCCGGCGCCGGTCCACTGCTCCTCGAGCCCGCAGCCGCCGGCGATCGAGGTGATGTGATTGCGTCCGGCCGACTTGCCGTCGGGCGTGAAGACGTCCCACTCGCCAATCCAGAAATCGAACTGGTGGTGCGGCGCGCCGGCGCAGGGCGGCTGGCGCGGCTGAGGGCGTGCAGACGACGTGGCGGCCAGCGCCACCACGGTTGATAGAATGCCGGTGGCCAGCATGCGCGTGGACACGAGAAGACCTCCGGCGGGCAGCGTATCCAACCTCCGGCGCGCGCCGCTATCAAGCGCTTGCCCGGTGATCGACCGGCTGCTGCCGGCCGAACGGCTGCTGTACTCGGGCGCCACCACCTGCGCCGGAACCTTCGAGTGCCATCCGGGCGATCCGCTCTTCCACGCCGAGTCGCCGTCCACCGCGCACTGCCTGGTGTTCTCGCGAACGCCGGTCTGGATCCGGCACGAGCGCGGGATGCGCTATGTGGCCGATCCCACGGTCGCGACATTCCACAATCGCGGGCGCGTGTACCAGCGCTGGGCGATCGCGCGCGAAGGCGATCGCTGCGACTGGATCGCCTACGCGGACGATCTGGTGGCCGATGCGGTGTCGCGCTTCCGTCCCGGCCGCCGCGGCCGCGATCCGCTGTGGTTTCCCGTCGAGTTCAGCCGCGTGTCCTCACGCGTCTACGCGCGCCAGCGGCGCTTCTTCGAGCGGCTGCACGCCGCGACCATCGACAGCCTCGGCGTCGAAGAGGAAGCGCTGCTGCTGCTCGACCAGGCGCTGGCGGCCGCGGCGGCGCCGGTCGCGGCGGCGGCTTCGCCGCGCCATTTCGACGCCGTGCAGCACGCGCGCGCCGTGATCGCCTCGGCGCCCGATGCGTCGCCGTCGCTGCGCATGCTCGCGCGCTGCGTCGGGACGACCCCGTTTCACCTCTGCCGCGCCTTCAGCCGCGTCTTCGGCGAGACGATGACGACCTACCGCACGCGCCTGCGGCTGCTGGCATCGCTCGAGCGCGTCCGCGCCGGCGACCCGCTCACCGACATCGCGCTGTCACAGGGCTTCAGCAGCCACAGTCATTTCACCGCGTCGTTCCGCGCCGCGTTCGGGATGACGCCGCGCGCCTGGCGAGCTCGCGCCGGAGGCTGGCGGCGAACATGAAGGGAACGCCGATGATGAGACTGGCTGGCTCGCTGACGTGTCTGGCGATCGCGTGCGCAAGCGCGATCGGCCAGCCGGCGGCCATCGACCCACGCACGGTCGGACCGCAGGTCGGCAGCAAGGTGCCGGCGTTCACGCTGCCGGATCAAGCCGGCCAGTCGCGGACGCTGGCGTCGCTCCTCGGCCCGAAAGGCGCGATCCTCGTTTTCTTCCGCTCGGCGGACTGGTGACCGTACTGCAAGACGCAGCTCGTGGAGCTGCAGGGCCGGTTGAACGACATCCAGCGCCAGGGCCTCGGCCTGGCTGCGATCAGCTACGACCCGGTGCCGGTGCTGGCCGATTTCGCGCGCCGCCGCGGCATCACGTTCCCGCTGCTGTCAGACGAGGGATCGAAGACGATCACCGCCTACGGGCTGCTCAACACGACCGTCGCGCCGACCAACAAGGCGCAGTACGGCATCCCGTTTCCCGGCACGTTCTTCGTCGATCGCGACGCGGTCGTGACCTCGCGGGTCTTCGAGACGGCCTACCAGGAACGCGACACGATCTCGAGCCTGATCGTTCGCCTGGGCGGCAGGCTCGACGCCACCGCGACGAAGATCTCGGCGCCGCACCTCGAGGTGACGACGTTCACCACCGACCAGACGGCGGCGCCGGGCACGCACTTCTCGATCGTGCTCGACGTGACGCCGCGGCGCGGCGTCCACGTCTACGCGCCGGGCGTCGCCGGCTATCGCCCGATCGCGCTGGCGATCGCGCCGCAGCCGGGGCTGCTGGTGCGCGAGGCGCAGTTCCCGAAGCCGGCCGACTACTACTTCAAGCCGCTCGACGAGCACGTGCGCGTCTACTCCCGCCCCTTCCGGATCGTGCAGGACGTGGCCATCGACGCCTCGCGCGACGTCGAGGCGATGCTGAAGGATCGCGCCTCGCTGACCATCGAGGCGACGCTCGAGTACCAGGCGTGCGACGACAGGATCTGCTTCAACCCGCAGTCGGTGCCGATGTCGTGGACCGTTGCGCTGAAGCCGCTCGATCGCGAACGGGTGCGTTAAGGTAAAGGGTGCGTCACCGCACCTCGGAGGACCGATGCCTGCCTACAAGCTTCTGGGCCAGAACTACACCACGCCCGACCTGGTCGCCAAGGTGACCGGCCGCGCGAAGTACGCCGAGGACTATCGCGTCGACGGCATGCTGTTCTGCAAGCTGCTCCTCAGCCCGATGCCCCACTGCCGCGTGCGCGGCATCGACGCGCGCGAGGCGCTGGCGACGCCCGGCGTCAAGGCAATCCTCACCGCCGACGACCTGCCCAAGCCCGCGAAGGCGGCCGACGGCCGCGGTCCCGCGCTCGCGCCCGAGGCCGCGCTGACCAACGAGCCGGTCTATCGCGGCGAGCCGATCCTGGCCATCGCCGCCGTCGACGAGACCACCGCCGCCGAAGCGATCGAGAAGATCGTCCTCGATCTCGAGCCGCTCCCCTTCGTCGTCGATCCGCTGGCGAGCCTGCGGCCCGGCGGCCCGAACGCGCGCCGCGAGGGCAACGCCTTCGCCGATGGCAAGTTGAAGACGGTGAAATGGACCGAGAGCGACTTCGCCGCCGCGCCCGACGGCGCGATGCCGCTCGGCGAAGCGGGCACCGAGTGGGCCTACGGCGATCTCGACGCCGGCTTCAAGCAGGCGGACCTGGTCCTCGACGAGACGCTCCACACCCAGGCCACCAGCCATCAGCCGCTCGAAACGCGCACCGCGATGGCGCACTGGGCCAACGGCAAGCTGTTCCTCCGCTGCTCCACTCAAAGCGTCGTGCAGACGGTGGAGTCGGTGGCGAAGTGGGTCGGCGTCGATCCGTCGCAGGTGGTCGTGATCAGCGAGTACACCGGCGGCGGCTTCGGCAGCAAGATCCCGGGGACGCACACCGTCGCGGTGCCGGCGCTGCTCGCGAAGAAGACCGGCACGCCGGTGATGATGCGCATCAGCCGCGAAGAGGAGCACTGCGTCGGGCGGTTCCGTCCGTCGCTGCTCGGCCGCGTCAAGATCGGCTTCAGGAAAGACGGCCGCGTCACGGCCGTCGATATGTTCGTGCTGCAGGATGCGGGGCCGTACGAGGACCAGTACGACCTGGTGGCGGCGCCGACCATGTGCTCGATTGCGTATCAGCCGCTGGCGATGCGGTTCCGCGGCCTCTCGGTGCTGACCAACACGCCGCCGCCGACCTCGCAGCGTGCGCCCGGCGGCGCGCAGCAGAACGCGATCATGGAACCGATCCTGGCGAAGGCGGCGCACCGGCTCGGCATCGATCCGGTCGCGCTGCACCGCATCAACGCGCCCGAGGGGAAAGCGCCGTTCGGCGCGCCGGGGAAAGACGGCAAGCGCAGCTACGTCACCAGCGCGTTTGTCGCCAAGGCGCTCGACCGCGGCGCCGAGCTGTTCAAGTGGGACGAGCGCAAGGCGCGCAGCGGCCGGCGCAACGGCACGAAAGTGCGCGGCGTCGGCGTCGCCGTCAGCCCGTTCATCGGCGGCTATTCGATCGGCTACGACGGGCTGGTCGTCATCAGGCCCGACGGCAAGCTGTACGTGCAGTCGGGCGCCGGCAACCTCGGCACGCACTCGGTGATCGATACGGCGCGCGTCGCCGCCGAGGTGCTCGACGTGCCGTGGGATCGGGTCGAGGTCGTGTGGGGCGATACCAGCCGCAACCTGCCGTGGACCTGCACCTCGGACGGCAGCCAGACGATGCATGCGATGTCGCGGGCGAATCACGCGGGGGCGATGGATGCGCGGCGCAAGCTGCAGGAGATCGCGGCCCGCGATCTCGGGGGCCGGCCCGAGGAGTATCGCGTCGGCGGCGCCGGCGTGTATCACGCCGGCAATCCGTCGCGGCGTCTCACATTCGAGAAGGCCGCTCAGCGCGCCATCGAGCTCGGCGGCAAGTACGACGGCCACGAACTCCCCGGCGACATTCACGCCTTCACGCG
>Ga0134122_10002865_pt1 | contig 12712 bp, 5 predicted proteins | sample KB302_FD_96461 | JGI IMG/M metagenome (GOLD analysis project Ga0134122, IMG submission 96461) | Terrestrial soil microbial communities without Nitrogen fertilizer from Kellogg Biological Station, Michigan, USA - KB3-0-2 | ecosystem: Environmental > Terrestrial > Soil > Unclassified ...
GCACCTGGGATCGTGGGCGCGCGTGCCGGAGGAGGGCAATCGCTACCTCACGTATCGCGAGCTCGCGACGCGGCTGGCGGACCACGTCACGCGCCTGGGGTTCACCCACGTCGAGCTCATGCCCGTGATGGAGCATCCGTTCTACGGCTCGTGGGGTTACCAGGTCACGGGGTACTTCGCGCCGACCGCACGCTATGGCGTGCCGCAGGATTTCATGTACCTCGTCGATCACCTGCACTCGCGCGGCATCGGCGTAATTCTCGATTGGGTGCCGTCGCATTTCCCCACCGATGAGCACGGGCTCGCGTTCTTCGACGGCACCCACCTCTACGAGCACGCGGATCCGCGCAAGGGTTTTCACCCGGAGTGGGGCAGCTCGATCTTCAACTACGGCCGCGCCGAAGTTCGCAACTTCCTCGCCTCGAACGCTCTCTTCTGGCTCGACAAATATCACATCGATGCGCTGCGCGTGGACGCGGTGGCTTCGATGCTGTACCTCGACTACGCGCGCAAGCCGGGCGAATGGATCCCGAATCACTACGGCGGCAACGAAAATCTCGAGGCGGTCTCGTTCCTGCGCAGTTGCAACGAAGCCGTGTACCGCGATCACCCGGGGACGCAGACGATTGCCGAGGAGTCGACCGCTTGGCCGATGGTGTCTCGGCCGACCTATCTCGGCGGACTCGGCTTCGGCCTCAAATGGAACATGGGTTGGATGCACGACACGCTGAAGTACTTCCAGCAGGACTCGATCCATCGGAAGTACCACCATAACCAGCTCACGTTCGGCCTGTGGTACGCGTTCACCGAGAACTTCGTGTTGCCGCTCTCGCACGACGAGGTCGTGCACGGCAAGGGCTCGCTCGTCGGCAAGATGCCGGGCGACGAATGGCAGCAGTTCGCGAACCTGCGCCTGCTGTACGGCTACATGTGGGCGCATCCGGGCAAACAGCTGCTGTTCATGGGCGGCGAGTTCGGCCAGAAGCGCGAATGGACGCACGACGAGAGCCTCGAGTGGCACGTGCTGCAATACCCGCTACATGCCGGCGTGCAGCACTGGTTGCGCGACCTCAATCACCTCTACCGCACCTTGCCCGCCCTGCACGCGCGCGACTTCTCACCCGACGGCTTCGAGTGGATCGATTGCAATGACGGCGACGCGAGCGTGCTGTCGTTCGTGCGCCGCGGGCCGGGGCCCGACGACCTCGTGCTCGTGGTGTGCAACTTCACGCCGGTGTCGCGCAGCAATTACCGCGTCGGCGTGCCGCGCGGCGGGCGGTGGACGGAGCGTCTCAACAGCGACGCGCCGCGCTACGGCGGGAGCGGCGAGGGCAATCTCGGCGGCGTCGACGCCGCGCCGATCGGCGCGCACGGCCGGCTCCATTCGTTGACGCTATGGCTGCCGCCGCTCGCGGCGCTGTATTTCACGCCGGAAGATCGTGGATGACCCGCGCGCGCGTCGTCATCGAGAACATCGTGCCGCAGGTCGATGGCGGCCGCTTCGCGGTCAAGCGCGTGCGCGGCGACACGGTGAGCGTATCGGCGGACGTATTCGCGGACGGTCACGACCTCGTGGCCTGCGCCGTCCTGTTCCGGCGCCGCGGCGACACTGAATGGCAACGCGTCGCGATGAGCGGCGCGGGAAACGACCGCTTTGCCGCGCAATTCGCGGTGCGCGAGCTCGGCCGTTATGAGTTCACCGTCGAGGCGTGGGTCGATCACCTCGCGACTTGGAAGCGGGACATCGAGAAGAAGCGTGCCGCCGGGCAGGACACCCGCGTCGACGAGGCGCGCGGTGCGCAGCTCGAGCGAGCGGGTATCGATCCGGATCTCGTCACGCGTCACGAGCCGCCGCTGCCCGTCGAGGTGGAACGCGAGCTCGCGCGCTTCTCGAGCTGGTACGAGCTGTTTCCGCGCTCCACGAGCGACGAGCCCGGCAAGCACGGCACCTTCGCCGATTGCGCGGCGCGCCTGCCTTACGTCGCGTCGATGGGCTTCGACATCTTGTACTTGCCGCCGATCCATCCGATCGGTTTCACCGAGCGCAAGGGACCCAATAACAAGGTCGGTGCCGCGAAAGCCGATGTCGGCAGCCCCTGGGCGATCGGCGCCGCGAGCGGCGGCCACAAGGCCACGATCACGGAGCTGGGGTCGCTAGAAGACTTCGCGCGGCTGCGCCGCGAGGCGGCGGAGCTCGGCATCGAGATCGCGATCGACATCGCGTATCAGTGCAGCCCCGATCACCCGTACGTGCGCGAGCACCCGGAATGGTTCCTGAAGCGCGCCGACGGCACGGTTCAATACGCCGAAAACCCGCCCAAGAAATACCAGGACATCTACCCGTTTTACTTCGAGACCACGGCTTGGCGCGCGCTTTGGCAGGAGCTGAAGAGCGTGGTCGATTTTTGGATCGAGGCCGGAGTCCGGGTATTCCGGGTCGACAACCCGCACACCAAGCCATTTCCGTTCTGGGAGTGGTTGATCGGCGAGGTGCGCAGCGCGCACCCCGACGTCATCTTTCTCTCTGAAGCCTTCACGCGCCCCAAGGTGATGTACCGGCTCGCCAAGCTCGGCTTTTCTCAGTCGTACACCTACTTCACGTGGCGCAACACGCGCCAGGAAATCGAGCAATACCTCACCGAGGTCACGCGCCCACCGGTGTCCGACTATTTCCGGCCCAGTCTCTGGCCGAACACGCCCGATATCCTGCCCGAATACCTGCAATTCGGCGGGCGGCCCGCGTTCATGGCGCGTCTCGTGCTCGCCGCGACGCTCGGCGCGAGCTACGGCATCTACGGACCCGCGTTCGAATTGCTCGAGCACGAGCCGCGCGAGCCGGGCAGCGAGGAATACCTCGATTCGGAGAAGTACCAGCTGCGTCAGTGGGATCTCGACCGCCCCGACAGCCTGCGCGACTTGATCGCGCGAGTGAACCGCATCCGACGCGAGCATCGCGCGCTGCAGTCCGACTCGAGCTTGCGCTTCCACTCCGTCGACAACGATTCGATCATCGCCTACAGCAAGTCCACCGAGGACGGCGAGATCATCCTGGTCGCGGTGAACCTCGATCCGCGTTACCGCCAGTCCGGCTGGATCGATCTCGACCTCGCCGGCTTCGGGCTCGCGGTTGAGAAATCGTTTCAGGTCCACGATCTGCTGACCGATGCTCGCTTCTTGTGGCATGGAGCTCGCAACTACATCGAGCTCGATCCTCGAACGCTGCCGGCCCACGTGTTCCGCCTCCGGCGCAAAGTGCGCACCGAGCACGACTTCGACTACTACCTCTAAGCCCGGAAGTGATGAGCACGCCCGCGCCCGTCTCGGCACAGGATCCCCTCTGGTACAAGGACGCCGTCGTGTACGAAGTACACGTGCGCGCGTTCTTCGACAGCAATAACGACGGCATCGGCGATTTTCGCGGGCTCATCCGTAAGCTCGACTACATCCAGGATCTCGGCGTCAACACCATCTGGCTGTTGCCCTTCTACCCGTCGCCGGGCCGAGACGACGGCTATGACATCGCCGACTACCGCAACATCCATCCGCAGTACGGCACGCGCGGCGATTTCAAGCACTTCGTGCGCGAAGCGCACCGGCGAAACTTACGCGTGATCACGGAGCTCGTCATCAATCACACCTCGGACCAGCATCCGTGGTTCGAGGCGGCGCGCCGCGCGCCGGCCGGCTCGCGCAAGCGCAACTTCTACGTGTGGAGCGACGATCCGAAGAAGTATGCGGGCACGCGCATCATCTTCACGGACACCGAGACCTCGAACTGGGCTTTCGACCCGGTCGCGAAGTCGCACTACTGGCATCGGTTCTTCAGTCACCAGCCCGACCTCAACTTCGACAATCCGCTGGTGGAGCGCATCGTGTTGCGCACCATGCGCTTCTGGCTCGACCTCGGCGTCGACGGGCTGCGTCTCGACGCGATTCCGTACCTCGTTGAGCGCGAGGGCACGAGCAACGAAAACTTGCCCGAGACGCACGACCTCGTGAAGCGAATTCGCAAGGTGATCAACGACGACTACGCCGACCGCATGCTGCTCGCCGAGGCGAACATGTGGCCGGAGGACGTGCGCGACTATTTCGCGGATGGCGACGAGTGCCACATGGCGTACCACTTCCCGCTGATGCCGCGCATGTACATGGCGATCGCTCAGGAAGACCGCCATCCGATCGTCGAGATCATCGACCAGACGCCGGACATCCCCGACAACTGCCAGTGGGCCATCTTTCTGCGCAATCACGACGAGCTCACGCTCGAGATGGTGACCAGCCGCGAGCGCGACTACATGTACCAGATGTACGCCGCCGACCCGCGTGCGCGGCTCAACCTCGGCATTCGCCGGCGGCTTGCGCCCCTCATGGACAACGATCTCGAGCGCATCAAGCTCATGAACAGCTTGCTGCTGTCGATGCCAGGCTCGCCGATCATTTATTACGGCGACGAGATCGGCATGGGCGACAACTTCTACCTCGGCGACCGCAACGGCGTGCGCACACCGATGCAGTGGAGCCCTGATCGCAACGCGGGCTTCTCGCGCGCCGATCCGCAGCAACTTTATCTACCTCCGATCATGGACCCGGTTTACGGCTACGAGTCGGTGAACGTCGAGGCGCAGCTTCGCGACCGCTCGTCCCTGCTCAACTGGATGAAGCGCATGCTGCAGGTGCGCAAGACGTCGCAGGCTTTCGGCCGCGGCACGTTGCGCTTCATCCGTCCGGCCAACCGGCGCATCTTCGTCGCCTTACGCGAGTATGGCGACGACGTGATCCTGTGTGTCGCCAACCTGTCGCGGTCGGCGCAGCCCGTGGAGCTCGACCTTACGCAGTTCAAGGGAACCGTTCCGGTCGAGCTGCTCGGCCGCACGTCGTTCCCGCCGATCGGCGAGCTGCCGTACTTGCTGACGCTGCCGGGCTACGCCTTCTACTGGTTCAGGCTGAGCCGCGACACCGCGCCGCCGGCCTGGCACGAAAACGTAGTGCGCGACGAGGCGCCCGTGCTCGTGCTGACCGAGGGGCTCAACAGCTTCTGGCCGACGCGCGTGGCCGCCTGGCGCGGCGCGGCCGCGACCAAGCTGCGTCACCAGTTCGAACGCGAGATCCTGCCGAGCTATGTCGCGGCGCAGCGCTGGTTCTCGGGCAAGAGCGGTCGCGTCGAAAGCGCGACACTCGCCGATGGCGTGGAATGGCGGACGCCGGTCGGCAGCTGGATGCTCGGCCTGTTCGACGTGGCCAGCCCGGGTGGCACCGAGCGCTATTTTATACCGCTGCTTCTCGCGTTCGAGACGGAAGAGGCGCGGCTCAACCGGCTCCAGACCGCCGTGATTGCGCGGGTGCGGCAGAAAGGCGTCGTCGGCGTGCTCGCCGAGGCGACCGCCGACGAACACTTCGGCCAAGCGGTGCTCGATGCCGTCGCGGCGAGCACGCAAATCCGCGCCCGGAACGGCAGCTTCGTGTTCATGCCGACGCGCTCTTTCGTCGCGCTGCGCGGCAACGACAAGGAAGGCACGAGCGCTCAGGTGCTCAAGCTGCAGGGCAGCAACACCGCGATGCGAATCGGCGAGCATCTGTTCCTCAAGGTCTACCGTCGTCTGCAAGTCGGCGAGAGTGTGGAGCTCGAAGTGGGTCGGTTCCTCACGGACGTGGCTCACTTCGACCACATCGTGCCGGTCGCCGGCGCTGTGGTGTTTCGCGGCGACGACGGCGGCGCGTACACCGTGGCTCTGCTCCAAGCCTTCGTCGCGAACCAGGGCGACGGCTGGGACTTCACGATCAATTATCTCAAGCGCTTTCTCGAGGACCGGCAGAGCGCCGAAGCGTCCGCCGAGTACGCGCACGGCGCCTACCTCGCCCTCGTGGGCGTGCTCGCGACGCGCGTCGCGCAACTGCACGCCGCGCTGCTCACGCCGACGGACGACCCGGCTTTCAAGCCCGAGCCTATCGTCGCGGCGGACCTGCTCGCGTGGCGCGCGCGCGTGCGGCGCGAAGCCGAGGAGACCCTACGGCAGCTCGGCGCGAGTGAGATCGCCACGGACAAGGTGCGTGCAGCGCGCGACGCGTTGCTCGCGCGTGCCGCGGCGCTCGACGCGCGGATCGACACGCTCACCAAGCTCGAGCCGGCAGCGCTCGGCGTCAAGCAGCGTCATCATGGCGACATTCACTTGGGACAGGTGCTCGTGCGGCGCAATGACTTCCTGATCGTCGACTTCGAGGGCGAGCCCGCGCGCCCGCTGTCGGAGCGCCGCGAGAAGTCGTCCGCGCTGCGCGACGTGGCGGGGTTGCTACGTTCCTTCTCGTACGCACGTCGCGCGGTAGTCGAGAACGGCACGGGCGCGACCGGCGAGGCGCGAGCCGCACGCGAAGCGAGGCTCGCGCGCTGGGAAGCCGCAACGCGTGCTGCTTTCCTCGCGGCCTATGAGACCGCGGCTCGCAAGGCCGGTCTCATGGACGCACTCGCGCCGCGGCTGCCGCTGCTGCAGCTGTTCGAGATCGAGAAGGCGTTGTACGAGCTGCGCTACGAGCTGCGTAGCCGGCCCGACTGGGTCGCGCTACCGCTCAACGATCTGCTCGCGATCCTGACGTGAGCCGCGCCGCCTTCGGCGCGGAGATCGAGGCGGACGGGCACGTCCGCTTTCGCTTATGGGCGCCTAGCGCCGACACCGTGGCGCTCGTGCTGCCAGTGCTCGAAGGCGGCGCGGCGCGCGAGATACCGATGCAGCGCGAAGAGGGCGGTTGGTTCGGCGTGCAGGCTTCGGTGCCGGTGGGTGCCTTCTATTCGTTTCGGATCGACGGCTGCGTCGTGCCCGACCCGGCAGCTCGCGCAAACGACGACGTGCACGGCGCGAGCCGGGTCGTCGACCCGCGCTCCTATCTGTGGCGCGACCGCGGTTGGCGCGGCCGACCGTGGCACGAGGCCGTCATCTACGAGGTTCACGTCGGCACGTTCACGCCGAGCGGCACGTTTCGCGCTGCGCTCGACAAGCTCGACCACCTCGCTGCGCTCGGCGTGACCTTCGTCGAGCTCATGCCGGTCGCCGAATTCGCCGGCACGCGCGGCTGGGGCTATGACGGCGTGTTGTGGTTCGCGCCGGAGTCCGCGTACGGCGAGCCCGATGACCTCAAGGCGTTCGTCGATGCGGCGCACTCGCGCGGTCTCGGCGTGCTGCTCGACGTCGTCTACAACCACTTCGGTCCGGAAGGCAACTGGCTGCACGCTTACGCGCCCGAGTTCTTCAACCCCGAGCATCACACGCCATGGGGGGCAGCGATCAACTACGACGGCGACGCTAGCCGCACCGTTCGCGAATTCGTGATCCGTAATGCGCTCTACTGGCTCGAGGAATTTCATTTCGACGGTCTGCGGCTCGATGCCGTGCACGCGCTCCGCGACAGCTCCTCGCCGCACATCCTCATCGAGCTCGCGCGGCGCGTGCGCGCCGGTCCGGGGCGCGAGCGCCATGTGCACCTGGTGCTCGAGAACGTCTTCAACCAAGCGACGCTGCTCGGCTCGCCCGGCGATCCCGAGCGCTACGACGCGCAATGGAACGACGATTTCCACTACTGCCTGCACGCGCTGCTAACGGACGAGAACGACGGCTACTACGTCGACTTCGTCGGGCGAGCGCACGAGCTGCTTCGCCGTTGCCTTGCGCAGGGCTTCTCGTTCCAGGGTGAACGCTCGCGCTACCGCGGCGGCCGCGTGCGCGGCGAGCCGAGTAGTCATCTGCCGCCCACCGCGTTCGTCTGCTTTCTTCAGAACCACGATAAGATCGGCAACCGAGCGCGAGGCGATCGCTTGACGACCATCGTTCGCGACGCTTCCGCCCTGCGCGCCGCGGTCGCCATTCTGCTCCTCGCGCCCGCACCACCGCTGCTGTTCATGGGCGAGGAATGGGGTGCGCCGGAACCGTTCCCGTTCTTCTGTGACTTCGAGCCGGAGCTCGCGCGCCGGGTGACGGAGGGCCGCATGCGCGAATTCGAGACGCGCTTCCGGCGCGGTGCAGCGCTGCCCGACCCAAACGATCCCGCGACCTTCCGTGCGGCCGCTCTCGATTGGACACGGCTCGGCGCGGCGCCGCACTCGGAGTGGCTCAACTACTACCGTGAGCTGCTCGGAATTCGCGCGCGCGAGATTGTGCCGCGCGTGCCACACATTACGGGTGTGTCCGCCGGCGGAACCGGCGCGCTGCTCCTCGTGCGTTGGCGCCTGTCCGACGGCGCGACGCTCGCGCTCGATGCGAATCTCTCTGCCGAGCCGGTGCGTGCGCCGAGCGGCGCCGGTCGCGTGCTGTTCGCAACGCCGCGGGCCGAGGTCGCGCGCGGCTTCGCGGCCGAGCTGCCGGCTTGGGGCGTGATCTGGCGTCTGGAACCGGACGACCCCGGGTCGCGGCGCCGCTGATCAGCGCCCCGGCGCGGTGATTTGCGCGGGGCGGCCTCGCAGTACGACCGCTTCCCAGCGCCGCTTGTTGGCAATCGCCCACAGTAGCGGTATAAGTACCCTGCGCTCGTTCGTTGTTCGTCATCCGGGGGGATTCGATGAAAAACGCAACTCTGCGCATGTCGTCGCTTGTCTTAGCGGCGGTGTGCGTCCTACCAACTTGCGCGTTTGCGCAGCTCGAAGAGATCGTCGTCACGGCTACACGGCGTGAGACGAACCTGCAAGACACACCGCTGTCGATTCAAGCGTTCACCAACGAGCAACTCGAGCTCGGCGGCATCACGAACGGTCGGGACCTCGGCATCATGGTGCCGAACGTCGTGTTGAATCCGAACACGGGCGGCGCCCAGTCGAATTTCTACGTGCGCGGCTTGCCCGGTGTAGGCCTGTACGTCGACGGCGTATGGCAAGACGGGTTCGGGTTCCAGCAAATGGACTTTACCGAGATGGAGCGCGTCGAGGTGCTCCGCGGCCCGCAGGGCACGCTGTTCGGGCGCAACACCAACGGCGGCGCCGTCAACATGACGACGAAGAAGCCGGCCGACGAGTTCGGCGCTCGCGTGAAGCTCACCATGGGCGACTTCGACCGCCGCGACGCGCAGGTTGCAGTGGATCTCCCGATCACCGACAAGCTCAAGTCGAAGTTCATCGGCGCTATGTATCAGAACGACGGCTTCCTCAAGGGGCTCACGACCCCTTGGAACTTCGGCGCTCAGGACGACACGATTCTCAAGGCGGACTTCCTGTGGAAGGCTACCGACAAATTCTCGCTGCGCTTTACGTACGACGACGAGAACAAACGTGGCACCGATCCGCGCATCCATCGGATGACGCGCTACGACAACTCGAAGATCTACGCGTACAACATCATGCTCGGCGCCTATCAGGCGCAGGCCGCCGCGGCGTGTCAGGCGGACCTCGTGCGGTGCGCGTCGATTGGGGCAGGTACCGCGGGCCGACCTGCGGGACTTCCGAACTACTTCAACGCGGCCACGAATACGTGGTCGGCACCGCCGAGCGTAGGCTTCGGCACGCGTTACACGGGCGTCGCGAGCCCCGCTTTCAACCCCGCGACGCATACGACGGACTACCAGGGCGGTATCAAGAGTGCGTTCGGCGACATCGTGAACGGCGTGTATGTTCCGAATGCGCGAATGCCCGACATCACGTTCAACGGCCCGGGTCAGGTCGGCAAATGGGAGACGAAATCCGACTCCATGCAGAACGGCATCATCGCAGACTTGAACTACGCGACGCTGACCGCTGACTGGGACATCAAGGACAGGCTGCATTTTCAGGCGATCCTCGCGAGCTGGGATCAGGATCAACGCCAGGTCATCGACTTCGACGGCACGGAGTTCCTGATCACGACGGACGACCTCAAGCAGCGACGAAAGAACGATTCCGTCGAGTTGCACCTGACGGGGTCAACGAAGAGCGGCCGTATCAACTGGATCGGGGGCTACTACCAGCTCGATCAGAGCCTCGACTTCCGCAACACGCGCTGGGGCATGTGGGAGTTCGTCGTGCCTAACTACGGCCCCAGCATCCCGGCGATCAACACCGCCACGAGCGAGTACGTGCGTCAGACCGCGACGCTGCTCAATTTGAACGGCGTCACCGGAGGCAACATGCTGACGCCGGACAACTCATCCGTCGCTTACGGCGCGAACCGCTATCCGTGGAATTTGGGCTCGATCGCGACGGACAACCTCACGAATCGCTGGGACAAGGACCATGCGTTCTTCGGCGAAGCGACGATCGGCGTCACGAAGAAGCTGGATCTCACGTTCGGCGCGCGGATCAGTGACAGGTCGGGCGGCGACAAGACGTACACGCCGAACGACGGGTTCCGGACGCCGGACCCCGCGGTCCCGCCCCAAGGCGACCCGTTCTCCTACAGCGCCGTTACGCGCGACGTGTCGGACCCACCCACGCCGACCACGGACACCTACAAGTTCTCGGCTGCGTACCACGTGCGCGACACGATGATGTTCTATACCACGTATTCGGAGGGGTTCACGCAGGAGAGCACGCCGCTCACGACGATCGGGCCGATCGCGACTCCGCCGTCGTTCTGCGGGCCCCGCGTCGACGCGACGCACGTAGTCTGCACGCTACCGCAGGAGAACGTCGAGAACAAAGAGGTCGGCATGCGATCCGACTGGCTCGCAGGGAAGCTGCGCTTCAACGCGACGTACTTCGACTCCCTCTGGAAGGGCATGCGCGTCAACCTATTGCCTACGGACACCGCCGGGAACACCCAGCCTTTCCCTATCCAGTCCGGCGAAGGCAGGGGAACCGCATCGGGATGGGAGTTCGAGGTGGTCTGGGTGCCGACCAACCGGCTGCGCCTGAATTTCGGCCTCGGATTGATCGACACGAATTACATCCAATCGGGCACGTTCGACGGCGTGACCGGCAACTACCCTGGAGCGCCGTTCGCGTACGCGCCCGAGCACAGCGGAACGATCGGCGCGAACTACGAAATCCCGATGAGCAACGGCGGCCACATCCTGCTCGTCGGCGACTACGGCTACATGGGGCCCTATGCACGCGACGCCGCTTATCAGCGCACACTGATCGACGCGAACGGCAAACCGATCCTCGAGCCCTCCTATGGCATATTGAACGGTCGCTTCGTCTACGAGCCGGGGAACCGCAAGTACAGCGTCGAAGTCTGGGGCAAGAACTTGACGGACGAGCTGTATATCAACGGCGGTTTCGACACGCGCGATACGTGGGGCTATGACTTCGCGATCGTCGGCCGGTCGCGCGAGGTCGGCGTAACGTTGAGCTTCACGTTCTAGAACAGACATACGCGAGAAGCGGCATGCGTCGCCAAGCAAAAGGCAGTCGCCCGAACAGGGTCCGCTGCACCTGCCGCCGTGAGGGTGTCGATTCGTGGCCTTTAGGGGCGCGCCCCCGCGTCGAGCCGCAACCCTGCAATGAACGCATGTAGCTCGCGCAGCACGTCGGGCTCGTTCGATAGAAACACGTAGTGGTGCGCGCGCTCGAGCCGCACGACGCGCGCGCCCGGCACTCCTTCCTCGAACGCCTTGGCCTGCAGCGTGACGAGAGACTCGGTCTGCGCGAGCGCCTCACGGACTTTGGACGGATCGGGCGCGCGGTCGACCCACGAACCCATGTCGTGCGGCGTGGCGAAGATCGCGAGCGCCGGAACGCGAATGGCCGAGTATTTCTGCACGCCGGCCAGGATCGCGGCGTTGCCCGGCGACTCGCGAGGCGGCCCCGGCTTACCGTCTGGTAGCGGCACCGCGAGCGCGCGAAACTCGGCTTCCGGCAACGAGATGCCGTTGGTCCGCGAATACCACGCTCGCACGGTGTCGAAGCTCACGATGTCTTCTGGCCCCGGAGGCGGCGCGCTCACCCCCGCGGTGGTCTTCATCATCTGCTCGAAGGTCGCGCCTTTACCGTTGTCGAACGCGTAGCCATACGCCGCGTCGAGATAGACGACGCCCGCGGCTCGCTCCGGATGGCGCGTCGCGATCGAGCTCAGCTCCGCACCGCCGAACGAGTGGCCGACGAGCACGGGTCGATCGATCTTGAGCTCGTCGAGAACCGCGAGCACGTCGTCGCCGAGCCGATCGGACTCGTAGCCCGAGGCCGGTGCCGACGCGCCGTAACCGCGACGCGTGACACCGTAAACGTGGTATTCGCTCGTAAGCTTCGGCGCGAAATCATCGAACACGTGTGCCGTATTGCCGAGGCCTGCGAGTAGCACGACCGGTCGTCCGGTCCCGCCCCAGTCGAGCACTTCGAGGCGCACGTCGGGCGCGACGGTGACGAAGCGAGCCGTGTGTGGCGACGGATCGTGCCACCCCGGTTGCGCGGCCGCCACGAACGCGCCGAGCGCCGCGACGGTTGCGATCAAGATCGTCGAACGCATGAAGCGTTGCTCCTTTGAGGCTTCGGTCCGCGGAAAGATGCACGCTCTCGCCGAATGGATGCGAGCGACAAGGGTGTGCCACGAGATTGACACATTCCTGGACGATCTAAGTGAATCTGTGACAGCGGGTGACAATCGCGCGGGACGTCGCTGCGCACGCGCACGTTCGCCGCGCGGTCCGCGCTATACCGATCCGGCTATTCTTCGGCCGCGAAGCGCAGGCCCTTGACGATGTAGTTGATGAGCACCGCGACGCCGAGGTAGGCCGCGACGAATAACAGGGACCCGCCGAGCGAGATGCCGTCGAAGGCGCCTTGAACGCCGAGCGAGTACGTCATGCCGACGCAGAACCCGCCGAA
>Ga0134122_10002867_pt1 | contig 12711 bp, 11 predicted proteins | sample KB302_FD_96461 | JGI IMG/M metagenome (GOLD analysis project Ga0134122, IMG submission 96461) | Terrestrial soil microbial communities without Nitrogen fertilizer from Kellogg Biological Station, Michigan, USA - KB3-0-2 | ecosystem: Environmental > Terrestrial > Soil > Unclassified ...
AGCCAGACCGCCGAAACGAGCCTGGCCACCGAACTGGGCAAGAGGCAGGTTGTGGTTCGATCTCTGCTCGCGCCCCTGCGTCCGTTGAACAACATTACCGCCGCTGCTCTGGCGATTGAGGTCGCGCCCTCAGGAGGCAAGCTTGCTGACCTGAATTCTCCGGCCTACCAGCAACTGGTGGCCGAATCGGTTACGGCGGGAATCGAAGCGGTTCGAGACCAACTGGGAGAGAAACGATGATCCCGCGCCATCTGATGATTGGCATTGCGGCCATGCTGGCGGTGGCCCTGGGAATGAGCTTCTATGCCTGGCGGATGCGCGGCCGAGCCGCTCAGACCGAGACCCCCGCTGAGTACGCTCATCCCGTATCGGCTCCGGTGCAGGGGCCCACGGAGCAGGTAACACTTTATGTCGCCTATGACGATCCCGGCGTACTTCGCTCGCAATCGGCCAGCATTCCACTACCGGCGGGGCGGCAGGAGCGGGCACAGGAGCTGCTGCGGGCGCTGCTGGCGCTCTACCTGGACAAGTCTTCCTCGCATCCGCTGGGCCCCGGCGCCGAGGTGCGCGACGTGTACCTGGTCGATCCCGGGTTGGCCGTAATCGACGTCAACGACGCCTTCGCCGACGGCCATCGCTCCGGAATCATGGCGGAAGAACTGACCGTGGCCTCGCTGGTGCAAACTTTGGCGACAGGCATCCCCGGAATTAATCGGGTCAAGATTCTGGTGGGTGGCAGAGAACGGGAGACGTTGGCAGGACACGCGGACTTGTCTAGCGTTTACGACGTTTCGGCGGTGGGGCAGATGGTGGCGGAGTTGCAGTAGAGAGCAATTGGCACTTAGCAATTGGCACTTAGCTAAAGCCGCCCCTGGCAACTGCGAACCGACAACTGTGATCTGACAACTGGGTATTTGCCACTTGCCAATCGCCGATGTATCTCGGCTGCTAGAATCTTCCCATGTTCTACCGCTCCGACAAACGCTCTCCGGACCAGCTTCGGCCGGTCAATATCATTCCCAATTTCATCAATACAGCTGAAGGATCGGTCCTTATCGAGCTGGGCAATACCCGTGTGATCTGCACCGCATCAGTCGAAGAAACGGTGCCGCAGTTCATGCGCAATCGGGGCAAGGCTGGATTTCCAGCGAGTACAGCATGCTGCCTCGCGCCACTTTGACCCGCACGCCGCGCGAAGTCAGCAAAGGGCGTCCCAGCGGACGCACTCACGAAATCCAACGCTTGATCGGACGCTCGTTGCGCGCAGTCACCGATCTCGAACGCCTGGGCGAGCGCACCATCTGGATTGACTGCGACGTCATCCAGGCGGACGGCGGCACTCGCACTGCGTCGGTTACAGGCGCTTTCGTCGCGCTTGGTCTGGCGCTGGAAAAACTGGTGGAGGCGGGCACCCTGACTTCGGTTCCGTTCCGCGACTATTTGGCTGCGGTGAGCGTCGGGATTGTAGATGGCGAGATCCTGCTGGACCTGGCCTACGAGGAAGACTCGCGCGCTGACGTGGACATGAACTTCGTCATGACCGCGGGCCGCAAGCTGGTCGAAGTACAGGCCACGGCAGAGCACCAGGTGTTCGACGAGGAACAACTGGGAAAGATGATTGGCCTGGCCAGCCAGGGTGTGCAATCGCTCATTGCGAAGCAACAGGCAGTGCTTGGGACGCTGACGCTTCGGCAGTAAACCTCGAGGCAGTCAACCCTCGTGTCGCTTAACGATTGCCAAATCTAGCATGCCCTAACCGTTCGTCCGCGTCCTGCCCTTGGCCAATGCTGAGAACAGCGGAGCCCCCCACGTGCTGATTGCGAGCAAAGAACCGAACAGAATAATAGCGTCGAAGCTGGAGCGTCCCTCGCGAACAAAATAGACGTCTTTCAAGTTGAGCCACAAAGCGAATTCATCGAGAGTCAGCGCCGCACCCAATCCATATAGCAACGACATCAAACCGCTGGCTAAGACAGACGACGAGTCGCTCCCGTTTCCCACTTCGCACAGCCAGCCGTAGCCCACCAACAGCAGGATAAAAATCCCGAAAACCAGGTGATGGATGTGACGACCGTCCATGATGACGTAGTGAAACGGCGGAATATGGTGCAAGATGCAAAAGACCATGCCCCGTACGATGGCGAAGGTCAAAAAGAAGCTGACCGAAGCGATAAACAGCCGCCGCCGTGGACGCTCGGCGATGTGCTCGCGGAGAAGAGAGCCAAAACGAGTGCGGCGAAGAACGAAAAGCAATCCCGAAATCGTGGTCAGAAGAACCGGCAGGAGAATCCAGTCGCTTTGCATGGGCCATTAAACCGCGACTGGGATACTGCTGTCATCCTGAGAAGCGGAGCCCTTCGCTAGGCGAAGGGCCCCCGACGAAGGACCTGTGCGTTGAGGGACAATCGCTGCGCCGCAGCCCCAGTGGTGTTCCTGCGAGCAGACACAAATGGGAAGTAGCGCGGTATGCATAGGTCCTTCGCTTTCGCTCAGCTGCGCGGAACGAAGGACTGCTCAGGATGACATCTGCTGTAGGGACCGGATGACCCTAGTATACGAAACCTGGCACCAGGCTGGCGAATTGCCGAATTTCCCTATCCCGCGTCAGTAGCCTTCTCCATGGTTTACAATTGGGGCGAATTTCACGCTTCCGTCGGAGGAATTTATGAAACTCACCCCAGGAAAACTGGCTGGGCTCAGGAAGGTTTCGAACGAACGCGGGGTCATTGCCGCGGCCGCCATGGACCAACGCGGCTCGTTACAGAAATCGCTGGCCAAGGAGAAAGGCGCCGAAGTGAGCGATGCCATGATGGAAGAATTCAAGTCGCTGGTGACTGAGGTGCTCACGCCCCATGCCAGTGCGATCCTTCTGGATCCCGAGTGGGGACTTCCGGCTTCCAAGCGGCGCGCCAAGAATGCTGGACTGCTGCTAGCCTATGAAAAGACCGGTTACGACAAGACCGGTCCCGGGCGTCTGGGCGACCTGTTGGATTTCTGGTCAGTGCGCCGCCTGAAAGAAGCGGGCGCGGACTGCCTCAAAATCCTGCTGTACTACTCTCCCTTCGACCCCAAAGACATCAACGACCAGAAGCATGCCTGGGTGGAACGCATCGGGGACGAATGCCGCGGCAATGACATTCCGTTCTTCCTCGAGTTCGTGGGTTACGAAGAAGGCGCGGACGAAAAGGGTCTGGACTACGCCAAGAAAAAGCCAAAGATCGTTGCCGCCAGCATGAAAGAGTTCAGCAAGGATCGCTATGGTGTGGACGTCCTCAAAGTCGAAGTGCCGATCAATATGAAGTATGTGGACGGCACCAAGGCCTTCGGCGGACAGAAAGCCTACAGCAAGATGGAAGCCATGGGCCTGTTTCTGGAGGCGGCGACGGCCACCACCAAGCCGTTTATTTATCTATCTGCGGGCGTCAGCAATGCCGAATTTACCGAGGCGCTGGAGCTGGCTGCCGAGTCCGGGGTGAAGTTCAATGGGGTGCTCTGCGGCCGGGCCACCTGGAAAGAGGGCATTCCGATTTACGCCAAGCAGGGTGCCAATGCCTTCCGCGAATGGCTGGAAACCGAAGGCGTGACCAACATCAACAACGTCAATGCTCGTTTGAAGGCTGCGACGCCCTGGTATCCGATTTACGGGGTTGAGCCGGCGATGATGACCGCATAAACCACGTTATTTAGAAGACCGGAAAGGGCGGGCTTCGCGGCTCGCCTTTTTTCTGAATCCATACCTGTTCTCTTGGCGCCTACCGCGAATACATAGGTCCTTCATGGCCTGAAGGCCATTCAGGATGACAACCCTCTTGGGGGATCTTGTGAATGAGCGTACTCCCACCGCATTGATCACCGGCGCTTCCGGCGGCATTGGATACGAACTTGCCAAGCTCTGTGCCAACGACCATCACAACCTGGTGCTGGTCGCGCGCAACGGACCCAGGCTGGCGCAGGTCGCGGATGAACTCCAGCGCCAGTTCGGGATCACAGTCAGGACATTTGCGCTCGATCTGTCTGAGTTGGCCGCTCCGCAGTCGTTGCTTGCGCAAGTGCAGCGCGATGGCATTGCCGTGAATATTCTGGTTAACAACGCGGGCTACGGCATCTATGGAGAATTCGCCGACGTCCCGCTGGAAGAAAGCCTGGGGCAGATCCAGCTCAACGTCACTGCCCTCACCGAGCTCACCAAGCTCTTTCTTGGGCAAATGCTCGAACGCCGCTCGGGCAAGATCATGAATGTGGCTTCGACCGCGGGCTTTCAGCCCGGTCCATTGATGGCGGTTTACTACGCGACCAAGGCTTATGTGATTTCATTTTCGGAAGCGCTGGCGAACGAACTGGCTGACAAGGGGATCACCGTGACCTGCCTCTGTCCGGGAGCGACCGAAACCGGGTTCGCCGGCCGCGCGGGGAACGACGCTTCGCGCTTGTTCAAAAAGCTTCGCCCCATGGACGCGAAGACCGTGGCTCGCGCCGGCTACCGCGGCCTGCTCAAAGGCAAGACGCTAGTGATTCCGGGGTTCCGAAACTGGCTGGTCGCAGAATCCATTCGCGTCTCACCTCGAAAGATGGCTACAGCGGTTTCGCGTTGGGTGTCGGAAAAAGTGGAGTAGACCCGCGCTTAGTTGGACGAGGCGGCGCGAGGAAGTGCGAATGCGACATACACTCCTCCCGAGCCTTGCTTGGCATCCTTGCCTCCGCCGGCGGCTATCACCACATACTGGCGTCCATCAATTTCGTATGTGGCGGGCGTAGCGTTACCTGAGAAGGGCAGCGTCGTTTCCCACAGCAGTTCGCCCGTAGATTTGTCGAAGGCACGAAACTTTCGGTCGAAATTAGATGCTCCGATAAAGAGCAGCCCGCCTGCCGTTACGATAGGCCCGCCGTAATTCTCGCTTCCAGTATTTTTTAGTCCCTTCGCGGCGAGTTCGGGATACTCGCCCAGCGGAATCTTCCAGGCATAGTCGCCGGTATTCAGGTTGATCGCGCTCAGTGTGCCCCAGGGCGGAATAATCGCGGGATATCCTTCAGGATCCAGGAACTTCTTGTATCCAGTGAAGCGGTATTTCATTTCCGGCGGCGCTGGCCCAGAACTTTGGAGCTTTTTGCTCTCGCCACTGGTCACGAACTCGAGGACCGCGAAGAGTTGCTCGTCGGATAAATTTGTGAACGCCGGCATTCGGCCCTTACCCTCGGTGATGGTGCTGGTAATTTCCTTCGGACTCATCCGCTCGCTGGCGCCTGTGAGGGCGGGGAACTGCGGCGGAGAGCCCGCCATGTTGTCGCCATGGCAGGCGCTGCATTGGCTCTGGTAGATTCCGCGGCCGCTTGATGCATTGCCGGTGTTTTCCGCCAGCGCTCCCGTCCACGCCATTTCATTCGCGTTTACGTAAAGAATTCCGGTCGCTGGATCCACGGCCGACCCGCCCCACTCCGCACCGCCGTCAAAGCCGGGAAATACAACCGTGTCTTTGCCTACGCTGAGCGGAACGAATTGACCTTCGCTGTTGAACTTTCTGAATTGCTCGACCGCCCAGCGGTGAGCTTCCGGAGTCCGATTGGTCAGCAGATCTTCAGTCAGCCGCTGGCGCGCATAGGGTGCCGGCTTCGTAGGCAGAGGCTGCTCCGCGGCAGCGACCTCTCCCGGAACGCTGCTGGGAGGATATTTCCGGTATTCGAGGGGAAACAGAGGTTTGCCGTTGCTGCGATCAAACAGGTAGACGAAGCCCTGCTTACTGGTCTGAGCGACGGCGTCTACTTCTTTTCCATCGTGCTGCACCGTAACCAGAGTTGGCGTTGAGGGAAAGTCCCGGTCCCAGATGTCGTGCCGGACGCCTTGAAAATGCCAGATCCGTTCTCCGGTTTCCGCATTCAGCGCGATAAGGCAGTCGGCAAAGAAGTCGTCGCCAATCCGGTTTGCGCCGTAAAAATCCATGGCAGCGGAACCCGTCGGCACGTACACAATCCCGCGCTTCAGATCAATCGCCATCCCGGCCCAGTTATTTGCTGAGCCGCTGTATTTCCAGGCGCCCTTGGGCCAGGTGTCGTATCCGAACTCTCCCGGGTGCGGAATGGTATGGAACGACCAGGCGAGTTTGCCAGTGCGGATGTTGTAGGCGCGAATATCGCCGGGAGGTCCGGGCAGCGTCTCCGGTTCACGGCCTCCCACAATCAAAAGATCCTTGTAGACGGTGCCGGGGCTGGTCAGCGCGATGGACTGGGTTTCCGGATCTCGCCCCAGATCTTTGCGTAGATCGATGCGGCCGTTCTCTCCAAAGCTTGAGAGTGGCTTTCCTGTATCCGCGTCGAGCGCATAAACCGAATTCATGATGCCTGCGAGGATGCGCTTTTCCTTGCCATCGCTCCAGAAGGCCAGGCCGCGAGCCGGCTGCCATCCGTGCACGCCGGGATCAAATTTCCATAAGAGCTTGCCGGTGGCGGCGTTGAGCGCAATTACTTTTTGTGAGGGGCTATATGCGTAGAGCACATCGCCGACGATGATTGGGCTCGTTTGAAGCCCGCCAGATTCGGCGGTATCGAAGGTCCAGGCAACTTGGAGCTGCTTTACATTCCGGCGATTGATTTGCGCTAGGACCGAGTAGTGGGTATTTTCCGGTGCGCCGCCATAGACCGGCCAGTCGAGTTGCTCAGAGGTTGTGTGCTCGATGGTAGGAGAAGTTTGCGACCGGCCAACGCTCGATGCGGCGATCCCGACCGCCATGCAGACGACGATCTTCCTCAGCGATCTCCTGCTCATGACATCCAGTTCTTTTGTCATCCTGAGCACAGGGTCGAAGGACCCTACCCGCTCTACGGACGAACAAGCTCACGGGATCTTAACAATGAAAGCCAAACACGGCTTGGTGCCACTCCGAGCCTAGGGGTCCTTCGACTCCATCCTTCGATTCGGCGAGCGAGTGGAAGGATTCCCCTCAGAATGACAGCGCCATGAAGCTCATTCCCACTCGATGGTTCCCGGCGGCTTTGACGTGATGTCATACACCACCCGGTTCACACCCTTTACCTCATTCACGATCCGGCTGGAAATAGTTTTCAGTACTTCATGCGGGAGTGGGACCCAGTCGGCAGTCATGCCATCTTCTGAATGGACGGCGCGCACGGCACAGGTGTAGGCGTAGGTGCGCTGATCGCCCATCACGCCGACCGACATCACTGGCAGCAGAACGGCGAAGGACTGCCAGATCTTGATGTAGAGACCAGCCTTCTTGATTTCGGCGCCGACAACGTCGTCGCACTCGCGCAGGATCTTCAGGCGCTCGGGCGTGACTTCACCCAGAATGCGGACTGCCAAACCCGGTCCCGGGAAAGGTTGGCGTTGCAGAACCTCTTCCGGCATGCCCAGGTCGCGGCCGATCTTTCGGACTTCATCCTTGAATAAATCTTTGAGTGGCTCGATCAGTTTGAGCTTCATCTTGTCGGGTAGGCCACCGACGTTGTGGTGGGTCTTGATCGTCTGGGACGGGCCCCGCACCGAACGCGACTCAATCACGTCGGGGTAGAGCGTGCCCTGCACCAGCCACTCCACCTTGCCTTCCGCCCTCTCAATGCGCTGCGCTTCCTCGTCGAATACCGCGATGAATTCCTTGCCGATGATTTTCCGCTTCGTCTCCGGATCAGTGACGCCGGCGAGTTTGGTGAGAAAACGCTCGGTGGCGTCAACTGCGACCAGCCGCAGCCCGAGGTTATCGCGCAAGCTTTGCTGAACCTTTTCGAACTCATTCTTGCGCAGCACGCCGTTGTTGACGAACACACAAGTTAGCCGGGAAGAACCTTTGTCGCCCCGCATGGCGCGATCCACCAGAGTGGCCGCAACCCCGGAGTCGACGCCGCCGGAGAGAGCGCAGATGGCGCGTCCCTCGCCCACGGTTTGGCGGACGCTGGCGATGGTGGCGTCAATGAAGTGTTGCGCGGTCCAGGTCGGTTTTGCGCCACAAATGTTGAGGGCAAAGTTACGCAGAATGTCTGTGCCTGATTGGGTGTGATGAACTTCAGGATGGAACTGCACCGCCCACATCTTTCGCTCGGGCGCTGCGATCGCGGCCACCGCACTTGGGGAACTGGCGACCAGCTGGAATCCGGCGGGCAGTTCTACCGCTTCGTCGCCATGCGACATCCAGACCGAGAGTTTTGTGGGGAGTCCTTCGAAAAGGCGGCAGGCATTCTGGATTTCAACCTGGGCATGACCGTACTCTCGTTTATCCGCGGCGCGCACTTTGCCGCCGAGAGTGTGCACCATGAACTGGAGTCCGTAACAGATGCCAAGCACCGGCAAGCCCAACTGAAGTACGCCGGGATCTGTGGGCGGCGCCTCAGCGTCATACACCGACGACGGGCCGCCGGAAAGGATGATCCCGAGCGGAGAGTGGCTGCGAATTTCTTCGAGCGGAGCGGAGCAGGGCAGCACTACCGAAAAGACATTTTGTTCACGGATGCGGCGCGCGATGAGTTGGGAATATTGCGCCCCGAAATCGAGGACGACGATGGACTGTGTTTCCACGGACGAGTTTCTCAGATTGTAGAGGACGTGTAAAGGGGTAGGGGGACCTCCTCAGTTGATAGTCAGGGAGTTCTCGGTTCTCAGGTTCGCGCTTCAGCTTCCAGCGGCCTCGAGCGGAGGAACCAGTCCGGGAATGTCGCTGAGTATGTCGTCGTCCGATGGAAGTAGTAGGGACGCCTTAAGCTCCGGATCGGGTTCTTCGACCAGGAACACGTACGCAGCCAGGCGTCCGACATAGAGGAAATCCACGACGGCGAAATAGAGCAGTGTCACCAGCAGCACGCCGCCGAAGACTATGCTCCCGGGGAGCACTTCCGCAAAGCCGAGGGGAACTGCCACCGCCGAGCTGGCAACCACGAACACAATTGCGTGTGCGACGCCGAACCATGTTCCAGTAGCTGTTAGCGCGCCCGGGCGCGCGCGGCAGAGGTCCGTAGCTTTAACCAGGGCGCCGAACGCCGACGCCTCATCCCGCACCACGAAGATCGCGGCTAGCGAGAGGTACCAGTTCAATAGCTGATACGCGAGGCCGCTCGCCATGGTCAACATCCAGAAAATCAAGAACACTTTTCCCGGCGAAGGATCATCGGGCGACGAGGCAGCTTTGGCCAGCAGCATGGCGCCTGCGACACCGACGATAGCGGCCAGCATCGTGGCTGCGCGAAGGAAGTTCAGGGCCAGCAGCGAGGCCAGGCCTTGCCTAGCTGAGGCCGACGGTGTTTCAGAACCGCGGAAGTGTTCAAACAGGGTCTTGACTGTCGCGGCACGGCCGAGAGAGGCGAGGACAATCCATGCCACCGTCAGGGCCAGCGTGAGCACCGCCAACGCGATGGTGGCTCGGGGCGCGCTCCCCTGGAAGATGCGAACGAGGGCCTGCGCGATCAACGCCGGCTGGCGGGTGCGCAACAGAAGCATCTCTCCCGCCGTGACCGGCAAAGTGGCCAAGAACTCACGGAGAGCGAACCCGAGCGCAGCGGCAGCCGCCAGGCCAAAACTCCAGCGCCAGGCAATTTCAGCCAGCCCCAGCAGGGGCAGGCGAAACATCGTCTGAAAGCCCTCGAGCGTGGGCGAACGGCGCTTCATGCGTTCTCAGGATAACTCAATCTCGCTGACGGCCAGGAAATCTCCGTTACAAATTGGATGGCGCTTGCGTCCCGGTCTGGCTTAGTGGGGAGCGATGAGCGGGAGCTAAAGCTGACAAACCTGGGTCTCGTTTAGGCTGAGGAGCGTTGAAGTACACATTCCCACGCCGAATCACACCTCTGCTCACCCAATAAATGGAACAGCCGGGTATTTGTATCTCCTTACCCGTCGAAGCATGAGTCCCTGTGAAAAGCCACTCGATTGCCACCTGGTCGCCGGCTTCGAGAAAATTAGTGATCTGGTGAATGTTGCCGGGATAGTTCGTCACCGTAGGGATGACCCATTTGTCGGCCACCATTTTCCTGCCCGCCAGAATCCCGACAGGGCCCATGAGACGGATGACGGCGTCCTCGCTGAAGTAGCCTAAGACCTCTTCAGGAACGCCACCGTGCCACGCCTCAAAATACTGGTCGATGAAACTGCGAAGCGGGCTGACTTCAACCGCGGACAGAGTTTTCAAGGTAATGCCTCCTATAGCCTCGAATGTCAATCTCGAGAAGTTGGACTCAACCGCCATCTTCTAGAAGGCCGGTTCTTGAGTGGTCGTCACAACAAAGTCGGAGTTGCGCAATATCGCCGGATGCTCGATGCTCGGGACCGGCTTTTCGCGTCTGTGTTTCCGATACATCTCATGCATCCATGCCGGAATAGCCAGACTGAGCACGACCACGAATGTCGACCCGATCCTGGCCGCTCCAGGCAGGCCAACCCAGGCCTGACCGACTTGGGACAATACCGCCGTGATGAACAAAGAAGCCGCAAATACCTGCAGCGAATGCCTGCCCATTAGGTTGAAAAACTTGAACGGCTGCAGTGTCATCAACTTTCGATCAATGGCCCTCGGAATCCACCAGATCACATATGCCAGGCAGGCCGCGTTCAGGAATCTCGCCGGAGTACGGCTGGGGCCAATAGAGAACTTCAGCAGCGGCGCGGTTCCGAATATGGACGGGCTGTGACGGTCCACAAAGAAAAGCAGCGCAAGCACAACACATGCCGCCAGTAATACCCGTGACTTCGGAACTGCATTTTCCCCAGCGCTCAGTTTGCGGTACCCGAGGTACTGGCCGGCAACGAAATACGCCTGCCACGCCAGAATGTTGAACGTTCCCAGGTTGATCCAGGGCACCATGTGGGACGCGTCTCCGATACCCCGTTGCGCAGCAATCCACAGGGCTGCACTGGTCATGCCGACCAACCAGGCGCGGCCTTTCATCATTTGATCCAGCACCAGCGGGGTGAACAACAGAAAAACGCAATACATCGGAAGAATGTCGCTGTGGGTCGGCTGATACATCAATAGCGATCCGGAAACGAATGTTTGAATCGGGTGTGCAGCCTGAAAGGAAGCGTGATTAAGAAGTGCCGCCCCCAAGATGCTGGCACTGAGCAGAACGATATGAACCAGGTACACATCGCGGGTTCGCCGCAGGACTCGGGTTTCCAAAGCGCGCTGTCCGTGCCTGTTGCGTATGCGCAGGTAAACCCAGGTGGACACTAGCCCGGAGAGAAGGACAAATCCATCTGGAGCAGAGGCGTAGCCGAAAGTATAGGCAGTAAACCGCTGCAGCGGGTTCTGGGGCAAATGCGCAACCGTCATGAGGACGAGGAAATAGCCTCGCAAGCTGTCCACTCGCCAGTCTCGTGACGTCATGCGGATATTCGTTGCAATCTCGGCACCGCGCAAGTCGCACCAAAGAAGGTGCATACGCCGCCGGGCCTGAGAAATGTGCAAAATGTTGCACTAGCGGGGAACTGGCCTTCCTTGGTTTCAGGGGGAACGGAGGAAGCCGTCATCCATAGTTTGTTCTCTGGTTTCAGCGAAGGACGACATTGACCAGCTTGCCGGGAACCACAATGACTTTCACGATCTGCTTGCCGGCGATCATGGCACCGATTTTCTCGTCCGCCTGGGCGCGGGCGCGGACATCATTCTCGGGCGCATCTGCAGGCACGACGATGCGGCTCCGAAGTTTGCCATTGATCTGGACTGGAATCTCAACTTCATCTTCTCTGGCGAGAGCGGCATCGTACTTCGGCCACGGTGCGCGCAGCATTGATGCCTGCTCGCCCAACATCTCCCAGAGTTCGTGGGCCAGGTACGGGGCGAAGGGAGCCAGCAAGAGAGCGATGGTGCGCTGGACTTCGCGCAGCAGCGGCACGGGCACGGATTGCGCGGGCGAGCCGTCCGCGCCCACGCTACTAGCACTAGTGACTGCATACAACCCGTTCACCAGTTCCATGATGGCGGCGATGCAGGTGTTGAAGTGCCATCGGCCCTGGAAGTCATCACTGACGCGCTTGATGGTCTGGTGCAGTTTGCGTTGGACCATGCGGGCTGACGGGTTCAGATTCTCCGGAACCGGAGCACTCCAAGCCGGGTCCTCCGGCCGCGTATTCCGAACCGCGAACCTGTACACCCGCGATAGAAAGCGCTCAATGCCTTCCACGCCTTCGTCCTGCCAGTCAAGTTCGCGATCGGGCGAAGTAGCGAACAGTGTATACATACGCGTGGCGTCGGCGCCGTAGTGCTCGACCATCTCATCCGGCGAAACCACGTTGCCCAGGCTCTTGGACATTTTGGCTCCGCCCTTGATGATCATGCCCTGGGTAAACAGGCGTTCGGCGGGCTCGTCGTTCTTGATCAGCCCCATGTCGCGCATGAACTTGGTCCAGAAGCGCGAGTAGATCAGGTGCAGGATGGCGTGCTCGACCCCGCCGATGTACTGGTCAATGCCCCGATCGCCAAACCAGTAACTGGCTTTCTCGCCGTCGAAAGGAGCCTGGTCGTTGTCAGCATCGGTGTAGCGGTAGAAGTACCACGACGAATCCACAAACGTGTCCATGGTGTCGGTTTCGCGGCGCGCCGGTCCTCCACATTTCGGGCAGGTCGCGTTGACAAACTCGGGCAAACGACCGAGTGGCGAGCCGCCGGTCAGCGTGATATCCACATTTTCCGGCAGGATCACGGGCAGGTCCTTTTCCGGAACCGCGACGATGCCATCCTTCTCGCAATAGAGCATGGGGATCGGCGTGCCCCAGTAGCGCTG
>Ga0134122_10002869_pt1 | contig 12700 bp, 9 predicted proteins | sample KB302_FD_96461 | JGI IMG/M metagenome (GOLD analysis project Ga0134122, IMG submission 96461) | Terrestrial soil microbial communities without Nitrogen fertilizer from Kellogg Biological Station, Michigan, USA - KB3-0-2 | ecosystem: Environmental > Terrestrial > Soil > Unclassified ...
ATCTGGAGGGGAGCGTCGAAGAGGTCGCGTTCCCCGGCCGGATCGATTGGATCGGCCGGGGCGGGTGGTGGCGCCAGGTCGCCGGAAGCCTCCAGGCGGTCTCGCAGGGCAGCCACGCGCTCATTCTTGTCGCCGGGGTGCAACGCAGGACCGGCGGGTACGACCGGCCAGCCGCCGCGGTCGGCGAGAGCCCGAATCGCCGCCAGCGCCTGCTTGAGCGCGCGGTACTCGGGGTGCGCGGGCGCGAGATCGGCGAGTGCCTGCCGCACGGAGCCGGTCGCGAGAGCTTTCTCCAGAACGCCTGGAAGATCGACTTCCGGCATGTCGAGGGCGCAGTCGGAATAGATCAGCTCGGGGTTGACCCTGCCGTGGGCGAGGTCGGCGGCCAGCCGCAGGAAGGAATCGGTGAGCTCCAGGTCGAGCTCGGCGAGCTCGGCCGGCGAGGGGCGGCCCGCTGTCTGCTGGACCCGCTGCCGGAGGTCCGGGAGATGGTAGTCCTCGGGGCGCAGGCCGTCCCCGGTGGCGTCGGCGAGGGCGGCGAGCAGCTCGTCCGCATCCCGCCGGAGGCCTGAGTCGCCGGTCCAGGCGGGAGTAAAGCCCCGGCGGTCGTAGAAGCAGGGCAGGTCCGGCGTGGAGCGGAAGGCGGCGCCGCTCGCGATCAGCTCCGGGGGCTTGCCCGAGGCCGGGATGCGGGCGCGAAGGATGACCTTGACCTGTTGGGCAAGGAAAGCTTGGGGCGGTGGAGGCTGCGCCGGTGGAGGAGATTGTGCCGCAGCGGCGAGGGCCAGGCAGGAGAGCCCAGCCAGGAAAAGAGCGATTCTCACGCCGGCCCCGCCTCAGTCCCCGGCCGCCAGGAAGCGGACGAAATCCGACTCGGTGAGGATGCCCACCAACCGGGAGTCCTGGACCACCGGCAGGCAGCCGTACCCTCCAGCATCATCCGGGCGGCCTCGCGGATCATGGGTGCCTCGCTTCTTCGGGACGGCCGCCCATCCGGCCGCATTGGGAGCCTACCTTTTCACAGGCCGAGCGGCCTAGCACTACCCTTTGGCGTAGGACAGGGTCCAGGCGTTTCGGCCGCCGAGGATGGGGAAAACCACGCGCCGCGCCCTGAAATCGACCCGGAGGTAGGGTAAGATTGCGCGTCCGCCGGAGACGCGCGATCGGTGCCTGTCTCCCGGTAGCCATCATCCGTCCAACGATCTGGAGAAACCGTATGAGAAAGCTCGTAACCCTCGCCGTCTTGCTGCTCGTCGTAGCGGCGGCTTTGACTGCCGGCGCCCAGCAGTCCGGCCAACCCGCGCAGAAGCCCTCCGCCGCGCCGGCGGCTCCGCCGCCGGCCGCCGGCAAGCCGGAATCCGCGACCGACCGGGCCAGCTACGCCATCGGCGTCAACCTGGGCCGCTCGTTGAAGAGCAACGGCATCGAGGCCAACACGAACCTCATCATTCAGGGCATCCGCGACGGCCTCTCCGGCTCCCCGGCGATGCTCACCGATCAGGAGATGCAGACCGCCATGCAGAGCCTGCAGCAGGAGGTCATGCAGCGGCAGGAGGCGAAGCAGAAGGAGGTCGGTGAGAAGAACAAGACCGAGGGCGAGGCGTTCATGACCAAGAACAAGGAGCGCAAGGAGGTCAAGACCACGGCCAGCGGATTGCAGTACGAAGTGCTGAAGGAGGGCACCGGTCCGACGCCGAAAGCCACCGACACGGTGACCGTGCAATACAAGGGCACGCTGATGGACGGCACGGTGTTCGACAGCTCCTATGACCGCGGCCAGCCGGCCACCTTCGTCCTCAACCAGGTCATCCCCGGCTGGACCGAGGGCGTGCAGCTCATGAAGGTCGGTTCGAAGTACAAGTTCTACATCCCGTCGGCGCTGGGTTACGGCGAGCGGGGTGCGGGCGGCGTGATCGGCCCCAACGCGCCGCTGGTCTTCGAGGTGGAGCTGGTGTCGATCGGCGCGCCCGAGAAGCCCAAGACCGAGCTCCAGAATCAGCCGCCGCCGGCGGAGCAGAAGCCGCCAGCCGAACAGAAGCCGCCGGGCCGGTAGGTCCACCGCGTTTGTGAGGGCGCAGCATGCTGCGCCCTCACAAAGGCTCCTTTGAGAATCCCTTCAAAGGCCTCCCAGCACTTCCCTTCGCGCCGCCTCGACGTCCTCCAGCCCCTGCTCCATCCGCTCGCGATGGGTGCGGAAGGAGAGGACGCAGATGCGCAGGGCGAAGCGGCCGCGCAACCGCGTGCCGGTGAGGAAGACCCGCTGGCGGGCGTTGACCCGCTCGATGAAGCGGCGGTTGAGGCCGTCGAGCTCCGTTTCCGCCACGCCGGCAGGGGCGAGCCGGAAAGCGAAGAGAGAGAGCATCGGCTCGGCGAGGATCTCGATCCCCTCCATTTCGCGCAGGCGGTCCGCGGCCAGGCGGGCGAGGGCCAGCTTCTCCTCCAGCTCGGCGCGAAAGACCCCGGCGCCATACAGCTTGAAGGGCAGCCAGACGCGGAGGCCGCGAAACGGCCGCGACAGCTCGGGCGAGTATTGCGAGAAGTCCACGCGGCCGGGGTCGTCCTGAAGTCCGGGCATGTAGTCCGCCGTCAGGTTGTGGGCGCGTTTGAGCGCCTCACCGTCGCGCACCAGGACCGCCCCCGTGCCATAGGGAAGAAAAAGACCCTTGTGCGGATCGAGCACGATCGAGTCCGCGCGCTCGATGCCCCGCAACGTCCGGCGGCCCTCCTCGGTCAGAAGAAAGAAGCCGCCGTAGGCTGCGTCGACGTGCAGCCAGAGGCCCTGCCGGGCGGCGAGATCGGCCAGCTCGGGAAGGGGGTCGACCGCGCCAGTGTTGGTGGTGCCGGCGCTGGCGGCGATGAGGAAGGGCATGAGGCCGCGCCGGCGGTCCTCTTCGATCATGGCTTCGAGGGCGTCCGGCCGCAGGCGGTAGCAGTCGTCCGAGGGCACCTGGCGCACGTTGCCTTCCGGGAAGCCGGCGAGGATGGCGCCTTTGGCCACCGAGTAGTGGACCTGGTCGGAGGCGTAGATCGTGCCGCGCAGGAAGTCCTCGGGCAGCCGCGCCCGCCGCGCCGTTACCAGCGCGGTCCAGTTGGCCAGGGAGCCGCCGCTGGTCAGCGTGCCGCGCGCCTCGGACGGGTAGCCGGCGATCTGGCAGAACCAGGCGACGACGTTGGCCTCGAGCTGGGCCAGGGCCGGAGCGGTGTTGAAGATGGATGTATAGCGGTTGATGGAATCGGCGATCAGGTCCGCGACGGCCGATTGAAAGAGGCCGCCACCCGGAATGTAGGCGAGGTAGCCGGGACTCGCTGCGTTGTAGGTGGGGCGCACCGCCCGGTCGAAGATCAGATCGAGCAGCTCGGTGACCGGGGCTCCCGCCTCCGGCATCGGCTCGACCAGGGAGCGGGCGAGCTCGAAGCCGCCGCGGGTGTCGGAGACGGTCTGCTCGGGGAGCGATTCGATATGGGGCACGATCCGGTCGAGCGCCGCTCCCACCAGGGAACGCATCGCCTCGGCGTTCAGCTCGAGGGGGTGCTCGCGGGATTCGGCGGGAGCGGCGGTTGCGGTCTTGATCTCGATCATGGACGGAAGCGTATGCGATTCCGCCGCTCCCCTCACCTCCCCGGCTACTCGTTCAACACCTTGTCCAGGTACTGCAGCGCGGCGGGATCGTCCGACTGGGCGAGCCAGAAGAGGGCCTCCTTGCGGATCTCGCGCTGCTTTCCTTCCCTGCCAAGACGGACCAGAAACGGAGTGCCGCGGCCCTTGGGGAGCTGCGTCAGGGCAAAGACTCCCTTCTTGCGGACCTCCATGTCCGGATCCCGATCGATCGCCTGGAAGATCACGTCCGGGGCCTTGGGATCGCCCATCTGGGCGAGCCAGAAGAGGGCCTCGCCGCGCACGTCCGCGACGCGGTCCTCCCGGGATACGCGGATGATGGCGTCGGCCACGCCGGCCGCCTCGCTCTGGCTGAGGGAGAAGATCGCCTTCTTGCGGATCTCGTCGTCGGCATCCGAGGCCATCACCCGGGTGAGGAACCGGGCGCCCCGCTCGCCGCGGTTCTGACCGAGCCAGAACAGGGCGTCCTCCCGCATCTTGTCCGAGCGCCCAGGCGAAGCGAGGTCCTCCAGAACGTCGTCCGCGCGGGCGTTGCGGTGGAAAGAGAGGGCGGTCATCGCCTCTTCGGCCACGTGAGCGGGTCTCTTGGCGCTGCCTTCGCTGCTACGGATGACCTTGGCGAGCAGCGCCACGCTCTCCTCCGGCCGCACCTCCCCCAGCCAGACGAACCGCCGGCCGTCCGCATCGAGCTGGCAGTTTGCGGAGTAGGCTCCGACTTTTCCGATCTCTCTGCCTTGCAGGCGCACGAGCACCAGCAGGTCCTGGTCTGGCGGCGCCTTGATGTCGTCGGTGCTGCCCCAGCTCTGGTTCTTCCCTTCGAGATGACAGGCGGTCTGTTTCCAGTTCTTGCCAAGGCAGCAGACATAGCGCTGATTGGGGATCATGGGCACCGACCATGCGGCCCAGACCGGCTCCTGGCCGCGAGCTCCAGCCTGATGAACGGCGGCTTCGAGCCCGGCCGCCGCCGAGGCGGTCTCCAGCTTGGCATTGGCTACCGGCGGCGCGCCCGCAGCCGGCGGCGCCTGAGCGGGCAGGGCGGAAGCGGCGAGGACGAGGACCAGGACGAAAGATGTAATTTGCGGTCTCATGGCGTTCACCTCCTAGTGGGATCGATCGGATGCGATCGGATCAGTCGCCGAACAGCTTGGCGAGGAACTCCATGGCCTCGTCGGAGTCCATGAGGCCGAGCCGCTGGACGATCTCTTTCCGTAACCGCGGGTCCTTCTCGGCTCGGAACAGCTCGATCAGTGCCTTGGCGTTGTCCTGGACGAAGAGCCCCTCGATCACGGCGAAGCGAACCCCGGAGTCCGCGTTGGCGGTATAGAGCGACTTGAGCGCCGCCGTCGCCTGCGGCGAATCGTTGATTCCGAGGCCCGAGATGGCCTTGCGGCGCAGGTCCGGGTCCTTCTCGTCGCGGGCGATCTCGATCAGCGCCTCGACGTCGTCGGCGACGGCCAGACCGTCGAGGATCGTGATCTTGAGGGCCGGCGAGGACTCGCTGCGGTAGAGCTGGCGCAGCTCCTGCTGGGCGTCCATGGAGCCGAGCTGTCCGATGGCCTTGCGCCGCACCTCGGGGTCCTTCTCCTCGCGGGCGATGGCGAAGACGCGGGCGCGCTGATCGGAGGTGAGATAGGCGTCGAGGATCGCCATCTTGATCGCCGGCTTCGTCGTCGAGGCATAGATGTCCGCCAGCGCCTGAATCCCCTCGGCATCGTCGGAGACGCCGATCGACTCGATCGCCTTGCGCTGCAGCTCGGGATAGCGGGCGCCGCGGGCGACGTCCACCAGGGTCTTCCGCGCTTCGGGTCCGTCGCTCTGCGAGAGCACGAAGAGGGCCTGCTCCTTGAGCCGCGGCGAGTGGCGCCCTTCGAGGAACTTGAGCAGCATGGGAACGGCTCGCTTGGAGTCGGAGGACATCAGGCCGTTGAGGGCGTAGAGCTTGAGCTCCTCGTCCTCCTCGGCGGCCGGATCGGGACGCTGCCCCGCGTCGCCGCGGATCTCCAGCTCCAGGGCCTTGGCGTCGTCGAGCCATCCGCTCTTGGGATAGGCGCCGGCGAGCTGCCGCAGGGTGGCGAGGGCTTCCGCCGTCTTGCCAGCCTTCCGCTGCGAGTAGCCCTTCCAGTAGAGGGCCGCGTCGGCGTCGGCGCCCTTCTTCTCGGCCACCCGGCTGAACTTGTCGACGGCGGCGGCCCAGCGCCCGGCGTCGAGGTCCGTGCGCGCTTCGCGATAGAGCTCGTCCTTCTGTCCCTCGTCGGCCATCAGGGCCGGCCAGGGAACGAGTTTGAGGCCGGGTACGATCGACAGGGCTCCCAGCCAGAGGTAGAGGATGGTGGTTCGCATTTCTTTCTCCTAGAGAGTCTGTTTGCGTGAATCCAGGCGCTCGCTTTCGACGCGCACCTTGAACAGCAGGGCCTGAGTGGCGATCCGCTCCCGCAGCGCGGCAATCTCGGCGGCTGGCGGCTCCGCGGGAGCATGGGCGAGGTCCAGCAGGAACGGCTCGAGATCCTCGAGCACCCCGGCCAGCCGCTGCCGGCCGGCCTGGCGCACCGATTGGCGGTAGAGCCGGTTGGCGGCGAGGAGATCGTGGGCCCAGGCGCGCTCGGCCGACAGATCGACCGGGCCAGGAGCGTTGGCGACCTCCGCGAGCAACCGCTCGGAGCGCTCGAGATGGGTGGCGACGGTGGCCAGCAGGATGCGATCGCGAGCTTCCTGCGGCAGAGCGGCCGGCTGCGGCCACCAGCGGCCGAAGGCGAAACCAACGGCGAGCAGGATCAGAGCGGCGGCGGCCCAGCCGGCCGGCTGCCAGCGCCGCAGCGAGGGAATCGACGGGAACGGAATCAACCGGCCTCGCCGGCGCTCGCCCGCCAGCCGCGGCTGCAGCCGGCCCCACACCTCGGCGCCGTAGCGCTCGCCCCGCTCGGGAACGGCGGCTCCGTCCACAGCGGCCAGCACCAGGCGCAGCGTCTCGCAGCGGGCACGCAGCTCCTCGGAAGCTTCGATCTGCCGTCGGACGGCCTCCGGATCTGGCGATTCGCCGTAAAGAAAGAGGATCAGGTCTTCGTCTTCGAGAGGTTTCATAGCTTCACTTCCTGTCTCTGGACCAGCGGCTCCAGCACGCGGCGCAGCTTCTGGACCGCGCGGAAGACCGCCTGTTTGCCGGCGCTCACTCCCAGCCCGAGCTGCTCGCAGATCTCGGCTATGGACCGGCCCTCGAAATGGCGCAGAACAAAGGCCGTCCGCTCCATCGCCGAGAGCCCCGCCAGGGCGGAGCGCACGGCGCGCTCCACCTCGACGCCGAGGGCGAGCCGGTCCGGCCCCGGAGCCGGCGATGGCAGCGGTTCTTCCTCCCCATCCGGGCCGTCGAGCCAGCCCTCGTGGCGGGAGCGGTTCTGCTGCTTGCGGGCGAGGTCCAGCGCGGCGTTCACCGCGATCCGGTGCAGCCAGGTGCTGAACTGGGCGCGCGCGTCGAACCGCGCCAGCGAACGGTAGGCGCGGAGGAACGTCTCCTGGACCGCGTCCTCGGCGCTGTGCTCGTCGCCGGTGATGCGCCAGGCGAGCCGGAACAGCCGCGGGCTGTAGCTCTCCACCAGCTCGCGGAACGCCTCGGCGTCTCCGCCGCGAGCGCGCTCCACCACGATGGCCTCGGTGCGTTCCATTTGTCTCCTTAGACGGGCCGCCTGCGGACAGGTTAGCTCCGATCTGCCGCGAGCCGGCAAACCGTTCGCGGGGCCGGCGCGTCTAAGGGAGAGGCCCGGCTGAAACTTCTCAGTCCGGATTACGTACTACCCCAGTAGTTAAGCCTTTGTGAGAGCGAAGGAGGGATGATGAACTGGAGATGGACTGGGGCTTTCTGTGCGCTGCTCGCGCTCGCCTCGCCGCTGGCGGCCAAACAAGCTCAGCAGGGAGGAGCGATCCCGCCACAGGCCTCGCGCCCGGCCTATCAGGTGGAGCGGGCGACTTCGCCGATCGCCGTCGACGGTGTGCTCGATGAGCCTGCCTGGCAGCATGCGGCGGTGGTCGAGCTGAAATTCGAGACCCGGCCGAAAGAGAACCTGCCCCCGGACGTGGCGACGGAAACCCTGCTGACCTACGACGCCAACTATCTTTATGTCGGCTTCCGCGCCCACGATCCCGAGCCGTCGGCCATCCGCGCCCACCTCTCGGACCGCGACCGGGCGTTCAGCGACGACTTCGTCGGCATCGTCCTCGATACCTTCAACGACGAGCGCCGCGCCTTCGAGTTCTTCGTCAATCCCCTCGGCGTGCAGATGGACATGTTCATGGACGACGTAAGCGGCAACGAGGACGACTCCTGGGACGCCATCTGGCTTTCCGCGGGCAAGGTCACGGAGACCGGCTACGCCGTCGAGATCGCCATTCCGTGGAGCACGCTGCGGTTCCCGCGCACGGACGGCGCGCAGACGTGGGGCTTCGATGCCTTGCGCTTCTATCCGCGCAGCCAGCGGGCTCGCATCTCCAGCCATCCGCTCGATCGCAACATCAGTTGCTATCTCTGCCAGGAATCCAAGATGACCGGCTTCTCGGGCGTCACGCCGGGGCGCAACGTCGAGCTGGCGCCAACCGCCACGGCCGCCCGGACCGACCTGCGCGAGGGCTTTCCGCAAGGCTCGTTCACCGAGGGCGACATCGACTCCGAGCTCGGTCTCACCGCCAAGTGGGGAATCACCCCCAGCCTCACCTTGAACGCCGCCATCAATCCTGACTTCTCCCAGGTGGAGGCTGACGCCGCCCAACTCGACGTCAACAATCAGTTCGCGCTCTTCTTCCCGGAAAAGCGTCCCTTTTTCCTCGAGGGTGCCGACTTCTTCAGCACGCCGTTCCAGGCGGTCTTCAGCCGCAACGTCGCCGATCCCGCCTGGGGCGCGAAATTGACCGGCAAGGAGGGAAAGAACGCCATCGGCGTCTTCGCCGCCCGTGACGACCGCACCAACCTGCTGTTTCCGGGGAGCAACGGCTCGTCGGCGACCACGCTCGACATGGAGACGGACGACGCCGTTCTACGCTACCGGCGGGATCTCGGTAAATCTTCAGCCTTGGGCGTCCTGTTCACCGGCCGCGACGGCGGGAATTACCGCAACCATGTGGCCGGCATCGATGGCCGCTACCGCATGAACGACTCCGACGTCTTCCGCGCCCAGTTCCTGCGATCCCAGACGGAGTATCCCGCCGCGGTCGTCAAGGATTTCGGGACGCGGCAGGACAACGCCTACTGGATCTCCTTCGATCACAACTCCCGTGACTGGTTCAGCTACGCCCGTTACGAGGACGTGGGCCGCGACTTCCGCGCCGACATGGGATTCATGCCGCGGGTCGACTACACCTTCAAGCTCGCCGGTCTCGGCCACGTCTGGAACGGCAACTGGAATGGCTACACCCGCGCCAGCCTCGGCGGCGACTGGGACCGCCGCGAGGACCAGCGGGGCCAACTGCTCGAGGAGGAATGGGAATTCGTCTCCGAGATCAACGGTCCCTTGCAGTCCTACATTTCGCTGGACGCCGGCTGGCGCGACCAGGTGTTCAACGAGGTGAAGTTCTTCGAGCGGTTCTACAGCACCTACTACGAGATCCAGCCGACCGGCGACCTCTTTTTAAGCCTCAACCTCCGGCTCGCCGACGAGATCGATTTCGTCAACACCCAGGCAGGCGACGTGGTGGGGATCGAACCGACGGTGCGCTACAACCTCGGGCGCCATCTGAAGGCCACGCTCTCCCACGTCTACCAGAAGCTGGACGTCGAAGGGGGGAACCTGTTCACGGCGAATCTGACGCAGCTCTCGACGGTCTACCAGTTCAACGTCCGCTCGTTTCTCCGCGCCATCCTCCAGTACACCGACATCTCGCGCAACCCGGCTCTCTACAAGCCCGAGGCGGGGCCGATCGACGAGCACACCGAGAGGCTGTTCAGCCAGCTCCTTTTCTCCTACAAGCTGAATCCCCAGACCGTGCTCTTCGTCGGCTACTCCGACAACTCGCGGGGGAACGAGCGGATCGATCTGACGCGGGCGGACCGCACGCTGTTCGTCAAGCTGGGGTACGCGTGGGTGCCGTGAGGAAGGGGTGTACGCGAGACTCTGGGATCTCATGTCCTGAAGATCGTGTAGACTTCTAAGATCATGGCTGGAAAGGAAGGCACCGTCCAACTGGAGATTACCTTGACCTTGCCGGACAGTGTCGCCCGTGAGGCTCAGGCCAGCGGTCTATTGAAGGCCGATTCACTGGAGTCTTTGTTGCGCGAGGCGCTCCGGAGACGGCGAGTCGACCGACTGTTTGAGGTCGCGGATCGCTTGGCGGCCCTCCCCGGCCCGCCTATGACAGAGGGCGAGGTGGAGGAGGAGATCCAGGCCGTCCGCTCGAAGCGTCACGCAGCGCATGCGGGCCGTCGCTGACACGAACGTCGTCGTATCCGGGCTCCTCTGGCAAGGCCCTTCACGTCATATCCTCGATCGCGCTCGTCTCGGCACGATCGAACTGTACACTAGCCCGCTCTTGCTATTGGAGCTGGAAGAGGTCTTACATCGTGGAAAGTTTGCGCGGCGGCTCACGCTTGTCCAAAGCGATCCGCATGAGTTGATTCTCAGCTACTCGGCTCTGGCCCACGTCGTCTTACCCCAGGCAATCCTTCCTGTTATCAAGCAAGATCCTGATGATGACGCCGTTCTGGCTTGCGCCGTAGCGGCTCGGGCTGAGATCATCATTTCCGGTGATCGACACCTGTTGGACCTTGGAAGTTTCCAAGCGATCCGAATCGTAACAGCCGCCGAAGTCGGCGCCCTGCGTTAGCGAACGCCCTCGCTGTGGAAGACAGTGGACCAGCTCTCTCCGCGCCCTTCCTCCAAGCCAGCTCTCAGCGTTGCTCCCCGCCCTGCACCCGAGTATCCGCCGGGCAGGCATCCGTGACGTTCGGAATCGCCTTGACGCGCTGGGCGCGTTGCCCGAGGCCCGTCTCGCCGCAGCAGCTCAGCAGCGCTTCATAGAAAGGTTTTGCGGCTTCGGGATCGCGTCCCTCCAGCCAGTTGCCGGCCGTAACCAGTATGCGCGCTTTCTCCGGCGAACCGTCCGGCAGCAGCTCCGCGGCTTCGCGGGCGAGATCGGCTCCCCGGTAGCGGTAGTGGAAACGCTTCACGGGCGTCGCCGGGGGTCGGCCCGCTCGCTTCCTTTCGTCGGCGGTGGGTCCGAGTTTGCGGAAGGCTCCGGAGGTCCGGGCCTTGGCGAAGGGGTCGTGCTCGTAGGCACCCTCGTCGATGAACCAGTCGGGCTCGAGCTCCGTGCCGAGCAGCTCCAGGCCGCGATGACGGGTGATGCACGCGGCGTGGAAGAGGGCCCGCGCCCGCTCCTCGGCCGGCCGCACCTTGTCCCGGCCGTCGGCGAGGGAGCTTGCCAGCGTTTTCAGCGGCAATCCCAACGAAGTGGGGAGGTACGCCTGAGCATCTCTATAGCGCTCCTCCCGCACCAGCCGCCTGCCGAGGAGATAGCGCAGCTTGTAGGCCATCCGCTCCTTGCTCGGCGTGACCAGGCCGCCGTACACCAGGTTCCAACCGTCGCCGTAATCTTCCGGCCGATGCGCCGCGAGCGCAGAGGGCCAGCTCACGTCGAGATGGGCGCGCAGCTCGTCGCTGGTGAGCACTCGCTCGGCTACATAGGCGGCGTCGGCCAGTAGCCGCTGTTGACGAGCGCGTTCAGGGCTCCGATGTAGTCTCCCTGGGCGAGCTGAACCGCGCCCCTTTCACCTTCCGAGCGAGGGAGCAGCGCAAAAGGAACTCCCGCCTCGTAAGCCTCGAACGGGTCGTGATCAAGCCGCTTCGGACCAGCCTGTCACGGCAGCTCAACCTCGACCTCCGTTCGAGCCGCGAAGCGCAACCAGGCGATGGTGCGGCGATCGCCGGGCCGCAGCAGCCCGGCTCCTGTGCCTTCCAGTCGAATCTCGCCCTGTTGTCCCGGCACGATTCTGTATACGGCCAGGCCATCCGCGGCGATGGCGGCCTTGCCGCGCCAATGAATCCGCACCGGCGACGGCCAGGGGGCCTCGGCCTCGCCGGCATTGAGCAGGTCGACCTCCACCAGCCCCGGCTCCGGCTCGCGAACCACGGAGCGGAGCGCCACCTGAGGAGCCCGTCCTTCCCTCACGGCCCGCAAGGTGGACCAGGGCCAATTCATGCGATCCCCGGCAACCGGCAGGCGAAACCACAGGATTCCAGTGAGCTCGGCGGGGCGGTCCTGGAGCCAGCCGCGAATCACTCCGGCCGTGGCCACAGGATCGCTGTGCGCGGTACGGACGGTGACGCCCGTCGACCACAAGAGGACGGGACCTTCGGCGAGAAGGCTCACCAGATTGCCTTCCGCATCGAAAGCCGCCTTGTAGCCATAGGTGGGGAGAGCCGCGCGAAAAGGCAGCCCGAAGCCCGCCGCCGTCTCCACCCAGCCTCGCGCGGAGGCGGCGTCGAGCATGATGATCTCCCTGCCAGCCTCGACGGGGCGAGCCAGCGAGTGAAGCTGCAGCACGTAACCGTCCGCCTGCTCGACCAGGGTGCGATAGGCCCGCCGCTGGCGCATCCAGCTCGGCAGGGCGGTGATCGTCAACGGTATGGGAGACGCGGCCTGCCGCAGGACGGGAAGGACGTCCCGGTAGTCCGCCAGCTTCGACTCCGGGCAGTCGTAGTCGAGCTGAATCTCGGCAAGAGCGATCCCCTTGCTTCGCGCCTCCGCCGCAACGCCGCGGATCAGGGTCTGGAGGAACTGGACCGTGCGGGGCTCCTCGGCGAAACGCGAGCGGACGGTGCTGACCCGCAGCGCCGCGCCCACCGGCTTGCCGAGACCCTTGAGGCTCTCGCCATCCAGGGGAACGCGATTCACGCGAGGCGCCGGAGGCCGTAGATCCACCTCGGCCGCGAGAACGATCACGCCCGCGAAGTCCCGCGCCTGCCGCACGGATTCCCGCACCGCCGGCGTCCAGCTCAGTTGCCAGACGTAGGCCTCCTGGCGCAAGGGACCGGTGGCACGGTGTCGCCGGCAGCCGAGACCGGCGAGGAGGAAAGGTATCGCGAGGGCGGAGAGTATGCGTCGACG
>Ga0134122_10002873_pt1 | contig 12697 bp, 12 predicted proteins | sample KB302_FD_96461 | JGI IMG/M metagenome (GOLD analysis project Ga0134122, IMG submission 96461) | Terrestrial soil microbial communities without Nitrogen fertilizer from Kellogg Biological Station, Michigan, USA - KB3-0-2 | ecosystem: Environmental > Terrestrial > Soil > Unclassified ...
GGGAAACCACGTCTCGCTCGGTTTGACAACGTCATTGCCGACTGGGGATCATGACCCGAGCTAGCGAGCACCTTCAGTGCTCAGCGGTTTCAAAGCGATGAATGATAGGCACGCATCAGGGTGTTTGTGCCGGCATATTACCGATATCAATCACCACTAGGGTGATGTCGTCAGCCTGCGCACGGGTGTCCCCGTTCTCGGGCCATCCAAGCACGTCAAGCAGCAAACGCTCAGCAAACTGCTCAGCCGGAAGACCATGGTGAGCCTTGATGAACTCGCTCAACCGGGCTTCCCCGAACGCCTCGCCCAGCGAGTTCTCTGCTTCCACCAGCCCGTCTGTGTATGCCAAAAGACGGTCCCCCGTTTCTAACGTGAATTCAGTCTGCGCATATTCCTCTTTGGGCCGTACGCCAAGCAACAATCCACCTTCATTCAACTCAAGCAAGGTTCGTGTCGCGCGGCGCCAGAGCAACAACGGAGGATGCCCTGCGGCGGAATAGCATCCGCTTCGCTTAGATTGATCAAGCTCCACGTACACGGCCGTCGCGTATTGGCCATGGGCTTGGCGACACAGTGTGGAATTCAAACTCGCGATGACCTCGCCAGGCTCTGTTCCTATACCCATTTGCGAAGACACCGCCACTTTAATCATCGAGGCCACCAGCGCGGCAGGCACCCCATGCCCCGCAACATCGGCCACCACGATTCCCAAGCAGCCGGGCCGAATCTGCACAAAATCGTAGAAGTCTCCGGCCACCGCTGTCATCGGCGCGTACCGGACCGCAAGGTCGAAGCTCCCTATCTCCGGATTCGAGCGCGGCAGAATCGATCTCTGAATTTGCGTAGCCGCTCGCATCTCTTCGTCCAGCGAAACCAGCAGCCTTTCATTCGCGAGGACTCGTCGCGTGGCAGCGTAACCAAGACAGCAAATCAGCACGAACAGGCCATATGGCTCGGCATCCGTATGCCAGTCGAGCAACCCTGTGCTCGCAAAACGATTTTGGGCGAATGTCAGAAAGAGAGCCAGCATTCCGAAAGACAACACGCCTTGATCTTGAACTTTTGGAGGGGAATATCCCATCAGGCGTCCCAGCAGAAGAACGCCCGGCAAGAGGAAAACAGTTCCAACGCCCGCTGCCGGAAGAAGGTCGGGGCGTCTGTGAATTACGATGTCCGCGAATGCAATTGTTGCGAACACCACATAGGCCCACATCAACCATCGGACGGACGAACGCCAGCCTTTGCCGTAAAAATCTTCGAACAGCAACAGGGCTGGAACGATAGTCGCAAACTCGATCAATCTACTGGCGAAAGGCCAATACCTGTGCGGTTCACCGAAAGCAATCCGGAAAGGGATGGTGTTTGTGAGCAGTCGAACACCGTATGGGCCGGCGAATAACCCGAGCCAGAGCAAGACTCGGTCGCCCGATTTCCACCGGAACAGTTGCAGGAGAACTGCAGCCAGTCCGATCGCTGCAATGATCGAGCCAAGAACAACCAACGGAAGATCGTGCCGTAGGCTGGACTGCCATTGCTCTTCCGCAACCGAGGCGATGAGTGCGTCAATCACAATAGATCCTGGCCAAGCCTTGTTGCAGATCTTCCAGCGCACCTCGAAATTCTGATTTCAACAGGTTAACAACCAACCCTCACTCAGGCATAGTGCGCATCTCTAAAGTAGGATAGCGGGTTCGGCCAGGTCGTTAAGCCTCCTTTGGATATTTCGACCTCAGTCGGTATATTCACCGGTATATTCAAGTGTCCGGCGATGCCAAAGACGGGTTCCAAATCGAAGCGCCGAAAGTTGAAAGGCTGGACTGAGATTGCAGAATTCCTAGGCCAGACCGCCTCCGTCGCTCAACGCTGGCAGAAATCAGGGATGCCGGTCACTCGCGAGGGACGGTCGGTTTATGCGTCTCCCGAGGAACTGACGGCATGGGTTGGCACGGAGCGCGGACATAAAGAGCCCGTTCACATTGCCAGCGAAGGCGAGGATTTACTTGGGGATCTTACGCAGGGTCTGTCGTATGTCCGTCGGCAGAAGAAGATCCGAAGCTCGCGCGCGAAATAAGTCTTCCCGAAAGTGCCGGATTCTGCTGCGTGTGCGCTTTTGGGCGGAAATCCGAACTCCAACCGGGTCTACTTCTAGCCAAATACCGCCAACAATTGACTCATGCGGCGCAACGCAGTTCATGCGCACTGTGAGGCCCCTTCGGAAGGCAAATCGGCCTTTTACAATTGGGATAGTTCGGGCACGCCAAGTAGGTCAGGAGACGCACCTTTCTGACTACAAGGAGCGCATAGCACCTAGGGCAACGCGAAATGCGTTTCATAGCTTGATTGAAATATCCTGAAGCTGCATTAGCAATACAGGAAATACTCTAGAACGGAGACTCGCGGGACACTCTTCCGGTGGAGACGGCAACACACACAGGGCCGCAACGCCTTGCCCCCGAAAGTGAACGGCCCTGGCACTTCTGTCGGCCGCGTGACACCATGATGAACATCTTTACGTATGTTCTTCGTCAGGCTGTATGCGGGTAGCTTACCCAACACTTGATGGCGGGCAACCGATGCGGGGAGGCTGCATCCCACTATTACTGTGTCCTCCCCTCGGCGAAATCCGCGCCCCGACCGGCCTCAGCTTCGTGTTGTGCCCGACGGTCCTAAAGTAGACTCTTATGGCTGGCTGCAACGGCGAAGTAGCGCATGGTTGTGGGTGATGGTGTTGGGAATCCTGTTTGGAGGTCTTATTATCTTTTTCGCCAACTGGATGTCCAGATAGCGTACCCCTATTCCGAAAGCAGGAGGACTGCAGGTCGTGACAGGCCACTTCTAAAACGACAGGCCGTATGCATCTAGCGGATCACGCCCGGAGTGGAAGACCATAACCACGAGTTTTCGATGACCTCCCGGGACGTACTACCTGCCGCAGACTGACATGATCGCGGAAGACCGCGTAAAACTTGTTCATCGCGCGCGGGAATACATTCGCCACGCCCTACGGGAAATACCGTCATGGAGCTGCCTTTCTTCGTATGTCATTCTGATAGTTTAGTCGCCGTCGAGCCTAGAAAGAGAGTTCGGATGTTGTGGGAGCGAGCTGTTTCCGCCAAGACCCAGACCGTGTTAGCTTGTACTTCTCATGACCTCAGACGTTTTCATTAACAAGACTGAGGGAGACGGCGTTGAAATCTCGGTGGTCAAGCACGGTCTAAGCTCTGGCGCAGCGCACAGGTACGACACGGTCGAGAAGGCCAGAGTTGTCCTGGTTAAATTCGGACTTGACCCGGAAGTGATTGATCACCAACTCAGCGCCCTTTCCAAGGTGCCGCCTAGTTTCCTACTCAGGTTTCCGACCGCTGAGATCGCCGACGAGATCTTGCGAGCATTGGAGTTCACGGCTGCGGTATTTCAGGCTGCCTGAGGAAGACAGGAACCGTCTTGACTGGCGGGTTAAAGTGGAAGGCGAAATAAAAAAGGGACGACCCTTTTTGGGGGGAGCCATCCCTTCCATGTCAAGCAGCGTAAGGTGAATTGAGAGTATCCGGTGGTGCCGGGAGCGGTCTATCAGGTAAGTAATGTAGGCCCCTCGGCTGCAAGCAACCCCTTTTTACCGGGAAGACCGGGCGGCAGAACAATGCCTGACGTTTAGTCGTCTCCTCAATCTGCCTGTGTTGGACAGCAGCGGCCATCAAATTCCCTCGCGTCTGCCCCGGACCTCCAAATGATTCTTCCGACTGTGGTTCTTCGGCTTCAAATCTGCGCTGATGCTTGAGTCAGAACTACGATAAGGATCAGAATCAGGATCGCGAAGAACAACGCACCCATACCGAGGAGTATGACTTCGCTCATTACATCGGGTTTCAGGAGGTCGTCGCGACGCAGAAAACACCTCCCTGGAAGATGGAAGGGGGAGGTGAGCACGAGTCACCGCTTCGTGCCTGAAAGTAGAACGGCATTTTTGATGCCACGCTGGCGGGTGTGTCACGGTGAAGCGATTGGTGTTGCGGTTTGATTTAGAGGCACTGTCCGCAGAATGATGCACTTTGCGGGCAATTTCCTTCACGCGGCCGTTTCTTTCCAGACCGAAGAATTGCAAACGGATGGTTCTCTCAGCGAGCCCGGAATGGGTACATGAGATTGTCAGGGTTTACATGGTAAAACGTCCGTGGTAAAACGTCTCGCCGAAGACCCCCGCCTCACCCGTCTAACGGAAGTTGCGCTTGCGCTTCCGGAGGCAACACGCAAGATCTGTGGATCACACGCGCAGTTTCTGGTGCGGAAAAAGACCTTCGCCTACTTCCTCGACAACCATCACGGTGATGGCATCGTGGCGGTAACCTGCAAGGTATTGTCCGGCGATCACCAGGCGCTGGCTGATTCCCAGCCTGGCAGATTTTATCTCCCCGCGTACCTCGCATCGAAGGGTTGGGTAGCCCTCCGGCTGGACGCGGGCAAAGTCGACTGGGCCGAAGTGAGGGAACTGTTGTGGTGCAGCTACGGACTGATGCCCCACGCGATTTGCAGAGCAGCTTTGAGCATCCCGGCGCCCCAGGCTTCTATCACTACACTGCCTCGGCGAGGCGGATCGCGCCAGGCATTTTGCGAGTGCGAGGATAGTTCAGGAGCTAGTACAAGCTTGGAGCGAATGCGAAGCGGCACTGGGTTCAAACACGTGCGCTTTATTATCTACCCATGGATGTGCTGATCCAATTTGCCAGCAGCGCTACGACGACTCCTGTTGCTACAGCCAGAACCAGCAAAATGGCCGCGAGGCGGTATTGACGATTGCGACTGCGTATTTGACTCGTGTAAACGAGTCTGCCCTTAGCGAAGTCGAGAGGTGGTGTCGGACTATTGTAGGCGCTTTGATGGTTACGCATTCCGCTCATATAGGCTCCAGAAGGCAACAAGGGTCGCACGGAAAGACCTGACTGCTGCCGGATTCGGGCGAAGTGAGCGGTGAAAACTAATGAAAATTATACGCTGGCTGACGGTAATCAAGAAGCTTAACTATTACGGCGGGTGTGTCCAATCATTTGTGTAAACAACCAGGTTTGTTTTTGGGATGAGGTCGCAGGGGAAGGCACTCCTGTCCATTACAAATCTCTGCGAGCACAGAGACTACTGCGCGAGTCCAACGCGCCGGACCAAGGTCTGAAATCGCGGGTCGCTCCGCAGTGGATCCCATGCGGGATCTACTTTGAGCGTGTCCATAATATTGGAATGCCGGGCATAGGCTTTATCGAGCCAGGCCAGAGTTTCGTCCTTTTTACCCATGCCCATGTATGCCCATGCAAATGCCGCTGGATCCACGGGATAGCGACGGTCTAACTGTCTCAGTCCTTGCATCGCTTGCTGAGCCTCCGCCGTATGACCCCAGCGGCCGAGCACGTACGCCCGCTCCCACGGCGTATTGCTAGGCGTGTATTTGTCGATATCAGCGAGTGCTTTCGCGAACTGTCCGGTTTCTACGTATACGCTCCTCACCATATGAGCCCGCGGGAAGGTCGGTTCCATTTCGAGCACCGCATTAAACCCTGTTTCGGCGCGGTCGTACTGGCGCGAGTAATAGAAGATCACAGCGTTGTCGGAAGCAATAATCAGCGATAAGGGATCAAGCTGTCGGGCCCGTTCACTCTCCCGCAACGCTTCATCAAAGCGGCCGACCCAGGTCAGATATTCTGCGTACCAGTGGTGCGCGGTAGCGTAGTTGGGGTTCAGGTCGATGGCCCGGCGATACTCTTTCTCAGCAGTCTGCCAGTCCCAATCGTAGTTTTCGGTAATCAGAGCCAAGGAAGTGTGTGCTTCCGCGAGCCCTTCATCCAGTTGCAAAGCCTTGAGCGCTGCAGCGCGCGCTTTCGGCAAGAGTTCGGTTTGCGGCATCGTCATGGTGTAGCCCGGCAGAAGCGCATAGCAGTCGGCCAAACCAGCATAGGCGCGAGCATAGTCGGGGTCTTTCGCGATCGCCTCCTCGAAATATTTGATTGCCTCCTCAAAACCTTCCCGAGTCCTCTTGTTCCAAAAGTAACGGCCTTTCAGGTAAAGATCGTAGGCCTCGTACGACTTGGGTGTCTGCGGCCGGCTGGTGGCAAGTGTGGTCTTGTCTTTCCCCAATGTGAGTTGAATCTCGTCGCCTATCTCCTGAGCGATTTCACCTTGCAGGCCCAACAGACTGCTCAGCTCTCGATCGTATTGCCTTGCCCAGAGTTGCGTCTGGTCACTCATCTGAATCAGCTGGGCAGATACACGCACTTTCCCCGCATCACGCCGCACGCTGCCCTCGAGCACGTACTGCACTCCCAACTCGCGGCCAATCTGATCCAACTGCGGCTGATTGTTCTTGTAGTGCATGACCGATGTGCGGGCGATTACGCCAAGGCCCTTAGGGTCGAGGACCCCCAGGTGAGAAATCATTTCTTCAGTCAGGCCATCGCTGAAATATTCCTGGGTCGGATCGCCGGTCAGATTCTCGAAGGGCAGGACGGCCAGCATGACTCGCACCCCCGCCTTCTGCGCCTGGATGCGAGAATTTGACCAGCGGAGGAAAGCTGTCATTGCGGCCGCCAGAACAAGCAACACCGCACCTGTGACCAGCCACACCTTCTTGCTCCAGTGGTAGCGTGTTGGTTTGGGCTGGGAAACTTCTGTCAGGAGGGAGGGAGTCGAAGTTCCTGGTGCCGGGCCGGCACTGCCGGAAACTTCCTTCACCTCAGCCGCAAAGCGATAACCACGGCCCTGGACGGTCAGAATGTATCGCTGCACCGCGGTCTCACCCAGCGCCCTACGAAGCATGAAGACGGTCTGGGTGAGGTTCGATTCCTCCACGAAGCTGTCAGGCCAGATCGTGCGCATCAACTCGTCTTTGCTGACCACCTGGCCGCTCTGCTGAATCAGCAATAGCAGAACTTCAAAGGCTTTTGGTGTCAGGGCAATCGGCTTCTCGCCCAGTCGCAGGACGCGATTTTTGGCATCCAGACAAAACTCGCCAAAAGCATATGAGTTTAAGTTACTGATCAGGCTAGGCATAACTCCATTTTGAGAAACTTTGAGAAAAGTTGAGAACTGGTTTTAGGACACGGGCCGCGCATTGGAGGTAGCGTTGTTTTCGCGCGGAAGGCGGGAACCTGCATTGGCGGCCATTCTACCACCGTCTGACTTAGCCGGACCCACCAAGCTTTCCGCAATCCAGTCATTCAAGAGGTAAGAGCAGCGCCATGAGCTTCGCTCCATCTCTGCCTACCGCCATTCTGGACAATGGGTTGTTTAACACCTGGCCAACGAAGTGTGCAAGTTACTGGAGGTTAGCCATCAGGCCGGTCCTCAGGGGGTTCCAATTGATAAAACTCGGGGCGATCCTACTGATGGCGACTGTCGTGATGACAACGGCAGCCCGCGGTCAATCCCTGCCTAACCTGTTCCCGCTTCCAAACCATAGCGGATTTGTGGAAACGTATAACGTCCACAATGCTCCCATTAGCTTGAAAGGGGCCTTTTTTCAATCGCTCGGAACCAACGGGAGGTCCTGCTCCTCCTGCCACTTGCCGACGGAGGGCTGGAGCATCTCGGCGGAAGAAGTACAGTTACGCTTCCTTCTGACCCAGGGGCGGGACCCGATCTTCCGTACCAACGACGGGTCCAACTGTGACGAAAATATCGATACGTCAACTCTCGAGGGGCGGCGCAAGGCGTACAGCCTGCTGCTCAGTAGAGGCTTGATTCGCATTCCTTTGCCACTGCCTGACGGTGCCGAGTTCAGCGTGCAGAGCGTGAACAATCCGTATGGATGCAGTGATACATCCACGCTTTCGATGTACCGGCGTCCGCTACCGACGACCAACCTGGGTTTTCTTAGTACCTTGATGTGGGACGGACGTGAGTCCACGCCACCGAGCACTCAGAAGATCACCTATCCCAATACTGGCCAACTGCTGGCAGACCTGGCTCAGCAGGCGATAGATGCCACGACCGGGCATGCGCAGGGTGCGGTTCCCACTCCGGCTCAAATTCAGGACATCGTGGACTTTGAGACCGCACTGCGGACCGCACAGGCTTTCGACTTTAAGGCGGGCTTGCTGAACGATGGTAGTGCGACCGGCGGACCAGTCGCACTGGCTTCCGAACCCTTCTTTATTGGCATCAACGATTCGTTCCCCGCGAGCTTTGGTTTCAATCCCACGGGAGCAGCGTTCGACCCCAATATTTTCAGCTTGTTCAATGCCTGGACGAACTCGCGATACGCCTCTCGGGCCAGTATTGCCCGCGGTCAGGCGCTATTCAATTCGAAACCGATCACGATTTCCGGTGTCGCCGGGATCAACGATGTGGCCGGACTTCCTGCCTCATTTTCGGGCACATGTGGAACTTGCCACGACACTCCCAATGCGGGTAATCATTCCGTCTCTGCGCCATTGAACATTGGGGTGGCGGACGTGACCAGTCCTCTCGATGTCAGTTATCTGCCGGTCTTCACCCTGGTAAACAACAACACGCATGAAACCGTTGAGACCACCGACCCCGGTCGCGCCCTCATTACCGGAAAGTGGGCCGATATCGGAAAATTAAAAGGCCCCATTCTCCGCGGACTTGCCAGCCGCGCGCCCTATTTTCACAACGGTTCAGCCTCATCGCTGGCAGATGTCCTCGTCTTCTACGACGTACGTTTTAACATTGGTTTTACGGCTCAGGAAAAAGCTGATCTGATTGCGTTTTTGAACTCGCTCTGAAGCCGAAACTCAAGCTGGCGTGCGAGCCTACTTATGCTTTTGCACGCCCTCGAATCCCTTTTCGAATTGGGTGACTAGCGGAGTTTCGCCGGACTGGAGACCGTCACGACCCATGACGCGCCAGAGATAATTTCCACTCGGCCCCTGGTGCGCATCGTAGACGGCCATCAGATCTTCGGAAGGTCGGCTCGTCACGAGGATGGTGATGTCGGCCTCGGAGGGCCGGTAAACGATCGTCAGTTTGCCCCAATTCTGAATGGCGTTCTGCACGGTGCTGATCGCCTCCCGATCTTCCGGAAGCAGGTTCGGGTCGAATTGATCTCCGTCATAGGAAGCCACGTAAACATATCGTGCATTCGCCAGAGTGCCTGGAAATGCTGGTACTTTCGAGGCATTTGGACTTGGCGCAGCCGCGGCGGAAATCGCCGACATCACAATTAAGATGGCCGCCACGAAAAAGAATCGTCTCATTATAGGTTCCTCTACACGATTAGATGCCTTCGAAGAAGGCGGAGATCCTGACGCTCTCGAATCAATGCTTTACGGACCTACGGAGCAATCGCGAGCATGGCGAGTGGGGAGATGTTCTTCACAGATTAGTCGCGAAACTTGCGAGCTGGACTGCGTTGACTCCTTGCGCGGGCAGTTGACTGCAATTTTCGATTCGGGCCACGACAGTCGGGGCCGGCCTTTACTTGACTATCAATGTGAGGGAAGTGGTCTGTGTCGTAGCATTCGAAGTCGCCGTCACGTTCAGAGTGTAAGTTCCAGCTGGGGTCCCATTCGGGTTCGGCTGTGGGCCGCCGGAATTACCGCCGCCGCCGCAGGAACATATGAAGAGCAATAGCGTGAACAGCGTGAGCGGGAGATATCGCCGCAGCAAGCGCGTGGGAATGCGTCTTCCAGGATGGACCACCAGCAATGCGAAAATCCATAAACCGGCTATCGGAGCGAAAGCAGGTAGGCGAAGCGCCCCCACAGTGCGCGGTGTGGTGGGCACACTCAAATTAAAGGTTGCGGGAACGGTGGAACTAAACGGCTCGCTGGCGGGTACCGAACAGTTCGCGCCGGTCGGCGAGCCAGTGCAACTGAGTGACGCTGTCCCGCTCAGTCCTGCACCTCCGATAGACAGCGTGTAGGTAGCGGTTTGTCCGGCAATTACAGTGGCCGAACTTGAACTCCCTGAGGGAACACCGAGACCCATGCTCGCGATCGCTGTATAGGTATAGCCATTGGGCAGCGTGCCTGCATGTTGTTCTGTGTTTGATACGACAACGTCCACCGTACCCGCGTCATGCGCCGGAGTGATGGCTGTAATCGACGTGCTGTTCACCACCGTCACACCCGTGGCCGGTGTCCCTCCCATGATCACCGTCGCTCCCGCCAGGAATCCCGTGCCGGTTATGGTAACCGCTGTACCGCCGGCGGCCGTTCCCGACGCGGGCGAAATCGCGGTCAGCGTCGGTGTCGGGTTGGATACTGCCGTAAAAGTGAATCCTTGGGTCAACGTTCCGCTCTGCGTATCGCTGTTGGTCACGACTACACTTACGGTTCCAGCCGCGTGCGCCGGAGTGGTGGCTGTAATCGACGTGCTATTCACCACCGTCACACCTGTAGCTGGTGTTCCTCCCAGGATCACCGTCGCTCCCGCCAGGAATCCTGTGCCCGTTAGGGTCACCGCCGTGCCACCGGCGGCCGTTCCCGACGCAGGCGAGACACCAGTGAGCGTCGGTGGCGGATTGGATCCTGTCGTGTAAGTGAATCCTTGGGTCAACGTTCCGCTCTGCGTATCGCTGTTGGTCACAATCACGTTTACCGGTCCGGTTGCATGCGCCGGAGTGGTGGCTGTAATCGTCGTGCTGTTCACCACCGTCACACCTGTAGACGCTGTTCCTCCCATGCTCACTGTCGCTCCTGCCAGAAATCCCGTGCCTGTGATGGACACCGCCGTCCCGCCGTTGATCGTTCCCGAGTTCGGCGAGATGGAAGTCACGGTTGGCGCAGGAGTAGAACTGGAGCTTAGGAGGAGAGAGCTTGCCACTGAGGGGACGCCGTTGCTATTCAAAATAAACAGCATGTAATATCCGGGCGGCGCGATATTGGCGTTGGGTGGCGCCGTGACCGTCAAAGATCCCGACCCCGCGGTGAAAGACATCCCCACCATCCGCTGATCCATGCCGAAAGAGTGCGTCACCGTGCCGTTGCGGACGAGTACCGCCGAAGCGATGCTGGCCGCATCCGGCGTTTGCAATGTAAATTGGTTGCCGTAACTGACGCTGCTAGGCACGCTGGCGATCGACGGACGCGCAGCCGGCGTTCCATCCGATTGGAACAAATATGCAGGCTGGTAGATCTCGATATGTCGCTCGTAGGTGCCGCGCACGGGATTGCCTCCGGCCACCCAAACCGTGGCATCAGGAAGAAGTAAAGCCACGGAGTGATAGAGCCGCGCGAATGAATTCGCTCCCGCAGAAGAAAATGTGTTTGTCGCGGGATCGTAAAGGTCAGCATTGAGACTTTGCGTGGACGAATCCTCATCGTTCACCGAACCGCCTAGTGCCAGGACCTTGCCGCTGGGCAAAATGACAGCATTCATCTCGATGCGCGCCTGGGACATAGTTGGGCCCGACTGCCACGTCGGGTTCGGAGATCCCATGTCAATGGTCTCGGTAGTCGCGGTCGCTGGGCTGCTTCCTCCCATAATCAATATGACCGGATCGTAGTTGTTGGCCGGCGTCAGGCCAAGCAGGACTGAACTTCCGTACGATCGCGTACCGCCGTAATTTGTGGTCGCGACATTGAGCGTCCACGTCGTGGTCGATGGATCGAACAACTGGGAGACCGGGGACGGGCCGGAATAGAAAACTTTTCCGTTAGGCAAAAGATGCAAGCGCGGATATAAGTCCGGCGTGAAAGGGGCCGTGAAAGGCTGGCTCCAGCCCGAACCGACCGTGTAGAACTCGACTGTGGTGTTGGTGTTTGTTCCAGTCTCAAGAAAGCCGGAGAATGTCATGACCCGGCCATCGCCCAAGGTCAAGACCGTGGGATACCAGCGGCCATGCGCCATGTCTTGCACGTCGTCGAAAGTGTTCGTAGCCGGATCAAAGAGGGTTGACTTCAGCGATCCTAGGAAAGGATCGTAGGCCAGTGTGCCGCCGTTGATGAAGGCGCGCCCATCCTTTAGAACGACCATTCCGTTGCAAAACATGTCGGACGACACGTTAAACTGGGTGATGCTTCCATTGGTAGGATCGAGAAGCAGGGCGCCGGAGTTATTCGCTTGACCGTACGGCGAGCCGGTTGGACATCCGGACTGGGAAGCCGGGCAATTTCCCGAACCCGCAACCACCAGGATCTTGCCGTTATACAACAGAGCTACATGGATCGGGTTAATAGGCATGGTGTAGGACAGAGTCGACCATTTTCCGACCGTCTGCGCCTGACCCAGCCCCGGTTTTGACATCCCTGCCAAAAACAAAAACAGGAGCGCCCACCGCCCGAAAGGCATGATCATACTAAGTCTCACAGCAACTCCCAGTCCCCCAGGAATGCCCCGATCCTGGTGGAGCTTTTTTAATGAATGTGAACCGCAATGCCCGCTAAACCCGCTTATCTTAAAGGTTTCTCTATCCTAGCGGTTCGGCCGATTAAATCAAAATAGGTAGTTCGTCCTCACGTGAATTGTGGCAGAGGGTTGACACTTGGGCACTGCCACGACCGTGCCCGGCGGCAGTGGGCGTAGAAGTAAGTACCGGCTTGGGATTGGCTACATGTGTTTCGAGCTTAAGCCGATTCGACGAGAATCAGGAGAGTTCATTGCGTCGGTTATATCCGTTTTTCTAGGCCGCCCTCTCATCGCTGTCATGGCCCGGGCTGGCAACCAAATCCTGGCGAAGCCGCTCCATTTGTATGGATGCTTCCTTTATCTGCTCAGCATATTCGTGGCCTTGCCGCGGTAGAAATCCCCC
>Ga0134122_10002875_pt1 | contig 12695 bp, 15 predicted proteins | sample KB302_FD_96461 | JGI IMG/M metagenome (GOLD analysis project Ga0134122, IMG submission 96461) | Terrestrial soil microbial communities without Nitrogen fertilizer from Kellogg Biological Station, Michigan, USA - KB3-0-2 | ecosystem: Environmental > Terrestrial > Soil > Unclassified ...
CCGGCTTCATTGCTGCAAGCTGATTGCCGCACTGCGCAAGCTTGTTCGGGCCTTGACAGTAGGAGACGCCGTTTTCCGCCACCGCCTGATAAAAACTCATCAGCGGCGAGCCGCCGCTGTGGCCGAGCAGGATCACTTTGGTAATCCCTGGCACGGTGCGCGCGTAATCGACGGCAACTTTCACGTCGAGCGCGATAGGCTCCCACTGCACGATCGTGTCGTCGTTGACGTAGCGAGTGTTGAAACAGAGCACGGCGAAACCGCGCTTGGACAATTCCCGGCAGGCAACGTTGTTCAGATTGTTCGCGGAGCGGTGCGCCACCAGAAAGATAATGTGCGCCGCCGGCCCTGAATCGGGCTTGTAAAGCGCGGCACTGACGCGGCCCAGGGGAATGAACTCCGGATGGCTCTGTGCCAGCGCGGGTTGCGCTGCAACACCCAGCACGACCCCTAGGGCACAAGCGGCTAGAACACGGCGCAGTCCCATGGCGTTCCTCTCCTGCTATAATCGACTTGAAGGCGATAATACCGCCGCGACCCAAGCCGCAACAGTCACTAAGGAGTGCTCCGCCATGAACAAGGACGAACTGATCGCCTGGGGCACCAAGAACGGCTGGCAGCTCATTGGTTCCGATTTGTGCCTGATGAAGCCGCCGAACTACAAGGACGCCATTGTGCGGCTCGTGCTGAAAGGCACGGTCGTCAATCTGGAGATCAGGAAACCGATCGGCAAATGGGAAAAGATTACCGGCGTCGCTTACAATAAGATCGAGCCCGACGCCGAGACCGGATTCCCGCGCGGCCTCGGACTCGAAGCGATGAACAACCTGAATTACCTGATGGAAGAGAACAAAAACCGGATGGTGTTCGCAAAAATGACGAAGCCGCCGGCATCCGGCGGCTTCGACTGATTGCAATCGCCGCGACGAAATTACTGCGGCTTGACAAAGAGGCCGACAAGACCTGCGGCGCCCTTGACGTGCATGTTGAGCTTCGCTTCCAGCTCAGGCAGCGTCAGCCCAGGCGGCAGCTCTTTCGGATCGAGATCCGTCGCGATGATCTTGAACGTGTAGTGATGCGGCGATCCGGGCGGCGTGCACGGGCCGGAGAAATTGCCGACGCCCTGCGTGCTCTTGCCGCCGACATACTTGTCGGATGCCTTGCTCTCTTCGCCTTCGGCGAACGAGTTGACGTTCGGAGGAATGCCATAAGCAACCCAGTGGAACACGCCCAAGCCGCCGCGCCCTTCCGGGTCGACCATCGTGAGCGCAAAGGACTTGGTGCCATCCGGCGGGTTCGACCAGGTCAATTGCGGCGAGACGTTCTGGCCGACGCAGTTGGGATTCGGGTTCGCGCCCGGCTGATTCATGTTGGCGACTTTCACCGGCATCATCGTGCCGTCTTTGAAGGTCGTCGAGCTCAGACTGAACCCGCCGCCTGCCGCGGCCGCATTCGCCAATTCGGACATGCTCCACGACGCCAGCATCATTCCACCGGCCGCGAGCAGAAATTTCGTATACCGCATGAGGATCCTCCTGTTTTCGCCGGCCGCGGAATTGAGCCCACGGCTCATTCAGGCCTTCCATCGCCTGGGCGCACGCAATATTCATAGTGTGTCGGCGACGCATGGGCAATCATGACCGCCTTAAGGAACCTCGACCATGGCAATTGTGCATGAAATTCGGCTTTAACATCGGGGACATATCGATTGGCGGGCGAGTCTTGATCGCGCCGATGACGGGCGTATCGGATCTTCCCTTCAGACGTATCGCGTCGAAATGTGGTGCTGCCTATGTCGCGACGGAAATGGTCGCTTGCGAAACCTTTGCCAGCGGCCGGCCCGATGTCGTCCGCCGCGCCGCCATCGGCGATGGCCTCCCGCTGATGGTGATCCAGCTTGTCGGACGCGAAGCCCGCTGGATCGCCAAGGGTGCGGCGATGGCGGAAGCCGCGGGCGCCGACATCATCGACCTCAACATGGGCTGTCCCGCCAAAGAGGTGACGGGCGGTCTCAGCGGCTCAGCCTTGATGCGCGATCTCGACCACGCCGAAGCTCTCATCACCGCGGCGGTCGCAGCGACGTCGCGCCCAGTGACGTTGAAAATGCGGCTCGGCTGGGACGACGCCAGCAAGAATGCGCCTGAGCTCGCGCACAGAGCCGAGGGCGCCGGCATCAAAGCGATTACCGTGCATGGCCGCACACGCCAGCAATTCTACAAGGGCTCCGCCGATTGGCGCGCCGTCGCCGACGTGAAGCGCGCGACGACGCTTCCCATCATCGTCAATGGCGATATCACCGACGCCGCTTCGGCGCGCGAAGCGCTGGCCCAATCCGGCGCCGACGCGATCATGATCGGACGCGGGGCCTACGGCCGGCCCTGGATCGCTGCCGCTATCGAGCGCACGTTACAAAGCGGCGGCGACGCGACCGAGCCGTCTCTCGTCGAACGTTTGAAAATCGTCCTCGATCATTTCGCCGACAGCCTTCGCTTCTACGGCGACGAATTGGGCCTCAAAGTGTTCCGCAAGCATCTGGGCTGGTATGTCGAGCACGCCGGCTGGCCCCTATCTCCCGAAGCTCGCCGCGCCGCGAAATCGGCACTCTGCCGTCTTGAGCACCCCGCCGATGTCGAATCGGGCCTAATTGCGCTTTGGTCCTGAAGGACGCGTGCTGCTATTATCTGGCAAAATACCGCAGCTGGCATGGAGGACCGAATGGCAAACCTGACTCGACGCGCTTCGATGGCCGGCCTTGCGGGCTTGGCGGCGGCCGTATCGGTTCCTCGGCTCGGCCGCGGTGCCCCCGCTCCCGCCGCATCGGCGCCGATTCCACCCGAAGGCATCGGCAACAAGATCAGGCACATCGGCTATTCCGACCAGGGCGGCCGCCCTGACGGCGTACAGATCATGGTCAACCGCGGCCACCTCTATGTCGGCCACATGTTCAGCGACGGGCTGACGGTGATCGACGCGAGGGATCCGCGCGCACTCAAGCCCGTACACTTCTTTACCGGCGGGCCGAATACGCGCACGCATCATCTTCAGGTCGCCAACGATCTCTTGCTGCTCGGCAACGGCGCCAACATCGTCGCGATGCAGTCTTACGACAACGCGCGCGGCTATTTCGAAAACACGCTCGCCGACAGCTTGACCAACAAGAAACCGTTCCGCTCGGGCCTTTCCATCCACGACATCTCGAAGCCCGCGGAGCCGAAAGAAATCGCCTTCCTGCCGATGCCCGGCATCGGCATCAACCGCCTATGGTGGACCGGCGGACGCTACGCTTATGTATCGGCGCATTTGGACGGCTATACCGACTGCCTTCTCTTGATCGTCGATGTCCAGACCCCGACCAAGCCGGCGATCGTTTCCAAATGGTGGCTGCCCGGGATGTACCGGGCCGGCGGCGAAGTCGACAAGACGCCGAAAGGCAAGCGCGTCGCGCTGCATCACATGATCGTCGCTGGAAACCGCGGCTACTCCGCGTGGCGCGACGGCGGCTTTACGATTCACGACATCAGCGACGCAACCAAACCAAAGCTGCTGTCGCACATCAACTGGTCGCCGCCCTTCCCCGGCGGAACGCACACGCCGCTGCCTCTGCCCGGCCGCAAGCTGGTCGTTGTCGCGGACGAGTCAAATGCCGAAAAGTGCGAGAAGGGAATGTTCTATACCTTCGTGCTCGATGTCAGGGCCGAAGAAAATCCCGTACCGATTTCGACGCTGCCGACGCCCAAGGACCGCAACTTCTGCCAAATCGGCAATTTCGGGCCGCACAATCTGCACGAAAATCGACCCGGCAGCTTCCAAAGCGAAGAGACGATCTTCGCCACCTATCACAATGCCGGCGTGCGCGTGTTCGACATCAAGAACCAGTTCGAGCCGAAAGAGATCGCCTCTTGGGTGCCGCCGGCGCCGAAAAAGCTGGTCGACCCGCGTGCCGGCGTCGCCTTGGCGGCGCAGACCTGCGACGTCTACGTGACGCGCGAAGGTCTCATGTATGTCAGCGACTGGAACGCCGGCCTTCACGTGCTGCAATACGAGGGCTGACGAACAAGGCGACTGGTGAGTAGCGACCGGTGGACGTTATGGAAACTGCGCTGTGAGCTGGGACATTATCGCCTTTGATGTCCCTCAAACGATTGAGTCTGTCGGCGAAATTCCACGCGATTTCAAACCGAAATCTTTGGGCACCCGCTCTTCCCTCATTTTAAAAATCAAAGAGATCTTTCCAACAGCTGACTTCTCCGATCCGTCATGGGGATTTATAGACGGTGCTGACTGGTCTATCGAAGTTAGTCTTGGAAAAGACCAGGACTGCGATAGCCTAGCTTTGCACGTCCGAGGTAGCGACGCGGCAGTACCTGCAGTCGCGCGTATCCTCAATGGTCTAAAAATACGTGGCATGGATTGCCAAACAACAGAGTTCTTCGATGCGGGACCTAACGCTCTTGAAAGCTTTCAACAATGGCGCGCGTTTCGGGACCACGCCGTGTCGATGACGCACGAGGCCGATCCGAGACGACCTTCCATTGCTGGCTTCTCACGTTTGGTGGATACGTTCCGCAAGATAGTCCGCGTATTTCGTCTTACCGGCCGATGAAACGCCGTGTTCCCTCTTACTGCGAAAAGTCGTGTCTCCCACGGGCGTTTCAGGAGGAAATCCGATGCTCAAACTCAAAACCGTAGCAGCGATTACGGCGCTTTTGACGCTCTCGACGGCGGTGTGCGCACAAAACCTCATGATCCGCGCGGGAACGATGCTCGACGGCAAAGGCGGCATCCAGCGCAATGCAACGATCGCGATCGATGGGTCCAAGATCGCCGGAATAAGCACCGCCTCCTCCGGGCCGCTCGCCTATGACTTCTCCCGTCTCACCGTGCTTCCCGGCTTGATCGATACGCACGTGCATCTCGTGAGCCACTTCGGCAAAGACGGCCGCGCTCAGACCGCGGGTGAGACGCCGGGCGAACAGGCGCTCTACGATGCCGAGATGGCCAACGCCGTGCTGATGGCCGGTTTCACCACCGTGCAAAGCGTCGGGTCACCGAGGGATATCCCGCTCAAGGCGGCAATCGAGCGCGGACTGCCGGGCCCGCGGCTCCTGACCTCCGTCTATCAGCTGATCGACACGAATTTGAGCACGGACCAGGTCAGACAATTTGTCAGAAAGTCGGTCGCCGACGGCGCCGACGTGATCAAGATCTTTGCCTCCAAAAGCGTGCGCGAGGGCGGCGGTCAGACCTTGAGCAACGCGCAGATCGTCGTCGCCTGCGACGAGGCGAAGAAAGCCGGCAGGCGCGTCTGGGTCCATGCCCATGCGCGCTCTGCGGTCCGCGCCGCGACGCTTGCGGGCTGCACGACGATTTCACACGGTTTTCAAATCACCGACGCGGAAGCCGATCTGATGGCGAAACACGGCACCTATTTCGAGCCGCAGACCGGTCTCCTCCTGCAGAATTACCTCGAAAACAAGTCGCGTTATCTCGGCATCGGCAACTACAACGAGGAAGGCTTCAAGTTCATGGAAGCAGCGCTTCCCCAGAGCCTCGCGATGTTCAAGATGGCCATTCGGCACAAAGATCTGAAAATCATCATGGGAACCGACGCCAACGCGGGCGCCCATGGGCGCAACGCAAACGAGATCATTTACCGCGTGCAGGCGGGCGGCCAGCCGGCAATGGATGCGATCGTCGCTGCCACATCGCTGAATGCGTCAGCCCTGGGCCTCCAGAATAGCATCGGCGCGCTTGCGCCCGGAATGGAAGCCGACCTGATCGCGATCGAAGGTGACCCGCTCACCGACATCACGGCCTTGCGGCGCGTTGCGTTTGTCATGAAAGGCGGCAAGGTCTACCGCAACACCGTCACGAGCGGCGATTCCGTGGCGCGGGCGCCTGCCCGCTGATCCGATTGCGCAAATGCGGTTATCCGTGCACTAGTTTCATAGGGGTACACGAGGATCATTTCCGTGTTCGATCGAATCCGCAGCTTGCTCAAGACGCCCGCCCTGCCGGGGCCGGAGGACGACGATCTGCGGACCGCGGTCGCGGTGCTTCTGGTCGAAGCCGCCCGGACGGACGGTGTTTTCGATCGCCATGAGCGCGCGACGATCGAGCACTTGCTCGAGCGCAAATTTCAGCTCTCTCGAGTCGATGCTGAACGCCTCCTCTCGCATGCCGATGAAACGGCCGTGCGCCCGCACAAATTGCTTCCCTTCACGCGCCACGCCGTCGAGCACATGGAGCCGCAGCGCCTCGTCCGCCTCATCGAAATGATGTGGGAAGTTGCCTTTGCGGACGACAAAGTCGTTCCTAACGAAGAGGCCCTACTCCACCGCGTTGCCGGTTTGATCGGCGTTTCGGACGCCGACTGCGAGGCGGCGAAGCACCGCGTACTGCGCTGGCAGCAACAGAAACACAATAGGTAACGGCATATGGCGAGCGGGTTACCCCCTACTCGCCATATGCCACTTGCCGTTGCTTAAGCGCCGTCGCTCAGCGCGTTGTTGGCAAAGCCGCTGATCTGCACGTCGTAGCCGAAGGGATCGAGCATGTGCAGGCTGTAGAGCCCGCCGTCGCGCACCTTTTGAACGCCCATCGCGATCAAATCCGCCTTCACCTTTTCACGCTCGAAATTCGCGACCGTGTAGCCCATGTGCTGCACGAGTGCGCGCGGTTTCCGCCGCGCCTCCTGCGTGCCCGCGGCCGGCGTATTCGCGTCGCGCGTCCTGATGACCATATGCGACAGCGGCACGTCGTTTGCAGTCACGCCATAGGGCTTCTCGCCGCGCTTGCCGAACGCCAGCACGACATCGTTCGCGCTCGAGCGGCCTGGGGTCATATTGAACACCTTGGAATACCAGTCCCCGGCTTCGCGGAAGTTCGGACAGGTATACGAGACGTGATTGACGAGCGCGACTTTCAGCGTCGGGTCGGCAGCCGGCGCGGCTTTCGCCGTCTCGGCAGCAGCGGTCGCGGTCGCGGCGAGCATGAATATATCGATGAGCTTGCGGCGGCTGATCTTGCCTTGCGCATAATCATCGAGCTTGGTTGCGATGAATCCTTGCATCGTTTTCTCCCTCAGCTCCGGAACGCGTTTTCTTGAGCGGCGCTTGCGAACTGCACGTCGTAATCGAATGGGTCATAGACATGCAGACTGCCGTCGCGCCCGGTGGGATTGGCTAAGCCCTTCGCCTTCAAGGCGGCGCGGACTTTTGCTTCGTCCCAGTTCGGGATCGTGTAGGCGATATGGTCCACGGTCGCCTTGGCGTCGGTGGTCGTCTCGGCGGTACGAACGACTAAGAAATTGCCGCCTTTGCCGGCTTCAGGGCCGAACGTCAGATTGGCACGATCCTTTCCCTTATCGTTGACGACGCCCATGCCGAAGACGCTGGTATAGAAATCGCGCGCCTTTTTGTAGTCGGCGCAGTTGTAGGAGATATGGTTGATGCCGAGTCCTTGAAGGCCACGCGCCGGCGCGGCATTCGCCGCGTCGCCCATGGCGTAAACCGTGAATGCGAGCGCCATTGTCTCGCAGAATTCGCGCCGGCCGATTTTTCCGGCATCGAAGTCCTTGATGAGATTCGCAACAAACCGTTCCATACGAGCGACCCTCCCTTGGGCTGATGCGGGAGGCATTCTAGGCCCTTACCGGGCCGATTCCCACGCCAAACCAGCCTTTCCCAGCGGCGCCTCGCTGCTTTACACTCTGCCCAACGCTCGAACTGAGCCAATTGGGAGGACCTTATGATCAAACGACTTACCGCTTGCGCGCTCGCTACCGTCGCGGCTGGCTTCCTGCTTCAGGCGAGCCTCGAGCCGGCGCAGAGCGCCGCAGCCGGCGACGCGGGCAAGACCATGAGTCAGATCTATCGCGAGCGGGGAAAGGAAGCCGTCGACTTCCAAAAAGTTCCGCCCATCAAGATGTTCGACAATCTCTGGTATGTCGGTCCGGGCTACGTCTCCTGCTATCTGATCAAGACCTCGGCGGGGCTGATCCTCATCGATGCTTCCGAGGAGCCCGACATGGTGCTCCATGTCATCGACAGCATCAAAAAGGCTGGGTTCGATCCCAAGGACATCAAACACATCCTGATTAGTCATGGTCACATCGATCATTGGGGCGGCATCGATCGCATGCGCGAACTCACCGGTGCTCCGGTTTGGGCGACCGAAGAGGACTGGCAGCTGATTGAAGCCGCCGCCGCCCGGCCCGGCCGCAATGGTGCGCCGCCGCCGCGTGCGCCCAAGCGCGACCGCATTGTAACGGACGGGCAGACGTTGACCTTGGGCGACACCACGCTGAAGCTTTCCAAGACCCCAGGTCACACGCCCGGCGTGATGTCGGCGGAATTCACCGTCTACGACAACGGCGTGCCGCATAAGGCTTACTACTCCGGCGGGCTCGGCGGGCGTGACGGCGTCAAGGGCTTCGAAGACGCGCTCCGCAGCGTTGCCAAGGTGAAACAAATTCAGGGCGTTGAGGTTTATCTCGCCAACCATGGCTGGAACCCCGGAACGGATTACCCCAACGGTTCGATTTTCGAGCGCGCGGCAAAACTCAAGGACCGCAAACCTGGCGAACCAAATCCTTTCGTCGATCCCGCTTCGTGGCAGGAAAACCTCAGACGGACGGAAATGCGCGTTCAGCGCGGGTTGGAAGAGGAACGGCAAAAAGCCGCCGCGGCATCGAGCAAGTAGCTCGAAGCATCGTCAAAGGAGCATTCTCATGAAGGTCGGTATCGTCGCGACGTCGGCGTTGGCTGTGTTCGTGGCAAGCGCCGTCAATGCCGCCGAAATAAAGGTACTTTCCACGCAGGCGACGGAACAATCATACCGCGAGCTGGTGCCGCAATTCGAAAAGGCGACTGGTCACAAAGTCACGACGATCTTCACCGGCACGCTCGACGCCGATAAGCGCCTTGCCGCAGGAGAGAAGTACGATCTGTTGATCATGTCGCGCCCGTCCATCGAAGAGCACATCAAAGACGGAAAACTGTTGCAGGGAAGCCGTGTCGACCTCGCCAAATCCGGCGTTGGCGTCGCCGTAAGGCCGGGCGCGAAGAAACCCGACATCAGCACGACCGCCGCTCTGAAACAGACGCTGCTGTCGGCGAAGTCGATCGGCTATTCCACCGGGCCAAGCGGCAACTACGTGATGGCGCTGTTTCAACGCCTCGGTATCGCCGATCAGGTCAGGCCCAAGCTCAAACAGACTGCCACCGGCGTATTTGTCGGCAGCATCATCGCCAGCGGCGAAGTCGAGCTTGGCTTTCAGCAGGTGAGCGAGCTTTCTCAATTCAAGGGCATCGATTACGTCGGACCTCTGCCGGCCGACGTTCAGGAGTACACAACCTTCTCCAGCGGCATCATTTCCGGCACCGCACAAGCAGGTCCAGCCAGAGAACTCGTCAAGTTTATTACGGCGCCCTCATCTGCCGCGGCCTTCAAAAATCGTGGCATGGACCCCAGCTGAGCTATATGCGCCAAGTACCGGGCTCCGTACCTGTTGCCAACCGATGATGCTTGCTCAGATCCGTAAGCTCCTGGCTTCACCGCAGCCTGATGTCGCGGACCGCGATGACCTGCATTCGGCGGTTGCCGTGCTCCTCGTTGAAGCGGCGCGCATGGACGATCGTTTCGACGAGGCGGAACGCACCACCATCGAACGGTTGCTCGCGGAACGATTTCAACTTTCCGAGCAGGAAACACGCGACTTGCTCGCGCAGGCAGAAAAAACCGCAGAGCAATCCCATCAATATTATCCCTTCACGCGTCTCACCGTCGAACGCATGAGTCCCCGCCAGCGAATCCAGCTGATCGAAATGCTGTGGGAAGTCGCCTATGCGGACGGTGTCGTCGATCCCGACGAGGAAGTGTTGCTCCGCCGCGTTGCCGGGTTGATCTACGTTTCCGATGAGGACCGCGTCGGGGCTCGCCACCGCGTACTCAGCCGCTTGCAGTCAAAGTCAAAATCCTAAGGATAAAACCTCATGGCAACCGTGCATGTCATCGTGAAGGTTGTGGCGCGGCCGGATGCCAAGGGCCAGATGCGTGACATCGTTCAGCGCCTCTGCACCGAATCGCGCAAGGAAGCCGGCTGCCTCAAGTACAACGTGCTTGAAAATCTCTCCGAGCCAAACGTCTTTGTCTTGACCGAAGAATGGGAAAGCGAGACGCATCTCGACGCGCATAATAGGACCGCGCATTTTGGCGCCGCCGTCACCAAGGCTCAGCCCTTGCTCGCCAAAGACTTGGACGTTGGGCGGTACCGCGCGATCTCTTAGAGAATAGTCCGATGTGCGGGCGTTTCACCAATCGCTACAGCTGGCGCCAACTCAAGGAGTTGTACGACCTCACGACTCCGTATCTGAGCTCGAATTTTCCGCCACGCTACAACATCGCGCCGACGCAGCCCTCATTCGTAGTCCGCTTGAAAGAGCAACAGCGCGAGCTCGCCGAAATGCGCTGGGGTCTGATCCCTTCCTGGCACAAGGACACCAAAGGCGCCGCGAAATTGATCAACGCCCAGTCCGAGACGGCGGACGTCAAGCCCTCATTCCGCGACGCATGGCGCGCCCGCCGTTGCCTCGTCGTCGCGGACGGCTTCTACGAGTGGCCCGAGCCCGCGCGCCCACGCTTCATTACGCTCAAAGAAAATGCGCCCTTCGCCTTCGCGGGCTTGTGGGAGCGCTGGGGTCCCGAGAGACTCGAAACCTTCACCATTTTGACCACACGGCCGAATGCATTCCTGGCCGAGGTTCACAACCGCATGCCGGTCATCCTCGCACCTGAAAGCTGGCCGATTTGGCTTGGCGAGATCAGAACCACAAGCGCGGAACTCAAGGCGCTCTGTGCCCCCTTCCCGTCCGAACGCATGACATCGTGGCCGGTCGATCGTGCGGTGGGCAATGTCAAGAACGACGAACCGCGTCTAGTTGAATCGCTTTAGTCTTTCCCTCGCGTTTTCGCGCATCTTTGCCGCCTCGGCATCCGACACGAACAACCGCACGACATCGGACATTCCTTTCAGCGGCGTGAAGGTGATGATGACGATGCCGCCCTGTGCCTGGCAGCGCGTCCTGCCTTCGGAATAGATGTCCAGCGGCGGTTCCTCATCGAACCACACGCCGTTCAGAGTCTCTCCCTGCCACTTCTCGCGGCCTCTCTCATAGGACTTGAATGCGAGGATGGATTCCTGCGCACCCTTATCGCCATCGCCGCCCCACTTGACTACGACCGTATCGAGAGCGTCGGCGAGACTGCGCGCAGGCGCGCAATCTTTGAGACAGACTTTCGGAATCGCACCGGTGCCCCAGGTGTCCTTGAGCTGCGGCGGGCCGATCAGTATCCGCTGCACGGTGTCGCGCGTCGATTCCGCCGTCACGCCGGCCGCCCAGAGCCGCACTGGGCCGTTGAACACATGGCCCTTCCACCAATCGGGATAGCGGCCGGTCAGATGCATCGCCCATTCGAAGCTGCCGGCCAAGGTCTTGCCGACCTGGTTTGCCGCCATCAGCAGCCGCTCGTCATAGTCGGCTCCGGCGCTGTGAAACTCTTTCTGCTTCGGATAGGGCTCATAAAGCGCGAGCTTGTTGTACTTCTCGCGAACAGAAAGTTCCGGCTCACTGCCCTTCAGAAGCTTTGAGAGCCTCTCTTGCCGCCAGGACAATAGCGCGGAGTTCTTCGTCGTCGACATCATCGAACACACCTTTCTTGTCTTCGTTTTCGGCTCTGAGAGAAAGAATGATTTTCACGTAGTCCTGCGGATGTTTCGTCCGCAGCAGCGAGATGGCCTGCCCGCCCATTTTCGCCAAATCCTCTCTGAGCGCGCGAAGCAGCGCATCAGTCATGCTTTCTCCGTCCTTGAATGCGATCGCATGGCTCGCTTCAGGCGAATCAACGTCACCGCCATCGCGCGATGAAGGCATCGGGCTCTCCTTGCACAAGTGAAAATTACAGCTGTCGCCGGAAGCTCAAGCCGTTACCACCGCGACGCTGTGCGCGTGGCCGATTATCGTGCTGGCCGTTTCGGCGATAACAAAAACGCCCGCGAGCGAGATCGCTCCGGGCGCATAAATCAGAACTGACGAATTGTGTATGGCGGTTTCGAAAGTAAGTCAAGCGCACAAAGTTGGCGTCATCGTGCCGTACGAAAAATTCTACGAGATGAGCGGCATGATGAGCTCGAATTTCTCTTCCGCCAGTTTGTGCTTTCCCGACCAGATTTCGAAGGTCCAGATTCCCGGCACCAAATCCGCGGCAGAATCGAGCGACATCGTCAGGGCGTAAGACTCATTTGGGATCACCGGTACTTCGACCACCTCCTGGCGAATGGTCTTGTGCGGATCTCCGCCGGCGATGCCGGGCGCCGGAAATTTCCACACCATCGTCAGCCGTGCCGTGGGATCAAGCGACGTTCCGGTTGTGCGATAGCGGAAACCGAAGCGCGTCCCTACCCTGGCAACGATCGTTCGTGTCGTCTCGATATGGACGTAGCTTTCGTGGGCCTCCATGCGGATGCCCTGACGCGACGTTGGCTGCTCGTAAGCCGGGCCCGCTGCAAGATAGGTCCCAAATTCATACACATCGATTCCCGAGATCTCCTGCGCTTGGGCCAAAGTGGCGCCGCAAACCATCGTCAGGATCAGCAAAAGCCGTTTCATCTTGGACTCCCACACGTCGTAGGCCCA
>Ga0134122_10002876_pt1 | contig 12694 bp, 11 predicted proteins | sample KB302_FD_96461 | JGI IMG/M metagenome (GOLD analysis project Ga0134122, IMG submission 96461) | Terrestrial soil microbial communities without Nitrogen fertilizer from Kellogg Biological Station, Michigan, USA - KB3-0-2 | ecosystem: Environmental > Terrestrial > Soil > Unclassified ...
CGCGGTCGAACTGCATGCCCTCGACCACTTCGAGGACGGTGTCGAGGCCGCGCGCCTCTTCGACGGTGATGACGCCGTCCTTGCCGACCTTCTCCATCGCCTCGGAGATGATGCCGCCGATCTCCTCGTCGTTGTTCGCGGAAATCGTTCCGACGTGGGCGATCTCTTTGCCCTCGACCGGCTTGGCGAGCTTGTCGATCGCCTCGATCGCGGCCTTGACCGCCATCTCGATGCCCTTCTTGAGCTCCATCGGGTTCGCGCCCGCGGTGACGTTCTTGCTGCCCTCGCGGTAGATCGCCTGGGCGAGCACGGTCGCGGTGGTCGTGCCGTCGCCGGCCACATCGGAGGTCTTCGAAGCGACCTCGCGCACCATCTGGGCGCCCATGTTCTCCAGCGGATCGGAAAGCTCGATCTCCTTGGCGACGGTGACGCCGTCCTTGGTGATCGTCGGCGAGCCGAACTTCTTCTCGATGACGACGTTACGGCCCTTCGGGCCGAGGGTGACCTTGACCGCGTCGGCGAGCTTGTTGACGCCGCGAAGGATCGCGGCCCGCGCGTCGGAGGAGTAGGTAATCTGTTTGGCCATGGTTATTTAGAACCTCCCTGAGGTCGTAGAAGTTGGTTATCCGACCACGGCCAAGATCTCGTCCTCGCGGAGGATGACGAGCTCTTCACCGTCGATCTTGATCTCGCTGCCCGAATACTTGCCGATCAGCACGCGGTCGCCGGCCTTGACGTCGATCGGCATCCGCTTGCCCTCGTCGTTCAGTTTGCCCGGCCCCACGGCCACGACCTCGGCCTCCTGCGGCTTCTCTTTGGCGGTGTCCGGGATGATGATGCCTCCGCGGATCTGCTCACCCTGCTCAATGCGCTTGACGACGACTCGATCGTGAAGGGGACGAATATTCACGGTTCCATACCTCCTTCGAAGGTCTTCTATGGATTTTTACTTGCAACTCGATCGCAGGGCTGCCAACGGGACGGCTGTTAGCACTCTCCGGCGACGACTGCCAACAGGATAAGCGGACGGGGAAATGCTGTCAAGGGTGCTCGGAGCGACTCACGCCGCCGGGGCGGCGTACCAGAGCACGGCGAGGAAGTGACAGACGCTGCCGCCGAGCACGAACAGGTGCCACAACATATGGTGGTAGCGCAGACGCTCCCAGGTGTAGAAGACGACCCCGAACGTGTAGAGAAGACCGCCCGCGAGCAGCCAATGGAGCGCGGCGCCGTCGTGCTGGGCGGCCAAGGGGCGGATTTGCACCACCACCAGCCAGCCCATCAGGATGTAGAGGACGACCGAAGCGCGCGGCAGGCGGATGCCGATCAGGCTCTTGAACAGAATGCCGAACACCGCGAGGCCCCAGATCAGCCCGAGCAGCGTCCAGCCCCAGGCGCCGCGCAGCACGCCGAGGGTGAACGGCGTGTAGGTCCCGGCGATCAGCAGGTAGATCGCGGAGTGGTCGAGCACGCGAAGAATCTGCTTGGCGCGACCGGGCTTCGCCGCGTGGTACAGCGTCGAGATGCCGTAGAGGAAGACCAGCGTGGTCGCAAACACCGCATAGCCCACCAGCTGCGAGGGATCCTGCCGTCCCGAAGCGAAGAAAAACAACAGCGGGAAGCCGATCAGCGAGAGGATCAGGCCGATCCCGTGGGTGATGCTGTTGGCGATCTCTTCCCCGGCCGTATGGGTGCGGCGGATTCGTTCCATCGACCGACTCTACGCGAAGAGAAGGGCGGAGGGACGCCCGCGATTCGAGGATTTTTGGGCGGCTCTTTCAGGTCCGGCCGGCCGCCGGAATCGCCGCACGCCAGCGGGCCGCGACGCTCTCCGCTCCGTAATCCGCGGCGAGCCGGCGCCGGCCGTTCTCGACCAGCCGTCGCCGCTCGGCGGGCGAGTCGAGCAGACGAAGGATCTCTCGGCACCAGGCGGCGGGGTCGGGCTCGACCACGGCGAAATCTTCCCCGGCACGGCCCGAGACCCCCTCGGCGGCCCAGGGGGTGGCGACCACCGGCACGCACATCGACCAGGCTTCGAGGATTTTGACCGGCAGGCCGGAGCCCGCGCGCATCGGAGCGATCGCGAGGGTCGCTTCGCTGAGCATCGCTCGAAGATCCGGCGGCGAATCGATGAGCTCGGCGCCCGCCCGCAAGATCGCGGCACGCAAACGAGCCGGCGGCCGGCTTCCCGCGAGCTGCAAGCGAACCTCGGGCCGCGCCGCGCGGACGGCGGGCCAGACTTGGGTCAGGAACCAGAGCGCGCCGTCAACCGTCGGGAAATAGCCGAGATTGCCGGTGATCGCGAGCAGAGGCGGCCCGCCTCTTTCGGCCACCTCGAAGGCCGGCTCCCGATCGGGCTTCTTCCACAGTTTCAAAGTGGGGGGCAGATCCTCGGGGATCGTCATCGCGAGCGGTACGACCTCGACGTTTGCGGTCATCCCCAGGCCGAGCCTCTCCTCGAGATAGCGCCGATCGCGCTTGGAGACGACCAGGACCTTCGCCGCCCGTGCCGCCAATCGCCGCTCCGCCTGGAGCAGGCGCGCGGCCTCGAAACGGAGATCCGGGCGAAAGAGCCGGAAGTCGAAAGCCGCCCGCCTTTCGAGGTTCAAGGCCAGACTGTCGATCAGATCGACCACCAACGGGATATCTCCCAGATCGGGAAGATGCCCGATCAGCCGTTCGAGCTGCAGTACGACGATGTCGTGCCGGGGAGCCAAGTCGCGGATCTTTCGCGCGAGGTCGCGGCTCCGGAACAGCCCCGATTGGAGAGGCCGACCCGAAAGCAACGCGCCGAGGAGGCCGAGCACCTTGGCGACTCGGCCCGGTGGCTCGTACGTTTCGAACCGGAGCTTCGGCGCGAGGGATGCCTCCCCGCCCCGAGGTGCGAGCAGGGTGACCTCGTGCGTCGCCCCGAGAAACTCCAGCGCCTGGACCGCGCGCATCTGGTCCCCGCGGCGCGGCGGGTACGGGGGGCGGGAAACGACGAGCAGGATCTTCACGATGGGTGTTTTGGTCCAGCTCAGTGGTGATCTGGTCCAGCTCAGCGGTGATCTAGGCTAGAACAGTGGTGATCTAGGCCAGAACAGTGGTGATCTGGGCCAGAACAGTGGTGATCTGGGCCAGAACAGTGGTGATCCGGACCAGAACAGTGGTGATCTGGGCCAGAACAGTGGTGATCTGGGCCAGAACAGTGGTGATCTGGGCTAGCTCAGTGGTGATCTGGGCCAGAACAGTGGTGATCTGGGCCAGAACAGTAGTGATCTAGGCCAGCTCGCGCGCCATGGTAGCGCGGTAGCCACTTCGCGCTCGACGGCGGCGACGAAATGGCGGTAGACGGCGAGCACTTCGCTTTTCAGGCCGAGCAATTCTACATGCGGTTTCAGGGAGCGGACGGGGGTGCGGGCTTTCCGGTGCGATCTTCGTCCATCACAAACTCAACTCCGGCTTCAATCGCAAGACACCTCCCGCCGTGAGCTGGCCTTGCGCACAGGAGCCGGCCGGACCTCCCGAATAGTCAGGAGCGAGGAGGGTTGCGTAGGGCACGAGGCATACGTCGTACAGGCCTTCGGCCAACTGGGGAATGCGCAGGATCTTGCTTTGCTCATCCACTGGCTCCTGCCGGTTACCAGCCGCCCAATTGTAGAGCTCGGGCATCGGCAAGGTCAGTCCGTTCTGGAAGATGAAGAGCCTTAGGTTGTGGCGCTTCATCTCTTCCCCCTCCGGCAGGGTGATTTCGAGCGCACCACCGGCCGCGCTGGTTCGGAGGATCAGCGGCGTCCCATCGAGGAGTACATCGAACGCACGAAGCGCATTGCTAGGCGGTGAGACCACGATCACGGCGCGTTGCGCCGAAGCCGGCAGCTTCGCTGCGAAGTGACCGTCCAAACCGGTCCTCGCGGTATCGATCGCGCCGGTTCGCGGCTGCGCCATGATGACCAGCCCCGCGCCCACAACCGGCCCCGCGTCTCCCTGGACTTGGCCTTCAAAGCGGCGATTCTCTCGTAGGCGGAGAACCAACGGACCGAGGGGCACCGACTCCTGGAGTGAGGCGCGCACAACCTCACTGACGGCCGATCCAGGCAGAGCCGGAGCCTGTTCAGCCACAATGGCCAAGGGCCCGGGGTCGAACCCTCGGATCTCGAATTTTCCATCCGCTGCTGCATGAATGGATGCTGTGTTCTGTGCAGAATCAAGCTCAACACCGGCACCCGCGGAGGGCTGCTCCTTTTCATCCACCACGCTGCCGAAGATCAAGGTGTCGGGAAGGTCGATCGAAACTTCGGCGAGACTTTTCGAGTCAGCTTCGACCTCAATCTTCCGCGTCAGTCGGATCTGAGGTTCTGCGGCTTCAATCTCGACTTTCCAAGAGCCCGCCTTCGGCAGGGCTCCGTGAAATACGCCCTCCTCGTCAGAATCGAACTGCACACCCGGTGCACCAAATTGGCCGCCAAACCAGAGCGTCGCCGCAAGAGGATCGTCGCCCAGTCGAATGCGCCCCTTGACGGTCACGAAATCCAGCTCGATCCGACGTTCGGCGCTCTCCGGATCGAGAATCGCGCGATGGAGCTCGCCAAAGAATTTGTTTCCCCGGGAATCGGCCACGAAGATCGAGTACATCCCTGGAATTTGATGTTTCACCCGAACGAGGCCCTCGGAGTCCGGAGGTCCCTGGAAAACCTGGGTGCGGGGGCTTCCCGGACCTGAGCCGGAGTCGCGCCAGATGTCTACCGCCCATTGTCGTCCGAGCCAGTCAAGGGGCGGGTCGAGCGTCAGGCGCAACTCCAAAGGCTTTTCCAGGTGAATCGGACTGGGCAGCTGGGTTGCCGCCGAATCGCCGAGCAGGAGAGGAGCCACGGGCGCAGCGACCCACCCCGGTTGCTCAGCCACAACGGAATAGGCGCCGGGTGTCACACCGACGAACTGAAAAAAACCTTTGGCATCGACTGCCAGAATCTGCTGTGCCGTGGTCAAGGCATCCTGAGTACCGCCAACCGGCCCCCGAGCCGCCCAGGGTGCCAGCTTCACGCGGCAGGTCTTAGGATCGAGAGCGCCCCCAACCACTTCCACCCAACCGACCAGCGAAGCTCCCCGGCGCAAGACGAAGTCCCCGAGGTTGACGACCGCCTCCGCCTCTGGTGCCGAACCGCTTCTCGGACGGATCAAGGCGGGCTTTGCGCCTCCCCTAGCGCCTTTTACGGGCGGAACGAGATTCGTTCCCAACCGATAGACGGGCGCAAACCCCTCCGCGTGGAGCGCGAGATCTCGCTCGCCCAAGGGCAGTTTGCACCGAAACGCGCCCTTCGCATCGACAGGGCAGTAGGTGTTTCCTCTCGGCCCGTCGAGCCAAGTTCTTGACTTCGCCGCCGGCAGAACCTCCAGGGTAATCCGTCCCCGGAGCTTTGCTTTCCGTTCCGTGGTCTGCAGCCGCCCACGAGCCTCCACGGCAGGCCACAGGAAGAAGCGCTGCGTGATGATTTCGTCGCTACCCTCCACCTCGATCCGCTGGGCAGCCGCCCAGTGCCCCGGCAGATCAAGGGAAGCGAGCCACATGGAATGCTCCGGTAAGGAAACAGCGATCGGCCGCTCATTAGAGGCTTCGAGAACGATCGGCTCGAACGCCGGATCTTCAGGCTGGAGCGTCAGAGTGCCCGCCCAGGAAACCGCCACACCACCCAGCGGTACCCCTTCGATCTCGACCCGCACCTTGGTGGTCTGCGCTGGGCTCGGGCCGACTTGGGCGACGAGGGCGAGCGGTAGAAGGCCCCAAGTGTAGAAGATGAGCTTGCGATAGCTCATTGGGCGCCTTTGTCCTAGATCGCAGGGCGGCGACAACCGCTGCAGGCAGCGGGGCAAACCGCTCCATTTGCAACATTGCAGCCGCCACCACCACCTCCTCCGGTTGTTCCACCACCACCGCCGCCACCACCACTGCCCGTGGCGCCCCACGCGCACGCCTGACCGTTTGTGTAGCACTCCACCCCACCATCAAGAAAAGTTACCTCGGTACAGATCCACCCTTCACCCTCAACCTCAGATCTGCAGATAGAGTCGATACCGACGGAGTGAAGGTAGTGACAACTAAAACAGCCCTGGTAGCTCGTACTGGTCCCGTAGGCTGGCACTGTCAAAGAGCAGAACGCGCCAACGAGGAGTAATGCTGCAAAGAGCTGCGAGAACTTTACAGACATCGTAGGGACCTCCTTGCCGAAGTACATGCGTGAAGTTTGTTGACGGCCTTGCTTGCGCCAGGAGCTAGTTCGTTCATTCGCAGAATATATACAATACATGCAGTGCGCACTGCAATCTTCGCGAGGCGAGAATGGGGGCGGTTGTTTCCTTCGAAGCGCGCGAGTTCTTAGCCGAGCCGACCCGGAACGCTTCTTCTAACGCCGGGTCGGGCCCGGCGCCGCACGCGGCGGATCCGATCGGTGAGGGATGAGGCCGGCTAGACCAGCTTCAACAGGTGCCCGAGCTTCTCGCGCTTGGTGCGCAGGTAGTCGCGGCTGAGGTCGGTCGGAGGGACTTCGAGCTGCACGCGCTCGACGATTTCCAGGCCGTAGCCGTCGAGGGCGATGTACTTGCTCGGGTTGTTGGTCATCAGCCGCATCTTGCGCACGCCCAGGTTGCGCAGGATTTGGGCGCCGATTCCATAGTCGCGCTGGTCGGGACGAAATCCGAGATGCTCGTTGGCCTCGACCGTGTCTTTTCCCTGGTCCTGCAGCTCATAGGCGCGCAGCTTGTTGATCAAACCGATGCCGCGCCCCTCCTGGAGGAGGTAGAGCACGATGCCCTTTCCTTCGTCGCCGATCCGGGCGAGCGCCTGATGGAGCTGGGGGCCGCAATCGCAGCGCGCCGAGCCGAAGATGTCTCCCGTCAGGCATTGGCTGTGGACGCGGACCAGAATCGGTTCGTCCGGGTCGATTTCTCCCATCACCAGCGCCACGTTCTCGTCGCCGGTCACGTCCGAGCGATAGGCGTGGATGCGGAATTCGCCGTATTCCGTCGGCAGGCGCGGCGACGCGACCTCTTTGACCAGCGTCTCGTGGCGCAGGCGGTAGCTGATCAGGTCGGCGACCGTGACGATCAGAAGGCCGTGCTCGGCGGCGAACAGCGTCAGATCCGGCACCCTGGCCATCGAGCCGTCGTCGTTCATCACCTCGCAGATCACTCCGGAGGGGTTGAGCCCGGCGAGCTTGGCGAGATCGACGGACGCCTCGGTCTGTCCCGCGCGCTTGAGCACGCCGCCGCGCCGGGCGCGGAGCGGGAAGATGTGGCCGGGGCGGAGGAGATCCTCCGGCCGGGTGCGCGGATCGATCGCGGTGAGGACGGTCGCCGAGCGATCGGCGGCCGAAATGCCGGTCGAAATCTTTCCCCGCGCCTCGATCGAGACGGTGAACGCGGTGCCGTAGGGGGAGGTGTTGGTCTCCACCATCAGCGGCAGCTCGAGCTGGTTGCAGCGCTCTTCCGTGAGCGTCAGGCAGATCAGCCCGCGGCCGAACCGGGCCATGAAGTTGATCGCGTCGGGCGTGACCTTCTCGGCGGCGATCGTCAGATCGCCCTCGTTTTCGCGGTCCTCGTCATCGACCACGATGACCATCCGCCCGCGGCGGATCTCTTCGATGGCCTGTTCGATCGTAGCGAAGGGAGAATCCGGAGGCATGTCAGCTCTTTCGACGACGGAACGGCTCGCAAGGAGCCGGGAGGGGTTCAACCGGGAACGTTCAGGGCAAATTTCGTGGCGCGCGAGGCGCCCGCCCGCCCCTCGGAGGATACGGCGCGGTGCGGCGGCCGGTCAAACGCCCATGTTATGATCGGAATCTGAAGAAGAGAGATCTTGAATCAGGAGGATCACTCATGACGCTTCACGAGCTTCACCGAAAGATGTTCAAGGAACCTGCGGGCAAGAAGAACTATACGATGACTCCCTCGGGTCAGATCGTAGTAGATCTCGATGCTCTGTTCCAAAATCCTGTGACCCGAGAGAAGCTGATCAAGGTTTCGCAGGTCGCGCCTCCGGCTCCCGCCGCGAAGTAAGGACAGCGGCGTCATGCCGTCCAACCTTCTGTTCCTGCTCCCGCTTCTCAGCGGCTTTCTCTTCATTAACATCTGTTATCGGACCCGATACCGGGCTCAAACGCTCGAAGGACACCGGCTCGTCTTCGGCGCATCGTTCTGGGGCTTGATGTTCCTGCTTCCGGCACATTGGCTCGCGGCGCAATGGAAAGCCCCCTTGGTGTTCGAAGGCTGGCTGATGAGCCCTCCTCAGGGCTCGGCCGGCGCTTTGGCCGGAACTCTGATCGTCGCTCCGATCGCCGCCTGGATCTACAACTCTTACCTTGCGGCTTGGCTCTGGCGAGAAGGCAATCACGAGCCCAAGGTCGCCGAGCTTTGGGACGGAGCGCGGCGCTGGGCGTTCGAGCGGGCTCTCCTCGAGACCGACGACCGCATGCTTCTGCTGCTCCATCGCGCGGCCAAAGCGGGAACTCCGGTTTGCTTGTCGATGAAGAGCCGCAGAGCTTACGTAGGCCTGGTTCGTATGACGACCGACCTGCGGCCGAATGGGACTTCCCTGGAGATTCTTCCTCTCAAGAGCGGTCACCGCGACAACGCGACGCTCCAGCTTCGATTCGATACCCGTTATCCCGTCGAGAAATACGGCAATGAGATTCCGACGGAGACCTTTACCTTGGTCGTGCCTCTAAACGAGATTTCGAGCGTTCGCCTCCACCATGAGGATCAGAGTTTCTGATTTGCGGATTTCGATCCTCTACCTGGACCGGAACCGCCGTGGCGGGTCAACCGCCGTTTCGTCCAGCGAGATCACCGCCTCTTCCGGCTCGTGGAGCGCTTCGGCCTGGCGGCGGGCTCTGGCGGCGAGGCCGCGTTGCCGGATCAGAACGATGACTCCCAGCTCCAGGCCGAGAAGCAGCAGGCCGAGGTTCGAGTCTCCCGTGACCGCCACCAGGAGCGCCATGGCGCAGAAGCTGAACGCCACGCTGTAGAGGGTGCCGATCGCTTTGGGGCGGCCGACGGTCGCCTGGTCGAGCAGGTGGTGAATGTGGTTGCGGTCGGCGTGGAACATGCGGAGGAAGCGCTCGGCCCAGCGGCTCTTCGGACGATCGATGAAGCGCACCAGCATCACCAGCAGGGTGTCGAAGACGGGGAGACCCAAGGCGAGGAGGGGCACCAGGATCGCGACCGCCGCGGGCGCCTTGATCGAGGAATGGATGCTCGCCGCGGCGAGCAGGAAGCCCAGGGTGAGCGATCCGGCATCCCCCATGAAGATCTTCGCCGGCTGCCAATTGTGGCGCAGGAACCCGAGACAGGAGCCGGCTGTGGCGGCCATCAGCACGACCGTGCCCGGGTTTTGTTGGATCAGCGCGAGCGACAGGAGGGTGCCCGAGATGATCGCGACCACCCCGCCGGCCAGGCCGTCGAGCCCGTCGAGCAGGTTGATCGCATTGGTCACGCCGACGATCCAGAGCAGCGAGACCGCGGGTCCCCACAGGCCGAGATCGACCTGACCCAGGAGCGGCAGGCGCAGCTCGGAGAACGACCAGCCGATCCGCACCAGCAGGAACGCCGCGCCCAGCTCGACCACGAACTTCTTCGCCGTGGACACCCCGACGAGGTCGTCCACCAGGCCGACCAGGAAGACGAGCGCGGTTCCCACGCCGAGGGCGACCAAGTCCTGGCGCAGGATGCTCGCCTGCCAGTCCTGCCATTGAAGGAGGGCCACCACGCTCGCCGACAGCGCGAGGCCCATGCCGATCGCCACGCCCCCCAGGCGCGGCACCGGTGCGTTCTGCAGGCGTCGGCCGCCCGGATGGTCGAGCGCGCGCAACGCGATCGCGAGGCGGGTGATCGGCGGCACCAGGAGGTGCGTGATCAGACCGGCGACGGCGAAGGCGCCCGCGGCATAGAGAAGAAGTTTGTTCATCGCATCGAGGCCGACAGCTTCCGAGATCCGGCCGAAACTCCCGACGAGAGTACCGAATCGGCGATCGTTTCGAGCGCCTGAGCGACTCCCGCCGCGTCGCCGACCGGCACGCGGAGATACGAATCGGCGGGCATCCGCTCGCGGCAGAGCAGATCGACGTCGGATTCCGCGCTGCCGATGAACAAAATTTGTCGCCCCGACTCGATCGCGGCGTGGACCTTGGAGGGCAGGACGTAGCCCACGAACTCGTCGCGCAGCGTGATCAGGTGGGCGGCCGGCGTCACCAACAGCCGCGCCAGCTCAGGCAACGGCACCGGCCGGCCCCGGTGGACCGGCAGGCCGGCCTCGCGGAGCGCCGCCTCCACCCGGTCGGCTCGGGCGCCGGTCGCGTTCAGCCAGAGCGCCACCCGTCCCGAGCCCTCTTGATGATGCCGCCGGTACCCTTCGACGAACGTGGCATCGTCGTGGGCGACGCCGAAATTGCCCGAATAGAGCAGGAGAACGTACCCCGCAAGCTCGGCCGGAGGGGCCAGGGGAGAGACGTCCGCCGGGATTTCGACCGGCGCAGGATCGCGCTTGAGCCGGATCTTCGCGTCGGGGATGCCGAGATCGAGCAGGCGTCGGCGCTGGTCCTCCCCGAGCACCTCGAAGCCCTCCACCCGCCGCCGGAGCGCCACGGTCAGCCGATGAAACCCGCGCAGCCAAGCGGGAACTCGCGGCAGCTCCGCCATCAGGCATTCGGGATGAAAATCGGTGATCCGGTAGGTTAAACGCTTGCGCCAGAGCAAGTTGGCGGGCACCAGGAAGTGGATTAGGAACGGCGGACTGCCGGTGAACAGAATCTCGTCCGCCGCCCGCAGCTCGCGGCGCAGCCGCCGGAGCAGCCGCAGGTTGGTCCGGAAGGTCCAGAGCGCTCGGCCGCGAAAATTCGCCCGGTCGTAGCTCGGAGCGGCCAGGCGGACGATCCGCAACCGCCCCGCGTCCGGGCTTTCTTCCTCGACCGAGTCCGCCGTCGAGGAAAGGCCGGCGAGCACGACCTCCTCGCCCGCCGCCGCGCGCTCGCGAGCGAACAGCAGGCTGTATTGGCCGACCGCCCCAAAGTCGGGGGGCAGCCAATCGCAGAGGTAAACCAACTTGTGCATCGATCCGGACAACCCGACAGACTCCTCCGGACTTGTCTAGCGCTCGGTCAGCATCTCCTGGAGGTAGCCGGACACCGCCTCTCGCTCGCGGCTGCCGAAATACCAGTCGATGGTCCGGCGCAGGCCGTCCATGAACTTCATTTCGGGTTCCCATCCCAGCAGCTCTCGTGCCAACCGGTTGCTCGCCACCCGGTTGAGCGGCCCGGTCGGCATGTGCGGCAGGTATTTGATCTCGGCCTCCTGCCCGGTGTAGCGCAGCACCTCGCGCACCGCGTCGATCACCTGGGTGCGCTCCTCCGTGCCCAGGTTGATCGCCGTGCCGTCGTCGATCTTCTCCGCCGCGAGGATCATTCCGCTGACGATGTCGCCGACGTAGGTCCAGTTGCGGATCTGCGTGCCGTCCCCCCAGACCTCGAACGGATTTTGGCGGATGAACGCCCGGGCGATCATCGCGATCACCGCGTGATTTTCCACCCCGCGCTCGCCATAGACCGTGAAGAAGCGGCACGAGGCGGCCTTGAAGCCGAAGTCCTTGTGGTACGCCTGGAGCGTCATCTCGGTCATCAGCTTCGCCCAGCCGTACATGTTGTCGGCGTCGTAGGGAGGGCCGACCATCTCCTCGGTCAGGTACAGCTCCTTGGTGACGTCCTGCTGGATGAAGTTCGGGTAGACGCAGCCGGACGAGGCGAAGACGAACTTGCCCACCCCCGCCTCGTACGCCGCCTTGATCAGCATGCCGTCCATCGCCAGGTTCTGGGCGCACGCGCCCTGGTGCAGATCGACATAGCCCCGCCCGCCATGGATCGCCGCGAGGTGGAACACGACGTCGATCCCGGCCACCGATGACTGTGGGACTCCGGGCTGGAGCAGGTCCTCCTGCCGGAATTCGACCACTCCCGAATCGATATGGCTTTGAATGTTCGCCAGTTTGCCGCTCGTCAGGTCGTCGACCACCCGGATGCGCGTAACGCCTTTGTCGACCAGCCGGTCGATCAGGTGCGAGCTGATGAACGAGGCGCCGCCGGTGACCAGAACCTGCTTGTCCTTCCAATTCATTCGGGAGATCTCCATACTGCCGCCGCGCCAATTTGCCGGCTCTGTGAGGGTGGGAACCGACGTTAAGTGTAGTCGATGCCGTGCCCGGCCGTGAAACGCCCCGAAAGCTGATGCTTAAAGTTAACGAACCGCGAATCGTCGATTCCCTGCTCGGTCGGCGCCAGGTCGAGATGGCGATCTCCTGCCTGGCCAGCCTGATCGCCCATTCGGCCGACCCGATCCGGCTGCGCCTGCGCGACGACGGGACGCTCGGCGAAGTGGACCGCGAGCGCCTGGCCGCGGCGCTCGCGACCCCGGGCGGCGCCCCGTCGTTCGTTTCACGCGCGGAGGCCGACGACCTCGCGGCGCCTTGGCTAGCCCGGCGCCCGGCGCTCGCGCTAGCCCGTCGCGATCACCCGCTGTTTTTGAAGCTGGTCGATCTCGCGATCCCGGCGGCGGGCGACGAGATCGCCTACTGCGACGCCGACGTCCTGTTCCTCCGCCCGTTTTCCGGCCTGTTCCGCTTCCCCTCGCTCGCGGCCGGCGCGGTCCTCATGAGCGACGTGCAGAACGCCTA
>Ga0134122_10002877_pt1 | contig 12694 bp, 12 predicted proteins | sample KB302_FD_96461 | JGI IMG/M metagenome (GOLD analysis project Ga0134122, IMG submission 96461) | Terrestrial soil microbial communities without Nitrogen fertilizer from Kellogg Biological Station, Michigan, USA - KB3-0-2 | ecosystem: Environmental > Terrestrial > Soil > Unclassified ...
CGGAGTCGAGGGGGATTTCAAGGCTCCCTGGCTGGACGAGGCTCCCGAGGCCGACGAGACGAGCGACGTCGTCCTGCCCCGGGAGCCCGGGCAGTCGGTGCTGGGGTGCCGGTTCCTGCGGGCGCTGCTCGACGAGCCGGAGGTGATGGTGGAGCCGGAGACCGGCAGCGTGCGGCTCGCCACCCGCGAGGCGCGGGTCACCCTGGCGGGAGGCGTCCTGCACGAGCTCTTCCGGTACCTGGAGCAAGGAGCGGAGATCCTCTCGGCCAAGATCCACCTCGGCGCGGCAATGATGCGCTTCGACGCCCTCTCCTACCGCGTCAGCAGCCTGAAGCTGGAGCCGGTCCGCAACGAGCACTGGACGCTCGATCTCGACCAGCGTCTGGAGCAGATCGCCGCCGTCTTCGAGACCCTCGACGGCAAGTACGCGGCGCTCAAGGAGAGGATGAACGCAGGGCCGGCAGCGGAGGCGGAAACGGCGGTCGCCGGGGCGTAGCGGCGGGCCTACGTGCCCGCCGTCTATCCCTGAGAACAACGAATCTACGGCGGGCACGTAGGCCCGCCGCTACGGCATCTTTCCTAACTCTAGAACCGCGCCCCCAACCCCACCCGGAACATCCGCGCCGGCAGCCGGTAGTACTGGGCGTCGCCCAGCTCGCTCTCGGCCACCGCCGGCCGGGTGTCGTTGAGGTTGTCGCCGTCCACGCGGACCTCCCACTTCCCGAAGCGGTAGCCGAGCCCGGCGGACCAGGTGGTGTAGTCCGGAGCGAGGGCCGTGTTGCGCTTGTTGAGGAAGCGCTCGCCGACGTAGTCGGCAACCACCGAGCCGATCAGCCCGTGGTCGGGAGCGTAGATCAACCCCGCCGAGGCCAGGTGCCTCGCCGACATCTCCAGCCTTTTGCCTTCGAGCTGCGTGGCGACGCCGTCGAAGTCCTGGACGAAATCGCGGAACTTCGCGTCGTGAAAGGCGTAGGTCGCCTGCCACCGCAGGTCGGGGCGGACCCGTCCCGTGATCTCCAGCTCGTAGCCCTTGAAGCGCTCCGAGCCGGCGTTGACCAGTTGCGGCAGGCCGTTGACCGACTGGGCGACGACCAGGTTTTCGAAGTCCATCTGGAAGGCGGCGACCTCCCACTCGAAGCGGCCGCCGCCGAGCCGATTTTTCAGCCCGACTTCGTAGCTCTCGGCGTTCTCCGGCTTGAGGATGTCCGGCTCGGCCTCCGGACCGAAGTCGATGGCCGCGGGCTTGAAAGTGTTGCGGTAGTCGGCGAAGAGCCAGAGGCCGTTGGATTCGTCGCCCCAGGCCAGCCAGCTCACACCGAGGCTGCCGCTGCCGCGGGTTACCTCGCGGCTGTCCTTGCCGCCCTCTTCCTCCTCATCGCCCGGCGGCTGGTCTTCCCCGAGCTCCTCCTCGCCGGCTTCGCGCTCCTCGTCCGTGCGATTGAGGCGCGCACCGATCAGGAAGTGCCAGCGCGGCGCGGGGTCCCACTCCGCCTGGGCGTAGAGGCCGGAGAAATTCCGCGTGTCCTCGACGTCGAAGCCCATGTCGCGCGGCTGGTCCTCGCTCGACGGCGCGCCGTGGCCGCTCAAGGGCACGAAGTAGTCGAAGGTCTCGGCATCCCCTTTGGCCTTGCCGTAGAGATGGTCGAAGCCGGCCACCACGCGGAAGCCCGGCCGGAGCTGCCAGGCGATGTGGCTGTCGAAATAGACGTCGTCGATGGAGAGGTCCTGCTCGAAGCCGACGGCGTTGGGATCCGTGTTCGACAAGTCGGCGAGGAAGCCTCGGACAGTATCCCGATCGGAGTGGGCGATCGACAGGGTGGTGGACCAGGCGCCGCCGCCCCCCAGGTTCCGGTCATAGCCGGTTACGAAATGCAGCCGGTTCTCATCGATCTTGGCGTCGCTGGGGTTGTAGTTTGCGTCGAGCGGGGTCAGGGGGGAGAGGACGGGCCCCTGGCGGACGTGTGGGCTCGCAGGGTCCTGATTGACGATGGAGCCGTCGAGGTCGAAGCGGAAGCTGCCGCCGGCCGCGTCGAGGCCGGCGCGGTAGAGCACATGGCCGCGGTCGAAGCCCGTGCGGTCGTCCTTGAAGCCCTGTTTCTGGCCGTCCACGGTGAGCGACTGCTTCAGGCGTCCGGCTTGCGGCAGGGCGGTCGAAAAGGCAGCCCCGCCGCTGCCGTAGCTGCCGCCCCAGGCGCGGCCCGACCGGCCGGCCGCACCGGCTGCGCGGTGAATGATCTGGATGACGCCCACGAACGAGGTGGCGCCGTACATCACCGGCGCCGAGCCGCGGAGAACCTCGATGCGCTCCACGTTGGTGAGATCGACGCTGGGCAAGGCGGGATTGAAGGCACCGCCCCAGGGCACGCCGTCCACCACCAGGAGGAAGGCGTCGAACTCGCGCAGCCCCCAGAGCTCGGGCACCGAGCCGGCCGGACCGCCGTCGCCGCCGGGAGCCAGCGAGACGCCGGCAGCGAGGGCGAGGGCACCGGGGAGGTCGACGACACCGCGGGCTTCGAGCTCCTCACCGCTGATCACGGTCACCGAGGCGGGAACGGTCTCGACGTCCTCCGGGGTGCGGGTGGCGGTCACCTGAATGGTCTCGGTGACGGTGGAGGCCGGCGCTTGAGGATTCTCCCCCTGAGCGAAGACGGACGATGGGGGCACGGCCCCCAGAACGGCGGCGAACGCCGCGGGCAGGGCGAGCCCGCGGAAGGTCTTGAAGACGGACATGAGATAGCTCCTCCTGCAGAGGCAGGGTCATGAACGGGTTTCCAATCGGCCGCGCCCACGAAGGCGAGCGGCCGGCTGCTCCGGAGTGCGGCGAAACCGTGCAGGCCCTATTCGTTCTGCCGTTGCGTCAGGAGGAGGATGTCGAAGGAGAGGAGAGGCGTTGATCTGAGGTCCCGGGCGGGAGCCCGGCCGGCGGCGAGGGTCGCCCCCACGGCGCTCCGGCGGACCGGCTCCGGCGGATGCACGGGAGCTTCCGAGCCGAGGATGGCCGCCTCGGGGTAGCTGTCGGGCGGTCTGAAGATGCCTTGGAGAAAAGGCTGCTCGGGAGCCATCACCTGGCGCAGGGAGCCGCCGCGGCGCGATCCTTCGACCCAGGCGACCACGCCCGCGTGACCCGGGAGGGCCGGTTCGCCCGCGGTCGCGGCGACGCTGGCGAAAGTAAAGGCTCCCTCCGCTCCGGGAGCCGCGGCAATCGAGAAGCGCTGCGGCAGCTCGAGATAGACCTCTCGGCGCTCGTCGCCGAAACGCAGCAGGAGCCGGGCTTCGGAGGTGGGGACCCCGGGCACCTGCCAGCGCACTCGCCGGAGGTCACGGTCCAGGTGCGGCGTGATGCGGAAGGGATAGGTCGCGCCGCCGTCGAAGCTGAGGAAGGCTTCCCATTCCTCTACTTCCGTTACCTCCGTGAGCCGCGCGAACGGCTCGAGCGGCGCCCACTCCAACTCGGCGGTGGAGCCGGCGAGGAGCGTGGCGCCGGCCCGCGGCGCCACCAGCCGCACGGCAGCGCTTTCCCCCTGCGCCGACACCGGGGAAGCCAGGGCGAGGCCGGCAGAGCCGAGCCATACCAGCGCGAAGAGGGGGCGGAAGCCGGACATCGATGCCAACTAAGATACAGGCTTCCGAATAGCCCCGGCAAGGGAGGTGGTGTAGAATCCTTCCCCCTGAATCGCGCTGAGGCGAAACAAGTCGTTGGAGTCGCTCGGGAAACGCTGATGGCGAACGTAGACCGCATCAAGCGGCAGCTCCTGCGCGACCTGGTGCAGCAGAACGTGGACCTGATCCACGGCCGCGCCACGCGGCGCCGGCACCGTGGCGATGTCTGGCGGTTCGCGGCGCGGGTCGCCGCGCTGGCATTTCTCTCGCTCGCGCTCTTCGGCTCGTCGCGGCTGATCTCGACGCTCGGTGGGCCTCGCGCCGCGGCTGCCGGGCCGGCGAGCGCCGCCGTCGTCCGGCCGGTTGCCGCCACCGCCCGCCAGTTGGCCGGTCCGCCCCTCGGCCTTCCCGATCCCGTCGACGCCGCCGTCTTCCCGCTGGCCGTGCACAAGATTGCGATCGACGCCGGGCATGGTGGAGAGAGCACCGGCACCCATACGCCCGAGGGCCTGATGGAGAAGGACCTCACGCTCGACATCGCGCAGCGCCTCGAACGGCTGCTGCAGAAACAGTCGTTCCAGGTGGTCATGACGCGCGAGGGGGACCGCGACGTCTCGCTCGATCAGCGGGGTGCCCTCGCCAACCGGTTAGGAGCCGACATCTTCGTCTCGATCCACGTCAACTGGATCGAGAACCGGCGCTCGCGCGGCGTGGAGACCTACTATCTCGGCCCCACCGACGATCCCTACCTGACCCGTCTCGCGGCCTCCGAAAACCGCGAGTCGGGCTACTCCATGGCGGACATGCGGCGGTTGCTCGACCGCATCTACGCCGGCGTGCGGCAGGACAAGTCCCGCCGGCTGGCCGAGACGGTGCAGGGCGCTCTCTTCCAATCGCTGGGCAAGCTGAGCCCGGAGGTGGAGGACCGCGGCGTCAAAGCGGCTCCCTTCATCGTGCTCCTCACCACCGAGATGCCCGCCATCCTGGCCGAAGTCTCCTCGCTGTCGAACGGGGACGAGGCGCGGCTGCTGACCAAACCACTGTACCGGCAGTACATCGCCGAGGCGCTCGCTGCAGGCATTCGCACCTACGCGGACGGCGCTCCGGAGGCGATTGCGGCCGGAGGGAAAGGAATCTGATCGATGACTGAGAAAAAAGAGGTCCTCCACGAGCGGAAGGACGTACTCCACGTGGGCATCGACCTCGGCACGTCGAGGAGCTCCATCTGCGCCTCCAACGGCCAGCGCCACGTGGTGGAGAGCTACGTCGGCTGGCCGCTCGACATGGTGGCGCGCAAGGTGCTGAAAAAGCCCGTCCTGATCGGCCACGAGGCGCTGGAGAACCGCTCCATGCTGGACCTCCACCGGCCGCTGGAGGAGGGTCTGATCAAGGACGGCTCCGAGAAAGACGAGGCCGCCGTGCGCGAGCTGCTCTGGCACCTGCTCTCCCTGGTCGGCATCGATCGGGAGTCGCGCAACGGCGTCAAGGTCCGCGCCGTCGTCGGCGTTCCGGCCGAGGCCCTGCGCGTCAACAAGCAACAGGTGCGCAAGGCGCTCCAGGATGCCGTGGACAGCCTGATGATCGTCTCCGAGCCCTTCGCCGTGGCCTATGGCCTGGAGGCCCTGCTGCACACGATGATCATCGACATCGGCGCCGGCACCACCGACTTCTGCGTCATGAACGGCCGCCTGCCCACCGAGGAAGACCAGCGCACGCTGACTCAGGCCGGCGACTTCATCGACGAGCAGCTCATGCGGCTCACCCGCGAGCGCCATCCGGAGGCGAAGTTCTCCATCCACATGGTCCGCTCCTGGAAGGAGGAGGGGAGCTTCGTCGGCCAGTCGAAGAACCCGGTGATCGTCACCGCTCCGGTCAGCGGCAAACCGACTCAGCTCGACATCACTCAGGAGATGCGCCAGGCCTGCGAGAGCATCCTGCCGCCGCTGGTCGAGTCGATGCTCGACCTGCTCTCTCGCGTCCAGCCAGAGTATCAGGAGAAGGTCCGCAACAACGTCGTCCTCTCCGGCGGCACGGGGCTGATCCGCGGCCTCGGGCCGCGCCTCGAACAGGAGCTGACGGCGGTGGGCGGCGGCAAGGTGCGGGTCGTCAAAGACCCCGTCTTCGTGGGCTCGGACGGCGGTCTCGCAATCGCCGTGGACGCGCCGGACTCGGATTGGGAGAGGCTGTCGGCGTAGGCCCTCACTCCCCCAACACACTCTCTCCCGCCGCCCCCCTCCCTTCCCCCCTCACCGGGAGAGAGGGGGCTTTGTCTCACTTTCCCAGCCGGCCGTAGCTACCCGGAGGGGTAGGAAAGTCCCTACTCGGCGAAGCGTTGCACCTTCGTGGGAGTGACGGGCATGATCTCTCGATGACCTCGTGACCAGGAGCGAGCACTGGTATGAATGACCCGGTCCGGACCTACTTGCAGACGCCGGAGCAATGGACGCGTTTCCTCTCGGCTTTCGTCCATGAGCTGCGGACACCGATCGCCAGCCTCCGGATGTTGGCCGATCTCCTGACCGAGGCCCCCAAGGGCCACCTCGGCGATCAGGAAAAGCGCTACGCCGAGCACATCCGAGATGTGGTCCAGGACATCCAGTCTCTGGTCGGCGAGGTGGCCGATCTTGGGCGGCTACTGGACGGCAGAATCCAGATCCGCCCCGAGACGGTCGTCCTGGAGCAGCTCGTCGACAAGGTCGAAGAGGCGGTGCGCCCGCGGGCGTGGGAAGGCGGGATCGCCCTCACGCACTCCCTGGACCCCGCCCTCCCCAGCGGCTTCCGTACGGACCCGGATCGCCTGCGGCAAGCTTTGACCCTGCTCCTCGGCGCCGCCGTGAGCCATGCCCGGTCCGAGGTCTTTCTCCGGCTCGATGGCGACGGCGGCGACGATCTCCGCGTCATCATTTCCTCGGACGGTCCTCCTTTCGAGGACGCGTCGCTCGCGGCTCTTTTCGAGCCCTTCGAGGGCAGTGTCCGGGCCGGCCGCCAGCGAGGCGGCCGCAGCCTGGCGCTGCCGCTGGCGAACGAGCTGGCTCGGACTCTCGGCGGCAGGCTAATGGTAAGTAGCCGAGGAGGAAGACCGACCTTCGATCTGTCCTTGCCTGCGGCCGGCTCGTGATCTATTCACGGGCGCTGAGGAGCTCCCGGATCAGGCGCAGAAGGTCCTGGGTGGCGAAGGGCTTTTCCAGGAAGGCATCGGCAGTGGTCGTATCGGCCTCCCGGCTGGCCAGGGCGTCGTCGGTGTAGCCTGACATGAGAACGACTTTCATCTCGGGATACTGGCCGTCGAGCTTGTGCGCGAGATCGGCGCCGTTGCCGCCGGGCATGACCATGTCGCTCAGCAGGAGCTGGATGGCGTCGCCGTGCGCCGCCGTGATCTCCAGGGCCACCGCCGGATTCTCCGCCACGAGCACCTGGTACCCCTGGCTTTCCAGCACCTGCCGCAACAGGCCCCGGAACATGTCGTCGTCTTCGACCAGCAGGAGCGTTTCGCCATGCCCGCCGTCGCTCCCGGCCGTGGCAACCTCTTCCGGCTCGACGGCGGGCTCGACCTCCTCGCGCGCCGCTGCGGCGCCGGCGCAGGGCAGGTAGACCCGGAAGGTGCTGCCCTCTCCGGGCTGACTCTCCACCGCGATACCTCCCTTGCTCCGTCTGACGATGGCATGGACCGTGGACAATCCCAGGCCCGTGCCCTTCCCTGGCCCCTTGGTGGTGAAGAACGGCTCGAAGATCCGCCTGCGGGTCTCCTCGTCCATCCCGAGGCCGGTGTCCGTTACCTGGAGCAGCACATACGGTCCTGGAGGAAGCCGGCCATCCTCGACCGCGATCTCCTCGTCCACGTCGAGGTGGCGCAACGAGAGGGTCAGCGAGCCGCCGAAGGGCATGGCGTCACAGGCGTTGACGACCAGGTTGAGGATGACCTGGTGCAGCTCGCCGGAGTCTCCCCAGACCGGTCCGAGCTGCGGCGCGATCTGCTGGATCAGCTCGATGTCTTCGCCGATGAGGCGCTCGAGCATGACCTCCACATCCGCGAGCAGCCTCCGCAGGTCGACCGCCTGCGCCTGGATCTCCTGGCGCCGGCTGAAGACGAGGAGCTGGCGCGTCAACTGCGCTCCCCGCAGGGCGGCATGGAGGATCTGCTCGACGTGCCGGCGAAGAGTCTCTTCGCGCGGCAGCGCGCTGAGCAGCATCTCGCTGTAGCCGCGGATCGTGCCGAGCAGGGTGTTGAAGTCGTGCGCCACGCCGCCGGCCAGACGCCCGATGGCCTCCATCTTCTGGGCTTGGCGGATTTCGTCCTCCAGCCGCACGCGCTCGCTGATGTCGCGCAGCGTCCCCAGGAAGAAAATCTCCCCTCCGTGGCGGACCTCGCTCACGGCGAGGTCCACGGGGAAGGTCGAGCCGTCGCGGCGCCGGCCTGCGACCTGCCGGCCGATGCCGATGATCCGCGCCTCACCGGTCGCCATATAACGAGCGAGGTAGCCGTCGTGCTCTTCCCGATAAGGCTCCGGCATGAGCACCTTGACGTTGTGCCCCACCAACTCCTCGGGAGGATAGCCGAACATCTTCTGGACGGAAGGGTTGATCGACTGGATGATCCCCGAGGGGTCGATGAGCACGATCCCGTCCACGGCGGCGTTCAGGACCGCCTGGAGGCGTTCCGTGCTCGCCTGTAGGGCCTCTTTGGTCCCCCTGCGCTCGGAGACGTCCTCCACCAGCCCGATGTGGTGGGTGACTCGCCCGCGCTCGTCCCCCAGCGGGTAGACTGTCAGGCGTCCCCAGAAGATGGAGCCGTCCTTGCGGACGAATCGCTTCTCGAACTGGTAGGAGCTGCTCCTCCCCGCCGTCAGGTCGGCGAAGAGCTCACGGTTGCGCGGCAAGTCCTCTGGATGCGTGAGGTCGAAGACGGTGCGCTCGCGGAGCTCCTCCTCGGAATACCCCAGCATCTTCTGGTAGGTGGAGTTGGCCTCCACGATCCTCCCGCCTTCTGCCACCGAGGAAATCCTGATACCGATGACGGGGTTGTCGAAGAGCGCCCGGTAACGGGCTTCATTTTCGAAGCTCCCGGTCACGGTCCCTCCCAGAGTCTCGCCTCACCTTGATCATTCGCGATGCTCAGGTCCCGCTTGGCGTCGCGACGATGCCGTGGCGCAAGGCGAACCCCACCACTTGCGCGCGGTTGTGCAGGTGCAGCTTGTCGAGGATGTTGCGGACGTGGAACTTGACCGTATTCTCGCTCACGCCCAGTTGCTTGGCCAGCTTGCGGTTCGAGGTGACGCCGCTGACGAGCAGCTCGAGCACCTCTCGTTCACGTTCGGTCAACGCGTCGGGGTCGTGGGACTCGGCGGCGGGCCGGGACGGACGGGCGAGCTCCTGGAGGAGCTTGCCGGCCAGGCGAGGCGTCAGGGCAGGCTCGCCACGGCCGATCCCCTCGAGCAGTGAGAAGAGCTCCCGCGACTCGATGTTTTTGAGCAGATAGCCCTGGGCGCCGGACTTGATCGCCTCGAAGAGCTGGGCGTCCTCGTCCGACGCGGTGAGGATGACGACCTTCACCTGGGGCATCTCGGCACTGATCAGGCGTGTCGCCGCCAGACCGTCGAGCCCGGGCATCGAAAGGTCCATGAGGACGATGTCGGGCAGCAGGCGGCGCGCCAGCTCGAACGCCTCACGCCCCTCACTCGCCTCACCGACGATCTCGAGGCCGCGGGAGGTGAGCAGGCTGCGCAGGCTGTCTCGGAACAGGGTGTGGTCGTCGGCGAGCAGGATTCTCATGTCCTCTCCAAAACGTAGTAGGCGGCAACCAATCCTACAATACCGGTGAGAGCCAGGGCGCCGGCGCGAGGCTCGGCGAGTAGCTCGGCCAGGTTTCCTACCCCGCTGGGCGAGCCGGCGGACCACCCTTCGAGACGCTTGTCCCCTGCCATTGGGTGTTGTCCCCTTCGTATCTCGGTATTTATCGTAGCCGTCAATCGCAGCGTGCGGATCACCCATGCGCTGACGAACGGAGATTCGACATGTCACTACAAGGCAATCTTCTCCTCTGCCGTGACTTCGCGCAGACCCGCCGCTCCAATCACGAGGAGATGACTCCATGAATGAGCTTCGAGTCCGCGATCTCATGACCCCGAATGTGGTCACCGTCCGTCCGGCCGACAGCGTCGCCACGGCCTACGAGCTGATGCTCGACAACCGGTTCCGCCACCTGGCGGTGGTGGACAAGGAGGGCGACCTGGTCGGCTTGCTGACGCACCGGGACCTCCTGCGCTACTCGCTGATCGAGCGCACGGAGCTGCCGCTGAGCTTCCAGCGCAGCATCCTGAGGCGGATCTGGGTCCAGGAGGTGATGACCTCCGAGGTGGAGACGGCCGAGCCCGGCCAGCGGCTGCAGGAGGCGGCGCTGGTCATGTTCGAGAACAAGTACGGCTGCCTGCCCGTCGTCGAAGGCCAGCGCGTGGTCGGCATCCTCACCGAGGCCGACTTCGTCCGCTTTTTCGTCCTGAGCGCCCAGCGGCCCGCGCTGACCCTGGCAGGGCTGGAGAAGGCGTCGTGAACGCGCACCGCCGCGCGCTGCGGCAACCGGCGGCCTTCCGGCGCGACGCTGGCGCCCTGCGCGCCAATCCCGCCCTGCTGAAGCTCGACCTCTACTGCCAGGGCGTGCGCCCGGACGGCTCCTGCTACATCGAGGAGGACGGCGGCCGCAAGATCCTGCGCACCCGCGCCGGTCTCGGCAGCGGGCTCGAGCTCATCCTGCCGGGCGGCCTGTGGACGAACGTGCCCGTGACCGAGCACTTCGTCGAGCGCTCGCCGTACACCCTGCATCGCGCCGATGGCCGCTACCTCCTGCGCTGGAACGGCGCCGACATCGCTCCGGTGCGGCTCTCGCCGCGGCCGGAGTGGTACGACCGTACGACCGCGAGCGGCAAGCCGATGACCCGCATCGGCACGCTCCAGGGGACCTACCTGGGGATCTATCAGGCGAAGGTCTGCGAGTACTGGACGGCCAAGCCGGCCCGGGTCAACTGCAAGTTCTGCTCGGTGGGGCTCAACCTCGGCATCGACGACGCCGACGAGAAGTCGATCGACGAGGTGATGGAGGTCGTCCGCGCCGCCCGTGACGAGTCAGGGATCACCTACGTCGACTTCAACACCGGCCACTACGCCGGCGACACCTATCTCGACCTCCTCGCGCCTTACATCGAGCGGATCAAGCGCGAGCTCGGCCTGCTGGTCGGCGTCCAGACGCCGCCGCACCGCGACCTGCGGCGCTATGCGGGCCTGCGCGCGATGGGCGTCAACCGGGTGTCCTTCTGCTTCGAGATCTTCGACCCCGAGCTCTTCCAGGAGATCTGTCCCGGCAAGCACGCCGAGTACGGCCTGGACCACTACCTGGAGGCGATCCGCTACTGCGCCGCGCTCGGCAGGCAGGGTCCGCGCCACGAGCCCTGGGTGACCAACGGCGAGATCATCGCCGGGCTCGAGCCGCCGGAGTCGTCGATCCGGGCCATCGACTGGATCACCTCCGTGGGCGCTATCCCGACGGTCTGCGTCTTCCGCCCGCTGACGGGGACCGACCTCGAGAGGTTCGAGCCGCCGCGCACCGAGGCCCTCGTCCCCGTCTTCCGCCGCCTCTACGAGGCCTGCATGGAGCGGGGCCTGCCGATCGGCTGCGCGCCCAACGTCCACGTCAGCCTGGTGCTCCTCCCCGAAGAGTGCCGGAGCTTGAGCCCGCGCCGGTATCCACTGCAGACGCTGAAGCTCAAGGCCATGGCCCGGGTGTTCGCGCGGCGCTTCGCGCAGCGGCGGACGGCCACCCCGCTGGGTGGACCTTCCCGGCCACCCGCCGAGATTCCGCTCCCTACCCCGGCAGGCGTGGCGGGCCTGCGCAGGGCCGGATAGGGTTGCTCCCGAGAGCAACGAGATCCACGTCCACGTGGAGACCGAAGACAGCGAGGAGGCACCCATGAGTTGGGAAGAAGCCCGAAACCGCGAGATGGCCCATTGGTTTGCCGTTCGTGACGCCATCGGCGCCGCCGCGCCGGTGGAGCTGCTCACCGAGATCAACGCCGCCGACGCCTTCTGCGACAAGGCCCGGGAGGAGACCGGCGGTCCCTTCGACTACTGCGCCCGGTGCCTCTTCTACCAGCAGTTCGGCGGCTGCCGCGAGGCGAGCGGCCGCATGAGCGAGCGCGTCGCCGCGGGTGATTGGCAGGGGCTGCGAGAGCTGGTGGACGAGTTCATCGCCAATCTGCGCGCGTTCGCCGTCACCGCATGAATCCCCTCCGTCACGCGCCGCGGTCCGGCCGGGGGAGGGGTGCGGAGGAGGGAGTTTACGGAAATGGGCCCCGAGTGGGGAGAGAGGGGTCTCCCCAGTAGGGAGCGGCCCGTACCCGTTCGGGAGAGGCGTTCCCCAACTCGGGAGGGTGGTCTCCCCGCTCGGGAGAGTCGTTCCCTCGTTCGGGAGAACCGTTCCCCAACTCGGGAGGGTGCTCTCCCCGTTCGGGAGAGTCGTTCCCCCGTTCGGGAGAACCGTTCCCCAACTCGGGAGGGTGGTCTCCCCGTTCGGGAGAGGCGTTCCCCAACTCGGGAGAGGGGGTCTCCCCGTTCGGGAGCGGCCTCCCCCGAGTGGGGAGAGGCCTTGCACGCCGCGCCGGCGGCGGCGCGCAGAGCGAGCCGGACGGGCAATCCGGTCTCTTAGTAGGCCGCACCGTAAATTCGAGTATGTATTCTGGGTCCCCAGACCAGGTAGCCAGCCACGCCGCTGCTGATCTTTCTCTCCTTTGAAGAGACGCCCCGAAGGGGAGGCCATTTGAATAGCCCGGCGGCGCCAGCCCCGGGTACGCGCGCGCGACGATTCAATCCGAGAGCCCCGAAGGGGCGACACGCGGACACCGGAGATGCCGCCCTTTCAGGGCTATCGGTGTTTATTGGGACGCCTCTACCCGGGGCTGGCGCCGCCGGGCTATTCAAATGGCCTCCCCTTCGGGGCGTCCTCCACCACCCTCCCCCTCTCCACAGAGGAGGGATCGCGGTGCTCCAAACCCGCTCCGATCCCGATGCCCAGCCGCTCGACATTCGCCACAGCGAGCCATCGGGAGCC
>Ga0134122_10002880_pt1 | contig 12687 bp, 12 predicted proteins | sample KB302_FD_96461 | JGI IMG/M metagenome (GOLD analysis project Ga0134122, IMG submission 96461) | Terrestrial soil microbial communities without Nitrogen fertilizer from Kellogg Biological Station, Michigan, USA - KB3-0-2 | ecosystem: Environmental > Terrestrial > Soil > Unclassified ...
GGGCGCCGGAGTGCTTCGAGATCGAACGGCGCTTGAAGGCCGAGATGAACATCCCGGTCTTCCACGACGACCAGCACGGCACCGCGATCATCTCGGCCGCCGCCCTGCTGAACGCCCTGGCTGTTGCGGGCAAGAGCATCGACCAGGCGCGGATCGTCTTTTCCGGCGCGGGCGCCGCGGCGCTCTCCTGCGCGGCGCTTTATCTGGAGCTCGGCGCGCGGCGCGAAAACATCAAGGTCTGCGACCGCCACGGCGTGGTCTACCCCGGCCGGGCCGAGGAGATGGATCCCTACAAGGCGGCCTTCGCCTGTGAGACCCCCCTGCGCTCCCTGGCCGAGGCACTGGTCGATGCCGACGTCTTCGTCGGTCTCTCGGTCGGCGGGGTGGTCACGCGCCAGATGATCGCCGGGATGGCACCCGATCCGATCGTCTTCGCGATGGCGAATCCCGATCCGGAGATCAGCTACGAGGACGTGCGGGCGGAGCGACCGGACGCCATCGTCGCCACCGGCCGGAGCGACTATCCCAACCAGGTCAACAACGTGCTGGGCTTCCCGTTCCTGTTCCGGGGGGCGCTCGACGTCCGGGCGACCGACATCAACCTGCCGATGAAGCTCGCGGCGGTCCGGGCGCTCGCGGCGCTCGCCCACGAGGACGTGCCGGACTCGGTGCTCAAGGCCTATGGCCTGGAGGCGTTGCGCTTCGGCCGCGACTATCTGATCCCCAAGCCGCTCGATCACCGCGTCCTCCTGGTCGTCCCTCCCGCGGTCGCCGCGGCGGCGATGGAGAGCGGAGTCGCCCGGGTGCCGATCGCGGATTTCGGCGCCTATGGACGGCGTCTGGAGACTTTGATCTCCCGGCGCCTGGAGCTGATGCGCGGTCTGATCGACCAAGCCAAGCGCAACCCCAAGCGGATCGTCTTCCCCGAAGGCGAGCACGAGAAGATTCTCCGCGCCGCGAAGATCCTGGTCGATGAGGGCATCGCCCACCCGATCCTGTTCGCCCGGCGCGAGGTGATCGCCGGCAAGCTCGCCGAGCTCGACCTGTCCGAGGAGCGGCTGACCATCCTCCACAGCGAGACCTCGGAGAGCTACCCGCGCTACGCCGCGCGCTACCACGAGCTGCGCCGCCGCGAGGGGATCACCCGGGAAGAGGCCCAGAAATGGATGCGCCAGCGCAACTACTTCGGCGCCATGATGGTCGAGCAGGGAGACGCCGACGGCATGATCTCCGGCCTGACCCAGTCGTATCCGGAGACCATCCGCCCGGCGCTCCAGATCATCGACCTGCGCCCGGGGGTGAAGCGCATCTGCGGCGCCTACCTGTTGATCCTCAAGGATCGGGTGTTCGTCTTCGCGGATACGACGGTCAACATCGATCCGACCGCCGAAGGCCTGGCCGAGATCGCCCGGCTGACGGTTGAATTCGCCCGCCGCTTCCAGATCGAGCCGCGGGTCGCCATGCTCTCGTTCTCGAACTTCGGCTCGAACACCCACGCCGCGGCGCGCAAGGTCCGCCGGGCGGTCGAGATCCTGCGCGAAGAGGCGCCGGAATTGGAGGTCGATGGCGAAATGCAGGCGGATACCGCAATCCTGGGCGACATCCTCTCCGAGATCTACCCTTGGAGCCGCCTGTCGAAGCCGGCGAACATCCTCATCTTCCCCGAGCTTCAGTCGGCCAACATCGCCTACAAGCTGGTCTGGCGCCTGGCGGGAGCAGAGGCGATCGGTCCGGTCCTGCTCGGCCTCGCGCGGCCGGTTCACGTCCTCCAGCCCGGGCTCGAAGTTCAGGATATCGTCAACATGGCGGCGATCTGCGTCGTCGACGCCCAGGAACGGGAAGCCGCGCTTCGCCCGGCACGCGATAGCTTCTGACGGGGCCGAAACGCGCTAGAATTGGACCTGTAACTTTCCGCACACGAGTTTCGCCAGTATGGGGAAGTCTCCCCTACTCTGCTCGAATGCGGGCGATCCAACGGGTCCTCCGAAAGGGGACCTCACCCCAAGGAGGTCATCGAACATGAAGCGCACGTCTCTGTGGCTCGTCGGCGCATTGGTCGCCGCCGCGATCGCCCCGAACCTCGTCTCGGCGGCCGACAAGAGCACCAAGCCGAAGATTGCGGTCCTCGAATTCAAGAACAAGGCCGACAACCAGTGGTGGTTTCGCGGCGGCGCCGAAGCGGCCCAGGACGTCTTCGTCACCGAGCTGGTCAAGAGCGGCAAGTTCCGCGTCGTCGAGCGCGAGCAGCTCGAAGCCCTGATGGCGGAGAAGAACCTCACCCTCTCCGGCGACGTCGATCCGAAGCAGGCGATCAAGGTCGGCAAGCTCCTCGGGGTCAACTATCTCTTGACCGGCGCAGTCACCGAGTACGGCGTTACGGAAAAGGGCGCGCACGGCTCCGGCATTGGAGGCCTGCCCGGCTTCTCGGTGGGCAAGAAGACCTTTGTCGCGGCGATGAACGCCCGCCTGATCGAAACCTCGACCGGCGAGATCCTCTGGGCCGACGAAGCGCGCGCCGAGGAGTCGAGCTCCAAGGTAAGCGTCGGCGGTTTCGGCGGTGGCGTCGACGACGAGCGGATGTTCGACAAGGTCATGAAGCCCTGCATCCAGCAGCTCACGGCGAGCCTGAAGGCCGCCGACCTGTAGGACGCCCGAAGATCGACCCGTTTGACCGAAGAGGCCCGGTGCGTAGCGCCGGGCCTCTTTGCTTCTAGGTGAACCTAGGAAAAACGCTGTAGACGCTCCAGTACGCCACCACGATCCTATCGGGTGCGTCTCCCTCTCAACCGCCACGGATATGTCGTAGAGTACTGCCATGGCGAACCGCACCCTGGTCCGGATGCGGGAGTTGATTCGGAAGCGGCAGTATGTGCTGACGATTCACGCCGACGAAGAAATGGACAACGACGGCCTCACGATCTTCGATGTGGAGAACGTGATTTTGACGGGCGAGCTGTTCCAGCAGCAGCGAGACCGCAAAACAAGTGAGAGAAAGTATCTCGTGCGAGGAAAGACGCTTCAGAGCCGGGAATCGGCGGTGGTCGTCAGCCGTTTCGGACCCACCGATCGACTCGTGATCCTGACGGTCTATGCCGATTGACATGAAAGAGAAGCCGATGATCTGCGACATCTGTGGTCAAGGCGAGGCTCAAGTCCGCCTCATGACCCGGAGCTACGGCAAGGGCGCGAACCTCCTGATCATTGAGAACGTACCGGTGGTGGTTTGCCCCAAGTGTGGTGAGAGCTACTTGACCGCCGAGACCTTGCACGAGATCGAGCGGATCAAGCTGCACAGAAGCAGCTTTGCGAAGCCGAGAAGCGTGGCCGTGGCGAGCTTCGCGTAGCGGGCCACGCCGCTGCTGTGGGCCCATCCTGCCACAGATGCGCCAGCGGTCGGTCCCCGGAAAGGACAGAGGTTGCGCCGCGATAGCCGCCATGGTCTTGCAATAGCCGCTGTCGGGACCCAATCCTCCATAATCAGGGCGAAGTTACGGTAATCGCGGCGCTGCCACCGCGAATTTCTCGCGATTACGATGAGTGAAGCTTGATTGTCGTAACCTCACTTCGATTACGGTAACGGGTCCACGATTACGGTGGAAAGTTGGCCACCGCCATAAATTCCCCACCCCCACCGAGAAAACCGCGTTATCGCCGCACTCTCGTGAATCCCGTAGCGGATTCGTCCGGTCCGTATAACGAAACTTGTAACGCGGCACGAGGCGGGCAACGGTTTGGATCGTGGCCCGTCCGGTCGCCCCGATCTATTTCTTGCCGTCCGGCGGATAGCCCGGAATCCCCTGACCTAATACAATGTCGCGTGTCACCAACCATCGGCCGGTCTCATCTCGTCGCGGGTGGGTGATGCCGCTGCCGCCGCGGTCGGGGAGGTGAATTCGCTTTTCCGGGGTGAGGCGAGGATCGTCATCGAACAGAAGCTCGTCGATAGAGTACGTACAGCGGCCGACTTCGATCACGTGCATGTGCACATGCACCGGCGTGTAGCTGTTGGGGTATCCCCCCGGCCGGATGGTGTCGAACTGATAACGGCCCGCCTCGTCGGTTCGCGCCCAACCATGCAATCGGCCATGGCGAGCGACGACCGCACTTTCCGCGTGTTCGTCCGGCACATAAAGCCCCTGAGCATTCGTCTGATACGCGTACACGATCACGCCGCCGGCCGGGCGGCCCCGCGGGTCGCGAACGGTTCCCTGGATTCGCATCGGTTCGCCCGGCTCGCCCAGCGGAGCAATGCGCGAGGAAGACGTCAGCCGTTTCGGCAGGCCCTCGAAGACGGCTTCGCAACCTTCGCACGGCAGGCCGACGATCGGCTCTCGCTGAGCTTCGCGGGCATTCGAGGATCCGGCGCAGCCGAGCAGAAAACCCATCGCCAGAACCGAAGCGATCAATCGGTGGGACATGACCGAGAACCTTTCTCAACGAGCGAACTGGTGCTCCGCGCCTTTTCAAGTAGATCAGCCCGCGGCTGGAAGCGGCCCGGCTGGCCGCCCCGTACCTACATTAAACCTTATCGCACTCGCCACACCATTACTCCCGCCCCCCGCTCGACAGGCACGAGCCACGATGCCGGAGGCTCCGGCCCCAGCAGGCCTTTCGGCCGGTCGCGAAGGTCCAACTCTCCCAAGACCAGATACGAAATCCGCTCGGTGCGCACGAGGCGCTGCAACCGATCGAGGTAGAGATTCGGATCGCGCAGCTCGGGGCCGAAGGCGTCGGGGAGCGCGAGGTAGGGGTGGGTGAGGTAACGCTCCAGGAAAGGGGACGTCCCGGCAAATCGGGTTCCGGCCGGGAGCTTGCGCTCTATGCGGCTGAGGGTGGCGACCTCCAGATACGGATGGCGCTCGACGAACGCGGGGAGGCGGCGGAACGCGGTCTTCACTCCGAGCGAAAGAACGAGAACCGCGGCGGCGCCGAGCGCAAGTTTCCTCGCGAGCGGCCAGCCCGGTCCCACTACTGATAGAGAAAAGAGCGCCGCACAAAGAACCGCATTCGCCGCGGGCAGCAGGCAGAGCAAGAGCCGCCCCCAGGTGAAAAACGAGAAGGCGGTCGCGGCGAGGAAAATGAACCCGGCGCCGAGCAGCCAGGTGGCCGCGCGATCCTTTCGATAGATCAGCCAGATCCCGGCCGCGACGAAGAGCGCGGCGTGGAGGGGCGTACCCACCAGTTGGGCGAGGCCGCTCTCCGCGAATCGCGCAAGCTCGGAGACGCCGCCCTTCAAGATTCCGAGCGGATCGGCTTTCACGATCTCTCCGAGGCCGTGGAAGGGGACGCGATCGAGGTACGACCAGTCGGGGTAGCCGTAGAGCTTCCAGGCAACGTTCTTCCAGTTCTCGTCGTGAAACGGATTGCCGAACGCCACGAAGCGCCAAGTCCAGAGTGCGGCGTAGCCAGGGAGCGCCGCCAGAACTGCGTAGACCAGGTGGCGCACCCGGGGACCGAACGGCCGGCCGGCGAGCAGGAACGCGAGCAGTAGTCCGGGAAGAAGGAAGATTGCGTTGCCGCGAGTGAAGGCCGCCAAACCGAGCAGCGCACCCGCGATCCACGCCGGGCGTGGGCCGGGGCGCTTCAGGTAGATCAGGCCGGCGAGAAGAGCGCCGGCCGCGAGCGCTCCTAAGGTCATGTCGGTCGTCGTGTGCTGGCCGAGGATCCAGAGATTCGGGTTGACCGCGGTGGCGGCGAAGGCCCAGGAGGCGATCGTGTCGTCCCCCAGCTCGCGGCCGGTGCGCCAGGCGATCCAGGCGAGAGCCGCCGCCGCGAGGTTAGAGATCAGTCGCGCGGCGGCGAACGGATCGCCGATCGCTAGCCCGAGCCCCGCGGTAAGCAGGGGATAAAGCGGCGGGCGGAATGGGTCTTTAGGGAGAGTACCTGCCAGCAGTTGCTCGGCCTGGCCGACGTAGCCGTCGCGCTCCGCCGTACCCGCCTCTTCGACCCAGTGGTAGCGGGCGCCGAACAGTGCGAGCCCGCCGAACAGGAGGGCCGTGGCAAGCGCGGCGCGGCGGGGTGCGGCCGACCCTCGATCCAGCCGGGTGACGACCTGGGGCACCGGGGGCACCCGGATCACTCGGGGAGCGGAGGCGCGTCGGAAGGGGGGAGCACGATCGGCGCGGACGGTTTCGCTCGCCGGGCGGCCGGGCGTCGCGGTGCGCCGCCTTCAGTTACCGGGCCGCCGAGCGGATCGAGCGCGATCGGTGGTACGGAAGACACGGCGGGAACCGCGGCCGGCGCAGGGAGCGGCAGCTCGATGATCACGTCCTTCGGACGCACGAAACCCAGCTCCTCGCGGGCCAGGCGTTCGAGCAGGCCGGGGTCGCTGCGCAGGCGCTCGATGCGATTGCGCAGGGCGTCGATCTGATCGTGGGTCGCGGAGATCCGGTCTTCGAGGTTCTGCTCGCGCTCGTGCGCCGACTTCAAGTCGCGCAGGCTCTTGGCTCCCGCCAGACCCGCGAGCAGAAGCAGCAGCGCGGCGAGCGCGGCACCGATCAGGGGCAGGCGCCGCCCCCCGGTCGTTCCTTCAGGGGGAGTCAAGGGCGCCAGCGCGGGAAGGCGGCGGCGCCGGGATAGGACGCGGCCGTTTCCAGCTCCTCCTCGATGCGGAGCAGGCGGTTGTATTTCGCGACCCGGTCGCTGCGGCAAGGCGCGCCGGTCTTGATCTGGCCGGCGCGGGTCGCGACGGCGAGGTCGGCGATCGTCGTGTCCTCGGTCTCGCCGGAGCGATGGCTGATGATGTTGGCGTAGGAATGGGTCTTCGCGAGCTCGACCGCCGCCAGGGTTTCCGACAGCGTGCCGATCTGGTTGACCTTGACCAGCAAGGCGTTCGCCAAGCCGTCGGCGATCCCCGCGGAGAGGATCTCCGGATTGGTGACGAACAGATCGTCGCCCACCAGCTGCACCCGGCTCCCCAGCTCGGCGGTCAGTTCGCGCCAGCCGTCGCGGTCGTCTTCGGCCAGGCCGTCCTCGATCGAGATCAAAGGATAGGCGCCGATCCAGTCGCGATAGAGGGCGATCAGGTCGGAGCTGGCGAGCCCCTTCTTCCCTTCGCCCACCAGCTCATAGACGGTCGGGGCGGCCTTGGCGCCGCGGGCCGACTTGGGCGTTTTGGCCGGCTTGCCGTGCGCCGTCTTGTCCACCAGTTCGCTTGCCGCGACGTCGAGGGCGAGCGCGATCTGGCGGCCCGGCTCGTAGCCGGCCTTTCCGATCGCGATCATCAGCAGGTCGAGCGCCTCCCGGTTGCTCTTCAAATTCGGCGCGAAGCCCCCCTCGTCGCCGACTCCGGTCATCAGGCCGCGCTCGGTGAGCACTTTCTTGAGCGTGTGGTAGATCTCGACCCCGGCGCGGAGCGCCTCGGAGAAGCGCGAGAAACCGATCGGCACCACCATGAACTCCTGGATGTCGACCGAATTGTCGGCGTGCGCGCCGCCGTTCAACACGTTGAGCATCGGCACCGGCAGAACGTTCGCCGAGGGTCCGCCGAGGTAGGCATAGAGCGGCAGCTGCGCCGCTTCGGCGGCGGCCTTGGCGACCGCGAGCGAGGTGCCGAGGAGCGCGTTGGCGCCCAGGCGGCTCTTGGTCGGGGTGCCGTCGAGGTCGATCAAGGTCCGGTCGATTAAAGCCTGAGCCCGCGCGTCCTGGCCTTTGAGCTTGGGGGCGATGTGAGCGACCACGTTGCGCACGGCCTTGGTGACCCCTTTGCCCTGATAGCGCTTGCCGCCGTCGCGCAACTCCAACGCTTCGCGGCTGCCGGTCGAAGCGCCGGAAGGAACGGCGGCCCGGCCCCCTGCTCCGCCGTCGAGAAGGCAGTCCACCTCGAGGGTCGGATTGCCACGGGAGTCAAGGATCTCGCGGGCGACGATGTCTTCGATGACGAACATGCCTCTCCTTCAGGGAATGCGGGGCCCCTGGCAATTTCTTTCAAAGGTTAGCCGTAAAGTGTGGTGATCTCAAGCTTTTTCCCGCGAAAGGGACATTGCCGCAAGCCCCGGGGACCCATTCGAGCGGTGTTAGCATTCGCCGGTCATGACGGCAACCTCGGGAGACGAAGAGAGCGCGGCCGGCAGGGAGGAACCCCGGCCGAGCCCCAAAGAGCTGCGCCTGACGCGGTTCTTTGCCGCGTTCGCCATGACGGCGTTGGTCGTCGCCGCGCTTTGCGGGTTCGGGTGGTGGCGGGCGGTGCGGAGCCGGACCGACCTTGAATCGCTTTCGCCAACGGCGCGGCAGGAGCTTTTCGATCAGGCGCTGCACGACAATCCGGGGGCGTTCGTTCCCTCGTGGTACGCCCCGGGGATCGCCTATACGCTCCGGCCGCGGCAGAGAGTTTCGGCCTGGGACGACACCTTTACGGCCAACGCGCTGGGGTATCGCTCCGGCCCGCCGGTCAAGCCGGCCGGTACGTTCCGGGTCGTGTTCGTGGGCGATTCCTGGACGTTCGGGATGGGCATCAAGGAGCAGGAGTCGTTCCCGCGGCAGTTTCAGGCTCTGGCGAAGGATCTCGGCGCTTCGCCGGGACATCCGGTCGAAGCGTGGACGCTCGCGCTGCCCGGGTACAACACGCTCAACGAGATCGCGGCGCTCGAATACTTCTACCCGCGCCTGGCGCCGGATGCGGTCGTCCTCGCGCCGTGCAGCAACGACATGGACAGCTCGGGGGTCGTGTTGCCGAACGGCTCGCTCGCCCGCTCCCAAGCCGAGCGGGACGAGTTCGGCGACGACCAATCGCGCGTCTACCGGAACCACCAGGTCGCCTCGTTCACCTTCCTGTCGCGCTGGCGGACCTGTTTCCGCGCGATCCGGGCCGAGGAAGAGCGCCTCGGCGCGCGGAAGGTGCCCTTCCTTCTCTTCTTCACCGCGATCTGGGAGGAGCCGTTCGTCCACCGGCTGATCGCGGAGTCCGGGGTGCGCGCGCCCTACGTGATCACACCGAAGTTTTTTACCACCGGGCGATGGCGCAACCCACCACCTTTCCGGCACGGTACGCCGAAGGCCAATCGGATCTACGGCCGGATGGTCTACCGCGGCGTGGCCGAAACTCTCGGTTGGCCGGCCGCTCCGGCGGCTGGAGACGAGAGCGACGTACCGGTTCATCTGAAAGTGCCGCCCGGCGATTGGGTCGCGGCGAGCGATCGGCTTTTGGCGGCCGAGACCGCGAAGTCGATCCCCGAGGAGTACGAGCCCGGTGCCGGCCGGGACGATCAATGCGTGGGGCCGATGGATTGCGCGACCGGTCTGACGGGTAAGGCAACCACCGTGCTCGTTCGTCGCCGGGCCGGGGCGAATCAACTGTCCGTGGTCCTTCGCCGGCTGCCGGAAGTCGCCTTCCTCTATCCGTTGAGCGTCGAGCTGAGCATCCCCTCGCCTACCGGGGGCACTCGATCCAGGGTCGTGATCCCGGCGGACGGCGCCGAGACGCGGAGCTTTTCGCTCGACCTGCCGGCCGATCTGCCCGCGGGGACGGCGCTCGACGTCGTGGTGCGCGCGGCGGGGGCGGGCATTGCGCCGGAGGGCTTCGCCGGCCGGTCGTTGCGGATCGTACGGATCGGCCAGGAGTAGGCGGCTTTTAGTGGCCGAGCGCCTGCTCGATCGCCGCGCGGATACGCTCTTCGAGATCGGCGGCGGTGGGCGTCGGGAGCTCGGGCGTCGCCGCAGCTTGCGCCGCGCCGGTCCGCTTCTGGAGGCGGTCGGAGAGGCGCGGACCCCCGGAACCGGACGCCGGCGGGGGAAAGAGCGCTCCGAAGTAGAGGTGGTTCGGCACCTCCAGATGGCGCAACGCTTCGAGCAGGAGCTGGAGGGTGATCTCCTCGCTCCCTTCGAGCGCGTCCGCCAAACCGCGCAGGCGGGTCGAACGGGCTTGGAGCGAGGCGGCGGTCTGGCCGGAGGAACGGATCAGGGCATCGAGCAGACGGGTCGCCCGAGCAGCTTGGTCGTCGAACATGAACCGATTCTAGCAGTCGCGGAACGGCCAAAAGCGCCTTGCCGTTCGAGGCTTTGGTGTGTAGAGTGAGGTAACGGTTTCATATATCAATAGGCGTATCCCCGCCTTGACACCGGTGTTCTTTGCTGGTAGCTTCCAGTGAAGCTTTAACCCTTTATCCGTAACCGGCCTTGTACAAAGGGCTTTTGGGGGCAACCGCGGTGTTCTTCTCGCGCTCGAAGGGTGTCGTGGGACTCGACATCGGAAGCTCGGCCATCAAATTGGTCGAGCTGAAGGAACGGAAGGCCGGTGAGTTCCACCTTCAGCGTCTGGGGGTCGAGCCCTTGTCTCCCGAAGCGATCGTCGATGGTTCGGTGATGGACTCGGCGCTGGTCGTCGACGCGATCCACCGGCTCAACGATCAGACCAAGGTCAAGAACACCAACTACGCCACTTCGCTTTCCGGCCACTCGGTCATCATCAAGAAAATCCAGCTGCCCGCGATGCCGCGGGAGGAGCTGGCCGAGTCGATCCAGTGGGAGGCGGAGCAGTACATCCCGTTCGACATCAACGACGTCCGCCTCGATTACGTCGTGCTCTCCGAAGGCGAGCCGGGCCGGGACCAGATGGACGTGCTGCTGGTGGCGGTCAAGCTCGACAAGATCAACGACTACGTCTCGGTCGTCCGTCAGACCGGCAAGGTGCCGTCGCTGATCGACGTCGACGCGTTCGCCGTGCAGAACTGCTACGAGGTCAACTACGACCTCGACTCCCGGAAGACCGTCGCCTTGATCAACATGGGCGCCGCGGTCACCAACATCAACATCCTGTCGCGCGGCACCACCGTGTTCTGGCGCGACATCTCGTTCGGCGGCAATCAGTTCAGCGAATCGCTCCAGCGCGACCTGAACCTCTCGTTCGACCAATCCGAAAGCCTGAAGCGCGGCCAGCCGGTCGATCGCTACGCCCCGGGCGATGCGCGCACCGTGCTCGACGCGGTCTCCGGCGACATGGCGAGCGAGATCCGCAAGACTTTCGACTTCTTCTCGGCGACCTCGTCCGAGGGACCGGTCGACGAGCTGATGCTGTCGGGGGGCTGCGCCCTCACGCCGAATCTGGCCCAGGTGCTGCGCGAGCGGTTCTCGGTGCCGGTCGAGATCCTCAATCCATTCCGCCGCGTCCGCTTCAACGAGAAGGACTTCGACGCGGCCTGGCTGCAATCCGTAGCACCGATGATGGCCATCTCGGTCGGGTTGGCGATCCGCAAGCTGGGAGACTAGCGCGATGATCAAGATCAACTTGATCGCCGAGGGGAAGCGGCCGACGTCGGTTCGAAAGATCAAGCCGGTCCTCGAAGGCAAGGATCTCGCGCAATGGGCGCTGGTCGCCTCGATCGTCGGCTGTCTGATCGCCTTCGGCGCCTGGTGGTGGCTCCTGCACCGGCAGATCGTGACCAAGGACAACGAGATCGCGGAGGCCGAGGCGAAGGTGGAAGAGCTCGCGCCGGTGATCCGCCAGGTCGAGGACTTCAAGCGGAAGAAGGAAGAGATCGAGCGCAAGCTCGGGGTCATCGAGAACTTGAAGAGCGCGCAGCGCGGGCCGGTCCATGTGATGGACGACATCTCGCGTGCGATGCCGGAGCTACTCTGGCTCGACCGCTTGAAGATGACGGCCTCCAACATCGAGCTCGAAGGTCACGCGTTCAATACCAACGCGGTGGCCAACTTCATCGAGAACCTCGACAAAATGCCGGCTTTCGAGGAGCCGACCCTGCGTTCCACCGAAGAGCAGGCCGGCGGGGTGTATCACTTTACCCTCAACTTCAACTATTCGTTCGCGCCGAAACCGCCGGCCGAGGCCACGCCGACGACGCCCGGCGCCCCCGGCGGCCCCGCCACTCAACCGGGCGCCGCCCAGACCCAGCACGGGCCGGCCTGAGGGAGAACCGTGAAAACCGGACTCGAAGGTAAGCCCTGGTTCTACGGCTTCGGCGTCGGCTTGCTGGTCGGAGCCGTCCTGCTGCTCGCCGGTTACTTCCTCAAGCTCCAGCCGATGAAGGAAGAGATCGAGTCGAAGGCATCGCAACTGGCCGAGCTGCAGCGGAAGATCCAGGAAGGCCTGACCTTCCAGGCCGACCTGCCGCGGCTGCAAGAGGACGTCCGCAACCTCGAGCTGAAGCTCGACAAGTCGCTGCGCATCCTGCCGACCCGGCGCAATACGCCCGACCTGCTGCGGAAGATCCGCGCTCTCGCCGAAGCCGGCGATTTCAACCTGCAGCGCTTCACGCCGGGCGCGCTCACGGACAAAGACTTCTACAGCGAATGGCCGATCTCGGTCGGCGTCGAGGGCGGATACCACAGCCTAGCCCTGTTCTTCGATAAGATCAGCAACTTCTCGCGGATCATCAATATCGAGAACCTGGAGATCTCCGCGTTCAGCGCGCCGAAGAACCCGCACACGATCAACGCGACCTTCATCGCCAAGACGTTCGTCTACAAAGAAACGCCTCCGCCCGCCGCGCCTACGCCGGGCGGTCCGGCCGGCCGGCCGGGCAATCCTGCCGCGACCGGTCCGGCGGACCCCAATGCTCCGGCCGGCGGATCGCCGCTGTCGAAGTCCTCGGCCGCCAGCCGGGGAGGGAGCCCGGAATGAAGCCGCGCGCGATCTTCGTCCTGCTGGCGCTGCTCGCCCTGGGGCTGGGCCTCGCGGCCTCGGCCCAAACCGCGAATCAGCCCGCGATTCCGACCGCCCCCGCCGCGGCCCCC
>Ga0134122_10002882_pt1 | contig 12686 bp, 10 predicted proteins | sample KB302_FD_96461 | JGI IMG/M metagenome (GOLD analysis project Ga0134122, IMG submission 96461) | Terrestrial soil microbial communities without Nitrogen fertilizer from Kellogg Biological Station, Michigan, USA - KB3-0-2 | ecosystem: Environmental > Terrestrial > Soil > Unclassified ...
TCAATGCCGGCCCGGCCGCGAGGCGTGCCGACACGTTAGCCGATCGACCTTTGGCGCGCGAGGCCCCAAGGGCCCTCATAGGTGCTCAGGGACGGCAAAAGAAAAGGGCCGCCTCGGAGGGAGCGGCCCCTTTCCATCCTGCACCGCAACGTGTGGGAGAACACACCAAGGGCATCCTAGCCCAGGCGTTTGCCGTTGTCACCCCCGGGGCTGTGTGTAACTTTTATACCGGCGGCTTAGGCCAGGTATTTATCGGTTTTTTCGCCCGCCGAGACCTTCTCGGCCAGCCACCGCGCCATGCGGCCGCGGCCCGACCAGGTATCGCCCGTTTTGGGATCGCGGAATTTCACCGCCGCGGCGCGTTTCCGGCGCACGCTCTTGCCGGCTCGCTTGCCGATGGCCCGGCCGCGACCAGTTTCCAATTCCGCGAGCTGGCGACGCAGCGCGACAATCTTCACCTGCTTCGCGCTGTCGTGTGTTTGATTGAGGGAGCCAAGGAATGCGCGCTGCTTATCGAAGTCCATCTCCGAAAACCATGCAGATACCTGCTTTTCGGAAAGCTTACCATTGGACCGTGCCATCGTTCCTACTCGTGAATACTGTTGACTAGCGTCTTTTATCGATAATGCCATGTCGATGCAATTTATTTGCATAGCATAGTTGATATGTAATTCGTGAACGGACGAATGTGTATGGCGCCAAATATGAGCTGGTCAAAATATGAGCTGGTAAAGCGGTGGGGTATGTTTTTGGGCGTTGGCTTGACCGTTTCGTGCCGTTTTAGCGCAAGCCAGCAATCTCCTCGCTAATATTGGCACGCGCGCGCGCCTCCCAGAGTGCATGCAACCGTTCGGTGCGGTAAATCCGCTTGCGCGCCAAGAAGCCGTCGAGGATTTGCCGGCGCCCGCGGCGATAGAGCGCGTCGGGCACGTGACTATACTCGCGCCGAATGGCGCTGGTGTAGAGCCGGTAGGCGTCGGGCGCTACTGCCAGCGTCGACAGGTCGAGGTCGAGGAGGAGCGCCAGATCGGGATCTGTTATCTCAACCTCCCGACCGTGTTGGGTTGCCTCGATGTAGGCGGCGACCGTGTCGACGCCTGCGGCGGCAAAGCCGAGCGACGTCAAGCGCTGCCGCGCCACGGCGGCGCTTTGCGCTTCGTTGTCCTGGCGTCGCGGGTCGTAGACGATGTCGTGAAAGAGGATGGCGAGCGCCACGGCGTCGTGATCGATGACGCCATCTTTATGCTCTTCGAGTTGGCGCAAGAGCGCGGCGATGTGGTCGAGCGTGTGATACTGACGTGCGGGCTGCAAGTAGGCGCCGATCAGCTCATCGAGCACGGCCTCAGCCATGGGCGCGCGTAGCCCTTGGCGTGCGGCCAGTCGCCGCCAGGTCTCAGACAGCAGCTCTTGCGCGGTCATGGACTGCTTCCCAACCGAGGCGTGTCGGCCAGAGGGCACCGGGCTTCGTTACGCGCCGTGTGCGGGTCAGCCACAGCATTTTTTTAAACACTCATTCCAGTTTCACGCCGAGGCTGCGCACGACCTCGCCCCACTTTTTGATTTCCGAGCGCACATAGGTCTCCGCGCTGGCGGGCGAACCGCCGACGGGCACCATGCCCAGCTGCTCGAGCCGTTCGCCAATGGCGGTCTCGGTGAGAACGGCATTGGCGTCGCCGTTGAGCTTGGTGATGACGGCGGCCGGCGTCGCCGCCGGTACAAACAGTCCAATCCAGGTGGATTCTTCGCTGTCCCCATAGCCTTGCTCGATGGCGGTCGGCACCTGCGGCAGGCTCGGCACGCGTTTGTCGCTGAGCACGGCCAGGGCCTTGATCTCACCGCTTTTGATGAGGGCAATCGCCGGCGGCATGGCGAGCGAGGCCACGGGAATGTGCCCACCCAGGAGCGCGTTGAGGAGGGGAGCGGCCCCCGTGAAGGGCACCGGTGGAATGTCGACCCTGGCCAGCGACTTGAAGATCCTTTCGGCGGATAGATGTGGCGTGGTGCCCGGTCCCGGCATGCCGTAGGTGAACTTCTCGCTTTTAGCCGCGTCGATGAGCTCCTTGAGCGTTGAGGCCGGCAGCGTCTTGCTGGCGACGATGATGTTGGGGGTGGTGGCGGCGATGATCGCGGTTTTAAATTCGCTTTCCGGGGCATAGCCCGCATTGGCCGTCAAACTCGGGTTGACGACAAAAGCGCTGGTGGTGACCAGGATGGTGTAGCCGTTGGGCTCGGCTTTGGCGATCTGGCGCGCGGCGATATTGCCGCCGGCACCGCCGCGATTTTCGATGACGATGCCTTGTCCCCATTTTTCGCTTAGTCGCTGGCCAAGAATGCGGGCAAGGGCATCCGTTGGTCCACCGGCGGGAAAGGCCACCACGAACTTGACGTTTTGGTGGGGATAGTCGTCAGCGCCGGCGGCAAAGCTCGCCCCTGGCAGGCCCAAGGCCACAATGAGGGCTGCAACCACGGTCGCAACAACGGCGGCGCGGCGGCACCGCGTGGCGCGACGCTGAGGCATTGAGGTCCCCTGCATCGAAGTTCCTCCGCTTCCCACCGCGGCGCGACTATAGCAGCAATTGCTGGCGTCGAGGCGTCGGTCGTTTGCACGCCGCGGCGCCGGTGCCCTGCCCCGCCCGCATCTGGTTGAACGCGCGCGCGTTGGCTGCTAGTTGTTGTACGATAACCTGACATCCGTGTCACTCTCGAGCTGCATTGGGACCATCATGACGGCAGAGCTTGCAAAGTTGGTTACGACGCTCGGCTCGGGTCTGCTTGCCTTCCCGGCGACGCCCTTTGACGGCAATCTTGCCTTCGACGAGGACAACTACCGGGAAAGCATCTCCATTAATATCGGGCATGGCGCCGTTGGGCTGTTCGCCCCGGGCGGGACCGGCGAGTTCTTTTCGCTCACCCCCGAGGAGGCCCGGCGCGTGACCCGCGCCGCCGTCGTGGCCGCGGCTGGACGGGTTCCCATTGTCGCCGGCACCGGCTACGGCACGCAATTGGCGGTGGAGATCGCGAGGGGCGCGGAGGCCGCGGGTGCCCAGGCCGTTCTGGTGCTGCCGCCCTATCTTCTCAACGTCGAGCAGAGCGGCTTGGAGGCGCACATCGACGCCATCTGCCGCGCCGCTGGCATTGGCGTCATTCTCTACAACCGAGACAACAGCATCTATGCCGCCGAAACCGTGGCGCGGCTGGCCGAACGCCATGCCAACCTGATCGGCTTCAAGGACGGGCACGGCGATATCGAACAGCTGGCGCGGGTGCGCCGCTTGCTGGGTGAGCGCCTGCTCTATATCGGCGGCATGCCGACGGCTGAGGTCTTTGCCGTGCCCTATTTCGCCGCCGGTTTCACCACCTATTCGTCGGCGGTCTACAATTTCATTCCGGTCGCCGCACAACGCTTCTATGCGGCCGTCAAAGCCGGCGACAGGCGCACGACCGATGATCTCCTCAGCGCATTCTTTATGCCCTACCTCGCCTTGCGCAATCGCCGGCGTGGCTATGCCGTCAGCATCGTCAAAGCGGGCATGCGCATCATGGGACGCTCCGCCGGGCGAGTACGCCCGCCGCTGATGGACCTGACGGAGGCGGAAATGGGGGACCTCAAAGGCATCATCGAGAGCGCCTTCGGCGCCCGGGCCGGGTAGCGCGGGCGAGCGCCGCTTCGCCTGGGATCGCCGCGCCGTGCCGGGCCACCCAAGCATCGCCCTGAGCCGCCCAACTTTGCGGCGCGACGTCGGGGCCAGGAGCAAGAGCCAGCGTGAGCGAGCCATCGTCGATGCAAGACCATGCCGCCCCTATCGTGACCGAGCTCAAAGCCGTACCCGTGGCCGGGCACGACAGCATGCTCCTCAATTTGAGCGGCGCGCACGGCCCGTTCTTCACGCGCAATCTCGTGATCCTGAAGGACAACGCCGGCCGCACCGGTATCGGCGAAGTGCCGGGGGGTGAGGCCATCCGCCGGACCATCGAAGACGCCAAGCCACTGGTGCTGGGGCGCTCGCTCGGTGCCTACAACAATATCCTCAACGCCGTGCGCACGGCCTTTGCGGCGCGGGATGCGACGGGGCGTGGACAGCAGACCTTCGACCTGCGCACGACCATTCACGCCGTCACGGCCTTGGAAGCGGCGCTGTTGGATTTGCTCGGCCAGTACCTCGGCGTGCCGGTTGCGGCGCTGTTGGGCGAGGGCCAGCAGCGCCGGCAGGTCAGCGCGCTCGGCTATTTGTTTTATGTCGGCGACCGCAACAAGACCAACCTGCCCTACCGGCAGGAGCCGGCCGCGCCCAACGACTGGTTCCGCCTTCGGCACGAGGAGGCCCTGACGACGGCGGCGATCGTCCGGCTGGCGGAGGCGGCGCAAGCAAAATACGGCTTCAACGATTTCAAGCTCAAAGGCGGCGTGCTCGCTGGTGAACAAGAAATCGAGGCGGTCGCCGCCTTGGCGCAGCGTTTTCCAGGGGCGCGGATCACGCTCGACCCGAACGGCGGTTGGTTGCTTGAAGATGCCATCCGTCTGTGCCGGGGCCTGCAGGGCGTACTCGCCTACGCGGAGGATCCCTGCGGCGCCGAGCGCGGCTTTTCCGGACGCGAGACCATGGCCGAGTTTCGCCGCGCCACCGGCTTGAAGACCGCCACCAATATGATCGCCACCGATTGGCGCGAAATGGGCCATGCCATCCAGCTGCAGGCGGTCGATATTCCCCTGGCCGATCCGCATTTCTGGGGCCTGCAAGGCTCCGTGCGGGTGGCCCAGATGTGCGACGCCTGGGGCCTGACCTGGGGGTCGCATTCCAACAACCATTTCGACGTTTCCTTGGCGATGTTCACCCAGGTGGCGGCCGCGGCGCCGGGACGGATTACGGCCATCGACACACATTGGATCTGGCAGGACGGCCAGCGCTTGTGCCGGGAGCCCTTCGCGATCAAGGCGGGCCTCCTCGAGGTGCCGGAGCGTCCCGGACTGGGCGTCGAGATCGATATGGCGCGGGTCGAGGCGGCCCATCGCCTTTATCAAGCGCACGGGCTCGGCGCGCGCGACGATGCCGTGGCGATGCAATTTCTGATCCCGGGTTGGAGCTTCGATGGCAAGAGGCCCTGCTTGCTGCGCTGAGCTTTGCCCCGCGACGGCCGACGGGCTAGCGCCTCCTGCGCGAGACCGCGCACCGCTGGGGTCGCCGTTGCCCTGGCCGGGTCCCGGCTGTACCCCCCGCGCGGGGGCTCTCCCGGCTGGGCATGGAGCCCAATGCCTTGTGGCCCATGCCGTGTGCCGGGCGAACGCAGGCGCCGGGCGCTGACTGCGACAACACCTCGCACGCGCGCTTTAGCGCGCGTGAAATCCCCAACCCTTGCCGAGCCAGGCTGGCGGCGAGCTGCAAGGGCTTGACGGTTGGCACCCGCAGCGAGCGCAACCGCCGTGGCATGCCAGGATTTAACTTTGATTTATTTGGTGCAATGACTATCTGCGGTCTTGGTCTTTGTTCCTTGCAAGAAACCACGGGCTCAATTGCCGATGCTTGACTATGCACCAACAGCAAAGGCGGTTACAGGAGGTGCCCCCAGGCCCGCGGCTTGCCGCCGCCTCGCCAGGGGTTCTTGCAGGCACCAGGCCGTGCCGTTGCCCTGAAGCTTGATGGGCGGCGAAGCACCCACAATGGGCGGTCCCCCGGAAATTGAAGGTGCGATGATCCCCACATCTTCTCGTTCCCGTTTCCACGCGCGTGACGTTCAGCACTGGTTTGGCAGGCACGGCTCCCGCCTGCTGGCATCGATGACGGCGGCCATCGCCAATCACGGCTCCTCGCCCGTTGGCGCGACGCAGTGGTCGCGCTCGATTGGTCTTGCCGTTGCGGTGGGCGTTGGCTACTTCCTGGCCGCACAATTGGGCCTTGTGCTCCTGACCACCGCGGAACCGGTGGCGGTGTTCTGGCCCGCCTCCGGAATTTCTATCGGCTTGCTCGTCGCCTTCGGCCCCTGGGCGCGGGTGCCGGTGGCCACCGGCGTGATCGCGGCAACCTTTGCCGCCAGTGTCGCCGTGGACCGGAGCCTTTACAGCGCGCTCGCCTTCGGTTTGTGCAATGCCGGCGAGGCGCTGTTGGCGATGTGGTTGATTGCCCGCTGGCTCGGTCCCGCCTTCAGTCTCGACAGCCTGCGCGGCGTACTTGGGTTTTTCGCGGCGGCCAGCGTGGCAGCGGCGGCGGCCGCCACCGTTGCCTCGGGCGCGATGCAGCTGTTTGGCCCTCCCAGCGCGAATTTTCTCGAGGTCTGGAAGGTTTGGTTCGCAGCCGATGTGCTCGGTGCCGTCACGGTTGCGCCGCTGTTGATTGGCGTGGTGGCGGCCGCGCGTGATGTCCCACCCTGGCGTGAGCTCCTCGAAGGCAGCCTCGCGGTCGCCGTCACAGCCGTGACGAACGGCTTTGCCTTGGCGCTACTTGCGGGATCGTCCTCGTTGATCGAGCCCACCAGTTTTCTATTTCCGCTGTTGCTCTGGCTCGGCGCCCGCTGCCGTCCCGTATTTGCTGCGGCGGCCGTATTCACGATTGCTGCCGGCATCGTCTGGACCACCATTCATGAGTTCGGCCGCTACGGCGACCCGAGCCAGGCACTCACCGACCGCGTCTTCGCCGCCCAGGTTGCGATGCTCGGCACCGCCCTGGCGGCGCTCGCTCTCGCAGCGATCTTCGCCGAGCGGCGCCGGCATCAAGCAGCGCTTGCGGAAAGCGACAGCAGGCTGCGATCGAGCTTGGATGCGGCCAACGTCGTCGCCTGGGATGTCGATCTCGCGCGCAGCACCGTGCACTCGGCGGGTCCCGTCAGACGCCTTCTCGATCTGCCGGAGGGCTCGTTGCCTCAGGACTTTAGCGGCATGATCGACACCATTCATCCGCTGGACCGCGACCGCGTGATGAACCAATTCTGGAAAGCCGTCGGCACGGCCGCCATCTACCGCTTGGAATTTCGCCTGAATGTAGCGCAGGACCTGCGCTGGGTTACGGCCGAGGGGTCGATCGCGCGCGATCCGGACGGCCGACCCATGCGGGTACGCGGCATCACCCACGACATCACCGAGCGCAAGAAGGCAGAACTGGCGCTGGCCGAACGCGACGCGCAGCTGCAGCTGGCCGAGCGGGCGGCGCGCGTCGGCAGCTTCGCGATCGATATTGCTACCGGCAGGGTGCAGATATCACCTGGTTACGCCACCATACACGGATTAGCCGAGGGTACTGTGGAGTTTGCGCGGGTGGACTGGCGCACTCGTGTGCAAGTGGATGATCTCGCCCGCCTCGATGCGCTTCGCAGTCAGGCGTTCGCCGAGCGGCGCTGTGAGCATAACACGGAGTACCGCGTCGTTTTGCCGGATGGCAAGACGCGGTGGATCGAATCGCGCGGCCTGCTTTCCTATGATGACGAGGGACACCCGACCCGTATCGTCGGCGTCAACATCGATGTTACCGAGCGTAAGCGTGCGGCGGCTGCCCTGCAGGAGAGTGAGGCGCGCTACCGTGCACTCTACGATGACAATCCCTCCATGTACTTCACCGTGGACGCCGGCGGCATGGTGCTTTCGGTCAACGAATTCGGCGCCCAACAGCTTGGCTACGCGCCCGCGGAGCTGGTGGGACAGTCGGTGCTTCAGATAGTCCACCCAGAGGACCGGCAGGCCGCGCTGCGGCACCTTGCTCGGTGCGCGGAAAATCCCGAAACGGTGGTCACGACCGAATTGCGCAAGGTTCATCGCGACGGCAGCATTATATGGGTCAGAGAGGTAGCACGCGCCGTGCGGGATTCGGGGCTCCTGCTGGTTTGCGAGGAGATCACCGAGCGCAAACGCGCGGAGGAGCAGCAGAGCCTGCTGATCGCCGAGCTCGACCATCGGGTCAAGAATGTCCTTGCCAGCGTCGCCGCGATCGCCAGGCGCACCGGTGAGCGCAAGGGCTCAATGGAAGACTTCATCGATACGCTGGACCGTCGCATCCAATCGATGGCGGACGCGCACGACCTGCTCAGCCGCAACCGCTGGCAGGGCGTCAGCCTCGCCGAACTGGTCAACGGCGAGCTGGCGCCCTTCACCACGGAGGCAAATACTGTGGTGGAAGGTCCCGACATCGTGCTGGCGGCGGCGGCGACCCAAGCCACGGCGATGGTGCTGCATGAGCTTGCCACCAACGCCGCCAAATACGGGGCGCTCTCGACGCCGGGAGGCCGGGTGTGGGTGCGTTGGCAGCGGCTGTCGAACGAGGGTGGGCCGACGAAGCTTAGGCTTGAATGGCTTGAAGCTGGCGGGCCCATGGTGGTTGCCCCGGTGGAGGCGGGATACGGCACCAGTGTGATCCGCGATCTCATCCCCTACGAGCTGGGTGGCAGCGTCGAGCTCGCCTTCGACCCGAGTGGCGTCAACTGCATTATTGAGATGGCGGTCGCCAATGACGGTGTGCGGTTGGTCGATCCCAGCGCTGACTTGAAGCTCTTGCGCTCATTGGCGCCGGCCTTGCCCACCGTTGCGACGGATTAGCGGCAAGCCGTCTTAACGCCACGGCAGCCCGCGGCGGAGGCTGCGGGGCATTGGCGGCGCCAGACGTCAAGGGTTGCCGGCTAGCGGGCGGGGAATGTGGCCCAAGGGAAGGCTCGAGGTCTGTTTCAGGCGATCGAGAACGATTGATGAGTGTACGTGTTGGATGCTGGCGTGCGGCAAGAACACATCGTTGAGAATATTGGACAGCGCCTTGAGGTCCGGCACCACCAGTTTGACGAGATAGTCTGCCGTCCCCGTCAGAGCATAGGCCTCCTGCACCTCTTCGAGGCCGTCGATCAAGCGCCGGAAAAGTTTTGAGGTATCGGGTGAATGCGTGGCGAGCGTGACCGCCACGAACACCACGACACCCAGCCCAAGTGCCGCGGCCGACAAGTGCGCATGGTAGCTCTCGATGATGCCGGCCGCCTCGAGCGCGCCACGCCGGCGCGAGCACTGCGAGGAGGAAAGCCCAACGCGGTCGGCGAGTTCTTGATTGGTCAGCCGGCCGTCGTCTTGCAGGGCGGCCAGCAACTTTCGGTCGAAGGCATCCATGCACAATCTCCGCATATTCTTCCAAAAAAGTGCATGATCTTTGCAATCATGGCCGGAAAGCGCGGGTTTACGCAAGCCCCATGCGCGGCTCTACCGGTAGCCTTGTGCATCTCGAATCAACCAGGGAGACCGCGATGGGTCCCTACCCGCACGATGCGCCCCCGGCGCGCATCAGCCCGGACAACCCCGCGGGCACGGATGGCTTCGAATTCGTGGAGTTCGCCCATCCCCGTCCGCGCGAACTCGAGCGGCTCTTCCAGCAGATGGGCTATGTCGAGGTCGCCCGGCACAAGGCCAAGGACATTTCCCTCTACCGCCAGGGCAGCATCAACTATCTCCTCAACCGCGAGCCCGAGGCGCACGCTGCCCGCTTTGTAGCCGAGCACGGACCCTCGGCGCCGGCGATGGCCTGGCGGGTGGTCAATGCCAGGCACGCGCTCGAGCGCGTCATCGCCTGCGGTGGGAGCCAATATCAGGGCTCCGATAAATCCCTCGAGGTGCCCGCGGTGATCGGCATCGGTGGCTCGCTCTTGTACCTGGTCGAGAGCCCCGGTGGGAAGGGTTCGCCCTATGATCGGGAGTTCCACTGGCTGGCTGCGCCGGATCCCAAGCCGCCGGGGGTCGGCTTTCACTATATCGATCACCTGACGCACAATGTCCGGCGCGGCAACATGGACACCTGGTACCGCTTCTATGCGGAAACCTTCAAGTTCCGCGAGATCCGCTTTTTCAACATCGAGGGCAAGCTGACGGGGCTGACCAGCCGCGCGCTGACCTCGCCTTGCGGCAAGATCCGCATCCCAATCAACGAGAGCGCCGACGCTAACAGCCAGATCGAGGAGTACCTGCGGCAATACAAGGGCGAGGGCATCCAGCACATCGCGGTGGGCTGCAACGACATCTATGCCGCCACCGACGCGCTGGCCTCCCGCGGCCTCAAATTCATGCCGGGGCCGCCCGCGGTCTACTATGAGCGCTCGCGCACCCGCGTTAAGGGCCACACCGAGCCGATCGCGCGCCTTAGGGCGCATGGCATTTTGATCGACGGCGAAGGTGTGGTCGACGGCGGACACACCCGGGTCCTGCTGCAGATCTTCTCCAAGACCGTGATCGGTCCGATCTTTTTCGAGTTCATCCAGCGCAAGGGCGATGAGGGCTTCGGCGAGGGCAACTTCAAGGCCCTGTTTGAGTCCATCGAGGAGGATCAGATCCGCCGCGGGGTGCTCAAGGCCTCCTGACGGGCGCGAGCTTGCGGGCACGCCGGCGCCAAGACCGCGCGCAACCCCAGGCCTTGGGCGCGGTAGGGCGTCCGCTCTTGGCGGCTTCGACCCTTGGCGTCAGTCGCCGCGCACGACGCCGGTTGAGGCCTTGCGGTGGTACCACTCGGCGGCGCCGGCGTGGAAGGGCAAAAAGGTGTTGCGCGTGAAGTTGGCGGGCACCGTTTCCGCGGCGGCGCCATGCACAGCCAGCATTTCCTCGTGATTGCTAAAGACGGCGTCGACGATGGCATAGACGAGATCATTGGGCAGCGTCCAATGGGCGACGGCAAAGTTGAAAAAACCAACCGTCGGGTAGTGACGCAAGAGGGAGGGGTAGGTTCCCGCCGCGACCAGGGATGGGGAAAGCTCGGGCATGGCCAAACGCAGCGCCACGATTTGGGGGGGCGTCAAAGGCAGGTAGCGAACCTTGAGTTTCCTCTCGAGTTCGGCAAAGGAGGGAAAGGGCACTCCCGCGGCGACGGCGAGAGCATCCAGCGAGCCGTCCGTGACCTTCGCGGCAAGCTCGGCCCAGCTGCCCGTTTCCAAGGCGGCCTCGATCTGCAAGGCCTTGAAGAACGCCGGCAGGTAGATGCCGGTCGTGCCGCCGGCCGGTCCGATGCCGACGCGCTTTCCCGCCAGGTCTAAGGCCGAGACCAGCCCGGAGGCGCGCGGGGCCAGGAACTGGAACGGGGTGTCGTACATGGGAAAGATGGCGCGCATTTGCCTCAAATGCTTGCCGTCGGTCCAATCACCGGTGCCGTTCCAGGCCTGTTGCGCGACGCCCAGCGTCACAAAGGCGAGATCGATCTCGCCCCGCTCGAGCAGTTTGATGTTTTCGCTGGGCCCCTCGGTCGGCCTGGCCCAAACCGTGGTTTTGAGCTCGCGCGTGAGAATGCGGGCAAGCCCTTCGCCGTAGACAAAGTAGGTGCCCCCCACCGAGGCGGTGCCGATGCTCAGCGTCGGGGGCCAGTGGGGCTCCCGGGCTATCGCGCCGGTCGCGGCGATCAGCCAGGCGCCGAGCAGGGCGGTCAAACGCAGCCTGAGTGCATGCATGGCTTTGTCCACTGGCGAACGCTCCTCGGGGCCCCTATTGCATGTGTTGGCCACCGTTGATGGCGATGTTGGCGCCGGTGACGAAGGCTGCCTCTTGCGAGCACAAATAGATGATCAAGCCGGCGACCTCTTCGGGTTTGCCGAGCCGCGAGATCGGGATCTGCGGCAGGATCTTGCTGTCGAGCACGTCCTTGGGGATGGCCATCACCATTTTGGTGCCAATGTAACCCGGCGAAATGGTGTTGACGGTCACGCCCTTGCGCGCCGACTCCAAGGCCAGCGACTTGGTAAAGCCGTGCATGCCGGCTTTCGCGGCGGCATAGTTGGTCTGCCCGAACGCGCCCTTGGAGCCGTTGACCGAGGAGACGTTGATGATGCGGCCCCAGCCGCGGTCCATCATGCCGTCGTAGACCTGTTTGGTCATGTTGAACACCGAATCGAGATTGGTCTTGATGACCGCGTCCCAATCGGCCTTGCCCATTTTGCGGAAGGTCATGTCTTTGGTGATGCCGGCGTTGTTCACCAGGATATCGACCGGGCCGACCTCGGCGACCACCCGCTCGACGCAGGCTTGGCTCGAGGGAAAGTCGGTGACGTCGCAGGCGAAAGCATTGAAGTGGTAGCCCTTCTGCTGCATGGCCGCCAGCCAGTTGTCGGAGGTTTTGTTCGACGGCGAATAGGTGACGACCACCCGATAGCCCGCATCCGCCATCTTGGTGCTGATGGTCTCGCCCAGACCTCCCATGCCACCGGTTACCACGGCAACGCGCTTGGACATTTGCTGCCCTCCTCTTGGCTCAAACCCTAACGTACCGCGGCCGGCGGGCTCAGCACGTCGAGCACGCGCTCCGGCTCCTCGGCGTCGGCATCCGTCTCGCTGTCGAGCAGGCGGCGCATGCGGTCATTGTCGAGCGCGCCTTCCCAGCGCGAAACAACGAGCGTGGCAACGCCGTTGCCGATCAGGTTGGTCAGGGCACGTGCTTCCGACATGAAACGATCGACGCCTAAGATCAGGGCGATGCCGGCCACGGGGATCGTGCCCACCGATGACAGGGTGGCGGCCAGCACGATGAAGCCCGAACCGGTCACGCCCGCTGCACCCTTGGACGTCAAGAGCAGGATGCCGATGATGCCCAGCTGCTGGGCGAGGCTGAGGTCGGTGTTGGTCGCCTGGGCCAGAAACAGCGCCGCCATGGTCAGGTAGATGCAGGTGCCGTCGAGATTGAAGGAGTAGCCCGTCGGAATGACGAGGCCGACCACGGATTTCTCGCAGCCGAGGTTCTCCAGCTTGGCGATCATGCGCGGCA
>Ga0134122_10002883_pt1 | contig 12683 bp, 17 predicted proteins | sample KB302_FD_96461 | JGI IMG/M metagenome (GOLD analysis project Ga0134122, IMG submission 96461) | Terrestrial soil microbial communities without Nitrogen fertilizer from Kellogg Biological Station, Michigan, USA - KB3-0-2 | ecosystem: Environmental > Terrestrial > Soil > Unclassified ...
GGTTCTGACCGTCGGCGCGAAGCGGGGTTGGCCATGGCGCCAGCGCCAGCCGGGCCACCTCGTTGAGCGGCCTTGCGTTCTCGCCGTGCTTGTTGCTGGCCGACGACTTCCAGTCCCGCGCTGCTGGCGTCGGCCATGCGCTTGTCGCGACGGCGCCGTGGAGCGTCAACTGCACCTTCGCCCCGCTGGCTCGCCGCATCCCCGGCGGCGGGTCTACGGTTCCGTGGTGATGGGCGTCCGGGGTCGGCCATGCTGCGAGGCCCACCGCCGTCGGCAGACCCGGGCCCTCCGAGCGCGGGGGCTTGAGGCGCGTCGTCCCCTTCGCTCCGTCGACTGCGCGCGGCGTCGGCCACGGTAACAACCGAGCCGTCGGCTCGTCGCTGTCCCGGGGCGATGGGGTATCCGTACTTGCGATGCATGCACTGGGGGTCCCAGCAAGCACAGTCTTCGCCGCTCCCGCCAGTTTTAGCGTGGGCGACTCGTGGTCCCCGCGGCTGTAGGAGTAGTCCCCGCGTGACACCGTCGGTGTGGGCCACGAAGTACAGTCGTTGCCGGATGTGGGGAGCGCCGACGCCCGCAGCGCACAGATCCGCCGCCCCGACGGTGTAACCGCATCTCTCCAGGTCAGCGAAAACAAGGTCGAGCCACTCGAGGCCAAGCGCGCTCGCAACTTGCTCTCCAAAGATGACTGGAGGGCGACACTGTTCGATGAGTGCGAACCATGCTGGCCAAAGATGCCGAGGGTCGCGAAACCCGCGCCCCTGGCCCGCGTCCGAGAGCGGCTGGCAGGGGCACGACCCGGTCCAGATGGGGGCGTGATCGGGGACTCCGGCGAGTCGGAGGGCGTAGGACCATCCGCCGATACCGGCGAAGAAGTGGCGCTGTCCATCCCCGGCAAGGTCGGTTGGAGTGAGGTCGGTGATGGATCGGCGATCGATGCGTCCCGGCGCGATGAGGTCATGGGCGATGAGATCTTCCAGCCAGTCGGCTACGAACGGCTCGCTGTCGTTATATATCGCCGTCATGACACTATGGGTGCGGCTTGCCATTTCGTGACGAGTCCTGCGCGTCGATTTGCGCCAGGACTTGGCGACTCCCCCACTCGAGGAGTCCACGAGAGCTCAGGCACGGGCCGTAGTAGTGCGCGGCGAAGCGGTCGTGCTCCGAGTCCTGGATGGGGACCCCGACCATGAGGATCGCCGTGCTCCGAGGGCCCAGGATGCAGTGGAGGGCGGCGAGTATGCTGTTGACGGTATCGACCAACTGCGCCACGGAGGGGGTCTCCGGGCTCATGGATACCCCACGTGGAGCACGCTCGCGGGCGTCGCGGGCGTGTGCATGCGGCAGTGCCAGAACCATGCACCGCACAAGATGAACGCGGAGACGAGACAGGTCGTGATGATCTTCCCCATCATGTTGTGCGCGGCCGTGGAGCGCACGTCTCCGGCGTCCAGGATGACCCGCTCCTCTCGGCGATCACGGCTTCGCAGCGATACGCAGCATGTATCGGGATCCAGGATCACCCCGATCTTGCCAGCGGGCACTTCGTGCTGCGCGCGGATCTTGGCGCCGTAGGTGGTGTTGCGCTGGATGAGGGCGTCGAGTTGCGCCAGTTTGTCGGTGTTGTCCGTGGTTACGCCGGTGCGCCCGGCGTGCTCCCCTCGGAGGATGATGACGCGTACTCCAAGTCCGAGATCCATGTTCATCGCCGATCTGCTGGCTTCAGCGCGGAGAGTCTCTCTTCGGCCATGAGTGCCTCGACGAGATCGGCTTGGCAGGTTTGGCACGTGGCAAGGTGATTCCGGAACGAATCGGCCTGATCAGGAGGTAGTCCCCCGTCTACGAACGCGATGAGGTGGTCGCACTTGTTCATGGTGCAGCCCCGTTGACCGCGTCCGCCACGCGCTTGGCCTCCGCGGCCTCGAGCTCGCGCTCGGCCTCCGCGAATGCGACGTTGATCTCGGCGGCGCGGTCGGTATCGCCGCCTTCGACATCTGGGTGAAGCGCACGGATAAGCATCCGGTGCGCGCGCCGTGCCTTGGCCAGCGTGGCCAGGGGTTCCTCGAGCACGTCGCGCTGGATGCATAACACGACCCACCACGGACGCTCCGGACTGGGCGCGGGCGGCAGTGCCTTGAAGCCCGCGAACGCGCGGTTCACGGCTTCGACGCTCCCCCATCGCGAGATCCCGCGGATCGCCGCTATGGTGAGCGCGATCGCGTGGAGGTTCTCAGCCGCGCGGCGCCACCGATCACAGGCCTGGACACGCTCCTCGCCATCGAGGACGAACCACACGGCGATCCCGGAGTCCGTCGCCTCCCTATCGGCCTGGGCGTAGGGCAGGCCGTTGGTCTTCGTGGGGAGATCGCTGGTGATCACGACATTCGCCGCTCCCAGGCGAGAGAGCTCGGCCAGCACCTCCCGAATCGCTCGGGCCATGCCGGTAACGAACCGGGAAGCCTCGCGGTCCTTGGGCGGGGTCCGTGGCCAATTGGGAGGCCACTGCAACGGAAACGGGGCACGCATCTCGAACTCCTTGTGTGATCTAGTGGTCGTCAGGTTGCGGGGGTTTTTAGGGCTCGCCCGGGTCGCCGAGCGCCCGGCTCGCCGGATCGATGCCGGCATGCCCGGATACGAGAAAGCACCCGGCGGCGCGGCCCTTCTTGACCGTGACGCGGATCTGCATCGGCAGGCGGGCGATCAGCCGTTCTGCGGAGTCCGGTGCCAAGAGGTCGCGCCCGGCGGCGCGGATCGTGGCCACGAGATCCTCTTCACTGCAGTGCTTCTCGAAGCACCGCTCGTTGCCGTTGTCCTTGTCGTAGGAGTTGTGTCCCACGACGAGGAATCGGTGGTCATCGCCGCGCTTGACGGCCAGCGATCCACCGCCGAGCACGTAGAAGCCCGTGGGCTGACGAATGATCCATGAGTCGTTAGCAATCTGTCGCATCTTTCCCTCTCCCATTTTCCTAGTAGTTGAGTCCGGCCAATGCGCCAGCGAACTCCCCGGCGCGCTCGACGGGCACAACGCCACCCGCAGCAAAGAAAGTCAGGCCTCGCGCGGGTCCGGCACGAACACCGGAGGGTGCCAGCCAGTGGTGACCCGCGCGTCCCTTTCGACGCGCATCTCGACCTGGTAGAGCCATCCCCACGGCACCCTGAAGCGTCGAACGCTACGGCCGGTCTCGCTGCACACTACAGACCACGCCGGTTGCTCGCGCTTGTTCACGGCTCTACTCGCCATGTCGCGATGCACGCCTCCGGCTCGCGATCCGGCGTGCGATTGGCCTCGATGGCATCGAGGCAGGCCTCTTGCTCCTCCGCCTCGATGAGTCCGTTCGGTCCGCCTGGCTCGCACTCGTGCACGTACCAGACCCAGCACCCCGGAGCATCCGGGAACCCGGCCATGTCGCACCATGCATCGGCCTGCTCGTGGCAGGCCTCGTCACGGGGGATCGGGGGATGGGACGTGCAACCGATCAGGGCGAGAGCGATGAGAATGAGGGTGATGCGCATGGTGATTCTCCTTGTCGATGGTCGTGTTTTACAGCGCGTACTCGCGGCTTAGGGTGCGTCCGGCCCACGTGATGGTCACCAGCGCGGATTGCTGCACCTTGACCCGCGCACAGCGGCCACAGACACCGCTGTGCGAACGTACCGAGATCTGAACGACATCGGCCGGGGCCGATAGTCGGAGCCACTGGTGTTGCGCGGCGGTGTCGGCCGCGGCGCGGATCTGCTCCAGCCGCTCCCACTGCTCGGGGAGCAGCGTGGGACGCGAGGACACGCTCCACTGCACGCTGTCCGGGAGCGGGCAACTCGCTGCGACGCCGTGGATGTCGAACCGCGTCATCTTCCGCCGCAGGGGCAGGTCAGCGAACGGCTTGAACAGTTCGTCTCGGGCGATGTCGCAGAGCTCGCGCTCCGGGAGGCAACCCCCGAACCACCGCGCCAGTTGCGACGCCGTACCACGGGTCTCCACCGCGTGGAGTTCCTGCATGGTGCGGAGATTATCGGCGTGCAGTTGCTCCACGAGCGAGAGCGGCTCGCTGGAGACGGCCGTGATGTGGTTGGCGGACACGCTCCGCGCCGACACCCGGTCGCGGGCGAGCGCATCAGCTGCGGCGGCGTCGGGGGCCTCGATCAGGAGCGGGATGGACAGGGACACGAGGGAATTGTAGAGCATGGGTCGGACCGGGGGTTAGGACTTCGGAATCTGCACGAACACGAACCCGTCGCGGGTCCCGCCCATCACGAGATCATTTCGCTCGGACCAACCGAGTTGCTGATGAAGAAGAAGCGCTGCTGACGCGTGATTCTTGGCGGCATCCAGTGCGTGATCCCATGGCACCGTTATCCGTTTGGCCTCGCAGCGGGCAATGACCCGAGAGCCATGGGTGTCCGTGGGGCCACGGTACGACGTGGTGATGGCTTGACGCGATCCGGATGCGAGATCATGACAGGTCTGTGGCTTGGTAGGCATGGTGTGGTCCTGTGTGGGTTGGCGTCTGTATCGCCGCGCCGATGCAGGATCGGTGCGCGCTGGACAGTGTCAACCTAGATCTGCGTGCATCCCTCGCGGTGGTAAGCGATGCCGCCGCACACGTTGCAGGTGGTCATCTCGGTTTCGCACATCACGCACATCCCGTCGGGGCCCTCGTGACACTTGGCGCCAGCAGCGGCCTGATGCTCCTCGCGGACGGCGTCGAGGCTGGCCGGATTGCGGGCGAACTCGACCGCGTGGCGCGCGCAGTCCTGGACCATGGTCTCGAGCTCGGCGGCACTCACGATCTCGTCGTCGCGGTAGAAGGACGGGGACTCCCACAGCCGGAGAGAGTGCTCCCACAGCGACTCGCCGGTCGCATCCTTGTGGTACTCGCCCAGGAGGAACTTGCCATCCATTGCGGTAGCGACGATCTCACGCGTGGCAGTCTCCACCTTGAAGATCAGCGCCGCGCACATGCCTCCGGTCTGCTCCAGCGCCCAGCCGAACAGGCCCTCCGGAGCCAGTTCCGACGCCGCGAAACCGACGCGCTGTATCAGGGCGACATCGTCGCGAGTCCAACACTGGCAATGGCACTGGTCGCAGAGCGCTAGCATTTGTCCCTCGGGGGGAGTCACCAGCGCCGTGCGCGGCATCTTGGAGATCGATTCCAGGTGATGCGCGTAGATCGCCGCGCGCTGGGAGTCCTTGATCTGGGCGTAGTCGCACTCTACACACCAGACCGTTGCCCATGGCGTCCAGACACCCAGCCGCGCCACCTGAACGAGATCCGGGTGGCCGACCTCTACCCCCGCGAACAGTGTATCGAGCGCGTCGATCGCGATATCCATGCGCGCGCCGTCGGTCCAGACCACCCGGGCCACGTCACCCTTGCCCATCCCGAGGCCCACCGAGTCGCGCGCGGCCATAACGGTGTCTCCGACGTTCATGCGGCCCTCCGCGCGGCGCGGCGCGCCATGGCATCGGCGTAGTACGATCGGGTGGTCGCGGGAGCGCCGAGTCTGGCGAGCGCCGATGTGAGGTGTGGCGCGTAGGGCACCGCCCGACTGTTACGATCGCCGAGCGCGGTCAGTTCGGCTCGGGTGAGGCTATTGAGTGTCGTGGCGGGTTCCGGCTGGGGCTCGACCACCTCCGCAGCGTCCAGTGCGAGCGCAGGAGCATCGGACTCGACCGCCGACTCGGTGCGCTGCGACGGCAGGATCACCAGTCGCGCATTGCTGACCGGGGTCTCGCCGCCAAGCCTGTAGCGCTGTGTACCCAGCGCCATTCCGCCATGACAGGCTTCGCAACTCCGCTCAAGCCTGTCGGCCGCGCCGGGCGTCATGGGCCCCGCGTCAAACGCCAAGACTTCGTCTCCCATGGAGCGGTAGTACACGCGCACCATAATGCGCGCCGATTCAGGCGGTGGCTCGCTGGGCGCCTGCAGGATGCGCGTACCATGCTCCTGTGCTGCCGCGCGCGCTCTCTCGTGGTCTGCGCCCGTCTTGCGCGGCTTGGCCGGCCTGATCGCCTGCATCTTGGCGAGGAGCGCCTCGCGCTTGTCGGTCGGCACTCCCGCGCCCCAGCGGATCGTAGCGCTGCCGATTTTTGTGGTGTCGTCGTCTTGCCCCATGGGCCTTGTCCATTCTCCGATCCAAGATCGGTGTGAGGATTGACAGTGTCTAGCTAGAGCACGGGATGCCCGTGCGCCGGATAGGCACTACCAGCGGGGGTTATCGCGGCTCCCATGTGGGGGCCCCGAACGAATCGACGAAGTGCCCACTCGGCCCCCACTCCTTGGCGATCGCGATGTCCCGGTCGATCCCGGCGATGCGATCCTCATGCCGCGCGATGGCGACAGGGTTCTGGCCCTCGCGAGCGTTCGCCAGATCCTCTCGCGCCTCGGGATACAGCCCCTCGAGATGCCCCACTGCACGATTGCGGACGATCCCGCACACGAACTGCCACAACTCGTCCGTACTGGCCATGCGATGCAGCGTCCGACCATCCCACACGTAGGAGCGGATCCCGCCATCGGCGAGCGTGTTGGGGCGGTAGGCGTCGAGCGCGTACCCCACGATCTTGATCACTTCCAGGCCTTCCCATGCCCGTCGCGTCGCAACATAGCAACCGATCGCATCGGGGAACGCCTGAAGTTGGGTGAAACTACTACCGATCGTCCAGATCAGCGGCTCGTCGCGCCACTTCGTCGAGATCGTGCGCTCGTCGATCCTTAGATCCGAGTCGTAGCAAATGTGTGTGGTCTCCCCGCGCGCGGTGAGGTAGCGCCGGAACTCTTCGTGTGCCGCGCGCAACGCGGCGATGGCGGGATGGGCGGGTTTGCTCACAGCTATCCTCTCATTTCGTAACCGATGCTGATGCGGTAGGACACTGCTTTGTCGAGCGAGCCCTCCGGCCAGAATTTCGCGTGGCGCTCGTCAACGCGCGCGCCCTCGCACGTGCCGCGCGTGACAGTGGTGACATGAACACCACCATCGCGCTCGACGATCGTGTCGGTGATCGTGTAGTCAACCGCGCCGAAGTTGTCGCACGCGCGAGAATGGACACGGATACTGAGCGTTGCGGTGTTACCGCGACTCACGGTGCACGCTCCGGTAGTCGGCCGGCCGCAGCGACCGCCAGGAGTTTCTCGCGAAATTCGCCCAGATCGGGCGCCATGGTCGGCGGATTGACGCACTTGTCGGTCTTCCAGGCGACGATGGCGTCGCGACTGCATCCGCGCCAGTCGTCTCCATCCTGCACCGTGACGCTGTGGAATTTCCACCCGCCGAGCAGTGCCGGAAGCATCTCCACCACCACACAGCGCTCGTCCGTGATGACGAAGTACTGACGCCACATGTACTGGGGGTTGGTTCCCTGCGCGACCATGATGGCCGGGCCCGGTCCGTGGAGGTAGCCACCCCGAGCCACGATCACCGCGCGTACTCTGGTCACCGACTCGAGATGCGCGGTGATGTTGCCCCGGGCGTCCGCGTGCCACAGACATACGTTGCAGGCGTCGATCAGGGACTGGTCGCCACGGGCGTCCGCTAGCACCGCGCGAACCTGAGAGACTGTGATAGTACCTTGCCCCATGGGCTAGTCCGATCTCCCACCCAAGGTGGGGGTGTCAGGCCCGCCGGACCATCCGACGGACGATGATGGATACTGCGAGGACCTTGCCAGTGTCAAGGTCGACCCAAGTATCGGAACCCGGCCGGCCTGGGCGTTCCGGATTGGTGGGGAATGACGAAAACCGGCCACACTGTGGGGGATTTTCGACAGGTTTTCACCACTCTGGAGTGTCAGAACCGGGCCTTAGAGGGCCCTCACCGACCGTCCAGAGGTCTAGAGCAACCCCTGGGCCATGGACCATGGGCTATAGACCCCTAGTTTAGGGTCCCTTGGAAGTCCATCGAAACCCCGACATGACCCCATGGAAACCGCATCAGATGCGTGCATGATACCGCATGCGAAAAACCGACCCGCCAGGCCAACTGCAGAACGGCTTCGAGCTATCCCCCGCGCCTCCGATCGGCCCCGATGGTGCGCCGATCATGACCAACCCCCGGGCCCCGTTGCCCGCTCGACCCCGTCTTTGCGAGGCGGGGCCGTGCGTGCACTACCACTGCCTGGAGATCCAGGTGGACGCAGAGGATCCGCGATCCCGGAAGGTGCCGGTGCGCCTGCCGGTGCTGGGTCCGGGCATGGAGGCGGTGCCCGATGGGACGCTCTACCGCGCGCCGGCGGTGTTCCACACCGCGACGGAGCACTACTGCTACCCGGATCTCGGGATCGAGATGGCGCTGGGTCCGACGCCGGTGGTCCAGTGCAACCGCTGGGTGCCCAAGTACACGGATCACAACGGGCACGAGTTGGTGTTGCGCACGACGCTGCAGCAACAGGAATTCTGGACCTCGCCGCAAGGCCAGCAGTACGCCTCGGCGGTGGAGGCCTGGGAGACCGCGCGCGAGCGGGAGGCTCGGGAGGCCGAACAGGCGGAGCAGGAGATCGCGGAAGCGCTGGCCGCGCAGGAGGAACTGGCACATATCGACGCGCTCGTGGAGCAGTACACGTATCGGGTCACCACGACGACGGAGCGGACGGTCCACAGCGATGGCGCCCGCGTTTATGCCAGCGGGTGCGTCGAGAGCGTCGCCACGTGCGTGGAGGTTCCGAGTGTGTCGGCGGCGGATGTCTCCGAAACCGCCGCGCTCGCGGCGCTCCGCGACATACTGCGCTCCAACCTCATCACCTGGAGTCGGCTCGGGCACGAGTTGCCGCGCCCCACCGGCTCGGATCCGCCCACAACCCAAGGAGAATAGTCATGACGATCGAGGTATTGCAGACGGACTTCAAGCAGCTCGAGGAAGCGGTCGAGAAGCCGGCCAACCCGACGCTCGAGGGGGTGTGGGACTTTCTGCGGGACCAGTTGGTCCCGTGGCTCGGGTCCGCCACCTCCGAGATCGCCGAGATCGACGAGGCCGTCGAGGAGGCCTACCACGGGATGCCTGATCTCCTGCACGAGGAGACGGCGGAGGTGTTCGCCGGGATCATCGCCAGCGGCAAGATCCTGATGGCCGAGCTCCGCAAGCGCGTCGGCAACGATCGTCGCTTGCTGGCGATGATCGCGGAGTGGAACAAGCTCGCGGGACAGGGAGCCGAGATCCTGGAGGAGATCACGATCGAGGATCCGGAGGCTGACCCCGAGCCGGACGCCGACCAACCGGACGCCGATCCGCCAGACGCCCCGGAGCCCGACGCTGCGGCCGCTCCGACCGAAGGTGAGCCGTGAAGGGGCGCGCCGGAGTCGAGACGGCCGTGGTTGCCAAGGAGACCTCCGAGCGGTTCACCGAGGACGACGCGGTGTCTGCGTCTGCCGAAGCGACGACGCCCGTTGCGCAGGAGGATCCCCCCCCGGCGGCGCCGCCGGAGCCCAAGCCCAAGAGCGAACGCGAGCGTGAGCGCGACCGGGAGCGGCCTTCCACGGCGATCCGGGCAATCGCCGAAGCGGAAGACAAGTCGCTCAAGGACTGGCTGGACCTCATCGGTACGCAGGGCGCCTTCAAGGTGCAACTGCATCGGGTCAAGCCCTCGACCACCACCGTCAACGGAAAGACCGTCGACACCGCCGGCTACCTCGACACCTACGACACGACGTTTTCCGACGACGACATCAAGCGGGAGTGGGGCGGCGGCACGTACACGCTGAAGGTGACCCGCAAGGGGGCCGACGGTAGCTTCCGCTACGAGCGGGGACTGCATCGGACCATCGTGATTGCGGGCGACCCGCGGGTCGAGCGGCTCCCCGGCAACGCCCCGGCGGGCCCGGCGGCGGGCGCGGCCGGCGAGAGCCCGAGTATCGTCAAGGCCGTGCTCGACACGATGCAGCACCAGCTCGACCGCGCGACCACGGTCCAGCCGCGCGGCATCGACCCCACCGTCCAACTGCTGATCGACCAGATGCGGCGGGACGCCGACCGGCGGGACGCCGAGCTCGCCGAGCTTCGCGCCGAGATCCGCGCGCGCGCGGCGACCAAGCCCCCCGAGGACACCACGAAGGATCGGATCCTGGACAAGCTGATCGATGGCGACTCGGCCCGGATCACGGCGCTCCGCGCGCAGCACGACTCCGAGACCCAGCAGTTGCGCGAGGGCCATCGGCAGGAGATCCAGATCATGAACGAGCGCCACGACCGGGAACTCGCCGCGCAGCGGGCCGACCATACCCGCCTCCTTGACACCATCAAGGCCGGCTACGAGCGCGAGATCGCGGCGATGAAGAGTCTGGGCGATGTGACGATGGCCTCGACCAAGAGCGCCTTCGATCTCCAGTCCTACACGCTCAACGCCGAGACCAAGCGCCTGGAGCGCGACAACGGCGAACTCCGCGCGGAGGTCCGGGAACTGCGCGAAAAGAAGGACAAGAGCCTGTTCGAGCAACTGAAGGAGATCGAGGCGCTCAAGGACGCGCTGGGATCGGGGGATGAGGACAAGGCGACCTCGGCGTGGGAAAAGGTCGCGGCCACGATCATGAACCCGGCGGCGATCGAGCAGATCGCCAAGATCTTCAACCGCCCGGTGCCGCCGCAGGTCCAGGCGCAGATCGTTCAGGCGCAACAGGCGGCCCAGGCCCAGGCGCAGCGCCCTCAGATCGTGCGGGACGCGCGCACCGGCCAGCGGTTCGCGCAGGTGGCGACGCCGCAGGGGACCAAGCTGGTGCCGGTCAAGAAGGTGCTGCCCAAGGTGGCGCGGGCGGACGGCAAGGAGGTGGAGATCCCGGAGGTCGATCCCAGCACGGTGGTGATGCTGGTCAACTTCCTGGAGCAGTCGTACAAGAACAACACCGATCCGGCGGTGGTGGCGATCAGCGGTCGGGCGCAGGTACCGCCGAACATTCTGGCGTGGATCCGGGACAATGACGCTGGCGGAACATCCGGGGTTGATTTGTTCATGGAGAAAGTAGCAAAATTACCGGGCACATCGCCTTTGCGTACGCAACGGGGCCGGAACTGGCTCCGCAATGTCGGAAAGGCGCTCACAGGAGACGAGGAGCCCGCCGAAGAGACCCAGCCCGCGCCAGAGCCGTCCGAAGGCCCGCCATCGACGTGACCCTCATCTTTTCCGGGTGAAGGCAGATGGTTGTACCGATCGCCGCATAACCCGAAGATCCCGCCGCTCCTTCCGATGTCCGGGATGGGGTATGGCGGGCCGCGGCTAACATGGCTCCCGGACCCGCCACCGACGAGCCGCGTCGGGTACAACGGGGCACCGCAGACCATCGAGGTGATGCGCCGGGCGGTGCTGGACGACGCCGATCACTTCGAGACGCGGCAGATCGCCGAGGCGGTGTGCGAGGGCCTCGACTCGAAGGACTACACCTCGGAGTACCTGGCGCTCCTGCACTTCTGGCTGCAGCGCACGCGGTACATGCGGGATCCGCGGCGGACCGAGCTCGTTCGGGCGCCCTACATTATCAGCCGGCAGATCCTGGCCGGCCACCGGCCCTCGGTGGACTGCGATGACGCGTCCAACTGGCTGGCGGCGGCGGTGACGTCGGTCGGGGGACGGGCCTCGTTCGTGACGTGCGCGTTCGCGCTCATGTACTACGATGGGCAACCGCAGTTCAGCCACGTGTTCACCACCGCGCTGGAGCCGCGGACGCGCACCGAGATCGTCCTGGATCCGGTAGCGGCGGAGAAGACCCCACAGATGCTGCGGCGGATCAAGGCCGCTGCGAGATGGCCGGTCACGGCCTGAGGATGAATGATGCCATACAACCTACCTCCTCCCTGGGATCCGGGATACGCGCTCCCCGACAACGTCGTCGACGAGGGTCTCGAGAGGCGCGCGTTCGTGACCAAGTGGTTGCCGCGCGGATTCTACGACAACCCCAAGGTCGGCACGGGCGGCTACGCGGTGCCCCAGTACGTGCTCGACGAGGGCTACGGCCAGGGCACGTACACCACGAAGTGGCAACCGTCGGGCTCGTACAACGGGCCGGCCGTCCCGAACTGGCTCAACCAGCGGCCCCAGGTGGTGCGCACGCGCCGGCTCCCGGGTGGCGGTCAGGTTGCCACTGTCCAGCCGCTGGGCGACGCGGCGCTCCCCGAGCCGTACGAGAGCTACGGGCAGAAGGCGGCCCAGGCGCTCCTGTCCCGGGTGGCGATGCTCCCGCGCGCCAAGCAGGGGCAGGCGCTCAAGGCCATCATGGACAAGGTGGATCCGAGCCTCTGGCGGCGGACCACCGACATCTGGAACCGCTACCGCAAGCAGGGCATGAACCCGCAGCAGGCCCTCCCGCTGGCGCTGGCGCGCGCGCTGTCGACGGGGCTGGCGGCCGAGATCGTCGCGACCGGCCAGCGAGGGACGGCACCCCAGGCAAAATCGCTCCTGGGCCTGGGGTGCTATGGCTGCATGGCAGTTCTGGGAGCGTTCGATGTGTCGCAGGTGACGGGTGGACCCATCCTGTCGGGCGGTGGTGGTGGTGGCGGGAAGGTGGCGGTCGATCCGACCGCGTTGCCGACGCCGGACTCGTGCTACGTGGCGCCGGGGTACACGTGGGTGTACGCGACGCCGGACATGCCGGGGCACTGGGAGCGGGCGGCGGTGGGGCAGCCCCAGAATCCCTACTGCCCGAACGGTCCGCCGGCGGAAGGAACGACGCCGCCGATCGTGACCATCACGCCGGCGGTGCGCGACA